>Ga0157378_10001053_pt1 | contig 25244 bp, 27 predicted proteins | sample M65metaG_FD_115309 | JGI IMG/M metagenome (GOLD analysis project Ga0157378, IMG submission 115309) | Miscanthus rhizosphere microbial communities from Kellogg Biological Station, Michigan, USA - M6-5 metaG | ecosystem: Host-associated > Plants > Roots > Rhizosphere > Soil | place: USA: Michigan...
ATAGTCGGCGCCCGATGGTCCCATGCTCATTTTCGCGGAAATTCGTCGAATGAAACGTCTCGGCGCCCGATTGCTGATCGGCACTCTCACGGGCTGCATCCTCGTCTCCTGCGCCACGAAAAAGGAAAAGCCCGCCGCCGGTGCCGCCCCCACCGCTAAGACCAAGCCAAAGGCCAGTCCGTCCCCTTCCCCGACTTCCCCGCCGACTCCCGCGCCCCCCCCGGAAGTTCACTACGTCGCCACCGTGACGGTGGCAGGCGGCGAGCCCACGCAGGCCGACATCACTCCCAACGCCAGCCCTTCGCCCTCACCGACCCCCAGTCCATCGCCAACAGCCACCCCCACCCCGTCACCGACGCCAAAGGCACCCTCGGGCAACGTTTTCACCAACACCTGGCGGAAAATCTTTCCCGCTAAAACCAAGGTGACGCCCTCGCCGTCCCCCACGCCCATCGCCGTCCGCACCCAGCCCGCCGAGAGCATCCCCAGCCGCCTGTGGCACGCGATTTTTCCCCGCAAGCAGGCCCCTCCCGCCGCCGCGCCGCCCCAATGGATCGGCACGATCAAACTCGTCAACGAACGCGAGGGCTACGTGCTCATCGACGCCTCGAACGGCGTGGCGATTTCCACCGATCAAACGCTCAACGCCGTCGGCAACGACAACGAGAGCGGCGTTGTCCGGGTCAGCGCCGATCGAAATCCACCCTTTTTCATTGCCGACATCGTGAGCGGAAAGCCACACCCCGGGGATCGCATTTATTCGCCTCAACCGTGATCGCCGCCGAATTCCTCGTTGACCCCGGTTTTAATTTAATCAAGGCTAACATTTAACGACATTAAGAATCTTGTGATCACCCCCGCCAAGGATATCGCCATTCCGCTGGAGTCGGTTGAACGCCTGGCCGACATCATTCTCGCGCTACAGCGTTGCTTCATCGCGCGCTTGTCCGAGACGCTCGCCGACGGCGAGGTGTCCTTCCCGCAATTCTTCCTTCTCAGTCACATCAATACGAACGATCCGCTCAGCATGACCGAGATTGCCGGCAAGATGAACCACACCACCGCGGCCGCGACCGGCTTGGTGGACCGGCTCGAGCGCCTGGACTACGTCGAACGGACGACCGCGCCGAATGACCGCCGCAAAGTCCTCGTCCGCATCAAACCCAAGGGCGTGGAACTCGTCGAAACCATCCGCCACGACATGATGGAAAGCCTCGCCAAAGTCATGGAGACCCTCAGCCCCCACGAGCAAAACATGTGGGTGCAGATCTACGAAAAGATTTTCACCTACTGCCAGACCCAGACTTCCGCCTGCTGCACTCCCCTCGATTGAAGCACCTTTTTGATCCTTCCCGTATGATCCTTCGCCCATCCTCGGCCCTTCCCGCGCTCGCCCTCACGCTCCTCGCCACTTCCGTCCTGGCCCAGCCCGAGCCGTCGCCCTCCCCCGGCCCCGTTCCCCAGGAACTTCCCGCCGCCAGTCCGTCTCCCGCACCCGGTGCCGTGCCCGGCGCAACGCCGACCTACTCCGCCACCCTCTCCGACACCGCACCCATCCCTGGCAGCGGCCTTCCCGCGCTGCCCCTGCCCACGCCGGATCCCACCTACTCCGCGACCATGCCGGGCGCCACGTCCGTCCCCACGCCCACTCCGCCGCCTTCCGCCGTCGAGCCCGATCTCGACCCCTCGCTCGCGAATCCCGGCCCAATGCCCGCGCCCGTCCCCACCATTGCGCGCAATCCCGAGGACGTCACCCCCAGCAAGGCCACCATCCGCAAGCTTAACGAGGAAGCCATCGCCAAGATCCAGGCTTTCGCCAAAAGCCAGCGCAACCCCGCCGTCCCCGATCTCACGCTCGACCAGGCCATCAAAATCGCCTTCCAGCAAAATCCCGACATCCTCAACGCCGTCGAACAAATCCGTCTCACCCGCGGCCAGGTCATTCAGGTCCGGGCCCAGGCCCTCCCGCAGATCAACGCCGTCGCCGGCTTCACCCAGAAGGACGTCACTCTCACCAATCCTAAAAGCCCAAGCTCCGGCGGCAACGGCGACACGATCCAAATCCCCAACGGCAACGGCGGCTTCACGCCCGTGAACTTCGGCGGCGGCGGCGGCAACCCCTACACCAACCCCCAGGCCTGGAACGTCGGCTTCCAAGCCAGCCAGCTTCTCTACAATGGCGGAGCCGTGATCTCCGCCATCCGCGCCGCTCGCTTCGTCGAGGACAGCGCCTACTTCAGCCTGCGCCAGACCATCGACCAGACCATCGCGAACGTGAAGACCGCGTTCTACCAGGTCATCCTCAATCGCGCCCTCGTCGTCGCCCAGCAACAATCCGTCGATCTCCTCACCTCCCAGCTCAAGGACCAGCAGAGCCGCTACGAAGCCGGCACCGTCCCTCGCTTCAACGTCCTCCAGGCCCAGGTCGCCCTCGCCAACGCCCAGCCCCCGCTCATCAGCGCCCTCAACAACCTCCGCATCTCCCAATACCAGCTCGTGAAGACCCTCGGCATGGACTACAAGACCTCCAAGCCCAGCGAAGTCCCCTTCAACGTCGTCGGCGGCCTCCCCTACCAGCCCCGCGCCATCAACCCCGACGAATCCATCCGCATCGCCATCCAGCGCAGCCCCGCCCTCAAGGCCCAGCGCCAAAGCATCCTCTCCAACAACGAAAACGTCCACGTCCAGTTCGCCGGCTACCTCCCCTCCGTCTCCGCCACCGCCGACTACACATGGACGAACAATCAGGCCTTCCACTCCCTTAGCGAAGTCACCCAAGGCTGGACCTACGGCTTCCAGGGCAGTTGGGCCATCTGGGACAGCGGCGCCACCGCGGGCCTCGTCGCCCAGGCCAAAGCCCAGCTCCAGCAAGCCGTCATCAGCTACGACAACTCCGTCCGCCAGGTCATCCTCGATGTCCAGCAATCCATCTCCAACCTCCAGACCGCCGAACAAACCCTCACTAGCCAGGAGGCCAGCGTCGTCCAAGCCACCGAGGCCCTCCGCCTCTCCCAGGAACGCCTCGACGCCGGCGCCGGCACCCAGCTCGACGTCCTCAACCAGCAGACCCAGCTCCTCCAGAGCCAGACGACCGTCCTCCAGGCGCGCTACGACTACCTCGCCGCCCTTGCCCAATACGACCTCGCCCTCTCCCTCGACGCCCAATACGAAGAAAGCTTCGACGATCCCCTCACCCGCTCCGAGCGGAAGCACTTCTCCAAAACCACCGACCCCACCGCTCCGCAGCCCGCCCTCCCCGGCAAGCTGAAAAACCAGGACCCCATCGCCGGCCTCGCCGTCAACGCCCCCGTCCCCTACGTCCCGCCGACGAAGGCCGGCACCCGCGACAACAAGACCGCCGCCGCCCCCAACCCCACGCCCAAAAAGAAAAGATTCCTCGGAATTTTTTAAGCGGAAACGGGAGGAAAATCCCTCCGCACTCTTGGATGTGACGCATCCTCCTCCGGGTTTGAGCCACCTTATTCGGAGGAATCCTCTTCATTCTGGATGCACCGTCGGCGGCGAAGCCGTCCGTGCCCGAGTCGGAGCTGGCGTGACCGGAATCGCATTGGCAGCTGCCGCCGTCGGATTTACGAATGCCGCCATGCCCGCTCTGGCTGCCGCCGATTTTTTTCCCGCTCTTGACGCCCTTCCCGGCATTCGCGCCGCGTTCCTCACTCGCATTCCTGGCATCGACGTCGCCGCCGAACGGGAAGCGGCGCTCGTCAATTTGCAGCCGGTGCATGACGCACTCGTCGCCGAGTTGGGCTTCACGCCGCCCGCCTTTGCCGAGCAAATCCACGGCTCCCTCGTGAGCGTCGCGGATCGACCCGCGCTGCATCCCGCGGCCGACGGCCTCGCCACGGCGACACCCGGCATCGCGCTCGGCATCTACGTCGCCGATTGCGCGGCGATCTATCTCGTCGATCCCCGCCATCGCGCCATCGCCCTCGTCCACTCCGGCCGCAAGGGCACCGAGGCGAACATTCTCGGGGAAGCCGTCGCGACGCTCCGTGATGAATTCGGCACCGATCCCGCGAACATCGTCGCCGTCGTCAGCCCGTGCATTCGCCCGCCGCATTACGAGATCGACTTCGCGGCCACCATCGCCGCGCAGGCCCGCGCCGCCGGCATCGGCGCGTTTCACGACGCAGGCACGTGCACGGCTGCACATCCCGAGCGCTATTACTCGTATCGTCGCGAGCAGGGCAAAACCGGCCGTATGCTCGCACTGCTGATGCTGCAGTAGGGAGGACGGAAAGCGCGGCCGGCCGGGCCCGGAACTTGCGATGTTTCCCGGGCATTACCCCCGATGCGTCTTCTCCATTACCTCGCGAATCTCCCGGCCTCGCGGCTGGTCCTGTGGTGCTACCTCTGCTGGTATCTCACGATTGTCGCGCTCTATTTCGATCCCGATCCCGCGCTGTGGCTGTCGTCGCTCGGCATCAGCGCGATCGTCGGCTTTGCGCTAATCTTGAGCACGGACCGCCGCGCGCATTGGCCGCCCTCGTGGGTGACCTTCCGCCTGTTTCTGATGCCCTTCTGCGTGTCGAGCTACGCGACGCTTATCAAGGGACAAGGCTTCGTCCTGCTGTTCCCGACAAAGCTCGGCGACAACCTCCTATGCATCGTGGCCTGCGCCGGATTTCTCGCGCTGCATCAGACGAGTGCGTGGATCGTCGCCCGCCGCTCGAACGAGAAGACGGGGTAGCACCGCGGCCGGGCGATTGACGCTCGACGCCGCACGCGACGTTGGCGGATGCTCGGCGTTCGCATGAGTCGCCGCGCGTTCGATCCCGCCACGCCCGAGTTGATGGACGTCGAGCAGCCCGTCACACCCGCGCTTGAGCGCGACCTGGCGAATCTCGTCACGCTCAACCGCCGCTTCGGCAGCCACGCGCTCGTGCTCGATCACCTCCGCGCGCGCCTGCACCCCGGCCGCGCATGGCGCATCCTCGATCTCGCCACCGCCTCCGGCGACATCCCGCGCGCCATCGCCGATCGGGCCGCGCGCGACAACATCGAGGTCCGCATCGACGCCGTCGATCAGCAGTCCTCCACGCTCGAGATCGCCCGCCGCCTTTCGACCACGCATCCGAACATTGCCTATCACAAGGGCGACATCCGCAACTTCGGCATCGGGGAAACGTGGGACGTCGTCCTGTGCTCGCTCGCGATCCATCATTTTTCCGACGCCGATGCCGTCGCCGTGCTGCGCCACTGCGCTGCGCTCGCCAGCCGTCACGTCCTCGTCGCGGATCTCCGCCGCTGCGCCGCCGGCACGCTCGGCGTCGATCTCCTCACCGCGACGTGGATGCGCGAGCCGATGACCGTTGCCGACGCGCGCACGTCCGTGCGGCGCGCGTTTTCATTCGAGGAATTCGCCGCACTCGCGCGCGACGCCGGCTGGCGCAACTTCAGCCACGCCCGCAAATTCTGTTTCCGTCAGGCGCTCTGGCTCGACATGCTGCCCGCGTGAATAGCATGACCGGATACGGACGCGGCGAGGCCGCCCTCGCGGGCCTCCGCTGCGTCGTGGAGTGCGCCTCCGTCAACCGCAAGGGCCTCGAAGTCGCCACCCAGCTCCCGCGCGAGCTCGCCGCGCTCGAAATCATTCTTCGAAACCACGTCGCCACCCGCATCGCCCGCGGCCGCGTGAACGTCGGTGTGAGCCTCGCGAACTCCGACGCCGCCGCCACCGCCGAGATCGACCGCGCGCTCGCCCGCGATCTCCTCCGCGAAATTCGCGCCCTCCAGGCCGAGCTCGCACTCCCCGGCGACGTCGATATCAACACGCTCCTCGCCGCGCCCGGCGTCATTCGCGCCGCCACGCAGACCACCGCCGACTACGAGCCGGTCATCACCCGCGCGCTCTACGAAGCCCTCACCGCCCTCGTCGCGATGCGCGCCACCCAGGGCGAGAGCCTCCGCCGCGATCTCGCCGCCCGCCTCGCCACGCTGCGCGAGGCCCGCGCGCAAATGGCCGCGCTCGCGCCGGAGATCGTCACCCGCTACCGCGGCGAACTCCACGCCCGCATCGAGAGCGCCGGCGTGCATCTCGCCATCGACGACACGCGCCTCGCCACGGAAATCGCGCTCTTCGCCGAGCGCTGCGACGTCTCCGAGGAACTCACGCGACTCGACAGCCACTTCGCGCAGTTCGAGGAAAAGCTCGCCGCCGCCGAGCCCGTCGGCCGCGCGTTGGAATTCCTCACGCAGGAAATTTATCGCGAGCTGAACACGCTCGGCTCCAAGGCCGGCGACTCCGCGCTCACGCGACTTGTCGTGGACTCCAAGGTCGAACTCGATAAGATTCGCGAGCAAGTTCTCAATGTCGAATAACTCCCCCGCCTTCAGCCGCACCGGCATTCTCTTCGTCCTCTCCGCTCCATCCGGCGCCGGCAAGACGACGCTCACCACCTCGCTGCGCCAAAAGCCCGACTTCGTCTATTCGGTCTCCTGCACCACGCGCGCCCCACGCCCGGGCGAAATCCACGGCGAGGATTATTATTTCCTCAAGGAGGACGACTTCCTTGCGCGCGTCGCCGCCGGCGAATTCCTCGAGCACGCCAACGTCCACGGCCGCCACTACGGCACGCTCAAGCAAACCGTCATCGACCAGCTCATCCACGGCGTGGACGTCCTCATCGACATCGACACGCAAGGCGCCGCCAACATTCGCGCCTGCAACGATCCCTTCATCCAGGGCGCCCTCGCCGACGTCTTCATCATGCCGCCCAGCCTCGAGGAGCTCCGCCGTCGCCTCACGCGCCGCGGCACCGAGACGCCCGAGCAGATCGAAATTCGCATCACGAATGCCGCCACCGAGATGGAACGTTGGCGCGATTATCGCTACACTCTCATCAGCGGTTCCATGGCAGAGGACATCGAAAAATTCCGCACGGTCATGCGCGCCGAGCGCTACCTCAGCCGCCGGCTCATTCACCACGCGGCATGAACGCTCCGTGCATCGTCCTCGGCGTCGGCGGCTCCATTGCCGCCTACAAGGCCGCGGACCTCACGAGCCGTCTCGCCAAGCGCGGCTTCGACGTGCATGTCGTGATGACGCGCGCCGCCACCGAGTTCGTCACCCCGCTCACATTCAAGACGCTCTCCCGCAATCCCGTCACCACCTCGGTCTTCGACGAAAAGGATTCCTGGCACCCCGGCCACATTGATCTCGCGGACCGCGCCGCGCTGCTGCTCATCGCGCCGGCCACCGCGAACCTTGTCGCCAAGCTCGCGAACGGCATCGCCGACGATGCGCTCACGTCCATCGCGCTCGCCACGCCCGCGCCATTGCTCGTCGCACCCGCGATGAACGGCAAGATGTGGCTGCACGCCGCGACGCAGGAAAACGCAGCCCGACTGCGCGCGCGCGGCGTGGAATTCATCGGCCCCGAAGAAGGCCTGCTCGCCTGCGGCTACGAGGGGATCGGCCGCCTCTGGAACGTCGAGGACATCGTCACTCGCGTGGAAAAAATTTTGCAGTTCGACGCGAAAAATTCCGCATGAATCCGCCACCCCTTCAAAAAAATTTCATCCCCCGCGCGATGCGCATCGCGCGCTCCCGTCCGCACCGGAAGCGCATGTTTACTGCCTCCGCGAACGACACCTCCCGCCCCGGATTTTTTTCCGCGCAAAATTTCCCACGAAAGAATCAAGTCAAAATTGAGAAATTCGTTGACGCATTTCAGACAAAAACTTATTCACAGCAGCAGTGAGTTATTCACAAGTTTTTCACACTTTCCGCTCCTGCGGTATGAAAGGGGGGATATCGAATGGCAGTTAAGAAACCTGCAGCCAAGAAACCTGTCGCCAAGAAAGCCCCGGCCAAGAAAGCCGCCGCCAAACCGGCAGTGAAGAAGGCCGCTCCCGCCAAGAAGGCCGTGGCTAAGAAGCCCGTCGCCAAGAAGGCCGTCGCGAAACCCGCGGCGAAGAAGCCCGCCGCTAAAAAGGCGGCCCCTAAGAAAAAATAACCCTTCGATCGTCCGCCCTCGCGTGGACTTTGAAGCATCTGATTGGGAGAAGCGGTCCTCGCGACAGCTTCTCCCAATTGCTTTTCGGGGAGGAGGAATCCGAAGATTGCGCAGCTTTCCGCCAAAGAATTTCGATGCGGCGAACGACGTTGTTATAAGACCATATTGAGAGGCGCGAAGAGGTAGAGTCGTCGCGCTGCGACGACTGGGCATCGCAGCGCGATACCTCTACCCAAGCCGCCAGTCTTAAACGGGATTTCGGATGGATCTGAGGATCGCCTCCCCACCCAAAAAGAAAAACGCCCCGGCTTGCACCGGGGCGTTTGAATTCTTTGCTTGTTCCGCTGGGAATCAGGCTGCGTCGAGCTTGGCGACGAGGTCGCCCTTGCTCGTGAGCCCGGTGATCTGATCCTTCTTCTCGCCGTTCTTGAAAATCAAGATCGTCGGAATCGCTTGAATGCGAAACTTGGAAGCGATCGCGGGATTGTCGTCCACGTTGACCTTGCCCACCTTGACGGTGCCGACTTTTTCGTCGGCGATCTCGTCGATGAGCGGGGCGATCATGCGGCAGGGACCGCACCACGGCGCCCAGAAGTCCACGAGGACCGGGGTGGTCGCCGCGAGGACTTCCGCGTCGAAGTTTGCGTCGGTGAATTCGATTACGTTTGCGCTGGCCATAAGTAAAAATCGGCTTGGGTTCGTTCCGGGGAGAAGCGGAGTGCCCTTCGTCCGATCAAATCAGGCGAGGAACAGGATCTGGATCGCGAGGGCGATGACGGATGCGGCGACGGCGGCGATGGCGAAGTTCATGGGAATTTCCTCTTCAGTAGTTTCGATGGGGGCGGGTTCGACGGTCTGGACGCTGAAAGCAGCGCTGGAGAGCTGCGACGGTGCGGGCCGCGGCTGGAGACGCACGGTGGCCTGCGGCTTCGGAATGCCCGGAGCGGCGGCGACTTTGGCGGTTTCCTTTTTGGCCTGCGGCTTGACCGCCACGGGAGTGGGACCAACCGGAGCGGGCTTCGGGACGGTGACCGGGGCGGCTGGAGCAATCCCGGCGGGTTTCGGCGGAGCGGGAATGCCCGGCGCGGCCGGGGCAGCGGGCGGAGCTGGCGGCTTGGGGGCGCCCGGAAAAGTCGGAGGCTTCGGAATTCCAGGCGCGGCCGGCGGCTGGAGACTGCCCGGAGGTTTCGGGAAGGAAGGCGGCGGCACGACGGGCGCGGCCGGAACCTCGGCCGCCGGAGCGGGCGCAGCCACGGGCTTGGGAGGGAGATTGACCATCGCCGACTCGCGGGGCGTGGAGGCAAGGGGCTGCCCTTCGCGCCGGGGCGGAAGGACGATGCGCACGGTTTCTTTTTTCGGTTCGCTCATGGTGGGTTACGTGAACTCGCGCATTCCGGGGGATTGCCGAGGATGTCGAAGGTTGCTTTCCCAAAATCGGCCGGGGGTGTCAATCCCGCAAGGGGGTATGACGCGCGATTGCCGCTTCAGGGAGTGGCCGGAGCGGAATCGGTGGTGTGCGCGGAGGCGGTCTTGGAGGCTTTTTGCAGATCGACGAGATCGGCTTCGATGCGCAGCGTTTCGTTCCGAATCGCGTCGGTCACAATCGGTTCCTTGGCCGCTTTCTTGCCGTCGGCCGATTTCGAATCGGCATCGTCGCTGTCATCGTCGGCCGTATCGTAGAGCGAGCCCTTCTTCTTGCGGTCATAGGCGACCTTTTCGAGCGTGGGCTTGTCGACATTGTCGAGCGTGACCTCGTAGGCCGTCGCCTCGACCACCGGCCCCCGGCTGGCGCGCTCCTTGTTGCGGGCCTCGCGGCGGGCATTGTCCTCGGCAAGCTCGCGCTTGCGGTCGGCGAGATTCAGCGAAACCGTGTTTTCCGCGATCCGCTTGCGCATGCGATCCATGTCCTCGCTGATGTAGTGAAATTCCGGATCGACAGCGACGCGGGCATTGGAGAGCGCGGAGAGCTGACCGATGACCGGCGATAGATCGCTGCGGTCGATATGCTGCGGCGCCACCTCGTCGTAGGGCAGCGGATTCGGCAGCGCACCCTCGCCGATCTCGGGATTGTCCGTCAGCGATGGCAGCACGATGTTCGACTTCACGCCCTCGAGCTGGGTCGAGCCGCCGAGCACGCGATAGAATTTATTGATCGTCAATTTCAGTGCTCCGGCGTCGGACGCGCCGACGCTGAAGAAGGGCATGAAGCGGCCGATATCGAGCATCGTCTGCACCGTGCCCTTGCCGAAGCTGCGCTCGTCGCCCACGATCACCGCGCGACCGTAATCCTGGAGCGCCGCCGCGAAAATTTCGCTCGCCGAAGCGCTGAGCCGGTTGGTCAAAACGATCATCGGCCCGTCATACGAAGCCTGCGCGTTTTTGTCGTAGGAGACGGAAACCTTGCCGTTCGAGTCCTTCGCCTGCACGACCGGGCCCTTCGGAATGAACAGGCCGGTGAGGTTGATCGCCTCTTCGAGCGAACCGCCGCCGTCACGGCGCAGGTCGATCACGAGGCCCTCGATGCCTTCCTTTTTCAGGCGATTCAGAAGCAGCGAAACGTCCTTCGTGGTGCTCACGGCATCCGCATCGTCGCTGCGGCCCAGGTCGGCATAGAACGACGGCAACTCGATCCAGCCGAGGCGGAGCGGACGGCCATTCGGCCGCGTGAGGTCAATGATCTCGGCGCTCGCCTTTTGCTCCTTGAGGTCCACCTTGTCGCGACGGATCGCGATGATCTCGCGCTTCGAGGGATCGGTCGCATTACCGGGGATCACCTGCAGCCGCACGGTCGTGCCCCGCTTGCCGCGAATTTTTTCGACGACCTTGTCGAGCTTCATATCGACGACGTCCTCAAAGGGCGCGTCCCCCTGCGCCACGGCGGAAATGCGGTCGTTCACCTTGAGATGCCCCTCGAGATCGGCCGGGCCGCCGGTGACGATCTCCTTGATCTTCGCGTAGCCGTCCTCGCTCTGCAGGACCGCACCGACGCCTTCGAGCGACTTCTTCATCTCGATCTCGAAATTCGCGAGTTCGGACGGGCTCATGTATTCGGAGTGCGGATCGTAGCTGCGGGCGAGCGCGCCGAGGAAGCCGGAGACGATGCTCTCGTCGTCCATTTCGGTGAGGTTGCGCAGGAGCTGATCCTGGCGGCGCTTCACGGTCTTGGCCGGAGGATCGACCGCGTGCTCGTTGAGAGATTCCTGAAGGAGCTCGGCCTCGACGCGCTTGCGCCAGAGCACATCCTCCTCGGCCGCATCCTTCGGCCACGGGGCATCCTTGCGGTCGAGCTGGACGGTTTCCTTGCTTTTGAAGTCGAATTTTTTGTCGGCGAGCTTCTTGTTGCTGGCGACGCGCGCGGTGACGTTCTTCTTGTAGAGCGCGAATATCTGGCGGGCCGGCTCGAGATCGCCGGCGAGAATCGCGTCGTCGAGCGTGGTCGCGTATTGCGCGTTCAATGCGTCGATTTCGGCCTGCGTGAAGAAAAGCTTATTCGGATCGAGGTCCTGCAAATACTGCTTGAGCAATTTTTGCGACACGCTGTCGTCGAGCTTGTGCCGGGAGTAGTGCCCTTGCTCGAGCAGGCGGGCCACCGAAACGCTGACCTTATCCAAATCCGCCGCCACGGCCGAACCGGCCAGGAACACGGGCACCAACGCGAGCGCGATAAATCTCATTCGGATTAGCTTTGCAGACGAAAACGCGAAAATCAAACTACGCATGGCAATACAGACCATTCACTCATGATTAAGTTCGAAGAATTTACCGGCGGCCTCCTCGACACCAACGCCTTTCTCCTGCGCGGGCCGGCCGGAAACGTGCTCATCGACGCCCCGCAGGAAGCCGACGCCCGGTTCGCCGCGGAACGCATCGACGCCCTGCTTCTCACCCACGGACACTTCGATCACGTCGCCGATGCCGCCGCCATCCAGCGCCGCCACGGTTGCCCCGTTTATTTTCATCGCGACACCCTGCCGATGATCACGGACCCGAATTTCTTCCGCGACTGGGGCTATGCCCTGGAAGTGGAGCCGATCGACGCCGCAGCCGGCCGATTGCTCGATGCCACCTCTACCCCGGAGTTGGCCGGACTGAACTTTCACGTGCTCGAGGTGCCGGGGCACTGCCCGGGAAGCCTGTGCTTTTACTTCCCCGAGGAAGACACTCTCTTCGGCGGAGACGTGCTTTTCCGCGGCGGCATCGGCCGATGGGATCTTCCCGGCGGCGACCACGACCTGCTCGTCGGCGGCATCCGGCAAAAGATTCTCCCCCTCCCCGACGCCACCCGCGTATTTCCCGGCCACGGACCCGCGACGACCGTCGGCCACGAACGCGCGACGAACTCCTGGCTCTCCCGCTGAATTCTTCCGTCCCGTCCGAGTTCTTTTCTGGACTTTGGCACGGGGTTGAAGGATTTATCTCTAGCCTTTCGGAAAAATCGACCCCTTCACAGAACACCATGCCAAATTTCACTTACGTTGCGCTGGATGCGCGCGGTCAGCAAGTCACCGGCGTCATCGAGGCCGCCTCCCAAAATGAAGCCGTCGGCGCGCTGCGGCAGGCGGGTTACTTTCCAAAATCGGTCGATGTCGAATCGAAGGCATCCAAGGCAAAAGCCGCCAAAGCCGTCACCTCGAAATCCGGCGCCCCCGCGAAAAAACCCAGCTTCTCCCTCTTCAAGAAACAGACCGTCAAGGGCAAGATCCTCATGATCTTCACCCGCCAGCTCGCGACGCTCATCGACGCGGGCCTGCCCCTCCTCCGCAGCCTCACCGTGCTGGCGAAGCAGGAAAAGGACGTGGTGCTCCAATCCACGATCAATCAGCTCGCCGAGTCCGTTCAGGGCGGCAGCACCTTCTCGGACAGCCTCTCGGTCCACCCGAAGATTTTCAACAAGCTCTACGTCAACATGGTCAAGGCCGGCGAGCTCGGCGGCGTGCTCGAGCTGGTGCTCCTCCGCCTCGCGGAGTTCCAGGAAAAAGCCCAGCGGATCAAGAACAAGGTCGTCGCCGCCATGTTCTACCCCCTCATCGTGCTTTGCATCGCGATCGCGATCCTGGCCTTCCTGCTCGTGTTCATCGTGCCGAAATTCGAGGCCATCTTCGCCGACATGCTCAATGGCAAGCCCCTCCCGGCCCTCACGCAATTCGTCATCGGCGCGAGCCATCTCATCGAGAACAACATCATCGCGATCGTCGCGGGCATCGTTGTCATCATCATCGCCTACCGCTTGATCGCCAACAACCCGAAGGGCGCCCGCGCCATCGACCTGGTCAAGCTGCGCGCCCCGCTCTTTGGAGACCTCACCCGCAAGAGCGCGGTTTCCCGGTTCAGCCGCACGCTCGGCACGCTCGTAACCAGCGGCGTTCCCATTCTCCAGGCGCTCACGATCACCCGCGAAACCGCCGGCAACATCATCATCGCCGACGCCATCACCAAGGTCCATGATGCCGTGAAGGAAGGCGAATCCATCGTCGCCCCGCTCGAAGCCAGTGGCGTCTTCCCGCCCATGGTCATCAGCATGATCGACGTGGGCGAGGAAACCGGCCAGCTCCCCGAGATGCTGTTGAAGGTCGCCGAGGTCTATGACGACGAAGTCGATAATGCCGTGCAGGGCCTCACGTCGATGCTCGAACCGATCATGATCGTCTTCCTCGCCGTGATCGTCGGCACGATTGTCGTCGCGCTCTTCCTCCCGTTGATCAGCATCATCAGCGGCCTGCAGGGCAATACCGGCAGCTAATCCGCCATCCCCCGATACCATGAAGTCGAGACAAGTCGGTCCCGCGACCCCCAAGGGTGCGTTCACCCTCATCGAACTCCTCGTCGTCATCGCGATCATCGCGGTCCTGGCGTCGCTCATCCTGGGCGTTTCCGGCTACGTGCAGGAAAAGGCCGGGAATTCGCGAGCGGAGGCTGAGATCCATGCCCTTTCCCTCGCCTTGGAGAGCTACAAGCAGGACAACGGCACCTATCCGGAGGGCATCCCGACAGGGGATCTTTTTAACGATAAATCCACACAGAAATTGATGGATGCACTTAATCCAGTTGGCGGCGCTCCCAACGACGTTAATCCAACCGGGAAAATCTATTTCGAGATCCCTCCGAAGATGTTCAACGACTACTCTTCAAAGAAAACCGCTGATGACGTTCGGAAAAACGCCGAATATCTCGTCGATCCCTTCGGCAACCCCTACCACTACTTCTTCAAGGCCGACGACGCCGCAGCCGGCACCGCGGCAGAGAACCCCGTCACGCATTCGCAAAACAACGGCCCGCAATTCTTCGATCTCTGGTCCTACGGAAAAAATCCGCAGAAGAACCAGAACACCCCCGCCACCTGGATCAAAAACTGGTAGCGCGACACGTTGCTCAGAGCGCCGACGCGCCGAGCACTTTCGAGAGTTGGTCGAGCGCGATTTGCGACCACGTTTCCAGTTCTTCGCGGCCCTCGAGCAATGCCTCGACCGTGACGAACTCGAGCTTTGCAATCGCCGCCTCACCGGGACGCACCTCGTCGGACTCCAGTTCCACGAGGTGAACCACGCCCAGATGAACGGCGCCGACTTCGTTCGAGTCGTCGTTGATCAAGCCGATTACGCGATCCGTGAATCCGCCGCCAAGCTTGAGTTCCTCGGCAATCTCGCGCTCGACGGCGATGCGATAGGCATCCGCGTTGAAGGCGAAAAGCCCCTCATCCGTGTCGTTGATGTGGCCGCCGATACCGATGGAGGCTTTGGCCACGAGGCGCTTTTCGCCGGATTTCCCGCCCCGCACGTAGCGCAGGATCCGTCCGCCGTGCGTGAAGATCGCATAGGGAATGATTTGCTTGAGCGAGGGATCCGTCTCCGCGCTCGAGCGCGGGGCAAAGAAATTGTTTTCACGACGGAGAAAGACTTCGAGATAGCGCTGCGGCTCCGAGCAGAAACCCTGGAAACTTCCCAGCTCGTCGAAAAGACTGCGGCGGACTACGAGGACGTGTTCATCGGGCTTGGGCATCGCAAGAGTCTGCGGATGCGTCCCGCGCCGCTCAAGGCGATTTGTCGAGATGGAGCGCCAACCGGACGCGCAACTCGGTGCGCGCGCGGAAAAGCATGCTCTTCACCGCCGGCACGGTGACGCCCAACACCGTCGCGATGTCCTCGTAGGACATCGCCTCGTAGCGCCGCAGGATCAGCGCCATGCGCGGCTGCTCGGCCAACGATTGAATCGCCGCCTCGATCGCTTCCTGCAATTCGACGTTTGCCAGTGCCGCCGCCGGTGACACGGCGCGATGATCGGCAAACTCCCGCGGCGGCCGGTCGTCCGATTCCTCCAGCGGCACCGTCCGCGCCCGGCCGCGGCGCCGCACTTCGTTGAAGACGAGATTACGCGTGATCGTCAGCAACCACGTCGTGAATTTCGCCGTGGGCTCCCATCTCGAAGCGCTTTTCCAGACGCGCACGAAGACCATCTGCGCCAGATCCTCGGCCTCGTTCGGCGAGCCGAGCATCTTCGCCACGACGCCGATCACCCAATGCTGATGCCGCTCGACGAGCAGGGTGAACGCCTCCGCATCCCCGCCGCGCACGCGAGCCATCAACTCCAGGTCATCCGGCTCGCCGGGGAACTCCGCCATCGGGATTTCATACTGCGGAACGGGCGATTCAACCACCAGCATTTGAACCCCGCCCGTCGCAAAAGGGTGCGAGAATTTCGCCTCGCCCGCCTCGCGCGCTCTCGGTGTATGCTCGCCGCTCGCTCATGCCCGTCGTCGCCAGCTACTGCACCACTTTCCTCAAGCCCGAGATGCTCCACATCTACCGGCAGATCACGGGCCTGCGCACATTCGAGACGTTCGTCATGACCAAGGAGCGCCAGAGCGCGGAGCAATTTCCCTTCGACGCCATCGAGCTGCTAGCGCGCCCGCGCATCAACTTCCTCTCCCGCTTCCACAAAAAATACCTCCGCCGCATGGAGCCCGTCTTCTATCGCGGCGAATACGATCAGCTCGCAGCCGTGCTCGCCCGTCGGCACGCCGATCTCCTGCACGTTTATTTCGGCCACACCGGCGTCCACCTCCTGCCATTCATCCGCAACTGGCCCGGCCCCAGCATCGTCTCCTTTCACGGCATGGACATCATGCCGCGGGCCAAGGAACCCGGCTACGACGCCCGAATGCGCGAGCTCCTCTCCGCGCTCCCGATGGTGCTCGCCCGCAGCGAGTCCCTCGCCGCGCGTCTCGTTGCCCTCGGTTGCGACCCCGGAAAAATTCGCATCAACCGCACCGGCATCCCGCTCGGCGATTTTCCCTTCCGCGAACGTGCCGTGCCGGCCGACGGCGCCTGGCGGCTCGTCCAGGCCTCGCGCCTCATCGAGAAAAAAGGCCTCGCCGACTCCCTGCGCGCCTTCGCCGCCTTTCACGCGAAGCATCCGCAAGCGACCTTCACCATTGCCGGCGACGGCCCGCTGCGCCCGACGCTGGAGGCCCTCGCCCGTGAGCTCGATGTTTCCACTGCCGTGACCTTCGCCGGCTTCCAGCGCCAGGCGGACCTCCGCACCCTCTACGAGTCGTCGCATCTCTTCCTGCACCCCAGCCGCACCACCGCCGCGCAGGATCAGGAAGGCGTCCCGAATTCCATGCTCGAGGCCATGGCCACCGGCCTTCCGGTCGTCGCCACCCTGCATGGCGGCATCCCCGAGGCGGTGGAGAACGGCCGCGCCGGTCTGCTCACGCCTGAGGGCGATTGGGAGGCGCTCCGCGATTCGCTGCTCGCCCTCGCCGCCGATCCCGTGCGCATCCAGGCGATGGGCCGCACCGCCGCGGAGTCCGTGCGCGACAAGTTCGAGCAAGGCGCCGCCGTCGCCGCTCTCGAAGGATTTTACGCCGAGCTCATCGAGTCACACCGGCGCAAGGCCAGCCGGTAAATCGGCAGACGCGACTCGAACTTCTGCTGAAACTCCGTTGGCGGATACTCCCGCCCGTCGTCCCAGCCCGTCGGCGAAAAGCCGTCGCACCCCGCCGTCGCGAGCTCCATCGCGCGGAAATACGGCTCGTCATCCGTCATCAATCGCAACGCCCCGCCCGGCTCCAGCAGCCTCCACACCTCGCGTAGAAATTCCCCGTTCACCATTCGCCGCGAATGATGCCGCCGTTTCGGCCACGGGTCGGGAAACGACACATGAATGACTCGCACACGCAACCCAAGTTCCCGCAACACGGCGAGCCCCTCGCTCTGCACCGCATGCGCCTGAGCGAGCCCCAGGCGCTCGATCTTTTTCAGGCATCGCTCCACCCGGTTCGCCTGTCGCTCGACGCCCAGATACCGCCGCTCGGGATACCGCTCCGCCATCGCGACGAGAAACGTGCCGCGATGCGACCCCACATCCACCTCAATGGGCGCGTCCAGCTCCAGCCAGCCCGCGGGCAGCGTCCAATTTTCCGTCACTTCGGCAGTCATCGCGCCGATGATATGAAATCCCCGCTCCCCCGCTCAAGGCTCGTAGATCACGCTCGTTGTTGGCGTTTCGAAAACGACGACTCGGGCCAGCCCCGGCAATTCCGGTTTCAGCGCCGCATGGATCCAGGCCGCCAGGTTTTCGCAGCTCGTCGGAAAATCGAAAACCTCGTTGAGATTGCGGTGATCCAGCCGTTGCACGACCGGCTCCACCGCCCGCGAAATCTCCGCGTAGTCGATCACGAACCCCCGCTCGTCCGGCACGCCCGCGACCTCCACCCGAAATCTATAGCTGTGCCCGTGCAGCTCGCGGCATTTGTGCCCCTCGGGCAGATGCGGCAGCGCGTGCGCGGCCTCGAATCGGAATTCCTTCGTCACGGTCCACATGCGCCGACCGTAGCCGCGAGGCGCCCGCCTGTCGTTGACGCCGGATAAGACGCAAATCAACCGAGCATGCGTCGCCACCACGACGTCGGGCGCGCGGCAAAGGCTCCGCAGTCCCGCAAGACCGCCGCGAGGTCCGTCGTCGTTCGCTCCGTGGCAAAGCGCTCCTCGCACAAGCGTCGGCCCGCCGCGCCCATTTCACGGGCTCGCGCGGGATCGTCGAGCAACTCGCCGAGACGGGCTGCCAAGCCGGCAACATCATGTTCCGGCACGAGAAACCCCGTGCGCCCCTCCTCCACCATCTCCGGCACTCCGGCCACCGGCGTCGAGACGATCGGCGTCGCCGCTGCCATCGCCTCCATGAGCACCGTGGGCAGGTTGTCCTTCCCTCCCGCCAGCTCGTTCACGCACGGTAACGCAAAGACCGAGGCCCGGGACAGCAACGCGATAATCTCCTCCTCGCCCCGCGGCCCCGTGATCTGAATGCGCGCGTCTCCCTTCGCCGCGAGGCGCAGTTCCTCCTCAAGCGGCCCCTGCCCCACAATGAGGCATTCAAAGGGCCGATCCCCGAGCCGGCGGCACGCTGCAATCAAATCCAGGAAACCTTTTTTCTCGATGTAACGACCGACGGCAAGAATCAGCGGTCGTGTCGGGTTGGGTTCCGCTAGGCGGAAATGCTCGAGATGAATGCCATTGTAAACGCGGCGCACTTTTTGCGCGTGCGTCGGAAAACGTTCCTTCAAAAAGTGCACGCTGAAATCGCTCACCGTCACGACGACCTCCGCCTCGCGGATCAGCATTTCAAGCCGCTCGGGAGACTCGTCGCAAAAAATATCGTTCGCGTGCGCGGTGAAGCTGTAGCGAATGCCGGCCAGTCGCTTGAGCCAGAAAGCCGTGCGCGCAGCGATGCCCGCAAAATGCACATGCACGTGTTCCACACCACGTCGCCGCAGCTCCGGCGCAAGCCACAGCGCCTCGTAGATGCGGCGCTTTTCCTGCTCGTCGCCCCACAGCGCGCGCAGGTCCGCAAGCGCCCGACGCGCCGCACGGCGGAAGGCGTCGGATTTGAGCGCCTCGTCGAAGGACCCCGGCAGATACGTCGTCAGGCCGTCCAGCTCCTTCGGAAAATCCTGCCGCGGTTCCCCACCGGGATCGCGAATCGCAAAGATCGGAGCGAGGACGCCCTGCCGCCGCATCTCCAGCACCTCGCGAAAACAAAACGTCTGCGTGAACGAAGGAAACCGCTCGAACAGATAGGCGAACGGCTGCCCGGGTGGCTGGCCCATGCGTCGGGAACGCCTACGCGGCGTTCTTGTCCTGCTTGCGTCGGATCAGCGGCGAGCGCTTTCCCTCGACGACGGCGCGATTGACGGTCACCTCGGCAATGTCCTCGCGGCTCGGCGCTTCATACATGATGTCGAGCATCAGCCGCTCCATCATCGCGCGCAGCGCCCGGGCGCCGGTGCCCTTGTTCACAGCCTCGGCGGCCATCGCGCGGAGGGCGTCCTTCGTCACCGTGAGGCCGACGCCATCCATCGCCATGAGCTTGGTGTATTGCTTCACCATCGCGTTTTTCGGCTCCGTGAGAATGAGCATGAGCTCGTCCTCGGTGAGCGGATCGAGCGCGGTGACGACCGGCAAACGCCCGATGAATTCCGGGATCAACCCGAAGCTCAACAAATCCTCCGGCTCCACTGCCCGCATGAGATCGCGGGCCTCGGTGCCGCCGGCGGAAAAATCGCGCACGTGGAATCCCATCGCCTTCGCGCCGAGCCGGCGCTGCACGATCTTGTCGAGCCCGACGAACGCACCACCACAGACGAACAAAATCTTCGCGGTATTGATCTGGATGTATTCCTGCTGCGGGTGCTTGCGGCCGCCCTGTGGCGGAACGTTGCAAACAGTGCCCTCGAGAATCTTGAGCAACGCCTGCTGCACGCCTTCGCCGGAAACGTCGCGCGTGATGCTCACGTTGTCCGTCTTGCGGCCAATCTTGTCGATTTCGTCGATATAGACGATGCCCATCTCGGCGCGCTTCACGTCGTAATCCGCCGCCTGGAGCAGGCGCAGCACGATGTTCTCAACGTCCTCGCCCACGTAGCCGGCCTCGGTGATCGTCGTCGCGTCGGCGATGCAAAACGGCACGTCGAGGATGCGCGCAAGCGTCTTCGCGAGGAGCGTCTTGCCCGAGCCGGTGGGGCCGACGAGCAGGATGTTGCTCTTCTCGATCTCGACCTCGGCGAGCGCGTCGATGCGCAACGAGTCCGTCGAGGAATCCTGCACGATGCGCTTGTAATGGTTATGCACCGCGACCGAGAGCACCTTCTTCGCGGTGTCCTGGCCGATCACGTGCTGATCGAGCTCGCGCCGAATCTCGGCGGGTTTCATCACGCGGATCGCGGCATTCTGTCGCTTAGAATCGTCGCCGATTTCCTTGTCGAGAATGCCTTTGCAGACCGTAATGCAGCTATCGCAGATATACACGCCCGGCCCGGCAATGAGCTTGCGCACCTCGGCATGGCTCTTCCCGCAAAAAGAGCACATCGTCAAATTGGACGGCCGGGCCATGCTGGAAGACTACTCCGTGGCCGTCTTTTCGGGAAGCACCGCGGCGAATTCCTTCCGCGATTGCACGACTTCATCGACGAGGCCGTAAGCCTTCGCCTCCTCCGCCGTCATGTAGTTGTCGCGATCGGCGTCGCGCTCAACCTGATCGACCGACTTGCCCGTGTGCTTCGAGAGGATGCCGTTCAGGCGCCGCTTGAGTTTATACATGAACTCGACCTGACGCTCGACGTCGCTGGCCTGGCCCTGGGCGCCGCCCGAGACCTGGTGAATCATGATGTCGGAATTCGGCAACGCGTAGCGCTTGCCCTTCGTGCCGGCCGCGAGCAGCACCGCGCCCATGCTGGCGGCGATGCCCATGCAATACGTCGTCACGTCGCACGTCACGAATTGCATCGTGTCGTAGATCGCAAGACCCGCCGTGACGGAGCCGCCGGGCGAGTTGATGTAAATGTTGATGTCCTTCTTCGGGTCCTCCATCTGGAGGAACAGGAGCTGCGCGATCACGAGATTCGCGACGTGGTCGTCGATTCCCGTGCCGATGAAAATGATGCGGTCCTTGAGGAGCCGTGAGTAGATGTCGTAACTGCGTTCACCGCGGCCGGTTTGCTCGACGACGATGGGGACCAGCATGGAATGGGGTTGTGACATAAGGTTTTAAGATGCCTGCACCGCAGGCTCGCTCAAGCTAACGTTCGCGGTAATGAAATCAAGGGCCTTGCCCGCGAGAATCTGCTCGCGAATCTGACCGAACGCGTCGCGCTTCTGCAGGTCCTTCACGAACTTCTGCACCGGCACCTGATAGCGCGCGGCGAGTTGCGTGACGTGGAACGCCAGCTCCTGCTGCGTGACCTCGATCTTCTCCTTCTCCGCGATGCGCAGAAGCAGGAACGTCGTGCGAACGCGCTCCGCGGCGCTCTGCTTGGCCGCGCCAAGAATCTCATCCTCGTGCGCCTTGAGTTCGTCCTCGCTCACGCCGCGGCCCTGATTCTCCTGCACGATCTCGCGCAGGATGCCGGACATTTCGTTATTCACGAGATGCGTCGGAAGCTCGCACGTCACCTTGGAAAGCAGATGCTGGATCGCGCCGCTGCGCTTGCCGGTCTCGAATTCATTCTCCGCGTATTTATCCAGCTCGATCCGCAGACGCTCGCGCACCTCGGCCATCGTCTTGCCCGCGTCGAGCTTGTTCGCGAGTTCGTCATCGAGCGCCGGCAATTGCCGCGCGCGAATTTCGTGCAACGTCGCGGAGTAGGCGAGCTGCTTGCCGCGCACGCCGGGGAACGGAAACTCCTCGGGAATATTGATCGTGAAGTCGCGGCTCTCGCCGACGTTCAGGCCGACCAACGCCTCGCTGAAGCCCGGCGCGAGCGTCTCGGGCGCGAGACGAATCCACCAGTTGGGCTTGCCGGCGAGCAACGGCGGGCAATTCTCCACCGCCTCGGCGAGCGGCTGACCATCGAGCGTCGCCGCGTAGGTGAGCACCGCAAAGTCGCCCATCTCGAGCGCGCGGCCCTCGACGGTCTGGAAGTCCGCGTGCTGCTCGGCGATGCCGTTCAGCGCATTCTCTACGTCCGCGTCGGTCACCGGCTTTTTGCCGAGCTGCAGCGGAATGGTGGAATAGTCGGGCAATTCGAATTCCGGCGACGTCACGACCGTCGCGGTGAAATGCATCGAGCGATCGGCGGCGATCTCGACGTCCTCGACCTTCGAGACCGTCAGCACGCGCAGGCTCTTCTGCTCGATGGCCTCGTTCAACGCCGCGCGCAGCAGCTTGTTCTGCGTTTCCTCGCGGATGTCCGCGCTGAATTTTTTATCGATGAGGGCCTGCGGAGCCTTGCCGGGACGATAGCCGGGCAGGCGGGCCTGTTTCTGAAATTGTTTGGCCACCGTCTGCCATTCGCGCTCGACGCGCTCCGGCTCGAGCTCGACGCGGAGCGTGGCAATGCAGTTGGGTTGGGTATCAAGGACGACGTTCATAAAATAAAGCGAGTCGGCAAGTAGAGCACACGCCCCCGCCCCGCACAACCGCGAACACCCCGCGGAATTTTTCGCCGAACGTTTCGCCGGTCCGTGCACTCCAAGAGAGAATGTTTTCGCCTGCCTCTCTGCCGTGCTACGTTCCGCCCGCCAACCCATGATCAAACGTTTCGCGCTTCTCCTCCTGCTGGTCCTGCCGTTCACCGGCTGTGGAAAAAAATCCTCGACCGCGACCGCCTCCGATTCCGCGATCCAGGATGTCCCGGTCACGCTCGAGACTGGCGGCGAGGTCGACCCCATCGCCGTGCCCACCGCGTTGAAAGGCGGCTCGTTCACCACCTGGGCCGGCCCGTTTCCCCAATCGCTCAACGTGTGGCTGGATCCCACCCCGCTCGCGGCCAGCGTCTCGCCGATGCTCTTCGAGCCGCTGGTTTCCATGCATTCCGTCAAGGACGAACCCATCGGCGTCCTCGCCGAATCATGGGAAATCTCGCCGGACAAAAAAACCTACACGTTCCACCTCGATCCTCGCGCGAAATGGAGCGACGGCCAGCCGGTCACCGCCGATGACGTGCAGTTCTATTACGACGTGATGATGAATCCGAAGAATCTCACGCCGGCCTTCCGCGTCGAGCTGGAGCGGTTCAGCCGTCCGGAAGTCCTCGATCCGCAGACGATTCGCATGACCGCAAACCAGCCGCATTGGGCGAATTTCTGGGCGGCCGGCGGAATGTATGCCTTCCCGAAGCATGCCTGGAAGGACCTCGATTTCAACAAGCAGAATTTTGCATTTCCGGTCGTCAGCGGCCCTTACAAGCTCGGCGAGGTGAAGATGAATCGCTCCGTCGAGCTTATCCGTCGCGGCGATTGGTGGGGGCGAGTGAAACGTTTCAATATCGGCAAATACAATTTCGACCGCCTCATCTTCAAGGCGATGGAAGATCGCAACAAAGCCCTCGAAGTCCTGAAGTCCGGCGGCTTCGACCTTCTACCGATTTACACCGCGCAAATCTGGGCGGAGAAAACGAATTTTCCCCAGGTGCAGAAAAACTGGATCGTGCGCCAGGAGGTCTCGAACAAGGAGCCCAAGAGCTACCAGGGCTTCGCGATGAATCTCCGCCGCCCGCTCTTTCAAGATCCCCGCGTGCGAGAGGCCCTCGCGCTCCTGCTCAATCGCGAGCTCATGAATGACAAGCTGATGTTCCATCAGTATTTTCTTCTGAACTCGTATTACCCCGATTTCTATCCCAACAACGAGAATCCCGCCGTTCCCCTCGACAAGTTCGATCCCGAAAAAGCCCGCGCGCTGTTGAAGGAAGCGGGCTGGGAGGTGGGGCCGAGTGGAACGCTGCAAAAAGACGGACAGCCCTTCTCCTTCACGATCATCCATTACGAGGGCTCGGACCTGCGCCATTTGAACATCTACGTCCAGGCGATGAAGTCCGTCGGCATCGATGCCAGGCTCGACATCATCTCGATGGCCACCTTCACCAAACGCGTCGACAATCACGATTTCGACATGTTCTGGCTGAATACCAGCTCCAGCCGTCTGCGCGACCCCGAGGCGGTCTGGGCCTCGAAGTCCGCGGACGAACTCGCCACAGGCAACCGCACTGGCGTGAAGGATGCCGAAATCGACCGACTCGTCGAATTGCAGAAAACGGAGATGGACCTCGCCAAGCGCAACGAAATCCTCAAGCAAATCGACGCCCGGCTGGTTGAAATCCGTCCCTTTGTGCTCATGTGGCAGTCAGCGAAGGACAACCTGCTTTACTGGAACAAGTTTGGAACGCCGCCCACCGTGCTCGACAAGTTCAATCGCGAGGACGCCGCGCTGGTTTATTGGTGGTATGACCCGATCAAGGACAAGGCTCTTGCCGACGCGCAGAAAGCCAACACCGCACTGCCGCCCGTGCCCCCGGTGATCGTCTATCCGGAAGAATGACCGCCTACATCGTTCGGCGGCTCTTCCTCATCGTGCCGACACTGCTCGGCATCAGCATCGCGTGCTTCGTGCTCATCCAGTTCGTGCCTGGCGGCCCCGTCGAGCAGGTGATCGCAAAGTTCAATGCCGCCGCCAGCCATCGGCCGGGAGGCCATCCGATTTCCCCCGAGGAGATCGCAAACATCCAGGCCTACTTCGGCTTCGATCAGCCCGCCTACGTCCGCTACTTCAAATGGATCGGCAACATTCTCCGTGGCGATTTCGGAAACTCCTACGTTTATCAAAAGCCTGTCCTCGGGGTCATTCTCGACAAGATGCCAATTTCGCTTTTTTTCGGACTCACCTCCTACCTCATCGCCTACGCTGTTTCGATTCCTCTGGGGGTTCGCAAGGCCATGACGCACGGAAGTCTCTCCGACAGCATCTCCTCCGCCGTCATCTTCGCCGGCTACGTCGTGCCCGGTTACACGCTCGGCATCGTGCTGCTGATCTTCTTCGCCGGCGGCAGCTACTTCGACTGGTTCCCGATCGGCAACATCGTCTCCGACAATTTCGAGAGTCTTTCACCTTTCGAGCAAGTGCTGGACTTCCTCCATCACATGATCCTGCCCGTCTTCTGCTATCTCATCAGCGACTTTGCCATGCTCACGCTGCTCATGAAAAACAGCATCCTCGACGAGCTCGGCAAGGACTACATTCGCACCGCGATGGCGAAGGGCCTGTCCCTCCGCGCGGCCGTTTGGCGGCAGGCCTTTCGCAACGCGCTCATCCCCATCGCGACAGGCGTCGGCTCAATCTTCGCCGTCATGTTCACCAGCGCGCTGCTCATCGAGCGCGTCTTTGACATCGATGGCATGGGCCTCCTGATGTGGAACTCGATGATCGGTCGCGACTACAACGTCGTCCTCGGCATCATCGTCCTCAGCAGCCTTTTCGTCGCGTTCGGCCGGCTGCTCA
>Ga0157378_10001054_pt1 | contig 25233 bp, 26 predicted proteins | sample M65metaG_FD_115309 | JGI IMG/M metagenome (GOLD analysis project Ga0157378, IMG submission 115309) | Miscanthus rhizosphere microbial communities from Kellogg Biological Station, Michigan, USA - M6-5 metaG | ecosystem: Host-associated > Plants > Roots > Rhizosphere > Soil | place: USA: Michigan...
CCATATAAGAGGAGTCGGCGCGGTCGCTGCCGGTGACGGCGGCGCCGAGCCGGGCGCAGACCAGCGCCAGCCCGCTCATCCCGGCGCCGCCGATGCCGACGAAGTGCAGCCGCCGCCCGTTCCAGTCGCTCATCCGATCGCCCCCAGGACCTCGTCGGCGATCGCGCGGGCGGCGTCGGGTTTGGCAAGGCCGCGGGCGCTGGCGGCCATCTCCGCCAGCCGCTCGGGGTCGTCGAGCACCGACGCCACCTCCGTCCGCAGGCGCGCGGCGGTCAGCTCAGCGTCGACGATCACCGTCGCCGCCCCGTTGCTCCGCATCCACTCGGCGTTGGCGGTCTGGTGGTCGGCGGTGGCGAAGGGGTAGGGCACGAGGATCGCCGGGCGGCCCGCGGCGACGACCTCAAAGATCGAGCCGCCCGAGCGGGCGAGGACGAGGTCGGCGGCGGCCAGAGCGTCGCCGAGGTTCGGCTCGTACTCGAGCAGCGTGTAGCGGTCATCGCCGGGCGCGGCGCCGATCCGTCTCTGGACCTCCGGGAAGTCCCGCTTGCCGGCGATGTGGAGGACGTGGAAGGCGCGCTCCCGGTCCCCGGCGAAGGCCTCGACCGCGGCGAGGTTGATCGACTTCGCGCCCTGGCTGCCGCCGAAGACGAGCAGGCAGCGGGCGTCGAGGGCGATCCCGAAGCGCTCGCGCGCCTGTTTGCGGTCGGCCTCCAGCACCGCCAGCGGCACCGGCCGCCCCGTGACCAGGTAGCGCTCCCCCTCCCGGCCGGCGATCGGGAAGGCGAGGCAGACGCGCCGGGCGCGCCGGGCGAGCAGGCGGTTGGCGAGCCCGAGGTGGCTGTCGGCCTCGGTCAGGACCAGCGGCGTCCCCGTCGTCACCGCGGCCAGGCCGGCTGGCCCGGCGACGTAGCCGCCGCCGCCGACCACCGCGTCGGCGCCACGCCGGCGCAGGACCTTCCGCGCCGCGCCGACGGCACCGAGCGCCTCGAAGCCGGCCTGCGCGGCCCGGAGCGGGTTGCGGCGGTCGATCCCGCGCACCTTCACCAGGTCGATCTCGTAGCCCGCCGCCGGGACCAGCTCCGCCTCCATCCGCCCACGGGCGCCGAGGAAGCTGACCTCGGCGCCGCTAGCCCGAAGCTCGTCGGCGACCGCCATGGCGGGCACGACGTGCCCCGCGGTTCCCCCCGCCGCCACCACTACCTTTGGCTTTCCTGGCACCGTCAGCTCGTTTCCTTTCCCGTGCGGGCGAGCGCCCGCCCTCGATGGCGCGCAGTTTGCCAGCGCGGGTGGGCGTCGAAGAGCGCGCCGCCCTGGCGCTGCCGCCGCGGGCAACGTTGAGGATCAACCCGACCGCCAGCAGCGTCGCCATCAGGCTGCTGTTGCCGTAGGAGACGAAGGGGAGCGGCACGCCAGTCAGCGGCGCCATCCCCATCACCGCGAAGAGGTTGATCGTCGCCTGGACAAGGACCAGCGAGGTGAGGCCGGTGACGAGGATCTTCCCGTAGGAGTCCTTCGCCTTCTGCGCCGTTTTCAGCCCCGCGTAGCCGAACATCGCGAAGAGGCCGACGACGCCGGCGATGCCGACGAAGCCGAGCTCCTCGCCGATCACGGCGGTGATCATGTCGGTGTGGGCCTCGGGCAGGTAGAAGGCCTTCTGGACGCCGTTGCCGAGCCCGTCGCCGAAGAGGCCGCCGGAGCCGAGGGCGATCTTCGCCTGCGCCGCCTGGAAGCCGGCGCCGGAGGCGTCGGCGGTCGGGTGCAGGAAGGAGGTGAGCCGGGCCATCCGGTAGGGCTCGACGACCGCCATCAGCAGCGCCAAGACCCCGATCACCAGCGCGATCTTGCCGAGGTCGGCGGGACGGGCGCCGGCGGCGACGAGGGTGGCGGCGACGGAGAAGCAGATCACCATCGTCGTCCCCATGTCCGGCTGCGCCATGATCAGCAGGCAGGAGCCGCCGACGACGAGGAGGAAGGGCATCATCCCTTCCAGCGAGCGCACCCGCTTCGGCTTCCGCGCCAGCAGGTCGGCGCCGTAGAGGACCAGCGCCACCTTGGTCAGCTCGGAGGGCTGGATCTGGAGGAAGCCGCCGCCGATCCAGCGGGAGGCGCCGTTGACTTCGGTCCCGGCCACAAGCACCGCCAGCAGAAGGAAGATCGAGCCGCCGAGCAACAGCGGCGTCAGCTGCCGGATCATCCGCAGGCCGTGGCGCGAGGCGAACCACATGATCGTCAGCCCGACGGCACCGAAGAGCAGCGTCCGCTTCAGGTAGAAGGCGCTGTCGGAGAGGCCGCCGTCCTGGAGGATGCGGGTGGTCGAGCTGGCCGAGAAGACCATCACCGCCCCCAGCGCCAGCAGGCAGAGGGTCGCGGTGAGGAGGATGTTGTACTCGGGCGGGAGCGGGCGGGAGCGCTTCTTCGGCTTCGCCCGCTTGGGTGCGCGCGGCGTCTTCGCCTTCGCCTTCTTCGCGCTCATCCCAGCTCTCCGACGATCTCGCGGAAGCGGTCGCCGCGCCGTTCGTAGTTCTCGAAGGCGTCGAAGCTGGCGCAGGCCGGCGAGAGGAGGACCACCTCGCCGGGGCGCGCGGCGGCGGCCGCCCGGCGGACCGCGTCCTCGAGCCCCTCGCAGCGGTGCAGCTCGATGCCAGCCTCGACCACCGGCGCCAGCTCACGCGCCATCCGCTCGCTCGTCGCCCCGATCAGCCAGCAGGCCACGGCGCGTTCCTCGATCGGGTCGACGAGAGGGGCGAAGGGCTCGTCCTTCTCGCTGCCGCCGAGGATCGCGTGGACCCCGCCCTCGAAGGCGCGGATCCCGACCGAGGCGGAGGCGACGTTGGTCGCCTTCGAGTCGTTGACGAAGCGGACGCCGTCGCGCTCGGCGACCGTCTCCAACCGGTGGGGGACGTTGGCGAAGCTGCGCAGCCCGGCGCGGACCGCGTCGCGGTCGATCCCCATCGCCAGCGCCGCGGCGGCGGCGGCCATAGCGTTGGCGACGTTGTGCTCGCCGAAGAGCCCGAGCTCGGCAACCGGCAGCAGCGGCTCGCCGTCGTAGAAGATCGTCCCCTCGGCAACCGCCACCTCGCAGTCGGGCGCGGCGCCGGTGCAGAAGGCGACGCGGCGGGCGCAGCCGCCGAGGTCGGTGCCGGCGGCGAAGGGGTCGTCGGCGTTGTAGACGGCGACGTCGTCGTTGCCCTGGTTGGCGAAGATCCGCAGCTTCGCCGCCAGGTAGTGCTCGAGGTCGCCGTGGCGGTCGAGGTGGTCGGGGGCGAGGTTGAGGAAGACCGCGCACTCGGGGGCGAAGGCGACCGTGTCCTCGAGCTGGAAGCTCGAGCACTCACAGACGATGGTGGTGTCGGGCTCGACCTCGCCGACCAGCTCCGAGAGCGCGGTGCCGACGTTGCCCGCGACCGCGACCGGCTCGCCGGCGCTGCGGTAGAGGTGGCCGAGCAGCTCGACCGTCGTCGTCTTGCCGTTGGTGCCGGTGACGCCGAGGAACCGGTTCGGCAGCGCCCGCCAGGCCAGCTCCATCTCCCCCACCATCTCGATCTCCCGCTCCAGGGCCCTGGCGATCACCGGCGCCTCCCGGGGAACACCCGGGCTCTTGACGACGGTCCGCGTCCCCTCAAGCTGTGCCAATCCATCCGTATCCAGGAAGACTTCGACGCCCGCCCCCTCGAGCCCTGCCGCCCCGTCGGGATGCCCGGAATCGACCGCCCGCACCGTCTCCCCTCGCGCCGCCAGCAACCGCGCCGCTGCCTGCCCCGAGCGGGCAAGCCCGACGATGAGGAAAGGTCCTTCGGGCAGGGGGGGGCGAACTTCCTTGGCCTGAACCCTTAGGGACACATGCCCAAGCTTCGCGAGCGCGCCGGAAACCCCTCCGCAGAACGGCGTCCCCCTAGTGATGTACGCTTATACACCATGAACCGTCGTACTCAGATCTATCTCGACGAGGAGCAGACCGCAAAGCTCGACGAGCGAGCCGCTGCCGAGGGGACCACCCGCTCGACGCTGATCCGGCGGGCCATCGATGCCTACCTCGCTCAGGAGCTGCAGGACGCGGCCGCCTGGCGCAAGCAATGGCAGGAGGCCGTTGCGGAAACGGCGGGGATAGCTCCCCACCTGGAAGATGGTGTCGAGTACGTCGACAAGCTTCGTCGCGCGGAAGCCGAGCGATCCAAGGAGCTATGGCAACGATGAGCGTCGTCCTCGACACTACGGTTCTCGTAGATCACCTGCGGGGGTCTTCCCTCGCAGGTGAATACATCGCCGCGCTCGACGCTCCGCCGTCCTGTTCGGAGGTGACCAGGGTCGAGATCCTTCGCGGCTTACGTGCAGACGAACGACGAGGAGCAGAGCGACTGTTCGCGCTGATCGCCTGGATTCCCCTCGACGAGAAGGTGGCCCGCCGAGCCGGGGAACTCGGCCGTCGCTGGCGCCGGAGCCATCCCGGGATCGGGGTACCCGACCTAGCCATCGCGGCCACGGCGGAATTGCTCGAAGCTCAGCTAAGCACCAACAACCTCAAGCACTTCCCGATGTTCGAGGGCCTGCGCGCCCCCTACTGAGCGGCGAACTGCCGGATCTCACGGGCCAGCGCCTGCGGCTGGTCGATCGGGATCAGGGTGTAGCAGTCGGGCAGCTCGACATAGGTCGAGTTGGGGAAGGACTCGGCCAGGCGGCGGCCCTCGGCGTTGGGCATCATCGTCCCCTCCTCATCCCAGACGACCAGCACCGGCCGCTCGAAGGAGCGGAGCTTGGGCGTCGCGGCGCGGATCTCGCGCTTGCCGTGGCGGACGTCGCGGACGTAGCGGCGGGTGTCGCGGCGGATCTCCGGCCGCTTCAGCGGCTGCAGCCAGCGGTGCATCAGCTCGTCGGGGACGCCGCGCTTGCTCATCCGCCCGTAGGTGAAGGGCAGTTTCCGCAGCATCGGCGAGGAGAGGGCGAAGCGCATCACCCCGAAGCCGCCCGGCATGAAGCCGGAGAGTGCCGCGATCTGACCCGCGACCCCGGGAGGGTAGTTGCGGTCCGTCTCGCAGGAGACGAGGACGAAGGCGCCGACGCGGTCGGTCCCGCCGTGCGAGATCATCGTCTGGGCGCCGCCCCAGTCGTTGAAGCAGACGACCGCGTCGACGAGGTCGAGGCGCTCGAGGAACTCGGTGACGATCCGCCCCAGGCCGGGCAGCGAGAGGTCGGCGTCGGGGCGCAGGGGCTTGCGCTGAGCGCCCAGCGGCAGCACCGGGGTCAGGCAGCGGAACTGCGGTGCAAGCTCGGCGACTACCCCGTCCCAGAGGCTCTCGTCGTGCGGCAGCCCGCCAATGAAGACCAGTGGCCTGCCATCGCCGCCGGAGTCGCCGTAATCGATCGGACCCGCGCTGACCTCTATCTCCGGCATCAGCGGATCATGTCAGCAGGCCGCCTAGGACCCGATCGATTGCTGGTAGAGCGTAAAGCCGATGCCGCTGCAGACGGCGGCGATGATCCAGAAGCGCAGCATGATCTTCGTCTCCGACCAGGCCATCATCTCGAAGTGGTGGTGCAGCGGCGCCATCAGCAGGACCCGGCGGCGGAAGGTCTTGAAGGCGAAGACCTGAAGCAGGACCGAGAGCGCCTCGATCACGAAGATGCCGCCGATGATGATCAGCAGGACCTCGGTCTGGGTCATCACCGCCAGCGCCCCGATCGCGCCGCCGAGGCCGAGCGATCCGGTGTCCCCCATGAAGATCGAGGCCGGGAAAGCGTTGTACCAGAGGAACCCCACGCAGGCGCCGACCAGGCAGGCGGAGAGCAGCGCGAGGTTCTGCTGCTCGTTGGCAACGAAGGCGATCGCCGTGTAGGCGAGGAGGACGATCGCGCAGGAGCCGGCGGCGAGGCCGTCGAGGCCGTCGGTGAGGTTGACGCCGTTGGAGGTGCCGGCGATGACGAGGAAGACGAGGACGAAGTAGAGGGCCGGGCCGAGGTCGATGCTGCCGTCGCCGATCCGGAAGTAGAGCGTCGGCTCGAGGCCGACCTCGTGGCGGGCGACCCACCAAAGCGCCAACGCCATGATCAGCTGGCCGATCAGCTTCCAGCGGCCGGCGAGCCCGAGCGAGCGGCGTTTGACGATCTTGATGTAGTCGTCGGCGAAGCCGAGGACGGCGCAGCCCATCGCCACCCCGAAGACGGCCATGCTCTGGGCGTCGCGGTCGGAGAGGACGAGGAACGGGACGCAGATCGAGGCGAAGACGATCAGCCCGCCCATCGTCGGCGTCCCGGCCTTGGTGTGGTGCTCCTGGGGGCCGTCCTCGCGGATGTGCTGCCCGAACTCCTTGACCCGCAGGTATTCGATGAATTTGGGGCCGAGGAAGATGCAGATCAGCATCGCCGCCATCCCCGCGATCAGGACTTCGCCCATCAGCCGTCCTCCGCCGGGACCAGGTCGGCGAGCTGCTCGGCGACGGTCTCCAGGCCAGCCGAGCGCGAGCCCTTGATCAGGACCGCGTCGCCCGGTTGCAGCTGCTGGGCGAGGAACTCCGCCGCCTCGCCGGGATCGGCGACGAGCTCGTCGGGGTCGTAGTCGCGGGCCGGCAGGCCGACGCCGACGACGAAGTCGATCCCCTGGGCGCGGGCGTGCTCGCCAACCTCGCGGTGGTAGCCGGGCGAGTCGGGGCCGAGCTCCCCCATCTCGCCGAGGACGGCGACCGTGCGGGTCGCTTCCAGGCTGGCGAGGTGGTCGAGCGCCGCTCGCATCGACACCGGGTTGGCGTTGTAGCAGTCGTTCACGAGGACGATGCCTCCCGGCAGCTGCAGGCGCTCGCCGCGGAAGCGGGAGAATCCTATGCCCGCCGCGCGGTCGGCCATCCCGGGGAGGTCGGCGCCGAGGGCGACGCCGGCGGCGATCGCCGCCAGCGCGTTGGTGAGGTTATGGGCCTCGGCGAAGGGGAAGTGGAAGCGCTGGCTGCCGAGGGACGTCGTCACGAGGGCCTCCGTCACCCCCTCCGCGACCGTGACCTGGCTCGCCTCGACGTCGCCGCCGGCCCCAAAGCGCAGCAGCCGCGGAGCCCGCGCCAGGTGCGGCTCCAGCTGACCGGCCTCGACCGGCGCCACCGCGGTTCCGCCGGGGGGCAGCCCGTCGAGGATCTCGGCCTTGGCCGCCGCGATCGCCTCGACTGAGCCGAGCAGCTCGACGTGGACCGGGCCGACGTTGGTGATCACCGCCACCTCCGGCTCGGCGATCGCCGCCAGCTCGGCGATCTGCCCCTTGCCGCGCATCGCCATCTCCAGCACCAGCGCCTCGGTGTCGTCGGGCGCTTCGAGGATCGTCAGCGGCAGCCCGATCTCGGTGTTGAGGTTCTCCTTGTTGGCGTGGACCCGGCCGGGGAGCAGGGCGCGGGCGATGTCCTTGACCGAGGTCTTCCCAACCGAGCCGGTGACCCCGACCACGCGGGCGCCCAGCGAGCGCCGCCAGGCCCGCGCCAGCGCCTGCATCCCCGCCAGCGGATCCTCGACGACAAAGACCCAGGCGCGGCGTTCGTCCTTTATCGGTTCCGTCCCGACAAAGGACGAACGCCACTCGGGTGAGACGACCGCGCCCCAGGCGCTGGACTCGATCGCCTGGGGGGCGAACCTGCCGCCGTCGTGGCGGCTGCCGCGGAGGCCGAAGAAGAGATCGCCGGGGCCGGCCCCAGTGGAGTCGATGACGGCCCGGCGCGGCGAGCCCGGCTCGCCCTCGGCGACGATCTCGGCGCCGAGTGCGGTGGCGATCTCCTGCGGCTCGAGGTTCACGCCGGGCTTCCCAGCTTCCAGAGCTCCTCGCGGGCGACCTCGCGGTCGTCGAAGGGGACCTTCCGCCCCTCCTCAAACTCCTGCCCCTGCTCGTGACCCTTGCCGGCGATGACGACGGTGTCGCCGGGCTCGGCCCGCCCGAGCGCCAGCGCGATCGCCTCGCGGCGGTCGACGACGACCTCCAGGTCCGCCGCGCCCAAGACGCCTTCGGCGCCGCCCGCGACTTCGGCGACGATCGCCTCCGGGTCCTCCGAGCGCGGGTTGTCGGAGGTGATCACGGCGAGGTCGGAGAGCTCGGCTCCGGCCCGTCCCATCTTCGGCCGCTTGTCACGGTCGCGCTCGCCTCCGGCGCCGAAGACCGAGATCAGCTTGCCGGCGGTCAGCCGCCGCGCCGCCCGCAGCACGTTCTCCAGCGAGTCGGGAGTGTGGGCGTAGTCGACCAGGACCGAAAACCCCTGCCCCTCGTCGATCGGCTCGAACCGCCCCGGCATCCGCGCCGCCTTCGCCAGGCCGGCGATGGCGATCTCCGGGCCCACCCCCATCGCCTCCGCCGCGGCGAAGGCGCCGAGGGCGTTGGCGACGTTGAAGTGGCCGGGGAGGCCGGTGCGCAGCTGCAGCTCGCCGACGGCGAAGCTGGCGCCAGAAGCGTCGAAGGCGACCTCGCGGGCGCTGTAGTCGGCCTCCGCACCCTCGGCCGAGAAGGTGAGGCACTCGAATTCCGAGGCGAGCCGGCGGCCGTAGGGGTCGTCGACGTTGACGATCCGCACCTTCGTCCCCTCCGCCGCGAAAAGCTTGCGCTTGGCGAGGAAGTAGTCCTCCATGTCGGCGTGAAAGTCGAGGTGGTCCTGGGTGAGGTTGGTGAAGATCGCGACCTCGAAGTGGATCGCGTCGGCCCGGTGCAGGGTCATCGCGTGCGAGGAGACCTCCATCGCGCAGGCTTCGTCGCCGCCCTCGAGCATCTGCCGGAAGGTCTTCTGCAGCTCGATCGCCTCCGGCGTCGTCCGCTCCACCTCCTTCTCCACCCCGCCGACGATCTGCTTCACCGTCCCCAAAAGGCCGCACGAGTAGTCGGCCGCCCGCAGGATCTCCCGCACCAGGAACGCCGTCGTCGTCTTCCCGTTCGTCCCCGTCACCCCAACGACCCGAAGCTCCGCCGTCGGATCCCCGTTAAACCGAGCCGCCAGCGGAGCCATCGCCGCCCGCGAATCCGACACCACCACCTGCGGCACCTCGATCTCCGTCAGCTCCCGCTCCACGACCAGCGCCGCGGCCCCTTCCTCGACCGCCCTAGGCCCAAACTCGTGCCCGTCGGCTCGCCCCCCGACGACGCAGAAGAACAAGGTCCCCGGCTCGACCTTGCGGCTGTCATACGCAAGATCCCTTACCTCTACAGAGGGGTCTCCGATCACGCGTGTACCCGGGAACCCCGCGGCCAGCTCGTCCAGTCTCATCCGCGCCCGATTCTAGGAAGGGGACCGGGTGCCCCTCTCACAGAGGCTCCTGAGACCACAAAGGCGCCCAGCACTACGCCCCAGCTGCGCGACGGTCTCTGGGAGAGGGGCACCCGGTCCCCGATCCCACAAATCATTCCTGGGGTACGCCCAGATAAGGAAGGGCGAATTCCGCGATCCGCCCGAACGCCGGCGCCGCCACCGAGCCGCCGTAGATTTCCCCCTGCGGCTCGTCGACGATCACCGCCGCCAGCAGCCGCGGGTTCTGCGCCGGCGCGAAGCCGATGAACGAGGCCACGTACTTGGTGTCCGAGTAGCCCCCGTCTTCGGCGACCTGGGCGGTACCGGTCTTCCCCGCCAGCGTGTACCCGGGGACGCTGACCTCGGAGGCGGTGCCGCCGGGCGCCAGCACCCCTTCGAGCATTTCCCGGATCTCCGTCGCCACATCGGCGGAGATCACGCGCCTGCCCTTCGGCTCGTGCACCGGTTCTTCGCCGATCTTCTTGACCAGCTGCGGCGGCCGCAGGATGCCGCCGTTGGCGATCGCGGTGTAGCCGGCGACCATCTGGATCGGGGTGACCGAAAGCCCCTGGCCCATCGACTCGTTGCCGAGGGTCGAGCCCGAGTATTCGTCGAGGTTCAGCAGCAGCCCCTGCTCCTCGGCCGGGTACTGGATCCCGGTCGGCCGGCCGAAGCCGAAGCGGCGGATCCACTTGTCGAATTTTTCGGCGCCGATCTTGGTCCCGATCGTCGCCGCGCCGACGTTGGAGGAGTGGGCGAGGATCGTTTCGACGCTCATCGCCTCGTACCCGCGCGGCTCGGCGTCTTCGATCGTCCGGTCGGCGACCTGGAGCACCGGCGGCAGGTCGAATTCGGTCGTCGGCGTCACCAGCTTTTCCTCCAGCGCGGCGGCGATCGTGAAGGACTTGAAGGTCGAGCCCGGCTCGTAGGTGAACCCGGTCGCCTTGTTGAGCAGGTCTTCGTTGCTGACCTCTGAGAGGTCGGCGGGATCGACCGGCGGCCAGTTCGCCATCGCCAGCACTTCCGAGGTGCGGGGGTCGACGACGATCGCCGTCGCCCCTTTCGGCGAGTACGTTTCGCCGACGCCGTTGAGGACCGCTTCGGTTTCGCGCTGGATCACCGGGTCGAGGGTCAGCTGCACGTCTTCGCCGTCTTCGGCTTCGTGCACCGTTTCCAGCCGGATCGGTTCCCCGAGGGCGTCGTTGATGATGCGGCGTTCTCCGTCCTCGCCGCCTAGCGCTTCTTCCTCGCCTTCCTCGAGCCCGGTCAGGCCCTCGTTTTCGGAGCCGACGGCGCCGATCACCTGCCCCGCCATCTCCCCCTGCGGGTAGGTGCGGCGGGTGTCGGGGAGCTGACCGATCCCTTCGATGTCGAGCGCTTTCACCTTCGCCGCCGTTCCCAGATCGACTTTCTGGGCGACGTAGGAGAAGCCGCCTTCGGCGCTCAACGCTTCCAGCACCTCGTCCTTCGGCTCTTTCAGCACCGGCGCCAGCCGCTTGGCGGCGGCCGGCGGGTTCTTCACCTGGTAGGGCGTCGCGTAGATCGTCGCCGCGTCTTCGGAGGCGGCGAGCTTGTTGCCGCGGCGGTCGAGCAGGTCGCCGCGCAAGCCGGGAACGTCGACCACCTCGGTCTGCTGGTAGCTCGCCTGCGAGGCGAGGCTGGCGCCCTGCACCCCCTGCAGCCAGAAGGCGCGGCCGACGATGAGCAGGAAGCAGAGGAGGAAGCCGCCGAAGAGGAGACCGATCCGGCGCTCGATCAAGCGCATCGGCGGAGGTCCCTATCCGCCGGCGGCCGCGAGGCGGCTGGCGGCGGTGGCGACGTCGGCAGGCTCGAATTCGATCGGCCGCGGGTCTTCGGTGGTCGGCATCGCCAGCCCGGCGGCGGCGCCTTGGTTGCGGATGCGGGCGGTGCTGAAGTACTTGGCCTCGCGGCTCTCGAGCATCGAGTTCTCTTGTTCGAGGGAGGTGATCTGCTCGTCGATCTTCCCAGCCGAGGCGGCGAAGCTGAGGGTGGCGACATTGAGGGCGACGATGCCGACGAGGAGGACGCCGAGGACCGCGATCCAGGCGCGGCCGCGGGTCATCCGCACGACCAGGCTCGAGTCCGGCAGCTGGCTGACAGCAACGGCGGTGCGTCCGGCGACGACCGCGAGCTTGGGACGGCCGGTCGCGGGGGCGCGCTTCGGCGCTGGTCGCCGGGCCGGTGCACGGCGGGCTGGGGCCTTGGCCGGTGCCGCGACGGCCCGTGAGCGCGGCGGTTTACGCGCCGGCGCTTTCCGTTTCGGCGGCTTGGTCCGCGACGGAGCCGGGGCGGGCGCCGCGGTGCTGCGGCGGGTGGGGGCGGCGACGGCCATCAGGCGGTCTCCCCCGTCGGCTGCTCGGCGGCGATCTTGCGGGCCGCGCGCAGGTGGGCCGAGCGCGAGCGCGGGTTGCGCTTCGCCTCCTCGGGGCCCGGGGAGATCGCACGGCGGTTCAGCAGCTCGGCCTCTGGCTCGTGGCCACAGACGCAGACGGGAAGCTCGGGCGGGCAGACGCAGCCGCGGGCCTTGGCGGCGAGGAACTGCTTCACCGGCCGGTCCTCGAGCGAGTGGAAGGAGATCGCGGCGAAGCGGCCGGCGACCTTCAGCTGCGACCAAGCCAGCGGCAGCATCTCCTCCAACGCCTCGAGCTCGCCGTTGACCGCGATTCGGATCGCCTGGAAGCTGCGCTTGGCCGGGTGGCCGGCGCCGAAGCGGGCGGAGGCCGGCATCCCTGCCTTGATCGCCGCGACCAGCTCGCCGGTGCTGGAGAGCGGCCGGCGGGCGACGATCTCGCGGGCGACGCCGCCGGCGTGGCGCTCCTCGCCGAAGCGGCGTAGGACCTGGGCGATCCGCGCCTCGGGCCACTCGTTGATGAGGTCGGCGGCGGTGAACTCCTGCCGCGTGTCCATCCGCATGTCGAGCGGCGCGTCGTAGGAATAGGAGAAGCCGCGCTCGAAGGCGTCTACCTGCATCGAGGACATCCCCAGATCTACATAAACCATGTCTGGGCGGATTCCTTCGCCCTCCAGGGCGCGAAGTCCTGCTGCGAAGTCGCTGCTGACGAAGAGGGTCCGGCAGGGCGCTTCGGCGGCGAAGCGGTTGAAGTGCTCCTGGGCGGCAGGGTCGCGGTCGATCCCGATCAGCGTCCCATCCGGCCCGATCAGCTCGGCGATGCGGCGGGCGTGGCCGCCGCCGCCGAAGGTGCAGTCGACCGCCGTCTGCCCCGGCGCCGGTGCCAGCAGCGAGACCAGCTCGTCGGCGAGCACCGGCTCGTGCTCGCTCATGACGACCTCCACGGGGCTGAGCGCCCGCCGGTCCCTGCCGACGGGACGATTCCGGTCCATATAGGGACGGTTTCGTCCCGTCGGCACCGGGGTTGGCGAGTAGGCGTGGGCGGCGGCATTGAGTCTCATGATCACGCGGTGCCGGCGGCGGCGAGGCCCTCGGCGATTTCGGGGGCGGCGGCGTCGAGCTGTTCCTCCTGCTTGGCCCAGGCCTCTGCGTTCCAGATCTCCAGGTACTCGCCGGCGCCGATGACGACACAGTTGCCGTCGAGGCCGGCGTGCTCGATCAGCGGCTTAGGGACGCGGATGCGGCCGGCGCTGTCGAGCTTCTCGTCGAAGGAGCCGCCGTGGAAGCGACGGCGCAGCGCGCGGGCGTCGGCGCCGAAGGGGCTGTGGGGAGAGAGAAAGCGGTCTGAGAGCTGCTCGAACTCGCTGGTCGTGTGCACCCAGACGCAGGGGTCGAACCCCTTGGAGAGAACGATGCCGTCAGCCAATGAAGCCCGGAAGCGAGAAGGAACGGTGAGGCGGTCCTTGGAATCGAGGCTGTGCTCGTAGAGACCCCTGAACGCCACTGTGGCGAATTCCTTTCTAAGCGGGAGAGCCGGAAAAGAGTTGGACCGGAGTGATGAGGTGGGAGGAGCCTCACCACCCCGGTCCTGGGCTTCAACTCAATCGCCACAATAACCCACTCTCCCCCACTTTGCAACACGACCTCCCTCTGCAACCCCGTTTGCATCCGCCTACCTGCCCGGTAGGTTGCGGCCGTGGCTACTGAGCAGACGCAGCCGCAGGTCGAGGAAGCGAGCACCGGGTTGCCGACCGACGCCAACGACATGCGCGGCTACCACTTCGGCCGCCTGATGAGGACGCCGCTGACGCTGATCCTGATCGCGACGCTGACCGCGGTCGCCTTCGTCGCCTGCCTCGTCTTCGTCAGCGCCCTGATCGGCGTTGGCGCCGCGATCGCGGTCCTGCTGATCGGGATTCTGGTCGTCTTCGTGATCGCCGACAAGCGGGCTGCCGACGACTTCTTCGAGGTCTACGCGGCGAACCGCGGGCTGACCCTGGTGCACGGCCGCGGCCGGCTCCCGCAGGCGACCCCGCTGCTGCGCAAGGGGAACGACCGCTACACCGAGCGCACCCTCACCGGCCCGATCGCCGACGGCTTCGACGGCACCCTGGCGCTCTTCACCTACGAGGAAGAGACGCGCGACTCCGACGGCGATACACAGACGAACTATTACCGCTACACCGTCGGCCTGGTCGAGGTGGCCGAGTGCGCCGGCTTCGTCCCCGAGCTCTACTGCCAGCGCAAGTTCGGCCTGCGGGCGTTGGAGAAGTTCGAGGACGCCTTCCGCGGCGACAAACAGCGGCTGACGCTGGAGAGCGAAGAGCTGCTCGACAAGTACGAGATCTTCGCCACCAAGGAGCAGGACGCGAGCTGGCTGCGCCAGCTCTTCTCCCCCACCTTCATCGTCTGGCTGGCCGAGGCGCCGGACAAGTTCGCCTTCGAGCTGGTCGACGGGACCCTCTGCTGCTACGTCAGCGGCCACAAGGAAGACGCCGCCGACCTCGACGCGATCGCCGCCGCCACCGGCGCCGTCGCCAAGCGGCTGCGCGACGAGTCGCTGGAGTAGCCCCGCACCCCTAAAAACCGACCAGGAGCTTGCCGGCGTTGGCAATCAGGCCGGCAGTGATCATCAGCAGGACCGAGGGGACGAGGACGAGGGCGACGACGAGCTGGATCTTCGGCGCCGCCCGGGCGGCTCGCTCCTCGGTGGCGCGGCGGCTGTCGCGGCGCAACGAAGTGGCCTGGCGGCGGAGTTGGTCGGCTAATGGCGACCCGTAGCGGCGCGAGCGCTCGATCGCCGCCACCAGCGTCGCCACCTCCCCGCCCGGCACCCGCCGCCGCAGCGAGTCGAGGGCCTCGCCGAGGGGGACGCCGGAGGAGATCTCGGCAACGGTCAGGCGCAGCTCCTCGGCCAGCGGGTCCTCCCCCGCCCGCGCCAGCTGCTCGATCCCGGCGGCGGGACCGCGGCCCGAGGCGGCGCTGACGGCAAGCAGGTCGAGGGCGTCCGGGAGGGCTGCGACCAGACGACGTTGGCGGCGGCGCGCCTTGCGCTCGCGCAGGACCTCCGGGGCGAGGAACCCGGCCAGGGGCAGGCCGAAGGCGACGAGCCAGGCGGTGCGGCCAGGGGCGGCCGGCGCCGCCAGCAGGGCCGTGGCCACCCCTAGCGCGGCGGCGAGCAGCTTCCGCGGCAGCAGCACCGGGACCCGCACCCGGCGGCTCAGCGCCCCGACAAACTGCTCGAGCGGCAGCTCTCGCACCGCGGCGGCGCCGAGCAGCACCGCCACCGCCGCCAGCAGCCCGGCGCCGCTCACTCGACCACCTGCGAGAAGCGGCGGATCGCGAAGAAGCCGACCACCTGCAGCGCCGCCGCCAGGGCCAGCAGCACGGCTGCAGCCGGTGAAGCCAGCAGCGTCGCCAGGAACCCAGGCTGCAGCAGCTCAGCGAAGAGGGCGCCACCCGTCGGCATCGCCACCACAAGGAGGCCGGTGAAGCGGGCCTGCGCGGTCGCCGAGCGGGCGTCTTCCGCGACCCGCTCGCGCTCGGCGGCGCCGTCGGCGAAGCGGCGCAGGAGGCCGGCGAGGTCGCCGCCGGCGAGCCGCTGGCTGAGCAGCGCCGCGGCGAAGGCGTCGACCCGCTCCGAGCGCATCCGCCGCCGCCAGGCCTCCAGCGCCTCCCCGGTGGCGGCGCCGAGCTCGAGCTCCCCCGCGAGCCGGGCCAGCTCCCGCGCCGGCGGGCCGTCGAGCGAGGCGACCGCGCCCGCCAGCGAGGCGCGCAGGGAGCGGCCGGCGCTGAGCGAGTCGGCGATCGCCGTTGCCACTTCCGGCAGCGCCCGCTCGACCGCCCGCCGGTAGCGGCGCCGGCGGCTGCCGATCGCCCAGCCGACCCCGGCCGGCCCCGCGACCGCCAGCGGCAGAGCCAGCGCCAGCCCGCCGAGGAACCAGCCCCCGGCGATCGCGGCGCCGGCGCCGAGCAGCGCCAGCCGACGCCGCTCGGGCGCCGAGGGCGCGTACCCCTCCTCGCCGGCGCGCCGCAGCGGCTCCAGCGCGAGGCGGAGCCAGCGCGCCGCCTCCGGACTGGCGAGCAGCGCCTCGCGCACCGCCAGCGCCCCCAGCCCTCCGGCTGCCGCGGCGATCAGCACCGGCAGGATCACTGGACCTCAGCGATCTCGGTCACCCGGCGGCTCCCGTCCGCGCCGCGCTCCAGGTGCACGATCAGGTCGATTCCCCGCCGCACCTGCTCGCTGACGGCGGCGTGGGGTAGGCCCACCCCCGCCATCAGGACCAGGGTCTCGAGCCGGCGCAGAGCATCCTCGGGAGAGTTGGCGTGGACGGTCGAGAGGGCGCCCTCGTGGCCGGTGTTGAGGGCGGTGAGGAGATCGAGCGCCTCGACCCCGCGGACCTCGCCGATCACGATCCGGTCTGGCCGCATCCGCAGCGCGTTCCGCAGCAGGTCGCGGATCGTCACCTCACCCCGTCCCTCGACTCCCGCCGGGCGGCTCTCGAGCCTGACCACGTGGGGCTGCCGCAGCCGCAGCTCAGCCGCGTCCTCGATCGTCACCACCCGCTCCGCCGCGCCGACGAAGCCGGAGAGCGCGTTCAGCAGCGTCGTCTTCCCGGAGCCGGTGCCGCCGCTGACGAGGACGCTGCGGCGGGTCCCCACCGCGGCGGCGAGCCGATCCCGCTGCGCCGGGGTCAGCGTCCCCAGCGCGACCAGCTCATCGGGGCCGGGCCGCTCGGCTCCGAAGCGGCGAATCGAGAGCGAGGGGCCATCGATCGCCAGCGGCGGGATCACGACGTTGACCCGGGAGCCGTCGGCGAGCCGGGCGTCGACCATCGGGCTCAGCTCGTCGACCCGGCGGCCGAGCGGGGCGAGGATGCGCTCGATCGTGTTGCGCAGCTCCTCCTCGCTCTCGAAGGCGACCTCGGTCGCCTCCAGCCGCCCCCGCCGCTCCACATATACGCAGCCGGGTCCGTTGACCATCACCTCCTCCACCGCCGGGTCGGCGAGCAGCACCTCCAGCGGCCCCAGGCCGACGCTGTCGCGGATGATCCGCTCGACCACCTCCTCCCGGCAGGCAAGCGGCAGGACCGCGGCCTGCTCCTCGACCACATCGCGGGCGGTGGTGGCCAGCTCCTCGGCGACGACTCCCCCGGATGCGGCCGCCGCCCGGCGGCGCTCGCCGATCCGTGCCCTCAGCCCCGCCGCGAGGTCGGCGATGTCCCGCTCGCGCGCCCCCATCAGCCTCGCGGGATCACGGTGACGCGGCGGGCGAAGCTCTGGGCGGCGATCAGGCGCAGTGCCTGCGGCCGGGTCAGGCCGAGGGTCGCGGTAGCTTCCCCGGGGGCGCCTTCGCCGCCGGGCGCCAGGGCGAGCAGCGGGACCGCGGGCGCGGCGACGTAGGTGCGACCGCTGCCGGATCCGCTCGGTTCGGTGGTGACGACGACGTCGACCTTCGACCCCACCGGCTGGGCGCCGAACGCCGAGAGGGCGCCGGCCCCGCTGACGAGAATCTCCACCGGCCGCCGGCCGTGTGCGAGGACGCCGCCAGCCCGTGGCACCGTCGCCGTCCGCAGCAGGGTCGCGAGCACGTAGGAGCCCTGGGGGATGGCGACGGTCGGGGTCAGCCCGACCGCTTCGCGCGGCGCCGCGAGGGCGGCTGGCGGGGCAAACCGAACCGGCACCCGCCGCACCTCGAGCTCCTCGGCGGCGGTGCGCGGATCGATCTCCTTGCCGGCCTCGAGGTCGCCCGAAGCGATCAGCACCGGACGCAGCTCGCCGTAGCCCCTGACCACGCTGTCCCCGTAGCCGTCGGCGATCGCGGCCGCTGCAATGGCGGCCAACGCCGCCGCGAGCAGGAAGGCGATGGCGCGACCACGGCGGCTCACCGGCCCGCTCCGGCCAGCGGCAGCTCAAGCCGGGCCTCGGTGCCGCCGGGCGAGCGACGGAGGCGAAAGCTGCCGCCGCACCGCGCCGCCACCCGCCGCACAATCCTGAGACCGTGACCGTGACGGTCGCGGCTGCCAATCCAAAATGCCCGCGTCACCTGTGCCCAACAAAGGTTTTCCTCCCTGCAGCCGCCATCCCGCACCACGAGATGGAGGTGCTCTCCCCTTTCGGCGACCTCGACGACCACCGCGCCGCTGCCGTGGACGAAGGCGTTGCTGATCAAGTTGTCCAGCGCCTGCGAAAGCTCCGCCGCTCGCATCTGCAGGATCGGATCGTGAGCCGTCCACTCGAGGCCGAGGGGGCGCCCGAGGGCCTCGGCAGAACAGCGCCAGCGGCCAATCGCCGCCTCGGCCACAGGCCTCGGCGATACTGGAGCGATCGGCGCCTCAAGGGCGCCGCCGTTTATCTCCCGGTCGAGCCTTTCGACCGCGGCGACGGCCATCCGCAGACAGTACTCAGCCGACCCGCTCTTCGGTCCCCCATCGGGCAGCGAGAGCGCCAAGCCCTGCAGGGGGCGGCGCAGCTCATGCATCGCCTCGTTCAGGGAGGAACGCCGGCGGCCCTCGCGCAGGACCGTGATCCCAGTTGCCATCGCGAACGAAGCGGCGATCGGCAGCCCACCGGCCAGCTCCGAGAGCTCGGGCAACATCTCAGCAGCCGTCCGCGGATCGAGTCATGGAGGGTTAAGGGGCGAGCGCCTCCTTCTCTCCCCCTCGATGCCGAGCGGGACCCGCAAAGCGCGGACTTGCCGTCGCCGCGCAGGTCACCGGAACCCTCCGCAGGGCTCCGGTCAATCGCAACGCACGCGGATCGAGCCGGACAGGCGGCGCCTCCGCTTGGACATAAGTGTCCAGATTTGACAGCGACTGGAACCGAGTAAAGCGGTCGATCTCTTTTACTGCATGGATCCCTATCGAGACTGGTTCCGCCGGACCGTTTTGGAATACTTGTCTAGTAACTCGGGTGCTCTGCCACCAACGTCTCCCCGCCCGGGTGAAGAAACGGAGGTCCTCCCTTGCCACAGTCCCGTACGTCACCAGAGGGCATTACGCAGCAGCTCGCGAAGGCCCTTGCCCATCCCCTACGCGTCCGCATCCTCAGCTCCCTGCACAAAGGGATCTCGAGCCCGAACCAGCTCGCGCAGGAGCTCGGCGAGCCCCTGGGCAACGTCAGCTACCACGTCAAAACCCTGCTCGAATACGACTGCGTCGAACTGGTGAAAACCGAGCCGCGCCGCGGCGCCGTCGAGCACTTCTACCGCGCCACCGACCGCGCCTTCCTCAGCGACTCCGACTGGGGCAAGATCCCGGCCTCGGCCCGCAAAGGCATCTCCGGCTCGATCCTCGAGTCGATCGGCCAGAGCGCCACGGAGGCGATGGCGGAGGGCACGATCGAGAGCCGCAAGGACTCTCACCTCTCCGACACGCCGCTCCTGCTCGACGAGCAGGGCTGGAAGGACCTCAACAAGGTCCTCGCCGATGCGGTGAAGAAATCCAGCGAGATCCAGAAGGAAGCCGCCAAGCGACTCGACAGCAAGGCCGACGGCATCCCGACCAAGCTCGCGATCATGCACTTCGAGGTCCCGGCCGCGAAGAAGGCCAAAGCGAAGAAGTAGAGCTTTAGCGATGCCCCCGCGCAGCGATGCGGGGGCATCGCTTTCCTACGCCTAGCCGTCGATCAGGCGGTAGCCGATGCCCCAGCAGTTGATGACGAAGCGCTGGGCCTCGGGGTCGAGTTTGCGGCGCAGGCGGCTGGCGTGGGAGTCGAGCGTCCGGGTCTTGGAGGGGCCGCGGTAGGCCCAGACGGCATCGAGGAGCTCTTCCTTCGTGTGGACCCGAAGGGGGTCGGAGGCGAGGACGCGGAGGAGGGCGAACTCCTTCTTGGCCAGGGGGACCTCGCGGTCGTCGACCGTGACTCGGCGCCGCAACGGATCGATTACGAGGTCGCCGACCCGGCTCGGTCCGTCCTTGGGTTCCGTGTGCCGCCGCAGGACGGCGCCGATCCGGGCCCGGAGCTCGCTGTAGACGAAGGGCTTGGTCAGGTAGTCGTCAGCTCCGGAGTCGAGGCCGCGGACCTTGTCGGTGTCGCCGCCGCGGCCGGTGAGGACGATCACCGGCAGTCGCGGGTCGAAGCGGGAGTCGACGCCATCGGCCTCGCGGATCTCACGCAGGACGTCGAGGCCGGAGGCGTCCGGCAGCGAGAGATCGAGCAGGAGCAGATCCGGGTGGTTGTACCGGCACAGCCGCAGTGCGTCGGAGGCGCTGGGCGCGGGCATGACGCCGAAGCGATCGGCGGCGAGGTGCTTGCAGAGGAGGTCGAGGGTTACGTGGTCGTCCTCGCAGACGACGAGGCTGGCTATCTCTTCTCGTTGGGGAAGCATGCGGACCTAAGGGACGAGAGCGGCGAAATCTCCCCCTCCAGCACCGCGGGAATCTCCAAAACTGCGGAAGATCCGGGTTGCCAGAGGATCCGCCGCGGCGGCACCGCGCGCCTGACGGAGACCACCCTGCCCTCGGCGTCGAGGAAATAGATATCGAGGGTGAAGCGCATGCCGAAGGTGTGGACGCCAGCGCAGCGCGGGATCAGCAGGCCAGGCCCCGCGTCCTCCCGGTCGCGAAAGGCGAGGCCGCGCAGTCTGGTTCGGAAATCCTTTGCAACGGGGAGGTTGGGCTGAAGATGGTCCATGCCTACCTAAGGGGCCTCGCCGGCCTTTTCTCCCCCGCCTAGGATCGAGATAGATGGCCGCCAAGCCCAAAGTCGCGATCTTCAGCCCCAACCCGATGGTCTCGATCGCGATCGAGAGCTTCAGCGCCGACGGCGGCGACGACATCCACGTCCACCCCGCTGGCCAGGGGGTATGGGTGGCGCGGATGGCCGCCGAGCTCGGGGCCGAGCCGGTCCTCTGCGGGTTCGTCGGCGGCGAGGCCGGCACCGTGCTGCGACCGCTGCTGGAGCAGATGCCGATGGAGCTGCGGCTGGTCGAGACGTCGGGGGCGAGCGGCATCTATATCCACGACCGCCGCAGCGGCGAGCGCGAGCCGATCTCCCAGAGCGCGGCGCTCCCGGCTTCCCGCCACGAGGTCGACGACCTCTTCTCCGTCACCGTCGCCGCCGCCCTCGACTGCGACCTGCTCGCGATCTGCGGGCCCTACCCAGACAACACGGTGCCGCTGGAGATCTACGGCAGCCTCGTTGCCGACGTGAAGTCGAACGGCAAGCCGGTGATCGTCGACCTCTCCTCGCCCCGCCTCGACAGCGCCCTGGAGGGAAAGCCGGACCTGGTCAAGATCAACGACTGGCAGATCGCCGGCTTCATCTCCGGTCCGGTCGACACCGAGGAGCGAATGCGGGCGGCGATGGAACGGCTGCGCGAGCAAGGGGCCGAGAGCGTGATCGTGACCCGCGCCGGCGAGCCGGCGCTGGCCCTGCACGACGGCACGTTCTGCGAGCTGACGCCGCCGAAGTTCGAGCGCGGCTCCCGCGAGGGCTGCGGCGACTCGATGATGGGCGCCCTGGCGGCGACGATGGCCGCCGGCCGCGAATGGGACGACGTCCTCCGCCTCAGCGCCGCCGCCGGCGCCACCAACTTCCTCCGCGCTGGCCTCGGCACCGGCTCCCGCAAAGTGATCGAGGAGCTCGCCCCGCGGGTCCAGTTGCGCCCTCTGGATTGACGACTCCGAACTTCGGGGGGCTATAGCCCACCAAATCTCGGAGTCGCTAGACCTGCGGCTCGAACGGGACCTCGAGGGGATCGCCGTTGACGATCGCGCTCGGGGCGGTCTCGGCGATCCAGTCGAGGTGCGGGGCCAGCAGCTCGACCCGGCGCAGGCGCTCGAGCGCAGGGGAGATCCGCACCGGGCGGCCACCGAGGACGGTATGGGCGTCGCTGGAGAGGACGTGGACGAGGCCCTTCCCGGCCATCGCCAGCATCCCCGCCGCCATCTGCTCGCGGAGGAAGAAGTCGGCGGTCGCCTGGATCAGCGCCCCCTCGTCGACCAGCGCCGCCATCCGCTCGAACATGTCGGCGCTGAGGTGGCGCTCGGGGTGGGCGACGATCGTCCGGTAGCCGCGCTCGGCCAGGTGCCCGACCCGCCGCAGGAGGCTGTCGCCGAGCGGTCCCGGCGCCGGCTCCAGCAGGATCCAACGGCCGCTCCCCAGCGCGACCAGCTCCAGCTCCTCGTCCCCCAGGCCCTCCAGCGCCGTCTCCGCCACCTCGCCGCCGCGGAGGATCCGCACCGCCACCATTTCCCGCTGCAGCCGCTCGTTCAGCCCCCGCACCCGTCCGGCCAGCTCTTCGATGCGGACGTCATGGTCGTGGCGGATGTGGGGGGTGGCGCAGATCGCCTCGATCCCGTCTTCCTCGGCCTGGCGCGCCATCGCGACGCTGTCGTCGGCGTCGCGGGCCCCGTCGTCGATGGCGTCGAGGATGTGGCAGTGCAGATCGATCACGGCGTCTCCGGTCCAGCTTCTACCCAATCGGGGGCTGAAGAAGTGCAATCTCGCCGTCAAGGTGCAACCAGGCGTTCAGGCACCGGCCCGATCCGGCACGTCTCTACGATGATCGGCAAGATCATGGACCTGCTGACGCCGGGCTTGCGTCGGTGGACTGGCTTCAACTCATGGATAAGAAGACGACCCGCAGAGGGAATTACGAGTCCGGCTCCGACTACGTGCTGGAGTACGGCGAGCTCCGCTTCGCCTTCAACGAGGAGGACTTCGCGCAGCGCGTCGAGCAGGCGGCGGTGAAGCTCCGCTTCGTCGACCAGGGCCTCAGCGGCGAGGAGCTCGACGACCTCCTGGACCTCGCCGTCAGCGGCGAGATCGCCGAGCCCAGCTCCCGCCTCGGCGAGCACATCAACGAGAACTGGGAGGACCTCGTCGGCCCCTCCAACCGCAGCCTCGTCCACTGGCTGCGCCGCCTCGTCTTCCGCGGTGCCTGGCTCGACCAGCGGGTCAAGGAGGGCGAGCTCGACGTCGTCTTCGACGAGCGCACCCAGACCTTCGGCTACGTCCAGCCGGACCGCAGCGACGAGCTGATCGAGCTCTCCAAAGAGCCGAGCTGGCGCCGCATCGCTTACAGACGCTGAGTCCACCTGACCGGAGCATTACGGCGTCCTCGGTCGCTCGCGTGCCAAGCACGCCACGCTCCCTGCGTCCTTGTACTGCTTGAGTCAGTCGGACTCAGGACGCTCTAAGGCGGCCACAACCGTCAGCGAGCCGCCTCCGGCGGAGCCCTGGGCGCGGCCGGCGTCGAAGAACTCCTTGGCGGCCTCGGCGTCGCCGTAGGCCTCGCCGAGCCGGGTGAGGGAGTCGACGAGCAGGATCACGTCTTCGCCCCGGCCGGCACGGGTGGCCGCCTGGGCAAGGGCGTCGCTGGCGTGGCGCGGCTGCCCGGCGGAGACGATCTCCGCCTGCGGCGCGTCGCGCTTCCAGTCAGCAAGCTCCTCGGGGCTGGGGTCGATCAGCAGCGCCACCGGATCGGGGCCCTTGCTGTCGCCGGCGAGGTCGGCGGCGACGCCGCGCAGCAGCGCCGTGCAGCCCTCCCGACTCTCGGCGAAGACGAGCGCCTGGCGCCCGGCCTCGGGCGGCAGCAGCAATCCCTGCAGGGTGACCCCCTGCTTGCCGCGGCGGCCGAAGCGTCGGCGACGGCGGCGACGCGGGCGGGCGGGCTCGGCAGCGGCGGGCTCTGGGCTTGAGGCGACAGGCTCGGGCGCGGGCTCGCGCTCCGGCGCCTTCTCGGGACGGTCGCGTCGCTCGCGCGGCTCCCGCGCCGGCTTGGCCTCGGGCGCTCCCCCCTCCTCGATCTCGTCGGAGACGGCGGGCGAGCCGGTGCTGCGGCTGCGGCGCCGGCGGCGCGACCGCTCGCCGCGGTCGCCCTCGCCGCCGCCACGCGCGCCGCGTTCGGCGGTCGCGCCGGCAGCGGCCTGGCTGCCGTTGCCGTCGGCGAGCTTCTCGATCAGCTCGCTCTTGCTCAGCATCCGGTACTTCTCGACGCCGGCCTCGGCGGCGAGCGAGTGCAGGTCGGACAGGTGCTTTTTCTCCAGCTCAGCCTTGTTCATCGGGGGCGCAGACTATTCGACCGAGGCGGCGGGCGACCGCCCCGGCGTCGCGGCGGGGTCGATCCCCTCCTCGGCGGCGACCGCAGGCCAGGCCTCGGCCTCGCGCGAGCGCTGCCGCCGCCCCCAGCCCAGCTCCGCCCCGAGCGCATCGGCGACCGGCCGCACCGCCTTCGCCGTGCGCAGCTGCGGCGCCGCCAGGATCCCCAACCTGGTCCGGCGCAGGAGCACGTCGGCGACGCTGCGGGCCTGCTCGGAGCGCGCCGCCAGCACGACCTCGGCCAGCAGGTCGGGGCGGCCGGGGACGATCGGCCGCGCCAGCTTCGGGTCGGTGCGGGCGATCTCGAGCACCCGGCGGGCGGCGTGCCCGTAGCGGAAGGCCAGCTGCTCGACCGCCTCCTCCCCCACCCCGTCGGGCGCCACCAGGTCCTCCGGCCTCGCCTGCATCCCCAGCGGGATCTCGTGCGTGTGGCAGGGCGCCTCGCGGCCCTCGCGCTCGACCAGGCGGTCGACCGTCTGCTTCCCCATCCGCCGCCAGGTCGTCAGCTTGCCGCCGGTGATCGTCAGCATCCCCGAGGAGGTCTCGTAGAGCTCGGCTTTGCGCGAGATGTCAACCGACTTGCGCGGGTCGCCGGTGGAGATCAGCGGCCGCACCCCGGCGTAGGCGCCGACCAGGTCCGACTCGCCGATCGCCGTCCCGAAGAACTCGTTGACCGCGTCAAGCAGGTAGGCGACGTCGTCCTGCGCCGGGCGCGGGTGGGCGATGTCGCCGTCGAAGTCGTTGTCGGTGGTGCCGACGAGGGTGCGCCCGTACCAGGGCAGGGAGAAGATCATCCGCCCCTCGCCAGCGGGGACGATGCAGGCCGCCTTCCCCATCGGCAGCTGCTCGGAGTCGATCAGCAGGTGGGTGCCGCGGCTGGGCGCGATCCGCGGCACGTCCTCCTCGCCCAACAGCTCCTCCGGCCGGACCTGGTCGGCGAAGACGCCGGTGGCGTTGACGACGTGGTCGGCGCCGACCTCCATCCGCTCGCCGGTCGACTCCTCGACGAAGGCGACGCCGGTCGCCCTGCCGTCCTTCGAGAGCACCTCGGTCACCTCGGCCCCGTTCAGCATCACCGCGCCAAAGCGCTCGGCCTCACCGAGGACGGTGAGGACGAGGCGGACGTCGTCGGTCTGGCAGTCGTAGAAGAGGTAGGCGTCGTGCGGTTCGCGCGGGGCCAGGGCCGGCACCAGCTCCAGCACCTCCTCGGCGTCGATCGTGCGGTGGCGGTCGGGGGACCAGTAGTAGTCGTCCTCGAGCTCCCGGGCCGCACGACGTTCCCGGCGGCTGCGGCCGGCGCGGCTGGTCGCCATCACGTCGTACATGTTCAGCCCGAGGCCGAGTTTGCGGTCGCGCCGCTCCTCCCCCAGGGCGGCGACGAGGAACGGCGTCGGGTAGACGAGGTGTGGGGCGAGGCGGACCATCAGCTGCCGCTCCAGCAGCGCCTCGCGGACCAGGCCGAGGTCGAAGTTCTGCAGGTAGCGGAGGCCGCCGTGGACCATCTTCGAGGAGCGGCTGGAGGTGCCGACCGCGTAGTCGCCGCGCTCCAGCAGGGCGACCGAGTAGCCGCGCGAGGCGGCGTCGAGG
>Ga0157378_10001056_pt1 | contig 25231 bp, 18 predicted proteins | sample M65metaG_FD_115309 | JGI IMG/M metagenome (GOLD analysis project Ga0157378, IMG submission 115309) | Miscanthus rhizosphere microbial communities from Kellogg Biological Station, Michigan, USA - M6-5 metaG | ecosystem: Host-associated > Plants > Roots > Rhizosphere > Soil | place: USA: Michigan...
GCCACAGCCTGCCCGACAATTGCTACTCGCGTGGCGTTAATCAGCAGCCCGGCCTTTACGCCCTCGGCAGCGGCGAGTTCACGCAACGCGTGATCGCACGCATCGTGATTCCAATCCGGAAGCGCCGTGAGTGCATCCGCCAGCTTCCCCAGCATCCCGCCCAGCCGCTCATCCTTCCAGAATTTCTCGCGCGCCTGGGGATCATACTCAAACGAATCGCTGAAAAATGCGCGAGCCCACGTAGAAAAATCAGGCAGCAGGCGCGTGCGGGGGCGCAACAGGTCCACTGTTTTGGAAAACCACTCGCGCTTCTCGGCCGCCCATTCCGGTTGCCACAATTTGGAGCGCTCAAGCTCGTCTTGCACAAAGGGAACCAATTCGTCGATCGGCAGATTCTGCAAATACTGGGTATTGAACCACTCCAGTTTCGGCCGGTCGAAAACAGCGTTCGTGCGGCTTACGCCTTCGAGCGCAAAGCGCTTGATAATTTCATCCGTACGCATGAATTCATCATTCCCGGCGGACCATCCCATCAGCGCCAGAAAATTACGAAACGCCTCGGGCAAAAAGCCTTCATCGCGGTACGAACCCACGCTGGTCGCGCCGTGGCGCTTGGAAAGGCGGGTGCGATCCGGTCCGAGGATCAGCGGCACGTGCGCAAAAATGGGCGGCTTGGCGCCGAGTGCGCGATACAGCAGCGCCTGCTTCGGCGTGTTCGAGATGTGATCGGACCCGCGAATCACGTGCGTGATTCGCATATCGATGTCATCGACCACTGCGCTCAATTGATATGTCGGTCCTCCGCGCGTCTCGCCTTCGCGGGGGGAGCGCAGCAGCACAAAATCCTCTATCTCATCGTTGGAAACTTCCCGCGGGCCGAAAACGGCGTCTTCGAACTGTGTGGTCTTTCCCGTGGGCACGCGAAACCGAATCGCCGCGTTTTCCGCGCTGAGTCCCGGCTTGCCTTCGCGGCAGGCGCATCGAACGATTCTTCTGGGCCCCGGTTCTTTTTTCGCGTCGTCCGTTTCTTCCACCGCGTCGCCACCGCCATATTTTTCCGCTGGACAATCGCAGTAGTATGCCGCACCCATGGCCGCCAGTTTTATGCCGGCCTCGCGGTGCAATTCCAGGCGCTGAGACTGAAAAAAAGGGCCCTCATCCCAGTCCACACCCAGCCAGCGCAATCCATCCAAAATGCCTTCCACCAGCTCCGGCCGGTTGCGCTCAACGTCCGTATCCTCGATGCGCAGCACCATCGTGCCGCCGCGCCCACGCGCAAATAGCCAGTTAAACAGAGCGGTACGCGCGCCTCCCACATGCAGATAACCCGTAGGCGACGGCGCAAATCGCACTCGAATCCCATCTTGCGGCTTTCCCGAACTGCTCGAAGTCGTGGACATGCCTCTTGCCAGCCTCTCCCGTTAATGAAAACACTTCATATTAGCCGATGCTATTCAGGAAGGCGAGCCACCGGAGCCCCGCAAGCCGATATTCAGGCCGGCCGCCGCGAGCCCGAATTCACATCGAGCTGGCACGCTCAGGGACGATTCCAAACCGTGACAAACGTCAATTCCAAGTTCAAAAATCGTGTGTCCGATCTCTCACGTAACTTGTTTCTTGTCTGGTACCCCCGTACCCTTGACCGTCCAAAAAGGCATCCCCTATAGTCGCGACAGTGGATAAAACTGTCGGAAGTGGTGTGGTGTCTTTGTCCATCTGGCGTCCACGAGCGTATTCGAATCGAGCGAATAGCAAGAATACGGTCCTGGCAGCCCGTTTGAATTGATGACTTCGGAAAGCATCATTGCGATCACTCTGCTGGCGGCGTCAGCACTGACTTCGGGTTTCTTCGCCTACATGCACAGCCTGCGCCGCCAGGCCTACCTGATGCTCTGGAGCGCCGGGTGGTGCATGCTCGCGCTGCATTATCTGAGTCCAGCTCTGGAACCCTGGGCCGCCGTGGCCCCGTGGCAAGCCACACTTAACGAATGGCTGCTGGCAGCGGCCGCGCTGCTGTTTTTCAGCACCGCCCAGGTTTACACCAATCGCGAGGCGTGGGTGCGCCCGCAAATCGCCGCCGGCGGCGTATTTGCGGTGTGGTCGGCCGCCTACTATCTGCATGCCATAAAGGTCTCGCCGCAACTGGGCGTAGCCGCCGTGCTCGCGGTTATCGCCTGGATGTTCTATCAAGAAAGCCGGCGTCACGAGACGTTCGCGGATTTGCTGCTGGCGGCTTCGTTCCTCATCTGGAGCGCAGTCCTACTCGGCGAATTGCTTCTGACTCCCCACATCGCCAATTCGCTGCACGCCACGGAACTGCTGCCTCAGCTCTTTGCCGCGGCGCTCATGGTGATGGGACTGTATGAAGAAGAAAAGCGCCGCGTCGAACAAAACATGCTGGCGCTTTCGAACGTAAACCTCGCAACCTCGAGTTTTGTAGGACCGGAAATTCAGCAGATGCTCTCGCACGCTCTGGAGCGCGTACTGAGCGTGGTGCGCATGCCGGCCGGAGCGCTGTTCCTGCATCACGGACACGCACAAGGCCCGACGTCCGTCGTGGCCGTTGGCTTGGCGGAAAATTTCTGCGCCGTGGCGCAGGAAGAGGGCCTCGACGATCACCTCGTGGATATGGTTTCCCGGTTAGGCGGACTGGTCGTCTTCCGCGATCTGGGCCGCGATGCCTCCTGGGCCGCACTGGAAGGCGAAGAAGCCTTCCGTCGTTTCCGGCAGCTGGCCACCACCCAGCATCTGCGCACGGTCGTGGGAATCAGCCTGCAAGCCAAGGAGCAGGCGTTTGGCGTGTTGTTCCTGGGCACCGCCGAAAGCCGCCGGTTTTCAGCCGCCGAGTTGCGCCTACTTCTGGCCCTCGGCCACCAGATCGGAATGGCCGTCGAAAATAGCTATCTTGTGCAACAGGCGGCTCGCCGTACGCAAGAATTGCACATGCTCAACGAAATCGGACGCGCGCTGAGCTCCACGCTGGACCCGGACACGCTTTTCGAAACAATTCTGAACGAAATCAAGCGTCTGTTCGACGTCAGCCATTTCTGTGTAGCGCTTCATGATACGGCGAGCAACGAAATAAAATTTGAAGTCGAGGTTCGGGACGGCGAAGTTCTGCCTAAAAGGTCGCGCCCGTTTGGCGGCAATCGGACGACTGAATATCTGATGCGCACGCGCCAACCCATTTTGATTCGGCAAAATTATACGGAGGAAATGCGCAAACTCGGCCTGGATCCCCAGGGTTCACACAAAGGCTGCTTTTGCGGCGTTCCGTTGCTGCTCTACGAACGTCCCATCGGCGCCATGACCCTGCAAAGCCCGCAGGAACGTTCTCTGGATTTGGGCCATCTGGAGATGATGCGGGTGCTGGCAAGCGAGACCGTCATCGCGTTGGAAAATGCGCGGCTGTTCCGTGAGGAGCGGGGAAAGTCGCGACGGCTGACCCTATTCAACAGCATTTCCCGCAATATTATTACCACGCTTAATCCGGATGAGATGCTGGTAAGGATCGCCGACGAACTGGAGCATGGGCTCGATTACTCGCATATCGGAATCGGGGTGCTCGACTATTCTTCGAAGGAAGTGGTGATTCAGGCGGAAGCAGGACATCGCAAGGGAGCCGTGGGCCGCCGTCTAGGCCTGGACGGGAACGTGGTGGGCCGCGTCGCACGCACGGGACAAATGGCGGTCGTATCTTATGACGCGCAGCGCACTACTGGCGAACCCGTGCTGGAAGGGTCGGAGTCCGCGATCGCGATGCCGATTGTGTACGGTGACCAGCTGTACGGCGTATTGTACGTGGAAACCGAAAAAGTCTCCGACTTCCCGCAGGAAGAGATTTTGTTCCTGGGAACACTGGCCGACATGATCTCCGGCGCCCTGCATAACGCATTCGAGTTCAAGAAAGCCAAGGAGCAGGCCATCACCGACGGCATGACCGGTTTGAAGACCCATCGCTTTTTCATGGAGGCGGTCACCGGAGAATGGAAGCGCTCGACGCGCGCGGGCCATTCGTTTTCGCTCGTGCTCATGGATCTCGACCGCTTTAAATTTGTGAACGACTTTTACGGCCATCTGGATGGGGACCTGGTACTGCAGCGCGTGGCTCACATTCTGGAACTGAATTGCCGGAGGTCCGACATCGTCGCGCGCTACGGCGGAGATGAATTTATCATTCTGATGCCGGAAACAGACTCCGAGCAAAGCCACCAGCACGCCGCGAAGCTCCGTACGTGGATCTGCTCCGATCCGCTCCTTCGCGAGAAGAACGTGACCTCCAGCTTTGGCGTGGCTAGTTTTCCGCTGAATGGCTCCACCCCTCAGGAACTCATTCAGGCAGCCGACGCGTCCATGTACCTTTCCAAGCATCAGGGCGGGAACTCCGTTTCTACTGCCGAGCAATTCAATTCGGAAGATTCCCGCAAATGGAAGCGTGAAGTCCTGGACGCGTATCTGAGCGTCACACTCAAGAGGCTGTTCGCCACGGGTCCCGATGCGTTCGTGGAAATCTACAGCCGGATCGAGCAATTCGCCAGGTCTCTGGCCGAGACTGAAGCGGGCTCGCAACCTCCTCCCGCCGGAGGAATGAGGGAATCCTCGCAGCAATCGTGCGTGGAACCGCTCCCCCCTATCGTCATGGATACGTTGACGTCACTTGCGCTGGCGGTCGATGCCAAGGATCAATTTACGCAAGGCCATTCGCACAAAGTTGCTAGTTACGCCGTGTTGATTGCCGAGGCCATCGGCCTGCCGGGACATGAAATCGAGGCGGTTCGACTGGGTGCCATGCTGCATGACGTCGGAAAAGTCGGAATCGTGGAATCGATACTCAATAAGAACGGCCCGCTCAATCCCGATGAGTGGGAGGCGATGAAGCGTCACGTGGAGTATGGCTCCAAGCTGCTGGAGCCGCTTCGCGGGACTGAAAGCGTGCGCGAAATGGTCGTCCACCATCATGAATTCTTCGACGGCTCCGGATATCCGGAAGGACTGAGCGGGGAGCAGATTCCGCTGGGCGCGCGGATCATCGCGATCGCCGACGCCTATGACACCATAACTTCGGAACGCACTTACAAGAAAGCGCGCACAGCCGAAGAGGCCCTGCAGGAAATAGAGCGCTGCGGGAACGCCCAATTTGACCCTGAGTTGGTGCGGCTGTTCGTCTCCAGGGTGCGCGAACTGCCAAGCCCGCTGATCGTTAATCCTACGATCGCACAGGAACCCGAAGTTTTTCACTAGCTCCCCGTAGAACAGGCTTTCAGCCTGTTTCTTTTGACTCCTGCCACCGCAGCAACCAAGAAAACCAAACAGGCTGAACAGCTGTTCTACCCAAGACTTGTTTCACCGGCTTCGATTGCGTAGAATCGCGGTTCTTCTGGCCGGCGACCGGCAAGCCTCAACGGAGACAGAATGTCCAGACGTATTGCAGCAAAGATTACCGGTGTGAGTGGCTACGTCCCGCCCCGGGTAATGTCCAATGCTGACTTGGAAAAACTGGTGGACACCGATGACGCATGGATTCGTGAGCGCACCGGGATCCGCGAACGCCACGTGGCTGGTAAAGGCGTGGGCACGTCGGACTTGGCAACCGCTGCCGCCCGGCAACTCCTCGAAGCGAAAAACATGCCCGCTTCAGACATCGAACTGATCGTTGTGGCCAGCGTTACGCCGGACATGATGTTTCCAGCAACCGCATGCCTGGTTCAGAACAATCTGGGAGCCACTCATGCCTGGGGATTTGACCTTTCGGCGGCTTGTTCCGGATTCCTCTACGCACTGACGGTGGGCGCCCAATTTGTGGGAGCCGGTACCCAAAAAAAGGCGCTGGTCATCGGGAGTGATGTGATGACGTCCATTCTGGATTATCAGGACCGCACGACCTGCGTGTTGTTCGGAGATGGCGCGGGTGCCGTGCTGTTGGAGCCCACGGAACGCGAAGACGAAGGCATTCTGGACTTCGTCCACGACGTCGACGGCTCCGGTGGAAAATACCTCTTCATGCCCGCGGGCGGCTCGCTTCACCCTGCTTCTCATGAAACCGTGGACAAGAAGATGCACTTCGTGCATCAGGAAGGCGCCCAGGTATTCAAATACGCGGTGCGGCGCATGGCGGATCTCGCGTGCGAAATGCTGGAAAGGAATGGATTCACGAGCAGAGACCTGGCTCTGGTCGTGCCTCACCAGGCCAACTTGCGAATCATTCGCAACATGCAGGAACGCCTGGGCCTGGACGACGCCAGGATCATGGTGAACATCGATCGCTATGGAAATACCACCGGCGGGACGATTCCCCTGGGGCTGCGCGATGCAGTTGACGAAGGACGCCTCAAGAAGGGCGACCTGGTTTTGCTGGTTGCGGTGGGTGCGGGTTATACAGCGGGTGCGGTTCTGATTCGCTGGGCCTATTAGCCGGGGACGCGCGTTCCTTGCCTGACCGGCGTCGCTCCTTACATGCTACGGACTTGCGCGGCGCAGACCATGTTACGCTCCATGTGCTGATCCATCAGGACGGCCACGTAACGCGAACAAGTCTCCATTTCGCCGTTTGCCCAGCTGGCCATGGCCGGGACGATGCTCCCAAGCGTCTTCACAACCGAGTAGTAGGTGCGAATGGCGGTAAAGTTGCCACTTGGGCCTCGAAGGTCTGGCGATAAATCTTTTAAAATCATTATACTACGGAAATCTTGCGCGGCAATTCCATCGTGCGTAATCCCTGCGGCCGCCCGGATGCGATCCGAAATCGCCTGTGCGGCAATTCCGGAAATGGTCGCGCGCCAATAGTACAGCCCGAACTGCGCGAAGCCGACCATCGAGACCAGGAATATGATTGCAGCGATCATCCGCGATCTTTCCTCAGGGTTACAGTTTCGCCTACCGCTCTGTTTGGGGCAATGGACGCATCGTACCGAACCCTTGCTCCTGGAGTAATACGCTGAACCCGGGCTCCATGGGCATTGCGGAGAACCATCAACCGCCCTTGCCTGCAAATATCGCCCGCCAGTAATAGCGGAAGAAATTCCTGCAAGCGATGGCCGAAAGCCCGAAAACGACTACAGCCTGCATTCAGGGTCTTCCTCCAGTATCCAGTTTGCTGCACCCAAATGGCTGTGACAATGGACCGGGCGTACTACTAGTTTGCAGTGGAATAAGTCCTTTTGAGACATTTACTTGAGAGGGGCGCAGTGGACTTGAGAAGACCTTGAGGAGATGAAGATTAGCGGGGCGGAATCTCGTATATCTGCTTTGAATTCGTAGAGTTGCAGTCATATTCGCGGATTTCGATTCTCCACTGGGGTGTGTGCAATTGCGGAAGGAAGCGCTCCTTCCACCTATAACCCTCATCGCGCATTCTGAGCCGGGAGGAGATTGAGCCGCATGTCCCGTCCAATTGGCGTGCCGCATCGTCCATAGGCTGATTTCCGGCCACATCGCCGTCGCCCCGAATCAGGAGCATTTTTCCGCTGGTTGGATGTCCCGCGGCAAGCCAGGCCGCCGGTGAAAACACCTGCGGGTATTTGACCGCATCGGGAAGCAGACCCTCGAATACCCATGCTCCATCCTGACGGGGTGCGTGCAGAAAATAGGTGAGATAGAGGAGAAATGAAGGATGGTCCGCGATTACGGTGGCACCGGCATTTATCTTCGCGGACGCTTCCGAGGCGACGTCCTGCCATGGCTCAATGAATCGAGGCGCGGAATAGTAGCGCCGCGAATAGACTCCGTACCACCCAGCCAAGCCGATGACCAGGAGGGCCGCCGCTAAGCCGTAGGTCGCCCAGCGAGGCTTTGCAGCTTCGATCGATACGCCAACGGGAAGCAAGACCCACGCCGAAATCGGAAATAGATAATTCGTCTGGAGAATCCCAAGCAACGCCATCAGGACGATCAGCAGTGCCGCGTAAATCAAGTATCGTCGCGCGCCGGGCGGGATCCACCATGCAACCAGCAGGATACAAAGCAGCACAGCAAGCCCCGCAGGGACGCTCAGCCACCAATACCAGGGAGCAACCGATTCGCTGACGAAAAGCGAAAATATGTTGAATGCCGCGTTCGCAAGAATCGCAACTCCACCCTGGTGGAAATTGGCGGCTCTGGATATCTCAGCGCGAAAGGCAATCATCAACGGAATGAAAGACACACACACCAGGGCTGCCGTTCCGAGCAAAGCGTTGGGAGTCAAGGCAGGTTCCTTGGCTCGCCAGCGCAGTAATTGATCGATGGCAAGACACGCGATGATTGCCAAACCAAAGTAGTTCGTCCAAACCAGGCACACGGAGAACAACAACAAAACCGTCCAACGGGCAGCGTCCGGGGCTTCAAGATATTTGAAATAGGCAAGCGTCAAACCGGCTACGAGAAAAAAGGAAAATGAATACCAGCTCGCCAGCCGTGCAAAGTGAAAGCTGAACGGCCACAACGCTCCGAGCCAGATAACGGCGCTTCCTCCGGTTTTGGATCCGGTGAGAAATCGGCTGGCCCGGCCCAGCAATAAGAGGGCCGCAATAAAAAACAGCACGGATGGAATCCGCAGGTAATCAAAGTTTCCGCCCGTCCCGCGCATCCACAAATGAAGCAGGATGTCATAGAGCGGTGGATGATCAAGGTGGCCTGCGCCGGAAAAAAATCCGGACAGCAGCTTTCGCAGAGGGTCGGCCGCTGCTCCGACGATCGTGGACTCATCATTGATGAAGGTCACCGAGCGATTGGAGCTGATCAGGCCGATGGCCAGCAGAACCAGCGGAACGACCTGCTGCACTCGGTCACTCGGCGTGCGTTGGCGTACTGGCATGATCAGTTCCGGCTCGGCCGCAGCGGAAATCCCGCCCATGCGTTCAGAAGCCCCAACGTTTCACGTACCACGTCGAGGCCGTCACGCGTATGGCGCCACCAGTGGGCCCCGTCGTACGGATCATCCTGGGCATAGCGCACCGCCATGCTCGGATCCGAGCCGACCAGCTTCCGCCAGATGGTTCGAACTCTGCGGGTATGTGGTTTTGACGTCACGATAATGGCGGAGTGATATTTCAGATCGCGAAGAGCTTCCGAGACTTGTCGCACTTCTTCCTCGGTGTTGGCATCGGGATGATCCAGGATCCGAATCGCATCCGCAGGGACTCCTTTGGCGATCAAGACTTTTTCGTTATAAAAGTCCTCTCCCAGAAAGGAGATATTCATGGCCTTCAAGTCATCAACCGGAGAAATCGGAGGAGAAATCCAGACTTGCTCAGCGTATCCCGCATGGAAGATTCGAGCAGCCTCAACGGCGCGTTCCGGAAGGCGCCCACTCAGAATCACGATGACGTCCGCATGAACCAGCGGATCTTCAACCTCAAGCCAACGGCCGACGGATAAAAGCGCCGCCACCACCACGATCACGATCACCGCGAAGACTCCGCCGGGAATGAGCCAGCGTTGCAATTTTAAATCAGTCAAAATTCAGCCTCATCACCGACCCGGCCCGAGGAACACACAGCTCGTTCCTCAATCACGCCGGCGAGCTCCTTCCTTGGGTTCATGAAGCGCCCTGGTAAAAAATAAATTATAGTGTCGCTTGGTGCAGTCCTCGCAGCGAAAAGGCCGTAATAAGAATACCGGCAGGACCAGGATTTCAAACAATCCCCGCCTGTGTGAACGGCGCACATCCAGGCTGCCGCAGGACGGGCAACATCGTAGCAAATAAAATCGGTCGTGGGACATGTTCGTAGAGGGCAGACTTTCATCGTAACGCCGCCGATAATTGCACGTCAATGCATCGGCTTTCGCTGCGCCGGGAAGCGTCTCCGCAGTGACTGCTTGGTCTACTCCTCGCTAAACTTGGCTTCGTGCCGCGGTTCGATAGGCTGCTACAATGAAATTCGGCATCACCACATCATTTTCGTTCAAGCGCCATGTCATGAGGACTCGATGAAACAAATTAACGATCGACGAAATATCCGTTCCGTGAGGAACCGCCCTTGCGCGCAGTAGTCACCGGTGGCGCCGGATTCCTCGGGTCGCATCTTTGCGATTACCTCCTCGATCGCGGCTGGGAAGTTCTGGCGATCGACAACCTAGTCACCGGAACCCCTGCCAACCTGCGGCATCTCGCGCGGAACGCTCCGTTTGCGATCATGCAGCACGACGTCACGAAGTATATCGACGTCCCGGGGCCGGTCGATTACGTTCTTCATTTTGCTTCGCCGGCCAGCCCGGTTGACTACTTGAAACTCCCTATTCAGACGCTGAAGGTGGGCTCGCTCGGAACGCACAACACGCTGGGCCTGGCCCTTGCCAAGAAGGCCAAATATTTTCTGGCTTCCACATCGGAGTGCTACGGCGACCCACACGTCAGCCCGCAACCCGAAACGTACTGGGGCAACGTAAACACGGTCGGCCCGCGCGGCGTCTATGATGAAGCCAAACGTTTCGCCGAAGCCATGGTGATGGCATATCACCGCGCGAAGGGTCTGGACACCCACATCGTTCGCATTTTTAACACCTACGGACCGCGCATGCGCTTGAATGATGGACGCGCGCTGCCGAATTTCGTTCATCAGGCGCTGACCGGAAAACCGATCACCGTTTACGGCACGGGAAAACAGACACGCAGCTTCTGCTATGTTTCCGATTTAATTGAGGGAATTTACAGCCTGATGATGTCCGATGAACACGAGCCGACCAACATTGGAAATCCCCATGAAATTACGATACTGGAGTTCGCGGAGCGGATTCGCACGTTGATGGGTGTGACTACGCCGATCATTTTTGAACCTCTCCCGCAGGATGATCCCAGGCAGCGCTGTCCGGACATTTCCAAGGCCCGGCGTTTGCTGGGCTGGGAGCCAAAAGTGAATCTGGAAGAGGGTTTGCGCACTACCCTGGAGTCATTCAAAAAACAATTCGCGGAGGCTCAGCTTAAGTAGTGCGGGCTTCAGCCAACGGGTTTTGTTCCTTGACCGAACTAACCCCCGCGGGCTGAAGCTCGCGCTACTCACTGCCCGGCCGGCACGGCAATCGCGTCGGGCCGCCCGAAGCTGACGTATTCGAATCCGAGTTCTCTCATGTCAGCGGGCCGCAGCATGTTCCGTGCGTCCACCACCAGGGGGCGCGCCATTTCCTTGTGAATGCGTTTCCAATTCAACCGGCGAAATTGCTCCCATTCGGTAAGCACGAGCAGCGCGTCGGCGCCTCGAGCCACTTCGTACGGATCCGCGATGAGTTTCAGGTCCGGAAACACAGCGCGCGCTCGCTCCATAGCCTCGGGATCCGTTGCGCGTACTTGCACGCCCTCCGCGATCAATCGTTTGATGACTTCTATGGCGGGCGCAAGACGAATGTCGTCGGTATTGGGCTTAAACGCAATGCCCAGCACGCCGATCTGCTTGCCCTTCATCACCCACAGCGCCTTTTTTACTTTTTCGAGTAGACGATCCACGCGCTGCTTGTTTACGCGCTCGGCTTCTTTCAACAATCCAAAATCCACTCCCGCCTGATCGGCCAGTTTAATGAACGCCTGAATATCCTTGGGCAAACAAAATCCTCCGAATCCCAATCCAGCCTTCAGAAACTGGCCGCCAATTCGTGGATCGAGACCCACCGCGCGCGTAACTTCTTCCACGTTGCCGCCCAGCCGCTCGCACAAATCCGCCAGAACATTCGCATAGGAAATTTTCAGGCCTAGAAACGAATTGGATGCGTGCTTTATCAGCTCGGCGCTTGCGATCGTTGTCACCACAAAATCGGGTGTAGAAGCCGGAGGGCAATGCGGCTGATGAACCGGGCAGCGATAGCGTCCTTCGAGGATAGGTTGGTACAGCTCGCGCAACTGCTGCTCGCTCTCTTTGTCTTCGACCCCAATCACGATCCGGTCGGGATGGAAAAAATCCTCCACCGCCGTTCCTTCGCGCAAGAATTCCGGATTCGACGCCACGCGGAATTTGGCCCCGGGGCTTGTCGCGTAGACTTCGAGCGCCCGCTTAAGCTGCTCTCCGGTTTGCGCCGGCACGGTGCTCTTTTCGATTACCAGCTTCGGCGTGCGCGATTCTTTCGCGATCATTCGCGCCACGTTATCGATTGCCGATAGATCCGCTTCGCCGGTTTCCGTCGGCGGCGTGCCCACGCAAATAAAAACGACGTCCGCCTCGCGCACCGCCTCCGATCCATTCGCCGTAAAGCGCAGCCGCCCTTCGCGCACCACGCTTTCAATCACCTTATCCAGGTGCGGCTCGTAGATCGGAATTTTTCCGGCCTGCAGGGCTGCGATTCGCGCACCATCATTATCGGTGGCGATCACGTCGTGCCCTGCCTCGGCCAGACAACTTCCCGACACGAGTCCCACGTATCCGCAGCCAATGACCGCCAGTTTCACGCTTGCTCTCCCTATTAAATCGTATCCATCCCGTCATGCAGTTCTGCGCGAACCGATTCTCGCCGATTCTTTCACTCAACAAAAGTGTTTTCCGTAGACGATTGCGGTAACAACACAGTTTATGTCGCGCGGGCTCCAGCCTTTGGGGATTGATGTATTGCAAGGGAAACTTCCACAGACTGAAGTCTGTGTTACTCAGGCGCGATTCTTGGGCAGAATCGAACCGCCGGAAAGCAGGCCGCGAAGCGCGAGGAGCAGAAGCCGCGGCTGGCTCAGCGCAATATTCCAAAGGACGCGCGAAGCTTCGTCGCGTGTGTACTGGCTCAGCGAGCGGCGCGTCGAGTCGTTCATCAGATCGACGAGACGGCTGTAATCCGCCTGCTTGAACTGATGAATGGTCTTGCGAATCAGCAGGTGAAGGTCGAGCTCCCGGCGCAGCGAACGCAGCTCGCTACTTTCTCCGCCGTTCAGGATCGATTCGCTGACGCCGATCGCGCCACGAAATCCCGTGACGATTCCACCGACCGTCGAAACTTTCACTTGCCCGGCGGCATCTCCGACCAGGAACACTCGTCCGGCTCCCACCTTGCGCTCAACCGGAGTCCAGCGATCATAGACCGGGATTCTCGCGCCCTGATATCCGAGCGGAGTAAACCCGCGCTTCTCCATGAAGCGTTCCAGGCAGCGCCGCGTCTCCTGTCCATCCTCACCGATCAGACCCAGAACCGCGCGCTCGGCCGATTCCGGAATCAGCCAGTAAAAATAAGGCGTGTCGTCGGGCACGAACCAGACACGCACAGTGTTCGCCGACATATCGGAAGGAACACGCACGATGGCCTGTACCAGCGGAACCGTGGGCTGGCGCGGCCACCCGGCGCTTTGCGCCACGCGCGAGAGCGCGCCGTCCGCGCCGACCACGACGTCGGCATGCAATTCCTCGACGCGCGCGTTCTGGGCACGTTCCACATTCACGCGCAACCCTGTTCCGTTGCTCTGCAGATTCACAAACCGGTTGCCGAACGAAACTTTAGCGCCGTGGCTTTGCGCGTCCTGCGCGAGACCGTGGATCAATCGAGATCTCTCGATGATCAGGTCCGGACGGTTCAGGGGAACCTGGGCGGAACGTCCGTCGGTGAATAATTCAAATTTGCGGATTTCATTGACCACCGCGGCTTCGCCCACTTTCCCAAGCAGCGTGCGCATGTGGCTAGTGACAATCAGCGTGCGGGGAGTGGGATCGAGCTGGTCAGCCCGTTCCAGCACTTCGACCGAACATCCGGCGCGCGCCAAAAGCGATGCGGTGAAAAAACCGGAAGCGGACCCGCCGATCACGGCGACCTGAGGTCCGGACTTGTTGCCTGGTCCCTTTTTGATTCCCTGCTCCAGGGTAACCTTCCCGCGCTCCATGCCAAGACAGCACGCCAATACGGCGTTGGCGCGGAAGCGCTTGCATTCTTGAAACTGTGGACGAAATTAGGAGGCCTGACTACCTAGGACGGCCGCCGATCTTCTCCCGCGGCGAGATGAGGATATCCTAAAAACGCGCCCCCGGATATCCCATCACGAAGCTGAACAGCGAGCAAGCAGTATAGCCAAACCCGGTCATTAGGCAAAGCGGAAGCGAAGCATCCCACGGGAAAACTTTTCGGGGCCGGTTGGACTCATGTACCCGACGCGGATATCATTTGATTCTAACGCCCGCGAAGCGAATCTGATGCGCGAAGGCCCGCGAGTGCAAGCCAAATCGCAGGCCATAAAGGAATGCAGTGATCCCAACTCTGGTTTCCGTGCAGGTCGGACTTCCTCGCACCTTGGTGAGCCACGGAGAAGAAGTCTCCACAGGCATCTTCAAGTCTCCGGTGCAGAAACGCATTCAGATGCGCGAACTGAATCTGGATGGAGACCGACAGGCGGACTTGACGGTCCATGGCGGCAGGGATAAGGCCGTTTACGCGTATCCCTCCGAACACTATAAGTTCTGGAAACGCCAACTCCCCGGCATGGAACTTCCATGGGGTTCGTTCGGCGAGAACCTTACGACGCAGGGCCTCTTCGAAAATGGCGTTCATCTTGGAGATCGCTTCGCGATCGGCGGCGCCGAAGTCGTGGTGACGCAGCCTCGCATTCCGTGCTTCAAAATGAATATCAAATTTCAGCGCGAAGATATGATCACGCGGTTCCTCGCGAGCCGCCGAAGTGGATTCTATTTTCGCGTGCTGCGCGAAGGCGAAGTGGGCACGGGGGATGAAATTGCCCGCGTTCACGAGGACGAGAACCGCGTGTCCGTTGCGGACGTTCTCGAACTGTATCTGGGAGTTTCGGAATCAGCCGAGTTGCGCGCGCGCGCCTTGCGTGTTCCTTATCTCTCCGCCTCCTGGCGGCAGGAACTCGGCCACTAAGCCGTATTGAACAAACATTGGGGTATCGCAGGGATCCGGAACCAAGAATGCACTGAGGGGATTAGTTCTTGCGAGTTTGACGTTCGTAGGGCGCGCGTTCGAGCAAACCAACGGCGCTGAGCACGGCGACGGCGGCGAGCGCAGCCACCGTATAGGCAGGTCCCGCAGGCAAATGGCTTATCGCCAGAGCCAGGAGTCCGAAAAACGCGCCGATCGCGTACATCAACAGCACCGCAGTGCGCTGGCTGCTAAAAAGATTCGATAGACGGTGCGCCGTGTGGTCCTTGCCCGGCGTCGTAAACGGTATAAAACCGCGACGCGATCGCGAAATGGAAATCAGCGTGGTATCGAAAATCGTCGCTCCGAGAATGAAAATCGGAATCAGCCACGCAGCCTTGTGACCGGCGGTCAGCACCGGGCGCAGCTTCAGGGATAAAGTTGCCATCAGGAAACCCAGGAACATGGCGCCGCCATCGCCCATGAAAATTTTCGCGGGCTTGAAATTCCAGCGCAGAAATCCTGCGGCGGCTCCCAGGACCGCGGCGGCCATGGTGCTGACGAGAAGCTGGCCGCTCTCCAAAGCGAAGATCGCAAAGAAGAGCGAAGCCATCGCGGCCACGCCCGCACATAACCCGTCCATGTGATCCAAAATGCTGAAGGACGCCGTGATTCCCACAACCCAGACAATCGTCAGGGCGGTATCCGCCCAAATTCCGGGCGCACCCGGCCAAATGTTGGAGAAAATCTGAGCGCGGATGCCCGAAACCAACAGAATGACGGCTGCGGCAGGCATGGCTCCGAACAATTTTATTTGATGATGGAGCAATCCGCGATCATCCAGGATGCCGACCACAGCGACGAGCGTCGCTCCCAGATAAATGCCGATCACCTGGGTCAGCGCGGGACCGTCCATCGAGACGAGCAGCGCGATCAGGACGCCCAGATAAATCGCCAGGCCGCCGAGCAGCGGCATCGGCTGAACATGAACTTTTCGCGGCCCGGGTTGATCCACCATTCCCACACGCAGCGCGAGTTGCCGCACGGGAACGGTGAGTCCCATCGAGGCAATCAGGCCAACGGCAAATGCAATCAGGCTCGTGTTCATCAAATATTCCAAGTCGGAAATCGCCACGGCGATCTTGATTTTCAGGAGGTCAGGGCTTCAGCCCCGACGCTCGTCTCGATTAGTCAAGGGCTCTAGCCCCTGAAGCTTCGGGGCCTAAATGCCTCTCTCTCGCGACGGTGGTTGTCCGACCTGAAGGTCGAACCTCCTTTACGCTTCACGGCAACTTCCAGTTCGATAGTCCAAGTCTTCCATCTGTGTCAGTCGCGAACCACTTCCTCCAGCGTTTCGGAGAAAATTTTTAACTGCTTCACTCTATCATAGGAAAAAGAAATCTCCCGCGCCTTGCTCGCCATGCCGCGCAATTGTTCCGAGTCGTGCAACACGCCGCGGATCGCTTCCGCGACGCTTGCCGGATCATCCGGATTCGCCGCAATGCCGCATCCGGTGCGCCGGATGATGCGCACCACATCGCTTTCTTCGGGCGCGACTCCCAGCACGGGGCGGCCGGCGGCCAGCGTTGGGTACAACTTGCTTGGGACCACCACGCCTTCCAGCCCGCGCTTGACGGTGACGACGTGCATGTCGCCGGACGAAAGCACGAACGGAACTTCGCTCGCGGGACGGAACGGCAGGAAGCGAATCGCAGGGCATCCCGCCGCCATGGACTGGACCTGCGCCTTCATCGCTCCCTCGCCTACGAATATGAGTCCGACGCCGTCATTTTCTAACATCTTCACAGCGGAAATCAGCGTTTGCCAGGCCCCGTAGAACCCGAGATTTCCCGCATGCACCAGCGCGAAGCGAAAGTCGCCGCGAATTTCACGGGCCACAGGATTTTCCGGCGAGGGCATGCTCTCCGGAATCGTGATCCCATCGCGGGATACGACGACACGAGCAGTATCGACGCCTTTCGCGACGATACGATCGCGCATGTCTTCGCCCAGAACAATCACGCGAGCGGCGCGGCGCAGCGCCCAGCGATGCATGCTTTCCCAGCGCGCCGTAAAACTTCCGGGGCGCACGATCGAACCTCCGACGGCCATGTCCGGATACATGTCTCGAATGTTGTACACAAACGGACGGCCGGAGAGCCGGGCAACGATCGCACCTGCGATTCCTTCGATCGGCGGATCGGTCATGGCCAGCACAACGTCGGAAGGAATGGAAAGCGCCCGCGGGACCGCCAGCGAAAGGTAGGTCAGATAATTCGAGACGCGGCGGCGCATCTGGAAACGCGGATAGGCGGTCGAGCCCACGCGTTCCACCGCCAGGTTGCCGTGAACTTCACGCCGCAAAAGGTAGCGGGGGTGCTGCTCATCCGGATCGTAACTCGGGCGGCCTGCGATGACCGTGACGCGATGATTTACCGACAGGGCTTCCGCCACTTGCGCGGCGCATTTCGCCGTGGCGCTGGTGTCCGGCGGAAAATATTCGTTCAGAAGAAGAATATGCACGGATTCATCCGGAAGGAAAAAGAACCGGGCGCAAAAACAAAATTACAACGGCGCAAAATCGCGACACGCCGGATCAGCGCGGCACCTCGGCGGACTCTGGTTTGCGGACCAGGATATCGCCCAATACGAGAACATCCATCTTGGTGCGCAAGAAGCACTCAATGGCTTCTTCAGGGCGGCAGACAATCGGTTCGTTGTCGTTGAACGACGTGTTCAGAACTACGGGAACGCCTGTGAGGTTGCCGAATTCGCGGATCAGTCCCCAGTAGCGAGGATTCGCTTCCTGTGTGACGGTCTGCAGACGCCCCGTGCCGTCCACGTGAGTGGGCGCAGGTATCGTGTCTCGCATTTCCGGGCGCACGGAATAGGCCTGCGTCATGAACGGGCTCGGATCGGACTTCTCGAAATATTCTCCGGTAGCTTCGGCAAGCACGGACGGGGCAAATGGCCGGAACATTTCGCGGTGTTTGATCCTGGCGTTCAGAATGTCCTTCATGTCCGGACGCCGGGGATCCGCGACGATGCTGCGATTTCCGAGAGCGCGCGGTCCCCATTCGGCGCGACCCTGAAACCAGCCGAGTATTTTCCCGGCGGCAATTTCCTTGGCGGCTTCCTTGGCGATTTCCGATTCATGCAGTTCGGAAATCTCCATGCCTTCGCCCTGCAGGCGGCTGGCGGATACCGCCGCGAGGATCTGTTCGCTGGTGTAGCCGGGCCCCCAATACGCGTCCTTCATGACAAACGATCGAGGCTGACCCAGGGTCTGATGATGCACGAAATATGCTGCTCCGATCGCCAGTCCCGCATCCCCGGCCGCAGGCTGCACAAAAATTTGTTCGAATGGCGTCTCGTCGAAGATTTTGCCGTTGGCCACACAATTGAAAGCCACGCCACCGGCCAGGCAAACAGCTTTCTGTTTGGTTCGCGCGTGCAGGGCGCGCAGCATTTCGAACAAAACTTCTTCCAGTCGTGCTTGCAACGTGGCCGCGCCGTCACGATGCACCTTCTCGACGGGGGCGGCCGGATCGCGCGCGGGTCCCAGGCGTTCGGCCATATAATCGGAAAACATCGCACCAATCTCAGGAGTCTTGCCTGCGTCACTCCAGGTCATATCAGGACCGGTGCGATGGTGCTTGAAATATTTGAGGCCCAGGCGAAACCCGACGCCGCCGTTGGTCGTGACAATTTTGCGGAATTCATCAAGATAGGCAGGCTCGCCGTAGGCGGCCAGGCCCATTACTTTGTATTCGTCCCCGAATTTTCGAAATCCCAGATACTGAGACACCGCCGTGTAGTACAGACCCAACGAATGAGGAAAGGCGATCGCCCCGTCGATGCTCATGCGATTGCCGCGGCCTGTGCCCCACATGGTGCTGGCGAAATCGCCGAGCCCGTCCGCGGACAAGAGCGCGGCTTGCTCAAAAGGCGAAACGAAGAACGTGCTGGCCAGGTGCGCCTGGTGATGCTCGATGCGGTGGTACGTCGCTCGAATTTTTTCGGGCGCCATATCGAAGGCCTGCGCCAGCGCTTCCGGAATTCCCACGAAGCGGGCCATGACTTTCGCCCGTTCACGCGCAAAGCTCGGCATTCTCATGGCGTAAAGGAGCTTCGTTCCCAGGCGCGCCCACGGATTGCGCGGGATCGCGATGTGGTCAACTTCGCTAAGTGTGATGCCGGCTGCGTCGAGGCAATAGCGAATCGCGGCCGACGGAAATCCTGCCGCATACTTCACGCGGTTGAACCGTTCTTCTTCGACCGCGGCGACCAGGCGGCCGTCCGCAATAATCGCCGCCGAGGCATTGCCGTGATATGCGTTGATTCCAAGAATGTACATCCGGAGTGATTTCGTCCTTCCCTTTAAATACCCTTAAATGCTACGACCTCGGGTTCGAGGCGGTCGCTGAAGCTGCGGCAACATGCATTGCATCAGCGCTCGATGGCTTATGGCTCGCGGCGTCCGTCACATGCCGGCGAACCCATTCATTCAGAACGAACAAGCTCCAGGGCCGCGACCAGTTCGTTTGGCCGATCACAAAATTCTGCCAGGCTCCGCGTACAGCACGAGGATTGAGATACCTCCGCAACTCCGGCGTCAGGTTTGCCAAATCCTGCGACAAGCGCACTCCCAGTGGTCCGCGCAGCCAGACTTCCCAAGGCAGGGTGAACGTTCGTTTCGACTGGCCGACGACTTCATCCGGCAGCAAGTCCGAAAGCGCCTCAACCAGTAGCGATTTCGGAACCTCCGGGGTGTATTTCGAACTCCTTGAAAGTCCGCCGACAAATTCCACGAGTCGGTGGTCAAGAAAGGGCACGCGCACTTCGAGCGAATTGGCCATGCTGGCGGTGTCCGTGTCACGAAGAAGCGTGTTGACCATGTAGGATTGCAATTCGAAACAGGAAACAGAGGTAAAAGAGTCCAGCTGTGCGGCCTGGCGCGTAGTCTCACGCATCCGTACTCGCCATGGATGATCGCCGCCGCTCGTATATTCCTTGGAGTCAAAATATGGCGCGAGCAGGCGCCGCACGCGGGAAGGGGTGAACAACAGCCGCGTAAAATAATAGGCGTGCGGAAAATCCCTGGGAGAGCGCCACGCCGCGGCAGCCTTGCGCACCGCATCGCCAGACGCGATCCTTACGGCGGCGCCGGCTGTCAAGCGCCGCAGGGGGCCGGGAATCCACCGGCCCAGCCCAGCAACAAACGCGGCGCGGGGTGTCGAAACAAATGTGGAATAGCCGCCAAAGATTTCATCGCTGCCGAGTCCCGACAGAGCCACCTTCAATCCGCTTTCACGCGCGGCCCGTGACACGAAGTAGGTATTCAGACCGTCCATCGTGGGCTGGTCCAGCGATTTGACGGCGTCATTCAGTTGGGCCACCAGAATGTCGGGAGCCAGAAGCACTTCCTGATGCCGCGTTTTAAAACGTTTGGCGGTCTCACGCGAAATCTTGGCTTCGCTGTAGCGCTGCTCGGGGAATATCACGGTGAACGTGTGCAGGTCGCTTTGCAGGCGGCTGGCCAGCGCAACCAGGCCGGTGGAGTCCAGCCCGCTGGAAAGAAAAACTCCGAGCGGAACATCTGCGATCATCTGTTCGCGAACCGTTTCTTCAAGCAATGGGCGCAACTGTTTTGCGGCTTCCTGAAAATTCCTGGGCTTCGGTCCTTGTTGATGAAGCACAGCGTCGGAATAAATCCAATAGGGTTTCGGCGATGGTTTTTGCGGCGGAGCATCCGCGGAAAAAGAAAGGGAATGTCCGGGGGGGATGGAGAAAATGCCTTCCACAAGCGTGGAAGGTTCAACCATCGAACCGAATGTCAGAAAAGCTTCCAGAGAATTGGGCGAAAGGCGAGGCTGAATTTGTCCGCTGGCCAGCAGCGACCGAACCTCGGAAGAAAATAAGAGAGCGCCGCCGGCGACCGCGTAATACAGGGGCTTGATTCCCAGGCGGTCACGCGCCAGAAAGATTTTGGCTTTCCGCGCTCCTTCTCCCGAAATACCAGAGGATCGCGCATCCCAGATGGCAAAGGCAAACATTCCGCGGAATTCACGCACGCACTGCTCGCCCCACTCTTCGTAGGCGTGGACCACGACTTCGGTATCCGAATGGGTTCGAAAAGCGTGGCCGCGATCTTCCAGCATCTTGCGCAACTCGCGAAAATTGTAAACCTCTCCGTTGTACACGACAGCCACGTTGCCGGATTCGTTGAATACAGGCTGGTGCCCGCCAGGCAGGTCAATAATACTTAGACGGCGCATCCCGAGCGCCGCGCACGGAGCGATCAAAAAGCCGTCTTCGTCGGGGCCCCGATGCAAAAGCGCGCCCGTCATCCGGCGCGCGATTTCTTCGGCCCGCTCAGGCCGCTCGATTCCGATCACTCCACAGATTCCGCACATTCCGCGTTACTTTACCGTGAAGCCGGGCGCAGTTCCACCCTTACGTGAAGAATGTTTCGCATTCTTTTGCAAAACAGGAACGGGTTCCGGCCTGTCGGGAACTTCGGGAAGCTCGCGATGGAAATAGTGAAAGGCGTGGCCGCGCTGGAGGAGTGGCTGTTCGAGAAATTTCCAGGACAGCTTGGCGATGGCGAATGTGATGATCGCGGCCGAAAGTGTGACCGCAGCAACTCTCAGATCGGTGACCACGGGAAGCGCATGCAGCAAAAGCCGGTGGCAAAACAGGAATACCGCGGCGTGAATGATATAAATGCAATAAGAGACGCCGCCGAGGTCGCGCAGGAATCCGAGGCGCATCACCGCCGCCAGGATCGACGCCCGCCGCGCAAGTACCAGAAGCAGTAAGACCGCAAAGAATAACGCCAGCCACGTGTAGCCGACCGTTTGAGTGAGGAGCAGCAGCGGGTCCGGATACCACCTCCACAACCAGGCGACGCCCGCGAATAAAATTGCGAAGACTCCATATAAGACGAAACTATGTTTCTCGAGCCACGCGCGCATCCTTCCGTCGTTCCAAACCAAAGCCGCGAGCACGCCGATGGCCAGCGAATCCGCACGGCACGGCATCAGCCGGTAGGCCAGCCAGGAACTTTCCGAGAAATGCGTCCGCACGAAGAAACGCAGCACCGGCGCGAGCAGCGTGACCAGGACCATTACCGCCGCCAGGGTTCGTTTAGGCAGAAATCTCACGAGCAATGGGGCGACCAGATAAAACTGTTCCTCTACCGCCAGCGACCAGGTGGACGAAAACCACCAGAAAGACACGGTGCTCTTCAGAAACTCATGAAAATTCTGCAGGAAAAGAAAATGCGCCAGAAGGGAGCCGTCCACGCCTTGCACGGTGCCTATGCGCACCGAAAGAAAATTCCTGCCAACTATAGACAGCACGACGTAGAGCAAGATCCACGTGTAATAAACGGGAATGATGCGGAAAAACCTTCGCGCGTAAAATGTTTTGAAATAATTGGGCGAGCCGCGAACATCCAGCAGAATGCCGCCGATCAGAAACCCGGAGAGAACGAAGAAAAGATCGACGCCCGTCCAGCCGAGTCGAAACCAGTAACCGTTGAGGAGGCTTACAGCACCCGTACCCGGAACGGCGAAGTAATGCCCGACCAGTACCAGCAGGATCGCCATCCCGCGCAGACCGTCCAGTTCTGGTATGCGTCCCTGCGGGTTGCGATCCATTATGAGCAGCCACAACGACGTTAACAGCCGGAAGCAAGGCGGGTCAAGCAAACTGCCGGTGGAGTTCGATTTCCGACATTCTTGTGGGCTGCCGAGCGCGACACCTTCGCGGATGCTCGCCTGACGGCGAGCGTTACAAAAAGAAATCTAATTCGAACTTGCCGGAACTCGAGTTACGGAATTGAAATGCTCACAGTTGGGCGGGTGGCTTGCCAGACTCCAATCCCTACGCCAGCCGCAACGCCAACAACGGTTATGATGATCGGAACGCGCGATCCCGCCCCCGCAGCGGCGGCCTTCTTGTTGTTTGAGGACTGTCCCGTGTCATCCAAAGTGGCTGTTTCGCCTGCGTGCAGTTTGAACGCAGTCGTGCTTCCCGCGGCTGTGACTTCCGCATCGCCCGCGACGGCGGTAATTTGCGCGCGCGCACCCTCCACGCGAATCTCCGCGGAGTTCGGTAGGCCTCCTTCCGCGGCGAGCCGGACGCGAAAAAATGCTCCGGAGACCGCGAAAGATTCTGTGCCGTTAGTGCGCGCCTGGAGCCGTCCATTACGCAGACTGACGCCTTCGGATTCAACCACCATTTCGGTGAGCGGAGCGGCGAGCACCAGGCTGCTGTCAAAGCGCAGTGCCGCTGTGGATGCCTCACCCAAGTGGATCACGTCGCCGGCGAAAAGCGTCGCCCCGGACGGCATTGGCACGCCGTTCAGTTGAACATCCCTCCCCATCATGCTTGCGGCCGAAGCGGCCGGCCCCTTCGCCGGCGTTGCTCCGAAAGCCAGCGGGCTGGACGCTGCCATGGTGAGAAAAATTCCTGCCAGAAAGAACGCGCAGGAAGAGAACCAGCGGAGAGAAAGAGAAAAACGGTTATCGGAACTCCAGATGCACTTACTCGCAGACGACAGGGGAAGCGTTTTCAAAGTGTTCACCTCGGGTGAAGTTGAAGACGCCGTACGCCCGACATTGCACGCCGGGCAGCGGCACTATAAACGAAAATTGGTACAAATCACAAGTGCGACCCGGGGTTGCCCGGAACTGCACACTGGCCGCGCTCTTCCGTCGTGTGAAATCGGCACGGACGTATAATTTTATCTGAGGAACTTTGCCATGAAGGGACTTGTCAGTTTGCTCGCCGTGGCCGCGATTGGCCTCGGTATTTACATGTACAGCCTGAAGCAGATGGCGCCCGCTCCGGGCATGGTAGTGACGCAGAACATCAGCATTGTGGGTGTAAAAAACGACCTGGTCGCCATCGCTCAGGCCGAACGAATGTATTACACGCAGAACGGTTCGTATGCGGATTTGCCGACGTTGTCGTCGACGGGCACGATGAACATCGCGCGCACCAACCGCGACGGTTACGAGTATTCGGCACAGGCGTCTCCGAATGGCTTCACAGTGACGGCGACATACACGGCGCCCCCTGCGCCAAATCCCGCGGGCGTAACACCGCCGCACTTTCCCACGTACACGATCGATCAGACGATGGAAGTGCACGAAGGTAACTGATCTTTGGATTTTGAGCCGCGCGGGCTTCAGCCTGCGGGGGTTGGTGCTTGCGAGGACCAAATCCGCAGGCTGAAGCCCGCGCGATTTTCTACGTCTTCTTGTTCTTGTCCGCAACCAGCATTCCGCCCGACGCGAAATCCGTGTGCGGAATATCCACGAATACGATGTGAGTTGATTCGGGCTTGGCTCCTGCTTCATCGACTAGCACTTTTGTAATGCCCTCGACTACTTTGCGTTTCTGATCCACCGTGCGTCCCGCCAGCCACAAAATGTGAACATCCGGCATTTCGATATCCTCCTGGAATTCCGGCTCATGAGTCTAACGCGAAAAAATGAGAACGAAAACCGGGACACATCACTTCAAATTTCAAAATCTCGGGCCCGCGCGGTGTGTGTGCTAAAATGTGATGCGGATGCACCCCCACCTCAAATCACTCATTGAATTGCAGGCCGTTGATTTTCGCCTGATCGGAATCCGCGAACGGCTGGCGCGTTTTCCAAAACAACTGGCTGAAGTCGAAGCGCGGGTCACGACTGCGCGCCAGAAAGTGGCTACCGCCAAGGAATCCCTGCTCACCGGCCAGAAAGAACGCAAGACCTACGAGATGGACGTCGAGCAGTGGAAAGAGCGCGCCAAGAAATACCGGAACCAGAGCGGCGAGGTCAAGACCAACGAAGCGTACAGGGCCCTGCTGCACGAAATCGAGAATGCCGAACGAGAAGTCGCGAGTGCCGAAGATCGCCTGCTCGAACGCATGGTCTCCGGCGAGGAGTACGACCGGCAAGTGAAGGCCGCCGAGGCCTCGGTCAAAGAAATCGAAGCGGCTGCGAATAAGGACCGCCAGGCGATTCAGGCAGAATACAACGCCGCACAAAAGGAATTGTCTGCGGCGGAAGCTGCGCGCGCCGCCGCGATGGCTGCGGTGCCGGAAGATCTGGTGGACCACTACGAGCGTATCGCCAAGCGCCACGGAGGCATCGCCCTGGCCGAAATCCGGGGAGAAGGCTGCGGCCAGTGCGGCGTGCATATTCGGCCGCACGTGATCCAATTGTTGCGACGCGACAACAACGAGGAATTTTTTCACTGCGAGACATGCACGCGCATCCTGTACTACGCCGATCATTCGGCGGCGACCGGGCCGGCCGCAGCTTCGGCGTCCACGGCAGTCGAGTAGCACAGGCACTCTTGCCTGTGCGCATTTTGCGATCGCCGCGGATCGGTGATATCTGCGAAAACCACACAGGCAAGAGTGCCTGTGCTACTTGATGACCAAACCCACACACAAAGCTTCTGGAAAACTATTCGCTGATCC
>Ga0157378_10001059_pt1 | contig 25185 bp, 17 predicted proteins | sample M65metaG_FD_115309 | JGI IMG/M metagenome (GOLD analysis project Ga0157378, IMG submission 115309) | Miscanthus rhizosphere microbial communities from Kellogg Biological Station, Michigan, USA - M6-5 metaG | ecosystem: Host-associated > Plants > Roots > Rhizosphere > Soil | place: USA: Michigan...
GGCCGGTGCGCCACCGGTGCATCTCGTCGTCAGCGCGGCCTCGCACATCACCATCCATTCCTCCATGCGCATGCTCGGTTTCGGCACGCGCGCGCTGCGCAAAGTCGACGCCGATGAGCGGGGGAGGATGCGCGCCGATTCGCTTCGGGCGATGCTGAAGACACTCGACGGCCCAATCATCGTCTGCGCCCAGGCCGGCAATGTGAACAGCGGCGCGGTCGATCCGCTGCGCGAGCTGGCGGAGATCGCCCACGAGCACGACGCCTGGCTCCACATCGACGGCGCCTTCGGTCTGTGGGGCCGGGCCACGGCCTCGAAGCGCCCGTTGCTCGACGGCTGCGAGCTCGCCGATTCGTGGGCCAACGATGCCCACAAATGGCTGAACGTTCCCTACGACAGCGGCATCGTCATCGTCCGCGACTCCGCATCGCATCGCGCATCGATGACCGTCACAGCCGAATACCTCGAACAGACCAGCGGCGTGGAGCGCGACAACTTCGAGTGGACCCCCGAGTTCTCCCGCCGCGCGCGCGGCTTCCCGATTTACGCAACTCTCCGCGCCCTCGGCCGCAACGGCGTGGCCGCGCTGATCGACGGTTGCTGCGATCGCGCCCAACAATTCGCCGAGATCCTCGGGCGCGACAAGCGCGTAGCCATCCTCAATGAGGTCGTCCTCAATCAGGTGCTGGTCCGTTTCCGCGACAGCGACGAGGTGACGCGCGACGTGATCACCCGCGTGCAGCAGGAAGGCACGTGCTGGCTGGCCGGTACGACCTGGCACGGACAGGCGGCCATGCGCATCTCGGTCTCCAACTGGTCGACGACGGCGGAAGATGTGGAGAAGTCGTGTGCGGCGATTTTGAGATGCCTTGCGTAGAGCAGGCATCCTTGCCTGCTCCCGACCGGCGTCCTCGCCCGGCGGTGGTTTCCGTGAAAGATTAAGGAGTCGACCGGCGGGCGTCCTTACGCAACCGCGTCGTGTCGACTTCATCCCCACCGCCGGGCGAGGACGCCCGACGGGAGCAGGCGGGGACGCCTGCTCTACGCTTCGTCCTTCATCACCTTCGCCACCCGCGCCAGCAACACGCTGTTCTTCACCGGCTTGCGGATGAAATCGGCGGCGCCGACTTCGAAGGCGCGCACTTCCACGTCATCGCCGGGAAGGCCGGAGATGAAGATGGCCGGGACGGCCACGCCGTTTTCGTGCATGGCCTGCAGCAGCGAATGGCCGTCGATGTAGGGGAGATCGACGTCGATCACCAGCAGGTCGATCTTTTCGCGCCCAACCATCATCAGCGCCTCGGCGCCGTCCTTGGCCAGGACCACCGAGTAGCCGGCCGACTTCAGCACCGCGTTCATCAGCTCGCGGCTGAGGACGTTGTCTTCGACCACCAGCACCGTCTTTCGCCCGTCGGCCCGCCTGGCCTCTTCGCCGCGCTGGGCGCGGATCTGCAGGATCTCCCGCTGCAGCGCTTTCGTGTCGGTATCGGGCTCGATGCGCAGCTCGCGTTTGAGCACTTTCGCGCAGGTCTCGTATTGCTGCAGCGCTTCGACGATGTCGCCGCTCTCGAGGTAGAGCCGCATCAGCATCCGGTGCATCGGCTCCTGAAGGATGTCCAGCCGGAGCGACCGCTGTGCGTTGCCGATGGCCTCGTCCAGCGCACCACGCCGTGCCTGAAGCTCGACCAGCTGCGCGTGCGCGCGGATGGCCAGCCGGTGAAGCCGGTCGCGCTCGCCGACCACGAATTGATCGAAACGCTCTTCGTTGATGGCAAAGCCGTCAAGGAAATCGCCGCGGTAGAGGTCGATGGCCTGCTTCAACGCCTCCTCGGTGCCGTTGCTGATGAGCGACTCGAACTCAGGGACGTCGCACGACACCGAGCGATCGAGCGACAACAGATCGCTCTCCTCGATCAAAACCTTCTGCCGCGGCGCGATCTGCGACAGCTCCTTGCGAATGGTCGACAACGTCTGCCGCAGGCTCTGCCGTGCCTGGTCCGGCCCCGTGCTCGACCAGAGCAGGCCGGCCAGTTTTTCGCGCGACACATGCTGGGACGGCTTCATCGCCAGGTAGGCCAGCAACGCCTGCGATTTCTTCGCGCCGATCGTGACCAGTGCGCCGTCACCCCCGCGGATCAATAAATCACCCAGCAACTCCAGTCGCATCGAAGTCATGTTGTGGCGGGATTATCTCAATATGCGGCCAGATCGTGCGTCGACTTTCAGCTACGGTTCCCGTACCCTCCCGAAATGGAGGCCGCGAGGATGGAAGAAGCCGTGTCGGTAGGCGATGAGCTGCGCGAGTTGATCCGGCAGCAGAACTGGAACCAGTTGCGCGACCGCCTGACCGACCTTCATCCCTCGGACGTGGCCGACCTGATCATCGCCCTGCCTCGGGAAGAAGAGGGTTTCGTTTTCCGCGTGCTCCCGCGCGATGAGGCCGGCGAGGTCTTCTCCTACCTGCCGCCCGATCACCAGGAAGGGCTGATCGAATCGCTAAGCAACGAGCAGGTCCGCAACGTCCTCGCGGAGATGAATCCCGACGATCGCACCCGCCTGCTCGAAGAGATGCCTGCCGCGGTCACCCGGCTGTTGCTCGCGGCGCTCTCGCCCGAGGATCTGAAGAACGCGCGCTGGCTGCTCGGTTATCCGGAAGACACGGCCGGCCGCTACATGACGCCGCGCTACGTCACGATCCAGCCGGAGATGACCGCCGCCGAGGCGCTCGACTACATTCGGAAGACGGGGCCGGGCAAGGAAACCGTCAACGTCGTCTACATCGTCGACCAGCGCGGCCGGCTGGTCGAAGACATCCGGCTCAGCTCTCTGGTCCTGGCCGATCCGTCGACGAAAGTGACCGACATCGACGATCCGCCGCTGGTGAAGTTGTACGCCACCGACGATCGCGAGGAAGTGCTCAAGGCCTTCGAAAAGTACGACCGGCTGGCGCTGCCGGTGACCGACGCCGACGGCCACATGCTGGGCATCATCACCGTCGACGACGTGCTCGACGTAGCCGAGCAGGAAGCGACTGAGGACATCCAGAAACTCGGCGGCATGGAAGCGCTCGATGCGCCGTACCTGCAGGTGAACGTACTGGCGATGATCAAGAAGCGCGCGGGCTGGCTGTCGGCGCTCTTCCTCGGCGAGATGTTGACGGCAACGGCGATGAGTTTTTTCGAGAAGGAGATCGCCCGCGCCGTGGTCCTGGCGCTGTTCGTGCCGCTGATCATCTCCAGCGGCGGCAACTCCGGCTCGCAGGCGACGTCGCTGATCATCCGTTCGCTGGCGTTGCGCGAGTTGCGTCTCCGCGACTGGTTCCGCGTGTTCCGCCGCGAGATTCTTTCCGGTCTGGCCCTCGGCTCGCTTCTCGGCTTCATCGGCTTCATCCGCATCGTGCTCTGGGAGAAGCTAGGCATCACCGAGTACGGCTCGCACTACATGCTCGTGGCCTTCACGGTCTGGGCATCGCTGGTCGGCGTAGTGATGTTCGGCACGCTTGCCGGCTCGATGCTCCCCTTCATCCTGCGCAAGCTCGGCTTCGACCCCGCCACCGCCTCCGCGCCATTTGTGGCCACGCTGGTCGACGTGACCGGCCTGTGCATCTACTTCACGGTGGCGCTGATGATTCTGAAGGGGACGTTGTTGTAGGCGTAGCGCCGTCGGCTCGACGGCTGTACCGCCGCCGGCTCGGCGGCAATAAGCAACAACCGCCAGCGAGCCGGCGGCGGTCCAGCCGTCGAGCCGACAGCGCTACGCCTCACTTCTTCGGCGGCTGCCACAACTCGAAGCGATTTCCCTCGGGATCAGTGGCCCAGCCGAAGCGGCCGTAGTCGGTGTCGCTGATCTTCTCGTCGACGGTGGCGCCGGCGTTGCGGAGCTGCTCGAGCATGGCGTCGAGATCGTCGACGCGGTAATTGATCATGAACGGAGCCTTGGTGGGATCGAAGTACTTCGTGGTCGATGGGAATGGCGACCAGACGGTCTGGCCGACGACTTCGGGCTCGGCGTGGTCGCGCCACTCGAAGGCCGCGCCGCCGTACGATTCGTCGACCGGGATGCCGAGGTTGTCGCGATACCAGCCGCCCAGGGATTTCGCGTCGGACGCTTTGAAGAAGATCCCGCCGATGCCGGTGACTTTTTCCATGTTTTCTCCTATCTCAATGTGAAGACGGTTGCGTTCCCGCGTGAGGTTACGTTGGACGCGTAGTGGTCGAGCGTCTGGGCCAGGATTCGTTGCGCTTCCGGCGTGAGCGTAGTGTCGCGCTCCGCCAGCTTCTGCGCAACGGCGGTCGTTGCTGGCGCGGGGCTGACGACGGCGACGTGCGTGATCCCGTCGCTCTTCAACCTTGCATACAGCGCCTCGGCCGTCGGCAATTCGAGATAACGCGAAACGCGCGGCCCGTCAAAATTGCCGCCTCCTCGGACGCGATGCGCGAACCAGTAGGTTTCGTTCAGTCCGATGACGAGCGCGCGGGCATCGGCCGGGAGGAGGGCGTCGATTGCCTGCGCGGTCGCGTACGACGGGCGCTGTTTGGTCAGAAACTCCTGATCCGAGGAACCTGCGGCGAGGAGCGAGAACGCGCCGCTGCGATCGACGAAATAGCCGATCAGGAAGAGCTGCACGACGATCGAGAGCGCGAGCAGCACGCGCATCAGATGCGTCGGCCGGATCGAGCGAGCGGCCGGGATTGCCAGAAACGGAAGAAGGATGCGCGACGACGGCGCGAGCAAAAACAGCAGCACTGCCACGATGACCAGAATCCACGCCAGCGCGCCCGCGGAAAGCGTACACGCGGCGATGAGCGACGCGCCGAGACTCTCGTCGATGAAGTGCCCGTCAAAGACGTAGTCGGAGAGGAACGGCGCGCGATACGCGGCCACATGCGGTGCCGCCGCGGAGAGAAACGGCGCGATCGGATTCGCAGTGAGGATCAGATTGCGGATGAAGAAGATCGAGCCGAGGGCGAGGCCCGGCAGGATGCGAATCAAACGTAGGACGGACTCTCCAGTCCGGCCTTTGAACATCGCCACGCCTACGGCGATGACCGCGAACGGCACGAACGTGTACTTCGTCAACAACCCTGCGGCGATGGCAACCGCGATCGTGGTGGCGTCTCCGTCATCAATCGCAAGTACGAGCAGCGCGCAGATCCCGATGAGCGGCCAGTCGACCAGCGACCAACCGGCGATGAGCGCCAGCGCGGGTGTGGTCACGATCGCCGCGACCGCCAGAGTGTTGCCGCGTGCGAGACGAAGGAGAACGGCCGTCGTCGCGAGCGCCGCGCCGAGGTGAAGGAAGTGTGAGGCGATGCCACCGCCGATCTGGCCGAGGATGGTCAGCAACGTCAGATCCGCTGACTCGATGCCGAGCGGAAAGTACGAATGCGAGATCAGCGGCAGATCGATGGCCCGATGCTCCATCACCCACGTCCACGGCACTGCCAGGTGATAGGCCAGCTCATCGAGCGATGACGGCGGCGCCTGCGCGGCGATCAGCGCGCAAAGGAAGACGAACGCCAACGCAATGAGCGCCAGCGCCGAGGGCACCTGAGGAATGGCCACCGGCCGCGTTTCGAATCGCCGCACGACGACGTAGATGCCACCGACGCCGCAGACGACGAGAACGATTCCCATCGACCATGAGGAGACGTTCAGTGTTCCGACGAGGAAGCAAAGCGCGCCGAAGATCGGATATCCGAGGAGGAAGTCGCGCGGCAGGTCGGCCTCCTCGGCACGCCAGGCGCGGGCAAAGAGGCCGCGAACGGCAAAGCCGGTGCCGATGATGGCGAAGGCTTCGAAGAACGTCAGCAAAACGGAGAGGCCGGCGCGGCGCACGAGCAGCTCGACCAGCACGAAACGGTCGAGCAGCACCAGCAGCAGGTAGAGCGCGACGATGATGGCGACGATGCGCTGCGTCTTCGACATCGGCGCGTCTCAGAGCGGAGGCAACGCCGCCCGCATCGCCAGGATGTCGCTGATGATCTCGCGCGCAACCTCGGGGCGGATCTGCGTCGATCGATCGCTCAACGCAGCAGGAGGATTGTCGTGAACCTCCATGAAGAAGCCATCCGCTCCCGCAGCGGCCGCGGCGCGGGCGAGCGGGCGCGCGAACTGCGGCGTTCCTCCGGTCTGCTTCCCTTCGCCGCCCGGCTTCTGCATCGAATGAGTGATGTCGTAAACCACCGGAGCGCCGAACCCGCGCAGGATCGGAAACGCGCGCATGTCGACGACGAGATTCTGATAGCCGAACGACGAGCCGCGCTCGGTGATGAAGACGCGATCGTTCCCAACCTCGTGTCCCTTATCGAGAATGTTCTTCGCTTCCTCCGGCGAAAGAAACTGTCCCTTCTTCACCCCCACCGCTTTGCCCGTCCGCGCCGCGGCGGCGACGAGATCGGTCTGCCGGCAGAGAAACGCCGGAATCTGCAGGATGTCCAGCACCTCGGCGGCGCGCTCGGCCTGCTGCCATTCGTGAATGTCGGACAGGAGCGGTAGCCCGGTTTCCGCCTTGACCGCGCGCAGAATGTCCAGCCCTTCCTCGATCCCCGGACCACGAAAGGAGTCGATCGAGGTCCGATTCGCCTTGTCGAATGATGACTTAAACACGAGGTTGATCTTCATCTCGTCGCGCAGCGCCAGCAGCGTCCGCGCCATCCGCAACGCATGCTCGCGCGACTCGATCACGCAAGGCCCGGCGATGAAGAGGGGAGGGTGCTCACCACCGAAAGAGATGTGGTCAGTGATGGCGATGGGACGCGTTGTCATGCGGCGGGCATTGTACTCACGCGGTGGTAACGTGAGCCGGTTTCTCCAACCCGGCCGGTCGGACTGGAGAGTCCGACCTACGTTTGCTCTACCCGCCTCGGCATCCCCGCCCTTACCCCCACAACCGTCGCCCCGATGCGCCGCAATTCAATGTCGTGCGGCGCGGCCTCGGCCCGGAACGTAGGTAAACCGTTTTTCCAGAATCGATGTGGTCGAGCCGCAGGTAAGGACGACATCGACCGAGCCCTCGGCGTGCGGCGGTGCGGTAGCGATTGCCGTCGTCGCATTAATGAAGGTGGCGCTGGTGGCGTGGACTGCGCCGAATGACACGCTGCAGCCGGCGGAAAGGTTTGTGCCGTGAAGTGTGACGTTCACGCCGCCCGCTACCGTTGCCATGTTTGGCTCGAGCGATGCCAGTGAGGCCGACCCCGCGGTCACGTCGACGACGAGCACCGCCACGCCTGTTCCGCTGCCGGCGCTGACCGTGATCATCGTCGATCCGGTTTTCTTCGCCATGACGGGGAAGACCGCCGGCTCACCGGGAGCGAGGGCGATCGTGTTCGGAACGTCGACGATCGAGGAATCGAGGGCAACGAGCGTCAGCATCGTGGCCTTGTCCGATGGCGGATCGAGCGTTGCGCGCACCGCCGTGGTCTCGCCTACCTTCGAGACCAGGCGGCTCGGCGCCAGAACCACGACGGCCGACGGCGCCGGCTCGTCGTCATTCGGAATCGTGACCGTGACGGAGTCCTGTGCGACCGAGAAGGGCTTGAGCTCGTTCACGTGCGCCGTGAGCGTGACGGTGAACTGCTCGTCCGGCTCGACTGCCGTGTCGCCGACGATGGGAATGAAGATCGTCTTCGAGGTCTCGTCATTGAAGGTCAGTGTGCCGCTCACGGCGTGATAGTCGAGCGGCGCGGTGGCAGTTCCGTCATGTGTCGCGTAATCGATCGTTCCGGTGATTCTGCTGGGCGAGCTGCAGGATATGGCCGCATTGTTCAGACCGCTGTTCCCTTCGATCGCGCCGAGGTCGCGGCAGGTCACGACACCGGGCGTATCGTCGTTGAGGATCGTCACCGTGATCGTCGCCGGCTCGACCACGAAGTTCCAGGGAGGCGCTGGTTCGGCGGTCAGTTTGATGGTGAACTGCTCGTCCTTCTCGATGACATCGTCGCCGATGACCGGGATGGTGAACTTCGACGCGCCAAAACCGGGATTGAAAACCACCGAGCCGCTGCTGAACTGGTAGTCCGCTTCCCCGGCTTTCGCCGTCCCGTCAGCGGTGACGTACCTGACGCCTCCTGCAAACGGGGAGTCGGGCGTGCAGGTGATTTCGATATTCGTGAACGTCCCCGCGCCTCCTTCGAGCACGGTCGCTGACGCCGGCGTGCAGGTGACCTTGCCGACGTCGTCGTTGACGATCTTGCAGTGCGCGCCGAAGTTGACGATCTCAACGGGGCGATCCGCCGTCACGGTCTGAAGCGAAACGCCGAAGACCTCGTCCAACTCGTACTTCGTATCGCCGAAGACCGGGACGTCGATCGTCTTCAGCACGTCGCCGGGCGCGAAGGTGATACTGCCGCTGATCGGCTGATAGTCGTCGCCGGCGGTCGCCGACTCGTCGCTCCCGACTTTGAAGGAAACCGTGATCGGAAAATCGGCCGGAGTGCTCAGCGAAACCGGGACGTGCGCAGTGGTGATGCCGCTGTTCCCTTCGATCACCGAGGCGTCGGCGATGGAGATCTTCGATGCCGGCTCGTCGTCGAGGATGACGGCTCTGCTGGTGACCAGCAACGGATTGACGATCGCTCCGCCCGTGGGATTCGACAACACGATGTTGAAGTTCTCGCTCGACTCGTAGAGGTTGTCGTTGAAGATCGGAATGGTGATGGTCTTCGACGTCTCCCCATCGGCGAACGTGAGCGTTCCCGACACCGGCCCATAGTCGGCACCGGGCGTGGCGTTGTAGAAGCCGGTCTGCGGCGCGGGCGTCGCCGTCGTGTAGTCGATGGTGGCCACGCCCGCGCTTCCGGCGGTCCGAATGATGGTCACGGTCAGGCTGCTGTCCGTTTCCTGGGCCGTGGGAACCACCTGCGGAAATCCGAAGGTTCCGTGCGTCGTGACCACCGAGCAGTTCGAGATCTCCGAGCTGTTGTTCTGGGCGTCGATGGCGATCGCGGAGACGCTGCTGCCAACGGGCAGGAAACTGTTCACGTGGGAGAAGGTTGCGTTGCCGCTGCCGTCGGTAGAGACGCTGAGCGTGGTCAGGTACGACTCCGCGGTCGTGTAGTCGCCGGCGCAGGTCGAGTCCGCGTACAACTCGATCGAATAGGCGGTGTTGGGTGCCGAGGAAAAGCTGCCGGTGATCGTCACCGTAGTCGTCGACGGCGCGAAGTTCTGGACGGCCGACGCGATGACAGGATGGTTGAGCAGCCCATTCGGTCCGCTGTCGGCGTCGAGCGAGTCGTTCGCCGTGTGGCCGTTGCGGGTATCGCCGAGGTCGATGCCGAAGCCGTTCCTGGCGATGCTGTTCTGCGAGATCTTGTTGTGCGTGCCGCCGCCGATCCAGATCGCCGTCCCGCTGTTGTTGGCGATGGTGTTTTCGGTGATGGAGGCGTTGCTGCCATTCAGCTCGATGCCGGCTCCGTTCCCCAGTGGCTTGCCGAAGAAATCGATGGTGCCGATGTAGTTGCCGAGGATCGTGACGGAATTGAACGAGGCCACACGGATGGCCGCGCCGGTGTTGCCTGAGATCGTGTTCGGAAGCCCGGCCAGGCCGATCTCGAGTCCCGCGGAGGTGCCGTTGCCGACGACGTCGATCCCGACACCATTCGGAACTGCGGTCGTCCCCGACGCCGACTGTCCGATGTGGTTCGCATACAGCTGCGCGCCGATTCCGCCGGCCTGGATCTGCACGCCGATTGCGTTGCCGGAGATCGTATTCGAGCTCAGACGAACTCCGGGGCCGGTCACAACGATTCCGATGGCATTGGCAATGGCGCCGCTTCCCACGGGATTGGTGCCAATCAGGCACTGGCCGATGAACACGCCGTCGCCTGCATCGATGGCAGCGGCGTGGTCGCCGGAGATGGTGACGTGTCCGAGCGACGAACTGGCGCTCAGCTGGAAGGCTGGCGCGAAGAGATTGGAGGCATCGATCACTACCGCCGGCGTGGCCGCGCCGTTGGCCTGCGCGCTTCCGTCGATGGCGATCTTGCCGACGGTGGCCGGATAAGGACTGCCCGGCGCGAGGACGACCGTCCCCGAACCGATTTCGAATCGGATGAAGTCGTCACCCGGGGTCGCATTCGCCTGGGTGATGGCATCGCGCAGCGAGCCGGGGCCGGAGTCGTTGGCGTTCGAGACGGTGAAGGTCGTAGTGGCCGACGCAGCGGTAGCGACCAGCAGGATAAGGATGGCGATCAGAGCAACGCACGTCTGCTTCATCTTGTCTCTCTCAAGAGCCGGTTCCAGCGTCGGAGACGCTGATGAAGCGGATCGTTGTCGGGGAAGTGGGTGGACCGGCGACTTTCTTACGGCATCGAGAGGTTATTGTCAATGATCGTACCCAACCCGCCTCGGCATCCCCGCCCGCACGCCCACCACCGTCGCACCGATGTAGATCACGAACGAGGCGATCGAGAACCACAGCGGCTGCGGAATGATGAAGGCGTTGGCGATGCCGATGGCGAGGAGCAGAGCGCCGAGGATGAAGCCGGCGATCGGGCCGCGGGCAATCTTTGTCGCAACCCAGGTCCCGACGAACGTCGCGATCAGCCAGCCGGTCAGAACGATCAGGAGAGCGGACAACGGCAGCGTGGCCACGAACGCTTTGACCTGCACCATGTCGCTCATGTTCATGCCGGGTGGTGGTGGAAAGATCTTGTGCGAGATTCCTTCCGAGGCGAAGACCAGAAGGAACGTCACGACCAGGCCGGCGATAACGGCGCCGATGCTGCGAAGGATGCTCATACGAGCTCGGTCTCGTGCGCCGGAACGGCCGCCGTCGCCTTCGCCGAGGTCTTGTTGCTGCGCGCGGCGGCGATGAAGGAGCGGAAGAGCGGATGCGGCGCGGTCGGACGCGATTTGTACTCGGGATGGAACTGGCAGCCGAGGAACCAGGGATGCCCTTCCAGTTCGATGATCTCCACGAACTTGCCGTCGGGCGAGAGGCCGGTCACGTGGAAACCGCGCTCCTCGAGCTGCGGCACATACTCGGGATTGACCTCGTAACGATGGCGGTGACGCTCATCGATCTGCTCGACACCGTAGGCCTGCCGCGCGATCGAGCCTTCCTTGAGTGCGCAGGGATATTTGCCGAGTCGCATCGTCCCGCCGAGGGCGTCGACGCCGATCAGATCGCGCAGCTTGTAGATCACCTTGTACGGCGACTCATCATCGAACTCCGTCGAATTCGCGCCGACCATTCCGACAACGTTGCGGGCGAACTCGATCGTCGCGCACTGCATGCCGAGGCAGATGCCGAGGAAGGGGATGCGCTTCTCGCGGGCGTAGCGGATGGCGCGCAGCTTTCCTTCCACGCCGCGCGCGCCAAAGCCGGGGCCGACCAGAATCCCATCCACTCGTGCCAGCTCGCCGTGATACCCCTCGGTCTCCAGCTCTTCGGAATCGATGTAGATGATGCGCACTTTGACGTTGTTGGCGATCCCGCCATGCGTGAGCGCTTCGTTCAGTGATTTGTACGAGTCGCCGAACTCGATGTACTTGCCGACGAAGCCGATCTTCACCTCGTCTTCCGGATGGCGCAGCTTGCGGATGATCTCTTCCCACTTGGTCAGCGCGCCGATCTCGTCGTGCGGAAGGTGAAGTTTGTCGAGCAGGATCTCGTCGAGGCGCTCGCGCGAAAACGCCAGCGGCACCTGGTAGATGAACTCGACGTCGAGTGCCGGGATGACCGCTTCCTGCTCCACGTTGCAGAAGAGGGCGATCTTGTCGCGCATATCGTCGGGGATGGCGTGCTCGGAGCGGCAGAGGAGCACGTCGGGTTGGATGCCGATCTCGCGCAGTTTCTGCACCGAATGCTGCGTGGGCTTGGTCTTCATCTCGTCCGAGGCCTTGATGTACGGCACGAGGGTGAGATGAACGTTGATGGCGTTGCCGCGGCCGACTTCGAGGCGGAACTGGCGGATGGCTTCGAGGAAGGGCAGCGATTCGATGTCGCCGACGGTGCCGCCGATCTCGACGATCACGACGTCGACGCCTTCACTCACCTCGCGGATGCACTTCTTGATCTCGTCGGTGATGTGCGGGATGACCTGCACGGTCTTGCCGAGGTAATCCCCGCGGCGTTCTTTCTCGATGACCTTGAGATAGATGCGGCCCGTTGTGAAGTTGCTCTTGCGGGTGGCCCGCATCGAGGTGAAGCGCTCGTAGTGGCCGAGGTCGAGATCGGTCTCGGCGCCGTCATCGGTGACGAAGACTTCGCCGTGCTGGAATGGCGACATGGTCCCTGGATCGACGTTGATGTAAGGATCGAATTTCTGCAGGGTGACGCGGAAGCCGCGCGCTTCCAGCAACGCGCCGATCGAGGCCGCGGCGATCCCTTTGCCCAATCCGGAAACAACACCACCCGTCACGAAAATGTATTTGCAGCTCATGTCATGCCTCCGGTTGGCGAGAGTTCAGCGTAAACGCACACCCATGGCCGCGGCGCGGTCCGAGCTGCTTGCTGGTGGGGAGAGTGGTGCTGGCTGTGGCGGAGATTCGTATGCGCGCGAGCACGCAGCTCACGAACGATCTCCGATGTCACACTTGTTTAGCCAGTTCATGTTCGACGCGCGCCACATCCTCGGGACGATCGACTCCGAGGTGCGGCCTTGTTGTTTGAACGACCCGGATTTTAAAGCCGTTCTGCAGTGCCCGCAACTGTTCGAGTGATTCTGCCTGTTCCAGCGGGGATGGTTCGAGAGCGGCGAGGGCCCGAAGAACGTTCGTCTGATAGCCGTAGATCCCGACGTGGCGCTGCGCGCCGGCAAGTGGCGCCCGTGAGAAGTAAAGTGCATCCCCCGAGAGTGCAGTGACCACTTTGACGACGTCGCGCGATTGCCGCTCGTCATCCGTCTCGATCGGCGCGGCGAGCGTGGCCATGTCGACGCCGGTGGCCTGCAGGACCTCGATGACGGAATCGATCGCGCCGACGTCGATCAGCGGCTCGTCGCCCTGGACGTTGACGACCTGGTCGTACTCGTCGCCGAGCAGATCGAGCGACGCGGCAATCCGGTCCGTCCCGCTCTGAAAGTCTCCCTCGGGACGTACGAATCGGCCGCCGAATGTGGCGATGTGATCGGCGATGCGATCGTCGTCCGTGGCCACGAAGATGGCGCTGGCCCGCGCCGATTTCGCCGCACGCTCATAGACGCGCTGGATAAGCGAGACGCCGGCGATCATCGCCAGCGGCTTGCCCGGAAAGCGCGAAGAGGCCCAGCGCGCGGGAATTACAATGACGGACTTCATGGAACGGGATTCTAAGCTGGCTGTCGGCTCTCAGCTGTCGGGTGTCGGGACATCACAAGAGAATCGGCTGCCTTTCCCGACACCCGACAGCCGACAGCCGACAGCCGACCAACGAACCATCCGCAATCTCGGCATCATCGCCGCCTCGGTATTCGTCCTCGTCTTCGCCTTCAGCCGCCTGGAATTGCTGTACTCGCACAAATTCTTCGACAACACCGGGAGGGCGCAGTGGATCTGGCAGCAGAGCCGGCTGGCGCAGGGCGATCCGGCAGCGTTCTTTGCCACGCGCGAGTTCGACTTGCCGCCGAACCGGGCTTTCACACGGATCAAGATGCTTGGCGATCCGGAGTACACGCTGTATTTCAACGGCGTCGCTATCGGCGGGCGGCACGTGGGCGACGACAACGAGGCGCTCGACACCTACGACGTCAGCACGCTCGCGCGCGACAGGAAGAACCGCATGGTCGTGGCCGTGCGCAGCGCGAACGGCGTCGGTGGGCTGATCGCGGCGATCGATCTGACCGCGGAGTTCGGGAACTTCATCGTCACCGGAGGGGACTGGCACATCGTCCGCCGCTGGCGTGACGATCTTCTCGTGCGCGATCCTGCCGGCGATCAGATCGCGCATCCGCAACTGCTGGGGCAACCGCCGGCGCGGCGTTGGAACTATCTCGCGCAGAAGGATGCGAAGCCGTTTGCGCCGGCCAGGAAGGTGACCGCTCCGCTCCAGTCGTTCGACTTCGATACCGCCCTTCCGGAGATCGCGGTGATCGGCGGAACCGCGGTGACCGTCTCGCGCCCGACGCGTGCCACCGCGTACGACTTCGGCCAGATCACCGGCCGCGCGCGACTGACCGTCCGCGCACTCGGCGACACAGCCCGAAACGTCACCGTCCGTTTCGCCAACCAACGCTCCGAGCTCTACGCCGTCGAAGGAAGCGTCGAACAGTTCGTCTTCGCGGCAGGGGAGCGCACGATCATCGACGAAGAAACGCGCAACTTCCGCTACGTTACGGTCTACGGCGGGACGGCCAGCATGGATGTTCTGCAGTGAATGCGCAAAACGTAGGTCGGACTCTCAGTCCGACCGGCTGACCCGGGTCTGAAACTTCAGTGACGAGGCGTATTCACGAGAGGTCGGACTGGAGAGTCCGACCTACGTTTGATCGGAACGCGTCTTTAAAACAACACCTTCAACACGAAGTACGCCTGCGGCGTCATCGTCTTCGACTCCAGCGCCTGGGCGTCTTCGCGCGTGACGTGAAAGCGTCCCGCGGCGCCGCCGGTGGTGGTCTTCAGGAAGAGATCGACCGAATCGATCTTCACGCCAGGGATGCCTGCGTTGTGCTGCATCAAAAACGCCGTGGCAGTCAGCGAGTTGAAGACCTTCTCCTCGTTGTCCGCGGTGAGGTCGGCGCGGAGCGAGGCGGTGCCGATGGGGATGAGCTTGTGCTCGAAGATGCCCACGTTCTCGAACGCGCGCTCGAAACGGTTGATGACGTCGGCGCCGAGTCCGGTGCCGGGCGGTGAGGGCTGCGGCATGTCCACCGGAGGAGCGACCGGCGCGGGTGCGGCGGGCTGTGCCGACGGCAGCCTGTGAAGACGAATCGCGCTTCCCAGAGTCGAGGCTTTCGACGTCGCCGTGACTGGAGCCTGTTCCACGCCGAGGAGCGAGCCGCCGCCGAGCCGGGTCACCTCGTCGGACTTGGCCACATCGATGAGGTTCGGATCGATCTGCATCACGTTGCCGTTCACGAGCGTAACGATCGCCTTGCCGTTCACCACCGTCCATTTCGCCTTGGCCTCGTAACGCGAGCCGTCCTTGGTGACGATCCAGTACGACGCGGCGGCGAGCTGCGTGGCGGTGACGGCGGCAAGTACGGCGACGATGAACGTCTTTTTCATGGCTGGTCCTCGGAATGGCCCTTCAGAACGCTCGATTATACTGGCCACAATGCTCGTCGTCATGGAGGCCGGCGCCCGGCCCGATCAAATCGAAGCCGTCGTCCGCCACATCGAGCGGATGGGCTTGAAGGCGCACGCAATCCCGGGTGCCAACCGCACCGCCATCGGCATCACCGGCAAGCCCGGAACCGCCGATCCCGAGGTCCTCGAGAACTATCCCGGCGTCAAGGAAGTCATCCGCGTCTCGCACGCCTACAAACTGGTCAGCCGGGAAGCCCGTCCGGAAGACAGCATCATCAACGTCGGCGGCGTCGACGTCGGCGGCAAAGGCATCGTCGTCGTCGGCGGTCCGTGTGCCGTGGAGTCGCTCGATCAGGCCCGCGCCATTGCCGAGGGGATCCGGAACGCCGGCGGGCAACTCTTCCGCGGCGGCGCCTACAAGCCCCGCACCTCGCCGTATTCGTTCCAGGGATTGGGCGAAGAAGGGCTGGAGATTCTGGCGCGCGTCCGGGAGGAGTTCGACCTTCCCATCGTCACCGAGGCCATCGACAACGAGGCCCTTACCCTGGTCGACCAGTATGCCGACTGCATCCAGATCGGCGCGCGCAACATGCAGAACTTCTCGCTGCTGAAGATGGCCGGCCGCGCCCGCAAGCCGGTGTTGCTGAAGCGAGGCATGTCGGCCACGCTCGAAGAGCTGCTTCTCTCCGCCGAATACATCATGGCCGAGGGAAACTACAACGTAATCCTCTGCGAGCGTGGCGTGCGGACCTTCGCCGACCACACCCGCAACACGCTCGACCTCTCGATCATCCCGGCGGTCAAGCGCATCAGCCACCTGCCGATCCTCGTCGATCCCAGCCACGGTACCGGCAAGCGCAACAAGGTGGCCCCGATGTCACGCGCCTCGATCGCCGCCGGAGCCGATGGTGTTTTGATCGAAGTTCACCACAAGCCCGAGGAAGCGCTCTCCGATGGACCGCAGGCGATTCTGCCGGAGGCCTTCGCGAAGATCGTGGGTGAGTGTGATGCCATCGCGCAGGTGGTGGGACGTTCGTTGCAGCCGGAGCTGACGGCGACGGCGTAAGCGGCCGGAGGTCCTTATTCGGGTGGCTTCGAAATGTCAGGCTGGCTTACGAGCGGTTCGCGCGCGTCCCTAGACCGCACGGTTCTGCGCGTCTTCCATTTCCAGTATTAAGGCCGTGGATTCGATAATGCTATCCGAATTCAGCGACACACTATCGATTCCTTCGTTGATCAGGAATTGAAGAAATTCTGGATAGTCACTAGGCGCCTGGCCACAAAACCCCACGCGCCGATTCCATCGTTTAGCACCTGCAATCGCGGCACTGATCATTCTTTGTACTGCAGGATCCCGCTCATCAAACTCCTGCCATAGCTCCTCTGCGTCTCGATCCACACCCAGTACGAACTGCGTCAGGTCATTCGAGCCGATGGAAAAGCCATCGAACAAGTCCGCGAACTCGTCAATCAAGACAACGTTGCTTGGAAGCTCACACATCATGTCGACACAAAGACCCGATACACCGCGCTCCAAGCCGTGTGTCGACATCTCTCTCAGAACCCGCTCGGCTTCTCGTATCGTGCGGCAGAACGGGATGATGACGCGGATGTTTGTCAGCGCTTGCTCCCGTCTCAATCTGGCGATCGCGCGACATTCCGCCTCAAATGCCTCTTTGTACCTCGCCGCCAGGTAACGACTTGCTCCGCGGACCCCGAGCATTGGGTTCTCTTCATGAGTCTCGAATTCCCGGCCACCGATGAGGTCAGCGTACTCGTTCGATTTCAGGTCCGAAAGCCTGATAACAACGTCACGCGGAGCGAATGCCCTGGCGATCTCCTCGATTCCGCTGGCTAATTTGGATTCAAAAAACTCAGTCTTGTTCGCAATGCCTGCCGTGATTCGATCGATGGCCGACCTGGCAGCTTCATCGGCAACCCTCTCGAACGCACACAATGCCATCGGGTGAATTCCGATGACATTCCTGATCAGGAACTCGGTGCGAACGAGACCCGCGCCGTCACAAGGCAATACAGCGGCCTCACGCGCCTCCTGAGGTGTTCCAACGTTAACCATGACTTTCGTCTTGGGTCGACGAGATAGGTCGAGCTCATGCTCTTCCCTCTCAAACGTCAGCTTCCCGGCAAATACAGTTCCCGCTGCGGCGTCAGCACACCATACAGTCACCCAGTCGCCGTCGGATAAGACCGTCGTAGCATTTCGGCACCCCACGATGGTCGGCCTGCCAAGTGCGCGTCCGGCGATTACAGCGTGACTCGTTGGCCCTCCGTGATCGGTGATGACCGCCGCCGCTCTCCTGATAACGTCTTCCCATCCAGGCTCGGTCCGCTCCGTTACCAATACCTCGCCGGTGCGGAACTCTGCAAAATCCCAAGGGCCTGTCAACACCCGGACCGGGCCAATGCCTGCTCCTCGGCCGACAGCTCTGCCACGAAGAACTGCTCGTCCCGTCTCCTTTAGCACGAAACTCGTCCATACAAAGCGGTTCACGTCCAGTTCTTCCTTCATGGTGGCGTCGTCTACGCGAAGTGCTTCGGCTCGAGATCCACCCCTCGCTCCCACATCTGCCGAAACAGGCTGTCGTGATCGTTGATCTCCTTCTCGTTTTGCAAGAACTTGCGCATGTCTTTGCGACGTTCGCTGATATACGTAAAGAGCGTCTCCAGCATTCTCCCGTCCGTCGAGTCATATCGCGGGATAAAGAGCATCGATTCGTGACCTTGACGCCATACTGCAAAATTCTGGTACGTTTGGACGTCGACGGCATACGTATCGCTGAAAAACACTTTCGTGCGGATCCGGCCATTGCTATTCCGTGTCACCTCCAGGTGTTTGGCGAGCACAGGAGCGAGTAGGTGGTCGGCTTCCACCGTACAATCCGGATATTGCAGCTGATCAAGCAGAAATACGCGTCGAATCTTCGCACCAAAGAAACCGGCGCGCACGTTTGCGTTCAAATAGCGGAGATCTTTACCATCATCGGTAATTGCCTGCCAGAATGCCCGAATCGAGACCGTGTCGTAAGTCGCGTCGTCTGATTTCAGTTGATCGACGTAGTCGCAAAAATATTCTGTAATTTCGCGGTTTGGCTTTTCGTTGCGCAGATCAAACCTGCCCTCCTGAAGATGGCGGATCCGGCGCTCAAACCGTTCCATATCTTTCTTGACTAGATTCGTCACGATCGAATCACGTTCCAAGCGATCGATTCCCTGGGTGATCCCTTCCAGAAGTTGGGCAATATTACTATCCCCGCGCAGCGACGCCCCACGTGCCAGACGCTGCTTGACGATCGGCAGAAGCGTTTGAAGGAGACGGGTTTTCAGACTCTTCAGCCCCGAAGTACTGAACTCGTATTCCAGCACATCGCGGGTCCTGATGTTGAACGGCAGATTGTCCCTCGTTTGACTGAGGATGATCGTCGGCTTATCGAGAGCGTGAGAGAAGCCCAGTTCCCAGAGCACATTCGGATTATGGCCCGTGATATCTGCAATGACGAGATCGCTGCGTTTTAGAGAGTCGACAACGCTCTTGACTTTGTCAGAGTCCGTTACAAGATTCTCGTCGGCCCTCGCCTGTGTGAACGACAGTGTGGGGTGCAACTGCTTTACGTCCTCAATTGCAGGCTTGATACCGTGGTCGTAGACAATAGTGAACGCCGGACTGAACGGCATGAACACCATGCAGGCCAATTGTGAGTCGCTAGGCTCGTTTTGTTCAATCATGTGCTTCGCTGCCCTCGGCAAGGTGAGAAATGTGATTAGATGGCGTAAGTATATACCGGAGCCGATGACGGTCGGGACAGCGTGAGCGCGATTTATGCTTTTACCCGGTGTATCCGTAGCAGGTTTGTCTTGGCCCGCTGGTAGATCGGTGAGCCCATCAGGATTACCAAGCGGTCGCCGTGTGCGACGATGTCACGGCTCAGCAGGAAGTCGTCGAGGCGCTCGACAATCTGCTCGTGGTACTCGCCGATGTCGCGCATGACGAACGGCTGCACGCCCCAGAGCATGTTCATGCGCCGCGCCACCAAAGAGGATGGCGTGAGGGCGATGATCGGCTGGGCCGGACGGAATTTGGACATCAGGCGGGCCGTGAATCCTGTTTGGGTAAAGACGATGATGAATTTCGCGTCGAGCTGCTGGGCCGCGTAATTGGCGGCGCCGGCCAGCGCGTCGGTGAACTCGTCAGTCTCGGAGGAGATGCGGAACGGCTCGCGGCTGCCGGCAGCCTGAAACTGCCGGTTTTGCTCCGCCGCGATGATGATCTTGGCCATCATCTGCACCGCTTCGACCGGGTAAAGGCCGGAAGCCGTCTCAGCGGAAAGCATCACGGCATCTGATCCGTCGAAGATGGCATTGGCGACATCCGATGCTTCCGCGCGTGTCGGGCGCGAGTTTGTGGTCATCGATTCGAGCATCTGTGTGGCCGTGATGGCGAATCGTCCCCGCACACTCGCCTTGTTGAGCACCTGTTTCTGGACGATCGGGACGGCCTCGGTCGGCAGTTCGACACCGAGGTCGCCGCGCGCCACCATCACCCCATCGATGACGTCGAGGATATCTTCCAGCGCTTCGATGGCCTGCGCTTTTTCGAGCTTGGCGACGACGTTGATCTCGTCGCCGCCCAGTGCGTGGAGGAACGAGCGCAACTCGACGATATCCGAGCGTCGGCGAATGAACGAGGCTGCGATGTAGTCGAGCTGATTCTCGACAACGAAGGCGATGTCGCCTCGGTCCTTCTCCGTAATCGCGGGGATGGTCAGCTCGGTGTCCGGGAAGTTCATCCCCTTCTTCGACGAGATCGGCCCGCCATGAATGACGCGGGTCTCCACGCGCTGACCGTTGATGCCGGCGACCACGAGCTCGACGAGCCCATCGTTGATCAGGATGCGCTGCCTGAGCTGCACTTCCCGCGGGAGGGGAGTGAAGGGGGTGGAAACAATCGACGCATTGCCAATGAGCGGCTCAGTAGTGATGGTGAACATCTGCCCGCTCTGTAGTTGGATGACGCCGTCAACCTCGCCGATTCGCAGCTTCGGTCCCTGGATGTCGCCCATGATCGGGATGTATTTCCCATGGTAGGTGGAGACGCGACGGATGATCTCGATTAGGCGCAGACGGTCGGCGGGAGCGCCGTGAGAGAAGTTCATGCGGAAAATGTCAACACCCGAGGTTAGTAACCGCAGAATGATCTCTTCAGTCGCACAAGCAGGCCCAAGCGTGGCGATGATTTTCGTCTTGCGCATCGGAGAGTTGATATATCACGCGAAGCCGCGAAGGACGCGAAGTGGCCTTCCTTCGCGACTTCGCGTCTTCGCATGACAACTCCTCACCAAAACCTCACGTTCCCCCATTTGACTCGCGGCGGGGGACTCCTTAGACTCGTTGGCTGGGACAAAAAGGAGGGTGACTAATGCGCAGACTCCGTGCGATCGCGATTGCATCCGCTATCGTCATCCTTGCTGTCCCTGCGCAATCGGAGGTCCCCCTTCCGCCCTTCCTCCAGGTTCTCGGCAACGTCACCAGCGCCACCAGGCCCGTCGGGAACGCGCTGGTCATCGCCCTCAACCTCAACAGCCTCGACGCCATCCAGACCTTCAGCGGAAACGACGGCTCGTTCTCGCTGCCGCAGCTGCCTTCCGGCGTCTACAGAATCATCGCTATGAAGTACGGCTTCGCGCCGGCCATCGAGACCATCGTGCCGACGCGGAAAGAGCATCGCGTCAAGCTGCGGCTGGAGGCGGAGAAACAGGCGCGATCCAGCAATCAGACGATGTGGGAGATCCGCGGCTCGCTTCCGCCCGACATCCTCCGCGAGATCGACATGGTCATGACGCCGCCTCCCGATCCGATCGGGCCGGCAGCGACCACCGCCTACGACATGCCACGCTTCCGCGGTCAGATGATGTCGATGACCGGCATGAATGCCAGCACCGGCGCAACGTCCGCCTCCGGTCCTGCCTTCGCCCAGACGGCCCTCGGGCTGCAGAGCCGCATCGGCGACAACTGGCAGATCGGGTTCCGGGGCAATCTCCATCGCGTCGAAGATCAGAACGACAACCAATCCTTCGGAACGCCGGTGGCCGAGGCCAGCGCGGCGCAGATCGAGCTGCGTTCGTCGCCGACCGATTCGTATCGCCTCGCCTCCACGCGTTCGTGGTGGCGCTATCGCGACGACCTTCCCGACGATTCGCATCAGGCGGACATCCGCTCACACAACTTCGAATGGGAGCACGGCGACTCGAAGGTTCAGGTCCGCTACCTCGCGCAGCAGAACCTCTTCGTGGCCACGCCGGGATCGGATCTCATCGAAGTCGCGGCCGGCACGACCGTTTTTCAGACCTCGCGCAATGACGTCGGCGTCTCGCTGCGGGTCACCCAGGAAAGCATCCGCAACACCACCGTCACCGGCCCGACACTGCGCACCGCAGACCTCACTACAAACGCCAAGTTCATGGTCGTGCCGGCGCTGACGCTCGACTACGGGATGTCCAGCCGGGTCGGTCTGTACGGCACCGAATGGGCGCCGCGCAGCGGGGCGGAGCTCAAGCTCGGCAAAGACACGACCCTGATCGTTTCCGGCATGTACAAAGTCGTCGATGCCACGCAGCAGAACACGCTGCCGAGCGTCATCGTCTGGACCGACGACTCCCGTCTTCTGCCGCGCTACTCCTATTCGGCCGGCATCGTTTCCGGCGACGCCTCGCGCGAGCACCTCAGCGTGATCGGCACGGTCAGCGTGACCGACACGCCGCTGCGCATCGTCTTCACCGATGGCCTCGAGCACTTCTGGGATGGTCTCTACATCGACGCCGGCGACATCCGCCGCGACATTCGCGTGGCCTTCCGCAAGGAGCTGGGCAGCCACCTGCTGGTCGATGTCTCCTCGATGGCCGGCACGGCCACCCCGGGACGGCCGGCGGTGACGTCGCACGGAACCGAGAAGCTCTATCTGGCCGGCGACGTGGAGTCGACCTTCTCGCCGACGCGTACGACCCTGGCCGTTTCCTACCGCCAGATCCAGCAGCCGCAGCCGAACGGTCTCGATCCCTATCGCACGCAGCGCGTCGACCTGCGCCTTGCGCAGTCGCTGCATCTCCCGCTCGATCTCAAAGTGCTCCTCGGCATCGAGCTGGCCCGCTCCGAGAACTCGCGCATCCTCCTCGACGCGCTCGACACGGACGGGAACACGCGTCGGTATCTGGGCGGGCTGGCTGTGAACTTCTGAGGTTGCTGGGTTGCTGAGTTTCTAGGTTGCTGAGGTACTTGGTTGCCCAGTTGCCAGGTTGCCGAGTTGCCGCTCAGAAACCTAGCAACTCAGAAACCCAGCAACCCGTTGACCGGCAACCGGGCAACTCGGCAACCTGGCAACCAACCGCTACTTCAACCCCGGCCGGATCTCCTCCACCAGCTTATCGAACCGCATCGAGATCCCCTTGGTCACGATGATCTGCTTGAGGTAGTTGAGTGACGTGATGGCGGCGGGGAGGCCGGAGATGGCGGCGGGGATGGAGGCCAGGCGGCCGGCCAGCTGCATCGTTTTGTCGGCCACGCTGTAGTCCTGCGACATCAGATCGGCGCGGGCCTGGCCGTTGTAGGCGATGGTCAGGAGATAGATGTCGGCGATCAGCTCGCGGAAGCGCATCTCGCTGCCCCAGGCGAAGCAGTCACCCTTGCGGATGTTCTCCAGAAACTCCGTGGTGGTCTCGCCCTTCGACACGGTGTGTACCTTGGCCACGTGTTTGAGCGTGTGCGCGTCTGAGCCGCCGACCATCGAGGCGTGACGGCCGCCCTTCTGTACGCTGTTCACCAGCTGCTGCACCATCTTGTTGTGGAACGACGCCATCGCTCCGTTCAGGGCCTCGAAGATGTCGAACATCTCCAGCAGCTCGGCGATGTAGCGCGCGGCTACGTTCTTCATCCGATAGTTCTGGAAGAGATGATTGACGCCGAAGATCAGCCGCTCCGACTTCATGTAGGGAATCAGCTCGCGTATGTTCGGCCGCAGCCTCTGGATCTCGCGATGCTGGGCTTCGTTCAGCCCCCAGACGCCGACGTGGATGCGCTGATTCGTATCGGGAAAGTAGGTTTCGACCTCTTCGCCGATGAAGAAATCGGTCATGTCCGGATGCTTGTTCAGCAGATACAGCGCGCCGTCGATGGAGTCGTGATCGGTGAGCGTGACGTAGGACATGCCCCGCTCCTTGGCGATTCGATAGACGTCCTCGGGGGCGTTGTAGCAGTCGCGGGTGTTGGCGCGGCGGAAGTACTTGAAGACCGAATAGCGGCTGTGACAGTGCAGATCGGCCCGCTTGAGTTGGGGATCCGCCAGGATCTGCACAGTCGTTGAGTCGTTCATCGAGTTTGCAATAGTCTCAGAATGATTGCCCAACCAGTCCTACAATTCGCGTGCCGCCGAGCAAGGCATGAGAGTGTAGCCCACAGCGCCGATGGCCACGAACCGAAAAGGACCGACCAGCACCACCCCATCCGAGTGGATGGATGAGGAGATCCCCAAGAGTCTCCCCATCATCCCGCTCGTCTCCTCGGTCCTCTTTCCGAACGGGGTGCTCTCGCTGCAGGTGGGCATCGATCGGAACGTGCGCCTGCTGAAGAGCCTCGGCGACGATCAGAACCTCATCGCCGCCTTCTGCCAGAAGAGCGGCGACAAGGAGAATCCCCGCCCCGAGGACCTCTCGAAGATCGGCGTGCTCGCCGCCATCGTCCAGCGGTTGCCGCTGTCGTCGGACCGCTATCAGGTCTTTCTGCAGGGGAGGCAGCGGGTGGAGCTGGTGCAGATGCTCCAGACCGAGCCGTATTTCGAGGGGATGCTGCGCGAGGTCGCGCCCCGCGTGATCCCGAAGAACGTCAAGACCGACAACCTGATGAACAAGGCCATGTCGCTCTTCGAGAAGCTGGTGGAGAGCGATTCCAAGTACTCCAACGAGCTGCTCAACATCCTGCGGATGAACATGACCGAGGGGCCGGACACGTTCGCCGACCTTCTGTCATCGTTCGTCAACTTCCCGCTCGAAGAAAAACAGCAACTGCTCGAGACCGTGAATCCGATCGAGCGCCTGGAGCTCCTCGTCGACTCGATCCAGCGCGACCTTGGCAAAGCCACCTTCGACAAGGAGCTGCAGCGGCAGATTCAGACGTCGATCGACCGCCGCGAGCGCGAGACCTACCTGCGCGAACAGCTCCGCGTCATCCAGGACGAGCTCGGAGATTCGAGTGCCTCGGACCGCGAAGCGGACTCGTATCGCGATCGCGTCGAGGCCCTTCCGATCGCCGAGGATCACAAACAGTCGCTGCGCCGCGAGGTGAACCGACTGGCGCAGCTCTCGCCGTCATCGAGCGACTACGCCGTCATCAAGGGCCATCTCGACACGGTCTTCCAGGTTCCATGGGCGGAGAAGACCGAAGACCGGCTCGACCTCGTGCGCGCCGAGGAGATTCTCGACGCGCGCCACTACGGATTGGAGAAGGTGAAAGAGCGCGTGCTGGAGTTTCTGGCCGTGCTCAAGCTCAAGGGCGATCTCAAAGGTCCGATTCTCTGCTTCGTCGGCCCGCCCGGCGTCGGCAAGACCTCGCTTGGTGCCGCCATCGCCGACGCCCTCGGGCGCAAGTTCGTGCGCATGGCCGTCGGCGGCGTCACCGATGAGTCGGAGATCCGCGGGCATCGCAAGACTTACATCGGGGCCATGCCCGGGAAGCTGATCCAGAGCTACATCCAGGTGGGCGTGAACAATCCGCTGATCATGATCGACGAGATCGACAAGATCGGAAAAGACTTCCGCGGCGATCCTGCCTCGGCGCTTCTGGAAGTGCTGGACACGAAGCAGAACAACGCCTTCGTCGATCGCTATCTGGAGATTCCGTACGACCTCTCGCACACGCTCTTCATCGGCACCGCCAACATGCTCGACACCATCCCCAGCCCGCTGCGCGATCGGATGGAGGTGATCCGGCTCTCCGGCTACACCGAGATGGAGA
>Ga0157378_10001062_pt1 | contig 25139 bp, 24 predicted proteins | sample M65metaG_FD_115309 | JGI IMG/M metagenome (GOLD analysis project Ga0157378, IMG submission 115309) | Miscanthus rhizosphere microbial communities from Kellogg Biological Station, Michigan, USA - M6-5 metaG | ecosystem: Host-associated > Plants > Roots > Rhizosphere > Soil | place: USA: Michigan...
AGATTCTGGTGACCCGAGCATCCGGAATGAATACATCCGGAGTGAATACAGAAGGACTGACCCGGAGGATCGCGGTGAAGGATCTGATCGAAACGGCCGATCCGGCAGCGAATCTCATTCTGGATGGCGGCGAAGACGTGCGGGTGCCCGAAGTCGGGCGGGTGTTCGTGGTGGGCAACGTCAAAAGACCAGGAGCGTTTCCGGTTGGCGATGCCGGCGGAACGTCGGTACTGAAGGCCCTGGCGCTGGCTGAGGGCTTGGCTCCGTTTTCCACCAAACAGGCCTATATTTACCGGCCAACCGACGGCGGCAAGCGGGAAATCGCGGTGGAACTCCGCAAGATCATGGAGCGCAAGTTGCCCGATGTGGACCTGATCGCCGGCGACGTCTTCTACATTCCGGATAACCGCAGCGGCCGGGTCACGGCCAGCGTGATCGAGAAAGTCGTTTCGTTTGCTGCGGGAACCGCTTCCGGCGCGGTGATTCTGGGTGTGAACCGGTGAAATGAGCATGATTCCCTTTACGAACCCGCGATCTCATCTCGAAGACGCCGAACGCCTCCCGGCGCTAATGGAGAGCCTGGCGACGCCGGACCCGGAAGAAGCTCGTATTCCGTTATCGCAATATCTGTGGATCGTAAAAAGGCATCGTTGGAAGATTCTAGGGTTTTGTGCGGCAGCGGCCGTGGTTACCGTGATCGTCTCGGCAAGGCTCACGCCAATTTTCGAATCGACGACTACGGTGGACGTGGACCGGCGTACACCCCCCGGCGTGGTGGGACCGGAAGCCGCGTCGACAGCAGGGAATGACGCCGACCAGTTCTTGTCCACACAGATGAAACTGGTTCAGTCAGATGGCGTGTTGCGTCCCATCGAGGAGCGCTTCCGGCTGCGGCAGAGAGAAGGACAATCGTCGGCGGAATCCGCATGGGGCGGAGCCACGCCGATTGTGCTCAAACGTCTGCGGGTCACGCGTCCACCCAATACCTACCTGATGCTCATCAGCTATCGCTCGGACGATCCGCAGCTGGCGGCCGACGCCGCCAACGCAATCGCGCAATCGTACCTGGAGTACAGCTACGACACCGTTATTTCGAACGGAACGCTGCTGGATGGAGGCGTCATTGAGACAGCTCGGGCAGATTCCTCGGTGCGGCTTTCCAACGGCACGCGCTTGTCTCTCAGCCCGGCCTCGCGAGCGAGAGTGTATCGGGACCGGATGATCCTCGAGAAAGGCGAAGTCCGCATCGAGAATATTGTCGGGTTTCACCTGGAAGCTCTGGGACTCGACGTTCGTCCAGGAGTCGCCTCAGGGGGCGGATCGAATAGCGGCCGGATCGGAATTGAAGGAAACACGCGGCTTCGAGTTTCCGCGGTGACCGGCTCATTCCGCGTGTGGAACGCCCGCGGCGTGCTGGTGGCGAACGTAGCTCCGGGATCCACGCTAGGGTTCGAACCGCAGCCCGCTGGCACGGCCGAGGCGACCAGAATATCCGGCACTCTGACCGAACAGCGTGGTCATTTTATGCTGACCGACCGAGTGACTCACGTGCCCGTGGAAATCACAGGCCAGCGCCTGGCGGAGTACGTGGGCCAAGCGGTAGGAGTGACCGGCGCGTTGCGTGTGGCAGTGACGTCCGCACCTCGCACGCCTCAGGTCATGGCCGCGACCGAGGTGCAGACGATGACCGCCGGTGCAGCGGCAGTCTCTACTATGGGAGGGTTCACCGCCAGCGCTATGCCCAGTCAATCGGAGTCCACGAATGCGGACGTTTCGCGCGGCGGGCCGGTGGGGGCGCCAGGACAGCCGCCAGGACGGCCGCCCGTCAGGCCGCCTGGGCCGCCTCCCGGACCGCCGGGGCAGCCGCCAGGACGGCCGCCTGGGCTGAGCCGCTGATGCCGTGCGCTCTGTCTTGGAACGCACTGCTCTGTTGTTGCTCTTCGGATTCGCCTTTTGCCTGACGATCCGGTTGGGTGTGGCTGAGGCTCGCTTGCGCTGGAGCCCGGAGCTTGCTTCACGCAACCAACCGCGCGTCGCCGTGACCCTGAATCCCCGGCTGGCGACGGCCTGGATTCAATTGGGCCTCGACGACGAGGCGGAGGGGAATCTGGCAGCTGCGGAAATCGAGCTTCTGCGGGCGGCCCGCGTCGATCATCAATATATTCCAGCCTGGACGCTCACCAACTTCTATTTCCGCCGTGGCGATGCGGTGAACTTCTGGCTTTGGGCGCGTAAAGCCGCCGCACGCACCTTCGACGATTATCGTCCGCTCCTCAGACTGGCGGACGCAATGGAACCCTCGCCGGGCGAGGTCGCTTCGCGCCTGGGGGACAGCCTGCCTCTGCTTCGCGCTTATATGGACATCTTGATCGGGGCCCGCCGGCTGGATGCCGCCGAGGAGATCGCCGCCCTCCTGGCTTCCCATCATGATCCTGCCGATGCAGCTCGCCTCGCCGATCTTGCTGACCGGCGGCGGCGCGTCAACTAGAATTCGCGTCTAGCCGCGTTCATTTGCTGCACCGACTTCGGCCAGGTGTTGAGCAGTTTCCTGCTCCACGCTCGCGTGCAAGCTGTTTCCGTGCGAATCCATCGTGACGATGGCCGCGAAATCATGCACGCGCAGGTGCCACATCGCCTCGGGGATTCCGAATTCAAGCAGGTGCACACCCAACACCTTGTCGATCGACCGCGCGTAAAACTGTGCCGCCCCGCCGATGCCGTTCAGATACACCGCACCCGAATCCTTTAAAGCCGCCAGCGTCTTCTTCCCCATCCCGCCCTTGCCGATCACCGCGCGCACTCCGTAATTCCGGATGATATCCGCCTGATACGGTTCTTCGCGAATACTGGTCGTCGGACCGGCCGCCTTCACCACCCACTCCTCACCCTGTTTCAACATCACCGGCCCGCAGTGGTACAACACCGATCCGCGCAGATCCACCGGCGGCGGATTCTTCATCAGGTGTGCATGTACAGCGTCGCGGCCGGTGAACATCTCACCGCTGATCAGCACCACGTCCCCTATCTTCAAGGCACGCACCTGCTCTTCCGTCAGCGGCGCCCGCAGGATCACTTCTCTCCCGGTTAAGGGGAATCCTTCGCCGTTCGCCATCTTCAGAACCGGCCGCGCAGGATCGCGATACAGCCACTGCGTGATGGCTCCGCTGGATGCATCCAGGCGCACGCCCAGCCTCCGATACGCCCAGCAATCGTACGCCACGCTGACGAAGAAGCTCGCAGGCAGACGATTCGCCGCCGTGATCTTGCATCCGATCAGCGAGGACTTGCCGCCGAATCCCATGGCTCCCACGCCGATCTTGTTGGCCTCCTCCATGATCTCCGCTTCCAGTTTGGCCAGTACCGGATTCGGATTCGTATCGTCCAGCGTGCGGAATAACTGATTCTTGGCCAGCAGATATCCGTGCGCGCGATCGCTGCCGATACACACGCCCACGGCACCTGGCGCACAGCCTTGCCCCTGGGCCTGCCATACCGCGTGCAGGATGCACTTGCGAACGCCTTCCAGATCGCGGCCGGCTTTCCCCAGGTGCTCCAGCTCCATGGGCAGTGAGTATTGGATGTTTTTGTTCTCGCAGCCGCCGCCTTTGAGGATGAGCTTCACCTCGATCTCATCCTGCTCCCACTGCTCGAAATGGATCACGGGCGTCTCTGCGCCCAAATTATCTCCGCTGTTTTTGCCGGTGAGCGAATCCACGGAATTGGGCCGCAGTTTGCCGCGCTTGGTGGCCTCGGCCACGGCCGCGCGGATGGCCTTCTTGACCACCATCTGATTCACGCCGACCGGTGTATGGACGTCGAACGTCGGCATGCCCGTATCCTGGCAGATAGGACCCTGGTCCTCGGCCGCCATGTCGATGTTCGTGGCGATGATTCCGAGTGCCTGCGACGATTGCGTGTTCGGCGTTTCTCCCGCAATCGCCACGCCCATCGCAGCACGCACATCCGGCGGCAGGTTGGTGGACGTCTGGGTGATCAGTTCGACGAGGCTTTCCTGAAGGAATTGCATGAAGTTAAATTCTAACGTGTGTTCTCAGGCGCGCGCGCTGGTGAAGCGGTCAGGACCTCCCGCCGCCGGCAACGCGCCAATCTGCCGCAGCAAACCGAGTTGATCCCAACTATTCCAGCCCTCGACGATTTGCCCGTTGGCGATACGAACGATCACGATCCCGGCGATGCGGACGCGTTTGCCCGATGGCGCAACGCCCAGTTGGCTGCCCTTGTGAGTGCCCTCGACCGTAATGCGTACAGTAACTCGATCCCCTTCCGTCATGATGTCGTCGATGGCCATGTGGATATCCGGTAAGGCGCCTCGTAGATTGCGGACGAAGGGTTTGAATCCAGCCGGTCCGTGCAGGGGTGCGTCTGTGTCGCCCAGGCCGTAGCCGATGCCATTGGCGGCGAACAGTTCGTCGATGGTCTCCTCTCGTCCCTGATTCCATACTTCGTTGAACCACCGCCGGACCAAAGCCTTATTGGCGTCGCTCATGGGAGTGCCTCCGGCGATTACTGTAGCAAAAAGAAAGCGGCGAGTATTTCCACCCGCCGCCTTCTGACTTCTGTCTCCTGACTTCTTGCTTAGTACCGATAGTGATCCGGCTTGTACGGACCTTCCACCGGCACGCCCAGATACTCCGCCTGCTTCGGCGACAGCTTGGTCAGCTTCACGCCGATCTTGTCCAGGTGCAGCCGGGCGACTTCCTCGTCCAGCTTCTTCGGCAGCGTGTACACGCCCACCTTGTAGACGTCTTTGTTCTTCCACAGATCCAGCTGCGCCAGCGTCTGGTTCGAAAAACTGTTCGACATCACGAAGCTGGGGTGACCTGTCGCGCAGCCCAGATTCACCAGCCGTCCTTCGGCCAGCAGGAAAATGCTGTGACCGTCGGGGAAGGTGTACATATCCACCTGCGGTTTGATCTCGGTCTTCTTCACGCCCTTCGCCGTGTTCAGGGGCTCCACCTGGATTTCGTTATCGAAGTGGCCGATGTTGCACACGATCGCCTGGTCCTTCATCTTCTTCATGTGATCCAGAGTGATGATGTCCACGTTGCCCGTAGTGGTCACGTAAATATCGCCGCGGCCGAGCGTATCTTCGACGGTGGTTACCTCGAAGCCTTCCATCGCGGCCTGCAGCGCGTTGATCGGATCGATCTCCGTCACCACAACCCGCGCGCCGAATCCGCGCAGCGAGTGTGCCGAGCCCTTGCCGACGTCGCCGTATCCGCAGACTACCGCCACCTTGCCCGCCACCATTACGTCGGTCGCGCGCTTGATGCCGTCGCTCAACGACTCGCGGCAGCCGTACAGATTATCGAACTTCGATTTGGTCACCGAATCGTTCACGTTGATCGCCGGCACCAGGAGCTTGCCTTCCTGCTGCATCTTGTACAGGCGATGGACACCCGTGGTCGTCTCCTCGGAAACGCCGCGCCATTCCTTGGCCAGATCGCGCCAGCGATTCGGATTCTCGGCATGAACCTCTTTGAGCAGGTCCTTGATCACCTTCTCTTCATGGCTGCCCGACGGGGTATGGACCCAGTCCGAGCCGTTTTCGAGCTCCACGCCTTTGTGGATAAGCAGCGTGACGTCACCGCCGTCATCTACCACCAGTTGCGGGCCCTTGCCGTTCGCGAAGCTGATCGCCTGATAGGTGCACCACCAGTACTCCTCCAGCGTCTCGCCCTTCCAGGCGTACACCGGAGTTCCCGTCGCGGCGATCGCCGCTGCGGCGTGATCCTGGGTCGAAAAGATGTTGCAGCTGGCCCAGCGCACATCCGCGCCCAGATCCTTCAGCGTCTCGATCAGCACGGCCGTCTGAATGGTCATGTGCAGTGATCCGGTCACGCGCACGCCTTTCAAAGGCTTGTCAGTGGCGTATTTCTTGCGGATCGACATCAGGCCGGGCATCTCGGCTTCGGCGATGCTGATTTCTTTACGGCCCCAATCGGCCAGTTTCATATCCGCGACTTTGTAGGCCAGCGTGGCCGGATTCGCAACGGTGCTCATCTCTAAAGCTCCTTTAAACTTTTATATCGTAGAATCTCGATACGTTGATATAATACTAAATAGAGCGCCATGGCGTCAATCCTCAAATCCCTTCGACTGCTGGCCGATCCCAGCCGCGTCCGCATGGTGCTTCTACTGGAGCGCGAGGAGCTCTCCGTCGCCGAATTACAGGAAATTCTTGCCATGGGGCAAAGCACCATATCGACGCATCTGGCTCAGCTCAAGCAAGCCGGCATCGTTGAGGATCGCCGCACCGGCAAAAACATCCTCTATAGACTCAAGGCTTTCGGCAACGGAACCCAGCAGCAGGTGCTGGGAGTATTGCGTCACGCCGTCAAGGAAATTCCGGAAGCCGCCGAAGATCGCGATGCCCTGCGTCTGGCACTCCGCCGCCGTCAGGACAAGGTCCGTTCGTACTTCGATGAGTTGGCCGGGAAATTCGGACGCCAGTATGTTCCAGGACGGTCCTGGCAGGGGTTGGCCGAAACATTCCTGATGCTGATGCCTCCGCTGGTGATCGCCGACCTGGGCGCCGGTGAAGGCACCGTATCGCAATTGCTGGCCCGCCGCGCCAAGAAAGTCATCGCGGTGGACAATTCGGAAAAGATGGTCGAGTTCGGAGCGCAGCTTGCCCGCAATCACCGCGTGAAGAATCTAGAGTACCGATTGGGCGACCTCGAGGATCTGCCCGTGAAGAAGGGCGAAGCGGACGTAGCCTTCTTCAGCCAGTCACTGCATCACGCCCAGCATCCGCCGCGGGCTCTCGCCGAGGCGTTTCGGATCGTGAAACCCGGGGGCCGCGTCATCATTCTTGACCTGCTGAAGCATCATTTTGAGGAGGCTCGCGCGCTCTACGCCGACGTGTGGCTGGGCTTCAGCGAAGTGGATCTACGCCGCATGCTGAGCGATGCCGGATTCGGCAATATCAGCACGGCCATTGTGCATCGCGAGTCAGAAGGCCCGCACTTTGAGACTATCCTCGCCGTCGGCGACCGGTGATTTAACGGGAAATGTTGCGCTCCTGACCGAAGTGCCGGTACAGGAATACGAAATACCCGATAGCGACTATCACGCCCGGAATCCACCACATTAAAGCCATTCGTAATCCGTATGGTCCCGCCGCGGTCCTTTCAATCGTGAGTCCCAGGCTCGGATCGCCGCTCGAGGGAAGCACGTAGGGATACAGCCCGAGAGCCGCACTTGCCAGCATCCCCGCGATGAATCCGCACGAACCAAGGAACGCGCGTAGATCCTGCGCCCGCCGGAGAAAAATCCACACTCCCACCAACGCCGTCACCGAGATGATCGGGAAAATGCTTCCCCAAAGATGAAGTCTGAGGTTGGCTCCAACCTGCGGCTGGATCTTGAGCGTCATGGCTGTCGTCAAGATTGTCAACGCGACCACGATCCACCAGGCTACGCCAGCCACGTGGCGCGATCGTCTCTGCACCTCGCCCTGTGTCTTCCACGCGATCCATAGTGCCCCATGCTGCGTCAGAGTGACGTACGCCAGCGCGCCGACCGTAATGGTGTACCAGTCCAGAATCCCGACCTCGCCGTTCACCCCGAAGTTGGTCCATAGCGGCAGAAAGAACTCTCCGCTTGCATTCAACGAGACGCCGCGCACCACGTTCCCCAGCGCCGCTCCGAAAAAGATCGCCAGTAGCCCGCTTGCGCCACTGAACACCACATCCCATAGCGGCTTCCACACGGGACTATCGATATGCCCGCGAAATTCGATCGCGATTCCGCGCAGCATCAATAGCCATAGGACCATCATCAACGGCAGATAGAATCCGCTGAACGCCGACGAATAGAGGCTGGGGAAGGCCATGAACAGAGTACCGCCCGCGGCCAGCAGCCACACTTCATTGCCGTCCCAATATGGACCGATTGCGGCCAGCACCTGCTTGCGTTCCTCATCGGTGCGCGCTACGCCCAGGTGAATGATCCCGGCCCCGAGATCGAATCCGTCCAGCACCACGTACGCCACCAGCCCAGCGGCAACCAAGCAGAACCAAAGCGTCTCCATCTAGTTCATTTCCTCTACTCCGCCTCCGGTCCGTTGGCGATCTCGCGTCCCACCAGGAACAGAAACAGCACGCTCAGCAATGCGTACATTCCCATGAATCCGATCAAGCTGAACAGCGCGTTCCCCGCGGAGACATTCATCGAGGCGCCCTGCTCGGTCCGCATCAAGTTGTAGATGAGCCACGGCTGCCGTCCGACCTCTGCGGTGATCCAGCCCGCCGTCGTCGCGATGTAGGGAAACGGCAGCGACAGCATCGTCACCCACAGCCATCCTCGCGCGCCATACAGGCGGCCGCTCCACAGCAACAAGGTTGAGATCGCCATAATCGCGATGAAAATGGTCCCTAGCCCGACCATGATGTGATAGCTGTAATACAGCAAGGGGATATTGTCGGGCCACTGCTCCCTGGGGAACGCATTCAAGCCCTTCACCTCCGCCTCCCATCGCTGATACGTCAGGAAGCTCAGGGCTTTCGGCACCATCAGCGGATTATCCAGGCGCATCTTTTCCATGTCCGGCTGGCCCAGGATGGCGATCGGCGCGCCTTCGACGCTCTCAAACAAGCCCTCCATCGCCGCCAGTGTCACTGCCTGATACCTCGCGACGTTCTTGCCTTGCTGATCTCCCGTCGGAAAGATCATCAGCACCGATGCGATGCATCCCGCCACTACGCCCGTGCGGACAAATATGCGACCCGACTCCGTGGCCCGGCCTTGCAACAGATAGAACGCGCCCAGCCCCATCATCACGAAACTGGCCGTGACCACCGACGCGATCATGTTGAGGAGATACTGCCAGAAGACCCACGGATTCACCAGCACCGTCCATATGTCATCCAGCCGGATCGCACCGTTCGGCCCCAGCGAGTAGCCCACCGGATGCTGCATCCACGCATCTGTCGCGATGATGAAGAATCCCGATAGCCATGATCCCAGGAACACCAGAAAAGCCGATGCCCAATGTGCCTTGGGACTCAAGCGCTTTTCGCCGAAGATGAACAATCCCAGGAACGCCGACTCCATGAAGAAGGAGAAGACGCCTTCCATCGCCAGCGTCTGGCCGATCACGCCGCCGGCCGCTTTCGAAAACCCCGCCCAGTTCGTTCCGAACTGAAATTCCATGGGGATTCCGGTCACCACCCCCATGGTGAAGTTGATGGCGAAAATCTTCCCCCAGAAACGCGCGGCCTGGTGGTAGCGCGGAGCGTCGGTGCGGAGTGCCGCCGTCTTCAGGATCACAATCAGCAGCGCCAAGCCCATGGTGAGCTGCGGAAACAAATAGTGATACGTAATTGTGAAGGCGAAATGGAGCCGATGAAGAAGCGCCGAGTCCATCCTCTCGATGATATGCTGGGGGCGATTCATGAAGCTAGCCGTCATTTGCATTCTGCTTGGCACGGTGTCTATGGCTCAAAGTGACCGCGCCCTGGAGCAGCGGGCCATCGCCGCGGCGAAACGGGTGGACGTCAGCAGCTTGGACGTGAAACTTCCTCGCATGCGCTTCGACGCGTGGCTGCAAAAGCAGATCGGCAGCGCCCGCATCACTTGGGAAAGCAACGACTGCGGCGAACAGGACGGTTTCACGCAGCGTGCGGACATTCCCGTTTGCGGTGAGGCATCGGCAACACTGCCGGACGGGCGGAAACTGACCGTGATGATTGGAGTCGGGACCCTAAAGAAGGGAATCCAGGGCGCCCCTGGAGTTTGGTTTCTCGCCGTGGAGGACAAGACTTCCACCCACCTGTCCGATCTCCCCAAATTCCTCACTGCCCGGAAGTAGCTTTGCCGCGTGGCCAGCGGTAGAATCTAGAACGGTCTAAGGAGCCTCCATGAAGAACATCTTTCGTATCGTGATACCTGCCGCGGCGCTGGCCTTGTCGGCGATCCTGCCTTTCGCCGCAACCGGGCAAACGAAGAAGCCCGCGGCTCCTAAATCGCTGCGGTTATACATCCTCGATTGCGGCGATATCACCGGCGTCGGCGAGGCGCAGTTCGGCTTCAAGGCGGGCCAGCTTGCCGATTCCAGAATGGTGACACCTTGCTACCTGGTGGTACATCCGCGCGGAACCATGATGTGGGACACTGGCGAGATTCCAGACGCCGACTTCAAAGGAAATCCCACCAAGGCGGGTGCTTTCACCGTCACCCGGCCGTTGCTGCCGCAGCTTGCCGCGCTCGGCTACACTCCCGCCGATATCAACTATCTGGCGCTCTCGCACTATCATGGCGATCACGTGGCCAATGCCAACGCCTTTGCCGGCTCAAACTGGATCGTCCAGGATGTCGAGCGCGCCGCCATGTTCGCGAAGCAGGACGCGAAAGCCAAAGGGCCGACGACTCCGGATCTTGCCTATTTCAGCAAACTCGAAAAGAGCAAAACGACACTGCTTCACAGTGAAGATCACGATGTCTTCGGCGACGGCGCCGTGGTCCTCAAGTTCACGCCGGGCCACACGCCTGGTCATCAATCACTGTTCCTGAAGCTCGCGAAGACCGGGCCCATCGTGCTCTCCGGGGATCTCTATCACTATCCTGAAGAGCGCAGCCTGGGCATCGTTCCCGGCTTCGACGTTAATGGCGAGCAGACCAGGAAGTCACGAGCCGACCTGGAAGTTTTTCTCAAGAAGTCCGGCGCGAAGCTGTGGATCCAGCACGCGACCGCCGACAACGCCAAGCTGAAGCAAGCGCCGAACTTCTACGAGTAGTTTCTTTAAAACACCAGCTTGAGCGCGACCTGCATGATCCGGGGATCCTGCGCGGTCAGGATCTGCCCGAATTGCGCCGTGTTGTTGCGAGCCGTGGTTACGGCTCCCGCACGGTAGCTGTTCGTCAGGTTGAACGCCTCGCCCCGAAGCTCCACATTGATGTTCTCGCGCACGCGGAAGCCGCGGGATAGCGCCGTGTCGATGGTCCAAAAACCGGGGCCCGGGACGTTGGAACGGCCCAAATTCCCAAATGTCCCTTGGGCCGGCTGTACGAACGCTGCCGGATTGATCCAGCAAGCGGCGCTGGGGTTATCGCAGAGTGGATTCGCCAGAACCTGGTTCGGACGTTGCGCCCCGGCCGAGCCGGTTAGCGCGAAGTCGATACCGGTGGTCACCGTTTGGAATGCTCCCGACAAGACCCGATAACTAGGCGCGAATCTCCAGTCGCTGGCCAGCGTTCGCAGGACCGTGTTCTTAAACTTGGGCGACTCCATCACTGCGGTGAAGTTCGCGATATGCCGGCGATCCAAAGCCTGGGTCCCGTTCGTCGTATCGGCCGTGAAGGTCTGGCAATTGCCGCGATCGCGACGGCGATTGCTGACATCGGAATACGTGCCGCCCGCGGGGCCGACATACGAGCCGATGGTAACGTCACCGATGCAATGCGACCAGGTGTAATTCGCATTCAGGCTGACCCCGGTGCTCAGGCGTTTCTGGACCGACAGAATCATTCCGTTGTAGCTGGCCGTGCCTCCCGATTCAAACTGATCGACGAAAGACAAGGCCCCTCCCTCGCTCGCGGCTGGATTCTTTAGGTACGCCAGGCGCCGCTGATTGGTATTCGTGGTCGCATTGCATCCCGTGGTTACGCCGGCGGGGCAGGTCCCCAGCGTGCCGGGTATGATGGTTGCCGGATTGAGCTGCATGCTCACCCAGAGATGCGAGGTCTCTGTGCCCAGATACGTTGCCGAAACCAGCCAGTCCTTCCCGAACTGATGCTGGACCGCGAAGTTCCAGGTAAGGACCGTAGTGCCTTTGGCATCAGGCTGTTGGGCGACGTAGGAACCGAATGAAACGAACGGTACATTGGGGCCAATCGTAAAATTGCCCGGGAAAGGATTCCCGCCGGGGTAACTTGCGTACGGGTCGCCGAATTTGACTGGCCCGTTGACGGTCACCGTACTGGCAAAGGGCGGGGCCGTGGCCGGCGTCGACATGATCATCACATTGGGAAAATCGTAAGCCACTCCGAACGAAGTCCGGATCGACGTCTTGCCGTCGCCCTTGGGATCGAACGCAGCTCCGATGCGAGGTGCAAACTGATCGAACCGCTTTCCGACACCGGTGTTGCCCTCGAATCCGGGATCGCCGGCATAGAGCAATCCGGCGGGAGCATTCTTGAATACGGTGCTGTGCACGCCCCGGTTAAAGCGGTCCTGGCTAAACGTGAAAACGGCTCCGTTGTTGAGACTCTGCGGGAAGAAGGGTTCCCACCGCACGCCCAGGTTGACCGTGAGCCGTCGCGATACTTTCCAGGTATCCTGCCCGTACAGACTGTGACCCCACTTGGTGGTGAATACCGTATTGGGCGTGGCCTGCAGGAAGCTGCTGGCCTGCCCCAGCAGAAAGTCCGCCATCCCCAGGCCGGTGAATTGCGAGTTGAAGGTGAAGGCGCCTACCGAGAAAACATTGGCCTTCTGGCTATGCTGGTACTTGAAACCGGAATATCCAAAAGCAAACTGGTGCGATCCCCGGATCAGGTTCACGTCGTCGGACATCGAGTACGTAGTGGGTACGAAGGCGGCCTCCACGGCAGTCCCCACTCCAATGTTCGGTCCTCCGGTTACGCCCACCACCGTCTGATGGGCCAGGTAGCAGTACATTTTCACGTTCAGGTCGCAGCCCGAGAAATAGTCGTCATTGAAGCGGTGAACTGCTACACGATTAGCTGACGTCCGGAACTGGTTTACCGTAGTTGGCGAGATCAGGAATGTGTGACCCAGTGTGAATGCCTGCGCCAGGTTGTCCAGCCCGCCTTGCGCGGTATCCAGCAGGTTCTTTGAAAAGCCGTAGGACGCCGGTTGCAGAAAAGCAGTCGCCATATAGCGCCCGAAGATTTGCTGCCTGGCGCTGAGCTGGTAATCGATACGGCCCAACACTTGATAGTCGTTGATCTTGGTAACCGGCCCGTAGGGCGTCTGGCCGCAGGGACTCGTGGTGGTGGGCAACAGCTTCACGATCGCCAGCGCTTGTGGGCTGAACAGAGTTGCCGGAATCTGCTTGCCGGGGTACAAGGCCTTGGGAGTAGAGGTAGAGAACGGGTCTGTCAGGTTGGGGAAAGTCGGGCAGCCGCTGAAGTCGCCCGTCAGCATCTGCGCTGTGGGAACGAAACCGGTGAGATCGGCCGGATCGGAGCGGGTCTTGGTTCCCTGGTACCCGGTAAAGAAGAACAGCTTGTTCTGCATCACCGGTCCGCCGAAGGTGCCGCCGTATTGATTGCGCTTCAGCGTGTCGCGGCGCACAGCCTTGAAGTTCCGGGCGTTCATCTCGGCGTTTCGCAGGAACTCGAACGCGCTGCCATGGAACTGATTCGTACCCGACTTTACCACCGCGCTGACGGCTGCGGCGGAGTGCGTTCCGTTTTGCGCCGTAAGCGTGCTGGTCTCCACCTTAAATTCCTGCAAAGCGTCCGGGAACGGAAACGGAAGATTCACCGCGTCAAACAGGTTGTTATACGCCGTCCCGTCCAGAGCGTACCCGATCCCCGAGAGTTGCCCGCCCGCTACAGAGAAGTTCAGTCCTCCCGGCATGCCCGCGGTCCCGTTTCTTCCCGCCGGAATGGTCGCGCCTACCAGTGTGAGGAGCTCCACCGCGTTCCGTCCATTGAGCGGCAGCTCAAGAATACGCTTGTTCTCGATCACGCCGCCGATGCCGGTGCTTTGCGTCTCCACCTGCGTGGTGTTGGCCTCCACTTGGATGCTCTCGCTGACTGCGCCCACTTTGAGCGACACGTTCAGGGTGGGAGTTGACGCCACCTGCAGCACGATTCCCGTCTGCACGTAGGTGGAGAATCCCGGCTTGGTGACTTCCACACGATAGGGCCCGATGGGTAGATTGGCGAGAGCGTAGGTACCGTCCGCGCCACTGGCGGTGGTCCGAACTATGCCTGTATCGGTCTGCGTGGCTTTGATCTCGGCGGCCGGAACTGCGGCGCCCGCAGGATCCAGGACCACGCCTTGAATCTGAGACGTAGCTTGTCCCCATAAGGACGCTCCCAGAACGAGGACAAAAACAGCGAGATACGACACGGATCTCAGTAGGCGCATAAACCCCTTTCGAACTAACCTAGCGCCGATGTTACTAGATGCCTACAGACGTGTCAATCACGTCGTTCATTCACGTCGCTCAAGCGCGTCCTATGATGGAATTAGCTGCATGAATCATGCTTGGTTGCACCGCTTCGCCATTCTGCTCGCGATTGGCGCGCTGCTGCTGATTGTCGACGGAGCGCTGGCCGGCTTGGGAGCAGCCCACAGCCCCATCGCGATTTCCGTGGGCCTGCTGACGCTCGTGTTGACCGTCTGGCTGGCCGCATCTGATCCACCCCGCGAAGCACGTCTGCTCGGATTTCTGACTCTGGCGAGTGCGGCACTGGAAGTTGTCGCCGGACTCCCTGCAGTGCAGGCGATGCTCCCCCACGCTGCGCCCATTCTGCACGCATGCCTCGCCCCGCTTTTCTTTGCGGCTGTGGTCGCCGTCGCCATCGTCACATCGCCCGCCTGGGCCCGGGGGCCCGAGCTGGTCAACGATTATGGCTGGCCGTCCAACCGGTCGCTCGCGGTGATCAGTCCGTTTCTGATCCTGATGCAGATCGCGCTGGGCGCAGCCTTCCGCCAGAAGGCGATCAGCCTGATGCCGCACGTATTAGGCGCGATGTTTGTGGCTCTGCTGATTCTGATGCAATGCATCTTCGTGCTGCAGCAATTCAAGACCCACCGCGCGCTGCAAGCGGCCGGGAAGACGCTGCTGGGCGTCGCCTTCGGCCAGGTGTTCCTGGGGATGACGGCGCTCATCATGCGATCCATGGCCGAGGAGACCGCGCAGGCCGTGGTGATTACGGTTGCCTCTCATATAACCGGCGGCGCCATCACGCTGGCCGCAACCCTGGCGTTATCGATCCTGGTGCGCCGCAACGTCCAGCCGCGCCCTCAGGAAGAGTCCGAAGAACCCGAAGAACCCGCTGCTACTGGTTGACGACCCGGGCCGCATTCACCGGCTCGCCCTTAGGCTCCCAGTACCCGATCCATCTGCCGGCAGTTACTACGCCGATCCACAGAATCATCGAGAGCACCGCAGCCGCCTTTGCTCGGCCCGGAATCACCGGACTGCGATCCAGGTCTCCAATGTTGCGATAAACGCTCTTGAACACCAGCGCGTGAATGATGATCAGGGCAAAGAGCGTGAGCTTGATCCAAAGATATGGATTCGGATAATAGATCGCCGCCTTCGACCACAGCAGCAGGATCCCGCACGTGGCCGTCAGAGTCAGCCCCAGGTGCTTCCAATGCCGCAGGCCGTTCACCACTTCTGACACCGGACGCTTGGTCATCGCAATGCCCAGGATGCGCAGATCGGTCATCAGGATCATTCCGCCAAACAGTCCCATCCCTGTTAAGTGCAGCGACAGGATGATCGGAAACACCAGGGCCGACTCACGAATGCCGGTAGCGATCGAAGTATTTTGAAGCCACAAAACGATTTCTGGAGGCATCTGATTTCTCCCTTTAGACGAATGCTATGAAGATTCCGCCGAATACCACACTGACCCACAAGAGGAGTGAGACCAGGCCCGTGAGAGCCGCCACGCCGCCCGAGGTGTGTTTCAGCGCTACCCAGCGGTGAATCGTGTAATTAAAGATGATCGCCAGAACCAGCGCTGTAATCTTGAACCGGAACGACTGGTTGTGCAGGTACAAGTTGGGATCCGAGGAGAAAATCAGTGGACCCGAGATCAGCACCAGAGCCAGGCCGCCAAGCGTCCAGGGAGCCGTGTCCTTTACCAGGTCCGCGGGCGATTCCTTCTTCATCCCGATCCCCAGTAGCCGCAGATCCACCATGGTGATGGTTCCAATCGCAATGGCGAACCCGATGATATGCAGTACTTCACACACCGGGAACGCCCATTCGTTCGTATTCAGCGGATTGTTCGCTACATCGTAAGCCAGAAATAAAGCCATGAATGATTCAACCTTTCGGGCAACGAGCCGGAATCGATAATAACAAACGCGAAGTGAGTTTCAGTAGGAGGCGGGGCGGCTATTTCTCGCCGCAGCCCCAATCGGGGCCATTGAACCGGTCGTAGTCGCAAATCCGGCTTCCGCCCGCAAACGTGACCGCGCGAGCATGCGCGTACTTCGATCCATCGCGGGCCAGAACACCCGTCACCGTAACCATGTCGCCCTTCTTCAGCGTGTACCGGTTCCAGCCATGCTGCATCAGGGCGTTGGGACTGCCCAGTTCGAACTCCCAGGTTACGGTCTTGCCGCCTGTTTGCGGGACCTCGACGAGGAAATGCGCGTGCGGATTCAGCCACTCGACCTTGGTGATGGTTCCCTTGAAATCTCTCTGTTTGGCTAAATCGAACACTGCCGAAAAGGCGTGATGCGCCAGTACGGGCGCCGAGGACAGGGCCAAAGCAAGTACGATGCTTCCGGCCGACCTGGCATGCATGGTTCGAATTATCATCCTTTTGAACGGACCATTCAAGGCGGTTATACAAATCCGATGGCCCGGCCGCCCACGCCCACGCCGAACCACAGCGTCAAAGACAGCAGCGACACCACCCAGCCCAGCAGCATCGGACGCTTATCTTCGTCCTTGTGGGTGACCCAGCGAAACAATGTGTACTGGAAGATGATGGCGGGAAACAGCACCGCCATTTTGAATTTGAATCCGTCGTTGACGAAGCACTTCATCGCTTCTGAAGTGAACAGCATAAAGCCGGTGGCCAGCATAACGATGAGGCCTATGGTCATGTACGGTTCCAGGTTCTTGGCCAGCACGGTGACGGGCTGTTTCCGCATGCCCAGTCCGAACAGCCGCAGGTCGATGATCACGATAGCGCCGAACATCATGGTCAGCGCCAGGATATGAATCGTCTCGATTAGAGGAAAGGCCCAGATGGTGCCGGCGATCGCCTGACCCAGCCAGAACTTGTCACTCCATTCAAAAAACGGCTTAAGCATTTGCCACATAGTTTTAGAAGTTATACGCCGTAGTTCTGCCGGCGATGATTACGATGCCCCAGCTGATGAGTGACACCCAACCGGCGACCTTGGCTGCGCGCGGCGGGTCCGCGGCCCATTCCCATTCATGGATCCCGCGATAGACCTTGGACGAGTGAAAGATGAGCACGTTCAGCCCAGCCAGGAATAGGAACAGCACCTTGTACCGGAACCAGATGCTGCTGTAGAGCTTGACGGGCTCCGACCACAGCAGCAGCATTCCGGTGACGATCATTAACGCGAATCCCGCAGTCGTCCACGGAATGAGTTGATGAAAGACGTCGGAAGCCGACTCTTTCTTGAAGATGAGACCCATCATGCGGAGATCCGAGATGGCGATGGTTCCGGCTGAAACGGCAATGCCCAGCAAATGCGAGCCTTCCAGCAAAGGGAACATTAAAATCGACTCCCGGATGGCAATGCTGCCCTGAGTTTCCTGGAGCCATTTGGCGATTTCGAGAAGAGACATCATTATGAAAACAGCACCTCTTAGTAGTCCCAAGAGGAGACTAACACGATGCACGGGCGGTTACACCAAGAGAGGGGTCAAGAGCGGTCACTGACCGGTGAGTGACCCTGTAAGTGTTTGACAAATAAACTACTTGGAGGCAGACTGCGTGGGATGCTGCAGTTCCCGATGGGCGGCATAGACCACCTCGATGGGCATGTTGTCCATCGACTTCACTTTGAGAACCACTTGATAGTAGCGAGGCAGGCTGCCATCCGCCTTTTTCATCTTCGCAACCAATGTTTTCGCGAACATAGGGTCGGTGAAGGCCTGCACTTCGCCGGTGATGCTGGAAATCCGGCTGCCGGACAAATACAGGACCTCGCCGGAGCCGTACAGACCGGGAACCCGGCTAACCAGAGCGTAGCTTTCCTCTGTATCCTGCGGATCCTTCGGGGGTTTATCTTTGAATAACTCGGGTTCGCCCTGTAAGGGATTGGTGTTCCGGATGCCATCGGGCTCCAACATGAAGGGCCAGTCCGCCGACATCGCCTGCATCTGACGATTTCCGACCACAGGTCCGAGGAAGACCACGTTGCCCATGGCGACCTCAGGAGCAGCGATCTGGTCGCTGCTGGTGACCAGCACGTCGCGCTTCTGGAGCATCCCCAGGAACTGCCCCAGCAGGACCCCACCGGTGGCGGTTCCCACTTCTCCAACGCCGGCTTCCGGCGAAGACAGGCAAATAATCAGAGGCCGACTGGTAGACACCAGGGGCTCCCATAGCTGCTTCAGCTCGGGGGTCCAATTGATCTCAGTGTGGAGATCGGCTCGCTCCAATTGCCACAAGCGCGTTCCGAAATAGACTGCCAGGCCCAGGGCCAGCAGAAGCGCGGCTGCGAGGGCGATTTCTTTTCGTTCCCAGAAGCGCCGCACGGCCGCAATGGCCGGCTCCGGAACGGCTTCCGGGCGGACTTCGCGGGGTTCAAACGTGAGCTTAAAGGCGCCTTTGGGCAGATCCACCAGGATGGAATCGTCCACGCCTTCGGTGCGGTAATACTCGCTGAGCTTCTGACGCAGGCGGGCGACATGCATGCGAACCGTCGATTCCTGACGTGGATCGTAGGAAGACGGTTTTGAAAACACGTCCAGACCGACGGTATATTCTTTCAAGCTGTCAGCGGTGCCGGAAAGCGATTTCTCGGCAAGGTAACTCAGAAGATTACGGTGGACTTCCGAAGTACGGAGCGCTTTGCTTTGCAGAATCCGCTGGATCTGGGCTTGCGTAGCTTCCAGCTCTAGGACCATTGCCATCCAGATGATAACATCCCGTACTTATAACACGCTATTTACGCGGTTCTAGTTACAGGCGCGTCACCTCCGGCGGGCGATTTCAGAAGTGGAAATTTACGCCGAAGCGAATGATATTGGTGCGATACTCCAGGCCGATCAGGTCCACCTCACCCCCCTGGGCGGCGGCGGCCGTGAGATCGCTCACATAGTTACTGTTGCCCGACATCAACCAGAGGTATTCGGCCTTCAGGCTCAGTTTGTCGGTGAACTTTCGTTCGTATCCCATTCCAACCGTGGAACCCGTGTGGAATCCGGTGTTCGTATCGGCGGCGAAGGCCGAGAGCAAAGTGGCGCGGGATGATCCGTTGTGCCTCATGCCCGTGATCCCGCCGGTCGCATATAACAGATTCCGCCCGGCTCCATAGCCGATGCGTCCCCGAATGGTTTGAATGTAATCTACGTCGGTCTCGACATCGATCCGGTTCCCAGTTCCGGAACCGCCGTTGGGCCCGAATACCTGCGTGACGGTTTCTCCAATATTCGCGATGCTGTGGTCAGCTTCGAAACCGATGACAAGGTGTTTCCTGAACTGCCAATTGGCTCCAACCTGAAGTCCCACCAGGGTTCCATGCGCATCGTGATCGAAGAGACTCCGGCTGACCGTCTGAGCCGTCTCTGAACTGAGATCCATCCTGCCGAATGAACCGCCAACAGTCGCGCCTGCGTAAAATCCCGTCCATGTACCCGGATCGGCGGCGCTGGATACAGCCGCCAACATCAGCAAAAGCACACCTGGAGCGCACGTCCTGGTGAAGATTTTCATGATTCCTCTGTTCTCCCAACGCCCCAGAAACGGGCGCTGGTGTCCTCGCTAGGCTAGTGGCAGGGTGCGGAGGACACTCTCACCAAGATCGCTCCCTGGCCGGAGAGGTAGCGGGAACAGGGCTTCACCTTAGCCCTTCGAGGAAGCGAGGTGCGGGGTTTTTCTAATCGCCGGCGACGTTGGCGATCTGCGTCAGCGGGCTACCGTCGAGCACCGCCTGGGCGTCCGCTTCCGTGAACTCCTTGGTCTTAACCGAGTGGTTCATGGAGCAGAACTTAGGGCCGCACATGGAGCAGAAGGCCGCATCTTTGAACCCTTCTTCGGGAAGGGTTTCGTCGTGATATGCCTGGGCCGTTTCCGGATCCAGCGACAGGGCGAACTGCTTTTTCCAATCGAAGGAGAAGCGCGCGCGCGATAGCTCATCGTCACGGTCGCGAGCTCCCGGACGATGCCGGGCGATATCGGCCGCGTGCGCCGCGATCTTATAGGCGATCAGCCCCTGCTTCACGTCTTCCCGATTCGGCAGGCCGAGGTGTTCCTTGGGCGTGACGTAGCACAGCATGGACGCGCCATACCATCCGATCATGGCGGCTCCAATGGCCGAGGTGATGTGATCGTAGCCCGGCGCGAAATCGGTTACCAGCGGCCCCAGCGTGTAGAAGGGCGCCTCCTGGCAGATCTCGACTTCCTTTTCCACCTGCATCTGGATCTGGTCCATGGGAATGTGCCCGGGACCTTCGATCATCACCTGTACGTCGTGCTTCCAGGCGATCTTGGTCAGCTCGCCCAGCGTTTCGAGCTCGGCAAACTGCGCGCGGTCGCTCGCGTCGGCCAGAGATCCCGGCCGCAATCCGTCGCCCAGCGAAAAACTGACGTCGTGCTTCTGGAAGATCTTGCAGATGTCTTCGAAGTACTCGTATAGGAAGTTCTGCTTATGGTTCTTCACCATCCACTCGGCCAGGATGGCTCCGCCGCGGCTGACGATTCCGGTGATGCGCTTGGTGGTGAGGGGAATGTACTGGACCAGAACCCCGGCATGGATGGTCATATAATCCACGCCCTGTTCGGCCTGCTCCTCAATGACTTCGAGCATGACCTGGATGTTGAGGTCCTCGACGCGGCGCACGCGCGCCAGAGCTTCATACAGCGGAACGGTCCCGATGGGCACGGGCGAGTGCTCGATGATGGCCTGGCGGATGCGCGGAATATCGCCGCCGGTGGAAAGATCCATCACGGTGTCGCCACCGTACTTGACGGAATAGGCCAGCTTTTCCAGCTCGCCGTCAATGTCCGAGGTGGTGGAGGAATTTCCGATATTCGCGTTGATCTTGCAGGTTGAGGCCACGCCGATGCACATCGGCTCAAGATTGGTGTGATGGATATTGGCCGGGATGATCATGCGCCCGCGCGCCACTTCGTCGCGGATCAGCTCCGGCGTCAAGCGCTCCCGCTTGGCGACATACTCCATCTCCTCGGTGATCCGACCCTGCCGCGCGTAGTGCATCTGGGTCCGGATCTTGTCGTTCACGCGCTGTGCTACCCATTCCTGTCGCATAACGCTCCGATCTTACCAGATGTGACTATTGCGGTCCTCCCGGGAGTGGCGGGCGAAAAGCGTAATTACAAAACGAACCCAAGAAAGCTGCTCAAAGATTAGGGCATAAGAAGCGGATGCGGGGTGGGCGAACCTGCAAGTGGTTGAAACGTCTACCAGCTCCAGCGTTGCCACTGCTGTGGCCGGCTTGCTCAAGCCGTATTTCTTCTCTATAGTTGAATAAATGGCAAGCCGAAGCCACCTTGGAGAGTTCGAGCTGATGATTTTGCTTGCTCTGATCAGGCTCGGCGACGACGCTTACGGCGTACCGATTTCTAAGGAACTACTGGAGACCACCGGGAGAGATGTCGCGCTCGGAAGCGTCTACGCCGCGCTCGACAGGCTGGAGCAGAAGGAGTTCGTATCGTCGATGCTCGGCGACCCGACGCCTGCCAGAGGTGGCCGGGCGAAGCGTTATTTTCGGGTCACGCCCAAAGGTCTGCGTGAGGCGAAAATGACCAAGAAAGCTTTGATCAGCTTGTGGCGCGGAATACCGCAATTGGAAGGAGAACGCGGATGAACACCCATCGCTCGCACCCACCCAGATTGGCTGCATGGCTTTTGCGGCACTTGTGTCCGGGCAGGAATCGGGAAGCCATTGCCGGCGATCTGCTGGAGAGATTCGCCGAGGGGCGCTCGGACGGTTGGTTCTGGCGTCAAGTTCTGGTCGAGATCGTGGTTGGTGCTTCGAGTCAATTCAGACTTTGGACCGAGACCTGCGTCGCTGCAGCAGGCACGGCCTTGATCTGGTGTGTTCCATGGAGGCGGATCTTCCCGATCGATGCGATGAGCAGCGGCTTGATGAGTTGGGGTGAGCGATTTTTATGGATTGGCGCAATCGAGATCACGACGGCTCTCGTGGTTCTGCCGCTCTTCGTGATCCTTTTTCGCCTCCGCGGGATGTTTAGCGGGGCCAATCTACTCCGGGTTTTCTTCATCTCTGCAATTCTGTTCTCCGTGGCCGACCTGCCTGCATTCTGGTGGGATGGGCGCCATTCGATCAGCCCATCACAAGCTGTCTGGGTAGTGCCGATCATGCTGGCGTGGATCTTTGCCGCACTTCTGATCTCTGCGCGGGTGGCTCGCTGGCCGGACCGGATGCGGAGCTGCTGAAGACCCGGAAGAGATGGTACTGCTGGTACTGAAGCGCTGTTTGGTGGGTCACTCACGATCGAGGAATGCAGTATTCTGTGAACGTCCGCTCTGGATTCCGTGGAGGACCAATGATGAAGACGCTTTCGCTGTTCGCTTTGATGCTCGCCAGTGTAGCGACTACGTTCGCCGCTACGATTACGATCTCCAGTACGACCGTGAACGGCACCGATGTCTTTTCGGGCCCGACTCTGACTCTGACCTCCCAGGTCGCTCCCACCGATACCTTGACGCTGACGGCAGGCGGCGAGGTGTTCTTGCAAGGCGCTACGGCCTTCGGAACCAATCCCGCGGGTGTGTTAACCACTGCGGGAACCTCGCCCGTCGGTGCATTCCTCGCCAACGGCAGCACGAGCTTCGGCTCCCTACTGTTCGGCAACAGCACGTTCGGGTTCGTGCAGGTATATCCCACCAACGCGGCCAACGGGCTGGGAAGCGCAACTCCGCCACATTCCTTGACCGTGACGGGGGTCACTTTTTCGAGCCTGGGATTGAATAGCGTCATGCCAAGCGGAACCGTGCTTCAGTTCCGGATTTCAGATACCAACACGGTGGACAACTTTGGATCCTTCACGGTGTCCGGATCGATCAACACAGCCGCAAGCGGAGTCCCGGAACCGGGTTCGGTTTCGATGGTTCTCCTCGGGCTGGCGGCGTTGGGCGGCTTCCGCTACCGCCGCCGCTGAATAAATCCACGCTTGCCGAAGACCGCCTGATCGCGCGACTGCTTCACGTCCCGACCTTGCCTTGACACCCGCCCATCGCGATCCTACGATGGTGAGCGGTTTACACGCCAACAAAATCAGGGGGATTCACTCGAATGGCTAAGTCCATCAAGCGTTCCGTAGGACGTCGCGGTTTTCTGAAGGGTGCCGCAGCCGGAGCGGCCGTTTTGGCCGCAAAACCGCAGCTCGCGAAAGCCCAGCAACCGGAAACACGAGGCGCCCAGGCTCCCAGTGGCGCGACCGTCGCGCGCGAAACCGGCGCGGCACGGCCGGCGGCCAACTCACGCATCATCGAAAACCCCGGCTCGGATTTCATGGTCGACGTCCTGAAGACGCTCAACCTGGAATACCTCAGCGCGAATCCCGGATCCACGTTCGAATCGCTGCACGAATCGCTGATCAACTACGGCGATAACAAGATGCCCGAGTTTCTTACCTGCACGCATGAAGAGTGCGCGGTGGCCATGGCCCACGGCTACGCCAAGATCGAGGGCAAGCCCATGATGGCGCTGATCCATGGCGACATCGGGCTGCAGCACGCCGGCATGGCGATTTATAACGCCTACTGCGACCGTGTGCCGATCTATATGGTGGTGGGCAATCACGCCGATGGAGCCGAGCGCGCTCCCGGCGTCCAGAGCTACCACAGCGCTCAGGATTTGGGCGCGCTGGTTCGCGATTACACCAAGTGGGATGACCAGCCCTATTCGCTGGCCGCATTCGCCGAGTCGGCCGTGCGCGCGTACAAGATCGCGATGACGCCGCCCATGGGCCCGGTGCTGATCGTGGCGAATAATGAAATCCAGGCGCACGCGATGGAAGGGCAGCGCCCGCGGATTCCCAAGCTGGTGATGACTTCGCCGCCCGCTGGCGATATGGGCGCCGTGTCGGAAGCCGCGCGGATGCTGGTGGCGGCAGAACGTCCCATGATTATCCCGGAGCGCTATGCGCGGACTCCCAACGGGGTGAAGCTGCTGATCGAGCTGGCAGAACTGTTGCAGGCCCCGGTGAACAATCGCGAGCGCATGAATTTTCCGAATCGCCATCCACTGGCGGGCAACGGAGGGCCGGGGTATCAGCCGGATGTGACGCTGGCGCTGGAAGTCCAGGACATTCTGACGGAGGCCCGCGCGGCGCGCACCCGCAACGCGAAAGTCATCCATATTTCTTCGGTGTCTCTGGCGCACAAGAGCAACATCCAGGATTTCGGCCATTACGCCGACATCGATCTGGATATCGGCGCGGATGCTGAGGCGACTTTGCCGTACCTGATCGAGGCCTGCAAGAAGTTGATCACGGCGGACCGGCAGAGGGCGTTGAAGGATCGCGGCGCGAAGTTCGCCGAGGCGCATCGCAAGAGCCGCGAAGCCGACGTGGAAGCTCTCTCCTACGGATGGAACGCGAGCCCGGTCAGTGTGGGGCGCATCGCCGCGGAACTGTGGCCTCTGCTCAAGAACGAAGACTGGTCGTTCGTATCGCCGCAGGGATTCGTGGGCAACTGGCCCAATCGCATCTGGAATATGGAGAAGCATTATCACTACATTGGAGGGCAGGGAGCCGGAGGCATGGGCTACGGCGCGCCTGCATCGGTGGGCGCAGCGCTGGCCAACCGCAAGTACGGGCGTATCTCCGTGAACATCCAGACCGATGGCGATTTCAACTATTCTCCCGGCGTTTTCTGGACGGCCGCGCACCATCGCATTCCGCTGTTGAGCATCATGCACAACAACCGGGGATATCACCAGGAAGTGATGTTCGTCGAGCAGATGGCTAGCGTCCATAATCGCGGTGCGGAGCGGGCGGGGATCGGCACGAAGCTGTGGGATCCGGACATTAATTACGCCGCGATCGCCAAGGGGTATGGGTTGTATGGGGAGGGTCCGATTACGGACCCGAAGGAGCTGGCCGGCGCGTTTAAGCGCGGGATCGAGCGGGTGAAGAAGGGCGAGCCCGTATTGATCGACGTGGTGACGCAGCCGCGGGGCTAGGGGAGCATCGCATGAAGATCTTACTGGTATTCGCGATGCTGGCGATGGCCGCCTACGGACAACAGGGCGACG
>Ga0157378_10001063_pt1 | contig 25133 bp, 23 predicted proteins | sample M65metaG_FD_115309 | JGI IMG/M metagenome (GOLD analysis project Ga0157378, IMG submission 115309) | Miscanthus rhizosphere microbial communities from Kellogg Biological Station, Michigan, USA - M6-5 metaG | ecosystem: Host-associated > Plants > Roots > Rhizosphere > Soil | place: USA: Michigan...
CCAGAACTACAAGGGCCTCGAGCTGACGGCCACCAAGCGCCTGGCGAATCGCTGGATGCTCCGTGGAAACTTCACGTTCCAGGACTGGACGCAGCACGTCGGTTCCGGCGCCATCGTCGATCCTTCGCGCCTGCGCGGCGGCACCGGCTGCAGCACCTGCAACGGCTCCGAAGTTCTCGTGGTCAGCAACGGCAGCGGCAGCAAGGGCAACGTCTACATCAACTCCAAGTGGGCGTCGAGCCTGACCGGTACCTACCAGATCCCGGTCATCGAGACCGTGTTCGGCTTCAACCTGAACTCCCGCCAGGGCTATGCGCTGCCGTACGTGGCGCTCGTCCGGACGCCGGCAGCGAAGGGTGAAGGCACCAAGGCCGTTCTTCTCGAGTCCGATACCGATGCCTTCCGTGGCTCAACGGTCACCGAGCTCGACCTTCGCCTGGCGAAGGACCTCCGCTTCAATCGCGTAGGCCTGACCCTGTCGATCGACGGCTTCAACATGCTGAACTCCAACACGATCCTGCAGCGCAGCCTCGCGTCGGTTTGCAGCGGCAGCACCACGGCGACGACCTGCACGGCGACCGCGACCAGCAACCGTGTGGCGGAAGTTCTTTCGCCGCGCGTGTTCCGCCTCGGCGCGCGTCTCTCGTTCTAGTCTTTTCTCAGCAGTAACCAGAAACCCGCTGGGGGCAACCCCAGCGGGTTTTTTTTGAAGTCGCGATCGCGAAGCAGGACGTTCTTCCACGCTACACTTCGTTGGAACAGCTTTGTGCCGGCATGCGTTCTGAGCCCGGCGGAGGTTTCATGCGCAGAGTTACTCTCTTGATTGCACTCGTTCTCGCGGTCGTCAGCGCTGGTGTCGTTTCGGCCCAGGTCCGCGGCAAAGGCCGGCTTCAGGGATTCATCACCGACAAGACCACCGGCAAGCCGGTCGAGGGTGCCGTAGTAACGGTTTCCCTGGCATCCGGCAGCACGCTTCCGGTCGTCACCAAATCCGATTCGAAGGGACATTGGTCGGCGCTCGGTTTGACTTCGGGTCAGTGGAACATCGATATCGCCGCCGCCGGCTACCAGACCGCCCGCGGTTCCGCGAGCGTGAGTGAGATGACCCCGTCGCCCGCGCTGCAGACGGCCATCGTCCCCGAGGTGAAGCAGGAGGCGGTTGCGGCAACGGTTGCTCCGACGCCCCTCGTGCCGAAGGAAGCCGTCGATGCCATCAACGAGGGTCAGAGTCTCCTGAAGGTTCACGCGGGCGAGCCGGTCACCGGCGCCGATGGGACTTCCCATCAGGCGACGGCGGACGAGGCTCGCGACGCGGCGAAGAAGGCGGTCACCGATTTCGAAAAGGCGCTGCCGATGGTGCCGGTCGACAAGGCGGAAGCCAAACAGATCCACGATCAGCTCCAGCAGGTCATGGCGCAGGCCTACTTCCGCGCCGGCGACCTGCCGAAAGCGATCGCCATGCTCGAGACCATCACCGCCGCCGATCCGTCGAACACGGCCCAGGCGGCGCTGCTCGCCAACCTCTATCTCCAGAATGGCCAGCTCGACGCGGGCAAAACGCTTCTGGAAAAGCTGCCGCCCGACACGATCAAAGATCCGACCATCTACGTCAACGTGGGCATTCTCTTCCTCAACAAGAAGAGCCCGGCCGACGCGGCGACGTACTTTTCGAAAGCCATCGCCATGGATCCCAAATCGGGCGACGGCTACTACTACCGCGGACTGGCGTATGCGCAGCTGAAGAAGACCGCGGAGGCGCGCTCGGATTTTGAGCAGGTCCTCGCGCTCGCTCCCGATACGCCCGAAGCGAAGGACGCGAAAGCGATGCTCGCAGCGTTGCCTGCCAAGTGAAACAGGCCGGCAACGCTGCCTTTCCATCGGCGTTTCCTACGACTATGTTCTCGACACGGCCACGTCGATTCGCCCTCGCTTTCTGCCTCGGCATCCTGCTTCTCTCGCTGATCGCGTCGTGCGGAGGGAAGTCCATCGGCTCGCCGTCGGCGAAGACGCCGGTGATTCTGATCTCGATCGACACGCTGCGGTCGGATCACCTGCCGTCGTTCGGTTACAAGGGCGTGGCCACGCCCAACATCGACGCCCTGCGCGGCGACTCGATCCTCTACGAGCACGCCTACAGCCACGTGCCGATGACGCTGCCGTCGCACATGACCATCCTGACCGGGATGCTCCCGGCGGACAGCGGGATTCGCGACAACATGGGCAACCGTCTCGCCAGTTCGGTGCCGACGCTCGCGGAGCTGTTGAAGAAAAACGGCTACGCCACGGGCGCCGCGATTTCGGCATTCGTGCTCCGGCGTGAAACCGGCGTTTCGCGCGGCTTCGATTTCTTCGACGACTCCACCAAGACCACCACCAGCGGCGAGGCCCTCGGGCGCATTCAGCGCGGCGGCGGGGAGACGCTGCAGGCGGCGCGCAAATGGCTCGACGGGCAAGGCGCGCAGCCGTTCTTCCTCTTTCTGCACCTCTACGATCCGCACACGCCCTACGAGCCGCCGGAGCCATTCTTCAGCAAGTACCCGAATCATTACGACGGCGAGATCGCCTATTCCGATTCGGTCGTCGGCGATCTGATCGCCGACCTGAAATCGAAAGGGCTCTACGACAAGTCGCTCATCATCCTGCTCTCGGATCACGGTGAAGGGCTCAACGAGCACGGCGAAGAAGAGCACGGGATTTTTCTCTATCGCGAGGATCTCCAGGTTCCGCTGATGGTGAAGCTGCCGAAATCGCGGCGCGGGGGTACGTCCGTGTCGGTGCCGGTGCAACTCGTCGATGTCTTCCCGACGATTCTCGATCGGACGGCCACGCCGATGCCTTCAACGGGTCATCGGCCCGGCCAATCTCTATTGTCGTTTCTGGATGGCGGCGCCACGCGGCCGGTGTACTCCGAATCGCTCTATCCGCGTATTCACTTCGGCTGGAGCGACATGCACTCGCTGATCGACGGCGACAATCACTTCATCCGCGCGCCGCTGCCCGAGCTCTTCAACATGGCCTCCGATCCGGGCGAGAAGAAGAACCTCGTCGGCGACGACCGGCGCACGTACACCAGGATGCGCGCCGCGATCGAGCCCTTCATCAAGGAGCCGACGGGACCGCTGGGCTACGATGCCGAAGAGGTGGCCAAGCTCGCCGCGCTCGGCTACGTCGGATCGACGGTGCAGACGCAGCCGGGCCAGGTTCTCGCCGATCCCAAGACCACGCTCGAGGCGTACCACAGCATCCGCGTCGCCTACACCTATTACGAAAACAACAACCAGCCGGAGGCACTGAAGCTCACGAACGAGCTCCTGGCCGGCAATGCCCAGATCGTCGATCTCTGGGATCTGAAATCGAAGATCCAGTGGAAGATGGGGCTGAAGCGCGAGTCGCTGGAGACGGCCAAGGAAGGCCTCCGCCGGAACCCCGGTGCCATCGCGCTGGTATTCGACGTCGCCAATCTCTCGATGTCCGCCGGCGATCTCGACGCCGCGCAGAAACACGCCGAGCTGGCGGTGAAGATCGAGCCGGGACAGGCGCACGAGATCCTGGCCCGCATCTGGGTCGAGCGCCACAATTCGGAGCGCGCGGAGCAGGAGGCGAAGCTCGCCCTGCAGACCGTCAACGATCCCACCGTCGAGTACATGCTGCTCGCCGGCGTGGAGATGGATCGCGCCAACTATCCGAAAGCGATCGAGTTTCTCGATAAGGCCGCCGAGCACGTGCGGCAGAAGAATCCTCCGCGCCTCATCAATCTGCACCTCACCCGCGGCGACGCGCTTGCGCGGCTGAATCGCGGCGACGAGGCCGAGCGCGAATTTCGCGCCGAGATCAACGACTTCCCGGCCGATCCGCGCGCCTATTCATCGCTGGTCATGCTGCTGGCCACGGAGCACCGGCTCGACGATGCCACGCAGGTCGTCTTCGCCGCCATTAAGGCCTCGCCGGTGCCGCACACGTTCGTGGTCATCTCGGAGACGCTGAAAGCGATTGGGGACGATCGCGGCGCCATGTACTGGGCACTTCAGGGAATCCAGCAGTTCCCTCAGGACGCCGAGCTTCGCGCCCTGCCGAAACGGCTGGCCGAGGTCACGCCGATGCTCAAGTCGCGCCTGAACTAACGTGGCGAAGAAGAAGAAAGCGGGCGTTCGGACTCCTGCGCCATCCGCGCCCGCGCCGGAAATCCCGGCATCAGGGAAGAGCCGCCGAACGCCAATTCTCCTGGCGATCGCCGTCATCATCATCGCCGCAGCCGCGTTCCTGCTCTTCCGTGCGAAGCGCAGCGCTCCTGCCCGCGACATCATCCTCATCACCATCGACACCACGCGCGCCGATGCGCTCGGATACGCGGGCAACACCAACATCAAGACGCCGTTCATCGACGGCCTGGCCGGGCGCGGCATCATCTTCACGAACGCGCACGCGCACAACGTCATCACGCTGCCGTCGCACGTCAACATCCTGACCGGCCTCTACGCCTATCAGCATGGCGTTCACGACAACGCCGGATTCGCCCTCGATCCGAAGACGCTCACCCTCGCCAGCAGGTTGCGACAGGCCGGCTACACCACCGGCGCGTTCGTCGGCGCCTTTCCGCTCGACGCCCGTTTCGGATTGAATCAGGGCTTCGACATCTACGACGACAACTACGGCAAAGGCCAGGCCTCGGTCGATTTCGTCGAGCAGGAGCGCCGCGCCACCGCCGTTCTCGACGCTGCCGTTCGCTGGTGGAAGGAGAAGGAGGGGCAGAAGCGATTCCTGTGGGTCCACTTGTACGATCCGCACGCACCCTATCTGCCGCCGGAGCCGTTCCTCACGCAGTATCGCTACAACGAATACCTCGGCGAGATCGCTTACGTCGACGACGCGCTCTCCAAAGCAATCGGTCCGATTCTGGCCGCCAGCCCGGATGCGCTGGTGGTGCTGACCTCCGATCACGGTGAGTCACTCGGCGAACACGGAGAGAAGACGCACGGCCTCTTCGCCTACGAATCGACGCTCAAGATTCCGCTGATCGTGGCCCGGCCGGGGATCGATCATCGCGTCGAGCCGGCCTACGTTCGCCACGTCGACATCACGCCGACGATCCTCACCGCCGCGGCGATCGAGATTCCGAAAGAGCTTCCCGGCCAATCGCTCCTCGGCAAGGTCACCGCCGGCGACAGCTACTTCGAAGCGCTTTCGGCATCGCTGAACCGCGGCTGGGCGCCGCTGACAGGGATCATCCGCGACGGGATGAAGTACATCGATCTTCCGCTGGCGGAGCTCTACGATCTGCCTCACGATCCGCACGAGACCACGAACCTGGTCAATGACCGGCGCCGCGACGTCGAACAATCCCGCCAGCTGCTCGACCGGATCAAGACGGAGTCCTCCGCCGCGCCGCGGTCGGTTTCTCCCGAGGAGATTGCGAGGTTGCGAAGCCTCGGCTATGTCGCGGGGACGGCAGCGTCACGTTCCAATTACACCGCCGCCGACGATCCGAAATCGCTGGTCGGGATCGACGACAAGATGCACGCATCGATCGATGCCTTCGAGCGGCACAATCCCGCGCGCGGCCTGCAGCTGGCGCGCGAATTCGTCGCCGAGCGGCCCACCATGATCGCCGGCCGCGAGATTCTGGCCTTCATGCTCCGGCAGAACGACCTCGTCGGCGACGCCATCGAAGAGTTGAAGCACATCGTCAGCGATCCCACGTCCGCCGTCGACGATCGCGTCCAGCTCGCGTTGCTCTACTGCGAGACCGGCCAGCCGGCAGCGGCCGTCGATCTGCTCGCGCCGCTGAACACGACGAAGAATCCCGACGTCCTCAACGCCTACGGCGTGGCCCTCTCGGATCTTGGACGCGGCCCGCAGGCGCGCGAGCAGTTCGAGCGCGTCCTGGCCATCGACGCCAACAACGCGCCGGCGCTGCAGAACCTGGGAATCCTTTCGTTGCGGCAGGACAACGTCCCCGCGGCCTTCAACTATCTCAATCACGCACTGGAGCTGAACCCGCGGCTGCCGTTGGCGCTGAACACGCTCGGCGTCGCCTTTGCCCGGACGAACGACATCGCCCGCGCCGTCGACGCCTGGAACCGCGCCATCGAGATCGATCCGCGGCAGTACGACGCGTTGCTGAACGTCGGGATCGTCCTCGCGAAATCGGGAAACACCGCGGACGCGCGCGACGCGCTGACGCGCTTCGTCAACACCGCGCCGAAGTCGCGCTACGCCGCCGACATCGCCAACGCGCAGCGGATGCTGGCCCAGATGCACTGACGGCAGCCGTTATACTTTTCGCTTCATCATCGAATGACTGACCTGGCCGCCTTCGAAGAGAGAATCTCCTACCCGTTTCGCGACCGGGAGATTCTCGTCCGGGCGCTGACGCACAAGTCGTATTCGCATGAGGCGAAGAACGGCTCGCCGCGCGACAACGAAACCTTCGAATTCCTGGGCGACTCCGTGCTCGGCTTCGTCATCGGCGATCTGCTTTTCCGGCGTTTCCCCGAGCTCGACGAAGGGGCGCTGTCGAAGATGAAGGCCTATCTCGTCAGCGCCACCAGCCTGGCCGAGAAGGCGCGTTCGTACGGCATGGGCGAGGTCCTCTTTCTCGGTGTCGGCGAAGAAAAATCGGGCGGCCGGAAGAAGGACTCGCTCCTGGCCAATCTCTTCGAAGCGATGCTGGCCGCGGTCTATCTCGACGGCGGCATCGACCCGGTGCGGCAGCTCATCGAGCGATCGTTCACCCCCGATCTCGAAGCGATCGACGAGCAGAACCTCCTCTTTCAGGATTACAAGACCGCGCTGCAGGAGCTGGCGCAGGGGAGCGGGATGCCGCTGCCGGAGTACAGCGTGGTCGGCGAGGTGGGGCCGGACCACGACAAGCGCTTCATCGTCGAGGTGAAGGTCGGCAATCTGGCCACGCGCGGCGAAGGATCGTCGAAAAAAGAGGCGCAGCAGCAGGCGGCCAAGCATGCATTGCGCGAATCGTTACCTGGCGCGTAGAGCCATCGCCGCGGCGCTGATTGCAGTGATCAGCCTGACTACGGCGCATTCGCAAACCGCGCGCGACGCCGACCTCACGCGCATCCGCGCCGACATCGCACGCCTTCGCAAGCGGCTCGACGACGTTCGCACAGAGGCGCGGACCGCCGAGCACGAGCTGGAGGAAGCGGACCTCGAGCTGGGCATCCGCACGAACGAGCTGCAACTGGCCATCGACATGCAGTCGCAGCTCGAACAGCAGCATCACGAGCTCGAGACGCAGATCGCATCGATCACGTCCGACGTCGCCCGCGAAAAAGCCTTCCTACGCAAACGCCTGTCCGTTCTCTACCGCCTCGGCGGGTTGAGCTACCTCCGCCTCCTGCTCTCGATCGACGACCGCCGCGATCCCGTGCAGGCGGTCTCGATGCTCAGCTTTCTCGTCTCGCGCGACTCACGCGCTGTCTCGCGGTTCCAGGCCGCGGGCGAGCAACTGCGGCTGCGCAACGCCGAGCTCGCCGAGCGGCGGCAGAAACTGGCCGGCGTACGCGTCATCGTCGAGCGGCGCCGGCAGGAGATGGCCTCCGCGCGAGGTAAGAAAGAGAGGATGCTGGCCTCGCTCACCAGCGAAGCGAGCCAGTCCGAACAGAAGCTGGCCGAGCTCGAGGAGAAGGCCAAGCGGCTCGAGCATCTTCTCGATGTGCTGGCCCGTCAGAAGGGAACGGCCGCGGCGGCCATCGACATCCGCAGCGTGCAGGGCGCGCTGGCCTGGCCGGTCCAGGGAAAAATCATCGAGCATTTCGGAAAGCAACTAAACGCAAAATTCTCGACGGTGACCTTCAGTAACGGTCTGAAAATCGCCGCGGCGCCCGGAGTCGAGGTACGCTCTGTTTTCGCGGGAACAGTTCTTTTTTCGCAGTGGTTCAAGGGATACGGCAATCTGGTGATACTCGATCACGGCAATCGCGTTTTCTCACTCTACGGCAACCTCAAATCGCCGGCCGTCGCCGTCGGCGACCACGTCAACGCTGGACAGGCGATTGCAGGAGTCGGCGAATCGGAGGGCGCGCATTCCGGCTACCTCTACTTTGAGATCCGGCAGGACAACAAGCCTGAAGACCCGCAGAAATGGCTGCGGTAGCAAGCGAGCACACGAATGACCAAAAAGAAAATCGTCTTCCTCTCCGTTTCGGTGGCGCTTCTCATCTCCCTGCTCGGCGGCGCGCTGTTCGGACAGGCCACGCAGAAGAACAACGTCTACCGCTACCTCAGCATCTTCACCGAGGTCTTTGATCTGGTGAAGAACAACTACGTCGAGCAGGTTCCGCCCGATCAGTTGCTCGACGGAGCCTTCTCCGGTGTCACCGACGCCATCGACGAATTCAGCTACTACGTGCCGCCCGCGCAGATGGCGGCGTACAAGAACTTCAGCGACGTCGAAGACAACGGTGTCGGCCTCATCGTCACCAAGCGCTTCGGATACGCGTTCGTCATTGCGTCCGTTCCGGGCTCGCCCGCGGCGAAGTCGGGCATCGAGCGCGGCGATTTCATCGAGAAGATCGACGGACAGCCGACGCAGAAGATGGCCGTCTGGCAGGTTCGCAATCTTCTCCGCGCGGCCAAGCCGGTGCAGTTGTCGGTTCTCCGCGGAGGCCAGACCAAGCGCGACGAGTTCACCCTGAAGCAGGAAACGTTTCATCCGCTGGCCCTCTCCACCCAGCAGTACGGCGGCGTCTCCTACGTCAAGATCCCGTACTTCGAGAAAGGGACGTCCACGCAGCTGGCGTCCGCGCTCGAAACCATCCACAAGGCCGGCAGCCGCAAGCTGATCATCGACCTCCGCGGCAACGCCGGGGGCGACGTCGAGGAAGCGATCACCTCAGCCGACGAACTGCTCACCAGCGGTCTGATCACCTCGCTCGAAGGACGCAAGATCGATCCGAAGAAGTGGCAGGCCGACCGGAACACGGCATACGACGGCGACCTCGAGGTCCTCACCGACGGTTCGACGGCGTCGGGTGCCGAGATCTTCGCCGCGGCCATTCACGGCAACCAGCGCGGCAAAGTCGTCGGCGTGACCACCTACGGCAAATCGATCGTGCAGAAATTCGTGCCCCTTCCCAGCGGCGGCGGCGTCTACATGACCGTGGGCCACTACACCACGCCGGACATGAAGGCGATCAAGGCCGGCGGCATCCGTCCGGATGTCATCGTCGATCTCACCGCCCTGGCGCTTCGCGACACGGAGCCGTCGACGAAGGGCGCGCCGGTAGCGCCGCCGAAACCGAAGGACGATCTGATCCTCCAGAAGGCGCTGCAGCTCTTCACCGAGCCCGCCGCGAAGAAGGCAGCGTAGCGCCCATCGATCGTAGCGCCGTCGATCGTAGCGCCGTCGGCTCGACGGCTGTACCGCCAGCGGCTCGCTGGCGGTTTTGTTTTGCCGCCGAGCCGGCGGCGGTACAGCCGGCCAGCGGCCAGCGCTACGCTGGCGGCGGCGATGACGTTCTCGCGAACTCCTGCGGTCGCTGCTCGCTTTGCGTCGCATCGAGCGGCAGTTCCACCGTAAACCTGGCGCCTCGTCCGCTGCCTTCGCTTTAGACCCCAGCGCTCCCGCCGTGCAGCTCGGCAAGGTGTCGGACGATCGCCAACCCCAGCCCCAGTCCGCTATGCGCCCGTGCGCTGCCGCTGTCCGCCTGACGGAAGCGTTCGAACACGTGCGGCAGAAACGCCGGATCGATTCCGGGGCCGTCGTCGCTCACCACGATCCGGGCCGCGTGCTCGGTGTGCGTCAGCTGCACGGCGATGTGACCGCCGCGCGGTACGAACTTGATGGCGTTCGAGAGAAGGTTCCAGACCACCTGCTGCAGCCGGTTGACGTCGCCCTGCACCAGCGGCGTCACATCGAGAGCGACATCGATGGCGATCTGTTTCGCCGTCGCCGCGGGCCGGAGGGTCTCGATGATGTTCGTGATCACGGCGCCAAGATCGACCGGGGCGACGTCCAGCCGGAACTTGCCGCTGATGATGCTGGAGACGTCGAGGATGTCTTCGATCAGTCGCGCCTGCGCCTTGGTCGAGCGATCGATGGAATCCATCGCCAGTTGCATGGTCTCTTCGTCGAGCAATCCGAGAGTGAGCATGCGCACCCAGCCGAGCGTCGCTGTCATCGGCGTGCGCAGCTCGTGGGAGACCGTGGCCAGGAACTCGTCCTTGGCGCGATTCGCTTCGACGGCAGCTGTGTGCAGCTGGGCGTTCTCCAGCGCCAGCGCCACGCGGCGCGCGAAGAGCTGCGCCAGCTCGAGATCCGCCGTGTCGTAGCGATTCTTCCGGCTGGAGCTGACCGTCACCGCGCCGATCGTGCCGGCGCGCGCGATCAGCGGCACCACCATGTACGACTGCGTTCCGAGGCGACGGATCAGATCGCGATATGCCTCGTTGCTCCCGCGCTTTGCCAGCTCCTCGGGCGGCAGCTCGTTCACGATCTCCGGCGCGCTGATGCGAATCACCGCCGGCGGTCCGTAGGGAAGATCGAGCCGCGGGTTGTAACTCTTCAGCTGGTGCGCGGTATCGCGCAGAGATGGGTCGACATGTCTTGCGGCCGCGCGACGAATCGTGCCGCCTTCGACGACGTCGATGACGCAGAGCTCCCCGAGGATCGGCAGCGCGGCCTCTGCGGCAAATTCGAGCGTGGTGCTGGCATCGAGCGACGAGGTCACCAGCTCGCTGACCCGCGCGAGAAATCGCAGCGACTCCTCGGCGCGCCGCCGCGCGGTCATGTCCAGCGTCACCCCGCGCATTCCCACCGGCTTGCCGTCGTCGTCCTTCACCACCATCGAATGCGATTCGACCCAGATCGCGCGGCCGTCCTTCGTCATCCAGCGGAACGAGTTGGTCCGGAAGTCGCCGGCGGCGAAGTGTTCCCGGGCGTGATTCTGCGCCGCTTCACGATCGTCGGGATGGACGATGGTGAGCCAGAAGTTCGGCGTCGACAGCCACTCCTCGACCGAGTAGCCGAGCATCCGCGTGACGTGCTCGCTCACGTAATCGATTCGTTGCGATCCTGTTTCCGGGCTTCCCTGCGCCTCCCAGACCACGCCGGGAACGCTGGAGACGATGTCCGCAAGCCGGCGGCGTTCCGCCTCGATGCGGTCGGCCATCTCCTGAAGGTCGCGCCCGCGCCCGTCGCGCAATCGCGCCGCTTCCGCGCGATGCGCCGCGATGATCCACGAGAGCAGGATCATGAAAACGTCGATGACCGTGAGCTGAACGACGTTGGTTGATGAGAACCGCCCCGCATACGCCGGGAGGTTGAAGAGGTACTCCACCGCCGCCGAGGAGAGCGCGATCGAGAGAAGGGCAGGACCGAAGCCGCTGTAGGTGGCGCTGATGACGATCGCGCCAATCAGGATGAGATAGCGTCCGCCGCTGAGGAACGGCGCCAGCCAGATCTGAAGGGCGATAGCGATCGTCGTTACGACGAAGGCGATCAGATAGCGTGTGGCCAGCGAGTTGTAGGCGGAAGCTGTGACGGTGCGTTTCACGGAGTTTCTTGCGTCGTGCTGAGCCCGGTGGCTTACGTTTGCATTTCTGATAGTACTCGCGCGTGCCATCTTGCTGGCAACGCAAACAAGGGCCGATCAATGTGGCACAGACACTCTTGTCTGTGCTGGGTCATTCACGCGACTTCGAAAGCACAGACAAGAGTCTGTGCTACATCGGTCTCCCGAGCACTAGAAACGCGGCAGCAGTTCGGTGAGCGCGTTCGCCAGCTTCTCGTAGTCCTCGATGGTGTTGTAGAGCTGTGCCGAGATGCGCAGGACGCGTTTGGGTTGGTGCGGCCACGGATGGATCGGAACCTCGATCGCGTGCTCGAAGAAGAGCGCATCCTGCAGCGGTTCGCCGTAGAGCGATGGGACGAACGGTTTGCCGTCGGGCAGTGGTACAGCCGCCATCGAGCCGAGCATCTCGTCGGGGGCGGGCCTATCGATGCCGAGGCAGGCGCAGAGGATGTCGCGGGCACGGAGCGCCAGATCGTGATTGCGGCGCATCACTTCCGGCCAGCCGCCGTCGACGATGTCGTTCATGAATCGCAGCGCAGTGGGAACGCTCAGGCACGCCGTCGGATCCCAGGTGCCCGGCCAGTCGAACTCCAGATGAAAACGGCTGCGATCGGTGCGTGTTGCGTTCGCGCCGTGACTGATCACCACAGGGCGGATGCCGCGCCGGCGGTTGGCGCGGACGTAGAGAAAGGCTGCCCCTTTCGGCGCGCAGACCCACTTGTGCAGATTGCCGGTGTAGTAGGCGGCGCCGAGCGCGTCGAGGTTCAGCGGGAACATGCCCGGCGCATGCGCGCCGTCGACGAGCGTGTCGATGCCGCGCTGCTTCAGCGCGTCGATCAGCCGGGCGATCGGGAAAATCCATCCGGTCTGGCTGGTGACGTGATCGACGAGAAAGAGGCGGGTGCGCTCGGTGACGCGCTCCATGACCCGGTCGAAGACTTCGTCCGGCGACGCAATCGGGAAGGGCACATCGACCGCCACGACCTTCGCGCCCACCAGTCCGGCCACGTAGTCGAGCGCGTTGCGGGAGGCGTTGTATTCGTGCGAGGTGACCAGCAGCTCATCGTGCAGGTCGAGATCGAGCGAGCGAAGCACGGCGTTCACGCCCGCGGTGGCGTTTGGAACGAAGGCGATCGATTCCGTATCCGCGCCGACGAATTCCGCCAGCACGGCGCGCGCCTCGTCGAGCAGCGGTTCGAGCTCGCGAACCATGAATCGCACCGGCTCGCTCTCCAGCTGCGCGCGCAACTCGCTCTGCTTCGCCAGAACCGCCTTCGGCGCCGCGCCAAACGAGCCGTGGTTCAGGTAGGTGATGGCGGGATCGAGGAGCCAGTGCTCTTTCATGTCCGAAGAAGGGAGCTTATCAGGCGGGCGATTCCTTCCTCGAAGAGGGCGTTCTCGGTCAGCAGCGAAACCACGATGTGCCCTTCGGTCTCGAAATCGAAGAAGTAGCCGGGATGGACGACGACGCCGTGCTCTTCGATCAGCCGCAACGCGAGCGCTTCGTCGGACTCAATTCGTGGAACGCGGATGATCGCCGACCATCCGCCCTCGACCGGGAGGACGCGCGCGGCAGGGTAATTTGCCAGCATCGCCTGGAGGCTGGCCAGATTCTGCGAGGTCCGGATCCGGATGGCCTCGCGAATGCGTGGCGCGATGGCCAGCAGCTCCGGCAGCGCCACCTGAACCGGCGTGGCGACGGAGAGAAAGTTGTCGGCGATCAGCTCCAGCGCATCGATCGCGGCCGCTTTGCCGGGCCCGCTGACGCGAATCCATCCGAGTTTGTAATGCGGCAGGCCGGCGGATTTCGAAAGGCCGCCCAGCGTGAAGGTGAGCACATCGTCGCGGACGAATGACGGCCCGCTTTCTCGAAAGGCAAATGGATGGAAGACTTCGTCCGAGATCACCGGCAATCCGAATCGCGCGATCGAATCCTGCTCCGCCGCGGTGACGTACGAGCCGGTCGGGTTGTTGGGATTGACGACGAGGATGGCCCGCGTGCGATCCGTGATCTGCGCGCGCAGACGCTCCGAATCAACTTCCCATCGTTGATGAAACTCCAACGCGAAGTAGGGCAGATCGATCAACTCCAGCGCGGCCAGATGTTCGAGCAAGGGATACGACGGCCGCGCCGTGAGCACGGCATCGCCGGGATCGCAGAGAAGCTTGAAAAGAAACGAGTACGCCTCGCTCGTCGATGCGGTGATGACGATGTCGCCCGCATCGCAGCCGAGGTCCCGCGCCACCGCTTCGCGGGCGGAAGCAATGCCGAGCGGCTGCGGGTCATACGGAGCGCTCGCGGCCCGGCTCATGACCTCGGCCAGCTCATCGAGCGGATAGACGAGCCCCGCCTTCGTCGGATTCGAGTTCGTCAGATCGAGCAGCGTGCCGCGATACGCCTGCCGCGCCAGCGTGAGGCGATTGGTGGGAGCGTTCCAGTGCGCGCGGTTGGAGAACATGAGTCGTGACTATACGACTCGCCCCCGATTCAGCGTGACCGTCTGCTCCGCAATCCTGCCCAGCTCCTCGCGATCGTGCGTCACGTAGATCATCGGCACGGAGAAGTGGCTTCGCAGCTGGTCGAGGTAGCCGCTGATGCGCGATTGCAGCGGGCGGTCGATGCCGGCCAGCGGCTCGTCGAGGAGCAGCAGCCGCGGCGCGGCCATGAGAGCGCGGGCGAGTGCGACGCGTTTCTGTTCGCCGCCGGAGAGGCTGGTCACTCTCCGCGGCATCAACGTGTTGATCTCGAGCAACTCGAGAACCTCGGATTGCAGCGCCGCGCGCGTTCCGTAGCGGATGTTCTGCTCGACGCTGAGATGCGGAAAGAGGGCGTTGTCCTGCGGGACGTAGCCGATGTGGCGATGCCGAGGCGGAACGTGAAGATGGGCGGCGACGTCATCGACCGGCTCTTCATCAAAGGCGATCGTGCCGGCGATCGGGCGGCGCAGGCCGGCGATCAGGTCGAGCAACGACGTCTTTCCCGCGCCCGACGGACCGATGATGCCGACCACCGGCGCGCTCAGTTCGAGCGTTACTTCGAGCTCGAACTCGGCCAGCGGAAGGCGCACATCGTGAAGCGTGATTTTCATGCGCGTCGCCGCGGCCGAAGGAGTGTCTCGCTGATCCAGAGGGCGGCGAAGGCGATGATGGCCGAGACGCCGACCATGCGGTATGCCGAGGAGTCGTGTCCGAGCTGCACGCGCTCGTAGATCGTCAGCGCGATCGTGCGCGTGCGGCCAGGGATGTCGCCGGCCACGAGGATGGTGGCGCCGAATTCGCCGACCGCTCGGGCGAAGGCCAGCACCACGCCGCCCGCCACACCCCGGCGCGCCAGCGGAAGGGTGATGGTGAAAAACACGCGCAGCGGCGAAGCGCCAAGCGTTGCGGCGATCTGTTCGAGGCGTGGGTTGACCTCCTCGAACGCAGTTCGCGCCGCCCGCAGCAGCAGCGGAACGGACATCACCATCATCGCCAGCACCACCGCCTTCCAGGTGAAAACGACGTCGATGCCGAAGCGATCGAGAAATTTGCCCAGTGTGTGGCGCCGTCCGAACGTCTGCAGAAGGAGCAGGCCGGTGGCCACCGGCGGCATGACGATCGGAAGGGTGACCAGCGTCTCGACGAGCGATTTTCCCGGCCAGTTGCGCCGCGCCAGCAGCCACGCCAGCAGCAGTCCGGGTGGCAGAATCAGCAGCGTGCTCGTGGCCGCCATTCGGAGTGTGAACGCCGCGATCCGCCACTCCTCGGCGGTCATTTGATGATGAATCCGTACTTGCGAAAGACCTCTTGCGCGGGCGGAGAGAGCAGGTAATCGATGAACTTCTGCGCCGCCGCTTTCTGCTTCGAATCGCCAACGATAGCCACCGGGTAAGAGATCTTCGGCCTTTCGCTCGCGGGAACTTCGAAGGCGATGCGCACGGCGCGCGAGATCAGCGCATCGGTCCGATAGACGATCCCGGTCTGCACGTTGCCCGACTCGACCGCCGCCAGCGCCGCGCGCACGTTCTCGGTGGGGATGACCTTGTCCTTGATCCGGTCCCACACATGCTGCGCGCGCAGGTACTCCTTGGCATAGAGGCCCGCGGGAACGGTCTGCGGCTCGGCGATGGCGATGTTGGAGATGGCGTTGCCGGCGAGATCGGCGGGACCTTTGATAGTTAAGTTACTGTCGCTCGGCACGATGATCACCAGCGTATTGGAGAGGATGCTGCGGCGGGAGGCCTTGACGATGTATCCGCGCTGCTGGAGTTGATCCATCTTCAGCTCATCCGCCGAGAAGAAGACATCCGACGGCGCGCCCTCGGCGATCTGCCGAGCCAGTGTGCTCGATGCGCCGAAGTCGAAGAGGAGCGTGTCGTGCGTGTCGCGTTCGTAGATTTTGGCGATGTCGTGTAGCGCATCGGTCAGGCTCGACGCGGCGGAGACGCGCAGGTTGGCGGCCAGGGCCGTCTGCGTGCCGAGAACGAAACCGCACAGGAGCAGGATGCGCAGCCGGGTCATAGGCGGAGAGCAAAACACGGTGCGTTATATCTGGTCAAGTATATCGACAGGATTCAGCGCAACATCTTCCGCAGCGACGCCCACGATGCCTTCGTCGCGGCCAGGCTCTCGCGCTCGATCCGGCGATAGAGCTTCAGCGCTTCCCGTCCTGCCGGCGTCAGTTCTGCGCGTCCGCCGTCGGCGCCGCCGCGCGTGGTGATGACCAGCGGCTCGCGAAAGGCGTCGTTCATGACGCCGACGAGTTTCCAGGCCCGCATGTAGGACATCTCCATCGCCGCGGCCGCGTCGCGCAGTGTTCCCGTGCGTGCAATCGCTTCGAGCAGGTCGGCTTTTCCCGGCCCGAGGATGATCGTGCCGTCAGCGACGACGCGAAGGCGCGGGACGAGTTTGGGGGGCATGGGACGGATGAAAGCACAGACAAGAGTGTCTTGCCACTCGTAGCGCTGGCCCCCTGGCCGGCTGTACCGCCGCCGGCTCGGCGGCAATAGACAACAAACCGCCAGCGAGCCGCTGGCGGTCCAGCCGGCGAGGCCGCCGGCGCTACGACGATGTGGTCCTTACGACCGGCAGCTCGTTCTTGCTTCCGCCATCGCCTTCTCCAGATCGCCGCGTGCATCCGGATGCGACTGCGGCACGGCATCGATGGCCGCGCGGAACGTCGTCAGCGCTTCGTTGCACGATCCTTTCGCGGCCAGCACGCGGGCAAGTGTGTCGAGCACGATGTAGGGATCGGGGCCCTTCTGCGCCACCGCTCTGCGCGCCAGCGACTCCGCCTCATCGTAGCGCTTCGATTCGTAGAGGAGCCACGCCAGGTTGTTGAGGGCATCGCGCGAGGTGGCATCGATTGCCAGCGCCTTGCGGAACGCTTCCTCCGCCGCGGCGCGATTGCCGAGGTGCGTTTCGACGTTGCCGAGGTTGGTCCAGGCGAGGAGGGAGTCGGGATGGTGGTCCAGGATTGCGCGGTAGGCGCGGGCCGCGTCCGCGTACTTGCCGGCGTCTTCGAGCGCGACCGCGGCGCGGAGAGCTCCGGAGTCATTGCCCGGATGGATCAGGATTGCCGCGTGGGCGCCGCCGGACCATGCCTTCTCCAGTCGGTCGAAGGTGGTCCATCGTCCCTTGCCGTCGCCGAACTGGGTGCGAATGAGGCCGGCCTGCGGATCGATTCCATCGGCGACGATGTAGTGGAAAAAATCGTTGTGCTTTCCGATCGAGTTGACCACCTGCAACATCAGGATCACCGGCCGCCCTTGCGTCAGCTCCTGCTCGACGATCGCCGGCGTGCCGGTGACGAGCTGCGCTTCGAAGCCGGCTTTGCGCGCCGCCAGCAGCATGTCGATGGTCATCACCCCGCCGCGGGTCTTCGGCAGCGTGGCATCCCACGACTGCATGGTGGTCGTGTCGCCGTAGTGCTGAAGGACCGTCGAAAGCGAGCCCGCGCCGCACGACTCGATGCCCCAGTGCTGTGCCGGGACGTTCGGGATGATGGTGGCGGTGTTCGAGGTGTGCTGGGTTCTTGGGGTGATGGTGATGCAGGAGGTCAGGAAGATTAGAAGCACAAATGTTGAATGTTGAATGTTGAATGTTGAATGTTGAATGGATCGGGGACGCACTTTTTTACATTCAACATTCAACATTGAACATTCAACATTCAACATTTCGCTTCTCCTAAAAAGAGAGGCGAGCGGTCGCCCGCTCGCCCCGAAGTTACCGCGGAAAGAAAGATCACCCGAGTGCGATGACGAGAATCAGCGCGGCCAGCGCACCGATGCCGATCCAGATCCACTCCTGGCGGGTAAAGCCGGCGGCCTGCACCTGGTCGATGTTCTGGGCCAGCTGATGAAGGTCCTGCGGCGAGAGCTGAGCCAGGCGCTGATCGACCTGCTCCTTGGTGAAGCCGCGGTCCGTCAGAACCTTGGCCACCTGATCGTTCGCGGCGACATCGCGCACCAGCGCCAGATCGGCGGCGCGCTGGTCGATGCTCTGATCGGCCGCAGTCTTCGACGGAACCTGACCGGCGAACGCGGGAATGGCCGCAAAAGCGAGGACGAGGACGAATGCTGCGAAAAGTGACAAACGCTTGGACACGACAAGTACCTCCTTGTTGTGTGAGGTGTCGCCACCCCACCGTTTCAATTAATCCGGCGGTCATGGCCCAACGACCACTGCGACCGGTATCCGACGGCGGACGGAGCAAGACGGGTGCCCGGATTCCGCGACCGCACGCGCGCCGCGGGACAACCCGGTGCTACGATCCTCGCCAATGATCCGCTTCGAAGACATTCTGGACAAGGTCGAAAGTTATAAACCCGACTTTGACGAGGAATTGCTCGACCGGGCCTTCGTTTTTTCGGCCCGCGAACATCGCGGGCAGGTGCGCAGCTCGGGCGAGCCGTACCTCGTGCATCCCCTCAACGTGGCCTACATCCTGGCGGAGATGCGGCTCGACGAGACCTCCATCGCCGTCGGGCTGCTTCACGACGTCCTCGAAGACACGCTGACCACGAAGGAAACGTTGCAGGAGGTTTTTGGCGACGACGTCGCGGAACTGGTCGACGGCGTCACCAAGATTTCCCGCTACGCCTACGTCTCGCGCGAAGAGCAGCAGGCCGAGACGTTCCGCAAGATGCTGCTGGCCATGGTCAGCGACCTGCGCGTGGTCCTGGTCAAGCTGGCCGACCGGCTCCACAACATGCGCACGCTCCAGTTCCTCCCCGAGGAGCGGAGGCTGGCCATTGCAAAAGAGACGATGGAGATCTACGCGCCCATCGCCAACCGGTTGGGCATGGGGCGCATCAAGAGCGAGCTCGAAGACCTCTCCTTCCGGCACATGCATCCGCGCGAATTCGAAGAGCTGCAGCGCGCGGTCAACGAGAAGCTGGCCGTGTCCGGCGAGATCGTCGAGCGCATCAAGGGAACGCTGACGGCCAAGCTGCAGGAGAACGACATCAACGGCGACGTTTTCGGCCGCGTCAAGTCGATGTTCTCCATCTGGACCAAGCTGCGGCGGCAGGAGATCGACGTCGGGCAGGTCTACGATTACCTGGCCTTCCGCATCGTCACCGCCAACATCAAAGACACCTACGCCTGCCTCGGCATCATCCATCAGATGTGGCGTCCGGTCCCCGGCCGGATCAAGGACTACATCGCCATGCCCAAGCCCAACTTCTACCAGTCGCTGCACACGACCGTAGTTGCGGACAAGGGCCAGCCGTTCGAGGTGCAGATCCGGACGCGGGAGATGGACCTGATCGCCGAGCAGGGCATTGCCGCGCACTGGAAGTACAAGGAAGGCCGCGTCGGCGCGCAGCCGGACGACACCAACTTCCTCTGGCTCCGGCAGCTGGTGGAGTGGCAGCACGAGATCACCGATCCGCGCGACTTCATGCACTCGCTGAAGATCGATCTCTATCCCGACGAGGTCTACACCTTCACTCCGAAGGGAGATGTCTTCGCCTTTCCCCGCGGCGCGACGCCGCTCGATTTCGCCTACCGCATTCACACCGATGTCGGCCACCACTGCGTCGGCGCGCGCATCAACGGCAAGCTGATGCCGCTCAAGACCACGCTGCGGAACGGCGACATCATCGAAGTGCTGACCGGCCCGAACCAGTCGCCGTCCCGCGAGTGGATCAATCTCGTGGTCACTTCGCGCGCCCGCCACAAGATCCGGCACTGGCTCAACACCGAGCAGAAGCATCGCTCGATCGAAGTCGGCCGCAAGCTGGTGGAGCGCGAGGCCCGCCGCTACCGCGCGCAGTGGCGCAAGCTCGTCGCCGAGAACGCCCTCGATGCCGTGCTGGCCGAGTACAGCCTGCCGAAGCTCGACGAGCTCTACGCTGACGTCGGCTACGGCAAGATTTCCGCGCGTTCCATCGTCGAACGATTCGCCAAGGAGGATCAGCCGGCGGTCGATGAAGGCGTCATCAGCCGCACCGTCCGCAAGATCTTTCCTTTCACCGGCACCTCGCCGGCCATCAAAGTCCGCGGCTACGACGACCTGATGACCTACCTGGCCGGCTGCTGCAAGCCGCTGCCGGGCGAGCCGATCGTTGGCTACATCTCGCGCGGAAAGGGTGTGGGCGTCCACAGCCTGAACTGTCCCAACGTGCGCAATCTGATGTTCAATGCCGACCGCCAGATCGCCGTCGAATGGGCCGACCAGCGGCACGCCCAGTTCCAGGTCGAGCTCGAGATCGTGATGGAGGATCGGCAGGGCATCCTGGCGCGCGTGGTCTCGACGGTGGCCAACATGAAGACCAACATCCGCCAGATGGACAGCCGCACCAATGACGGCAAAGCCACCGCCGAGCTGACGCTGGAGATCGCCGATCTCAAGCACCTCGAGCGCGTCATCCGCGCCATCGGCGATATCGAAGGGGTCGTCCACGTCGAACGGAAGTTCAACGTGCGGCACGCCACCGCGTGAGGCTGTAGCCTGTCGGGATGAATTCCAAAATCCTCATGACCATCTCCGCCATCGTGCTGGCGGTTCCCGGCCTAGGCGCACTCTTCGCGCCGCAGGAGCTTCTCACCTACCTCGGCGCTCCTGCGTCGGGCTTCCTGCCGCCGCTCGTTCAACTGTTCGCTGCCGCGCTCCTCGGCCTGGCAATGACCGACTGGGCGGTGCGAGGCAGCAAAGTCGGCGGGATCTACAACCGGCCCATCGCACTCGGCAACCTGATGCACTTCCTCGTCGGCGCCTTCACGCTCGTGCACGTTGCGATGCGAGGCCACGCGCAGCCGGTCGTCATCGTGATCACGGTCATTTACACGCTCCTGGCGATTGCGTTCGGAGTGGTGGTCTTCCGCGGCTAGCCAGGCATGCCCCGATTCGAGCGATACGTCGCCATCGGCGACAGCACGGTGGAGGGACTCGACGATCCGGATGGCCGCGGCGGCTATCGCGGCTGGTCCGATCGTCTGGCCGCGAAGCTGGCGGCGGAGCAGGAGAGCGTTCTCTACGCCAATCTGGCCATTCGCGGACGGACGACGCGGCAGATTCGACGCGAGCAGCTCGATGCGGCGCTGGCGATGAAGCCGGATCTCGTCGCGCTCGTCTCCGGAACGAACGACCTGCTGCGTCCGCGTTTCGATGCCGCGGCGCTTCGCGACGATGTTGAAGCGATGCAGGGCGCGCTCACCGGCATCGGCGCGACCGTCATCACCTTCACCCTGCCCGACCTCGGCGACGTGATGCCGCTCGCGCGCATGGTGCGCGGCAGGCTGCTGCAGATGAACCAGATCATCCGCGATGCCGCCTCGAAGACGGGCACGATCGTCTGCGACTTCGCGGCCTATCCGGTGGCCGCCGACCCGCGTCTCTGGTCGGACGATCGCCTTCACGCCAACACCGCCGGCCACGCCCGCATCGCCGATGCACTTGCCGAGCACCTCGGGCTCGCGGACGCAGACCGAAGCTGGGCAGAGCCGCTACCGGACGCGCCGCCGCCGCGATGCGGCGATCGTCTTCGCGCCGAAGCCGCCTGGACGCGCCGTCACCTCCTGCCGTGGCTCTGGCGGCATGCACAGGGACGCTCGTCAGGAGATGGCGTCACGCCCAAGTTTCCGCGGCTGACGCTGATCAAACGGTAACGAGACTACACTCCTGAAGCGAGTGGGAGACCGCATGACTGCTATGCCTGTCGCCATGAAGCCAGCGGTCGCTCTTTTCGTCACCGCCCTGGCACTCGCGGCGATCATCGGAACATTTTTCGTGCTCGGCGCATACCCGCAGGATCCGGGCTATCACAACTTCGCGGACAAGCGCGCGTTCTTTGGTGTTCCGAATTTCTGGAACGTCATCTCCAACCTTCCGTTCCTCGTCATTGGATTGATGTCGTTGACGCGCAATCGCGTTTTCGCACTCGGCCTCATCGTCACAGCCTTCGGTTCCGGCCTCTATCACTGGAATCCGAACGACTCGACGCTCATCTGGGATCGCGTCGGCATCGTCATCGTGGCCGGGGCGCTGGTCTCTCTGTTGGTCGAGGAGTATGCGGGAGGTTACGCGCGCATCTCGTTGATCGTGGCCGAGGTGATCGGCATCGTAAGTCTGATCACCTGGTATGCCACGGGCGACTTGCGGCTGTACGGCATCGCGCAGTTTTTCCCCGGGCTGCTGATCATCGCGCTGCCGCTCGTGTTCCGGCCGATGAACAAAGCGCATGGCCTGCTGGCGCTCGTGCTCGTCTTCTATGCGATCGCCAAACTTTGTGAGACGTACGACGCCGCGATCTATCACCAGCTGTATTTCGTGAGCGGCCACACGCTGAAGCACATCGCGTCGGCCGCATCGACAGCGTCCGTCTGGCTCTGGTTGGTAAAACGCTAGCCGGGTAGGGATTCGCCCGACCCGGTACTCTCCTCCTGCCAGAGGGAGAACAAATGCGCCGTCATCCGAAGAGCGATTCTCATTTCGTCATTTACTCCGATGCCTTCCTCGGCGTCATCGGACCCGATCCCGGCTACGAGACCATTCCGGACATCAACGCGCATGAAGGGCCGGTGTACGTCCGCGATGAGAACGCCGTCTACTTCACCACCGTGCCGGTCACCACGAACATTCCGTCGTTCGGCGATCGGAACGTGGCCATCAAGCGGCTCGACGTCGCCTCGGGCAAAGTCAGCACGTTCGTCGCCGAGTCCAACATGGCCAATGGGATGACGCTCGATCGCAAGGGGCGGCTTTTGATCTGCGAGCAGGGATCGCTGGAAACCGCCGCGCGCATCTCGCGCATGAACCTGAAGACGAAGAAGACTGAGACCGTCGTCGATCATTGGTTTGGACTTCCATTCAATTCTCCGAACGACATCGTCGAAAAAAGTGACGGCACGATCTGGTTCACCGATCCGGCGTACGGCGCATTGCAGGGTTTTCGGCCGAAGCCGCTCGTGGGGGACTTTGTTTACCGCTATGACCCAACTGACGATTCGATCGCGGTGGTGGTCGATACATTCAAGAAGCCGAACGGCCTCTGTTTCTCGCCCGACGAATCGATCCTCTACGTGAACGACTCCGGCGCCATCGAAGGGCCGGGCACGTACTACATCAACCTGCCGCATCACATCCGCGCCTTCGACGTCGCGGACGGCAGCCATCTGGTCAACGAGCGGCTCTTCGCCGTCGTCACGCCAGTGATTCCGGACGGTCTGAAGGTCGACAGCCAGGGCCGCGTCTACAGCTCCTCCGGCACCGGCGTCCAGGTCTTCGACACGACCGGCAAGATCCTCGGCGAGATTCTCGCCGGCGGTGTGGCGAATTTCTGCTTCGGCGGCGAGAGCAACAACAGGCTTTTCATGATGTGCGATAGCGCGATCAACATCGCCACGATCGCGGCGACCGGAATCTGAGGTTATTTGCGTCTGACGCAAGGATTTTCGTACTGGTGATGTGGCTCACGGTCGTGTCTGGCTCGACCGCTGCATTGTGACGCTCGCCTACATGCACATTCTTCGTATCGGCCGCTACCGCGTCCTCAATCACCTCGGCGGGGGAGGTTCGTCCGACGTTTACGTGGCCGAGGACACTCTCCTCCGGCGCAAGGTGGCGTTGAAGGTTCTTCGCGCGCGCCATGCGGACGAAACACAGTCGCGGCACTTTGATCGCGAAGCGCGAACGGCCTCGCTGCTCAATCATCCGAACGTGGTCACCATCTACGACGTCGGCCGCGAAGCCGACGTGCAGTACATCGCCACGGAGCTCGTCGAAGGCGAGACCCTTCGCGAGCGCCTCGATCGCGGACCGCTGACGATCATGGAAGCGATCGACATCGCCTCCGCCGCCGCCAGCGCCCTCGCTGCCGCGCACGAAGCGTGGCTGGTGCATCGCGACATCAAGCCCGAGAACATCGCCATCCGAAAAGATGGGCTGGTGAAAGTGCTCGACTTCGGTGTCTCCGCGCTCCACGGCGACGGCGACGCCACCGATCCGATCCGCCGCCCCGGCTCGCTCGTCGGCACGCTGTACTACCTCTCGCCCGAGCAGGTGCGGGGCGAGCCCATCATCGACAATCGCTCCGACATCTACAGCCTAGGCGTGATGCTCTACGAGATGCTGTGCGGCCATGTCCCCTTCCACGGCGAGCATGTGATGGACACGCTGGCCCAGATCGTCGAGCGCGAGCCTGATCCGCTGCCGGCGCTCGTCCACTGGAAGCTCCGGGATCTGGTCATGGGCGCGCTGCGCAAGAATCTCTACGACCGCCTGCAGACGATGGCCGAGATCGTGACGACCTTGAACGACGTCCGCCTCGAGCTCCAGATCCGGGAGCGCTCCCGAACCGCCTAGGAGTTGGCGAGCCGCTCCAGCGCCGACAGCAGATCGGCGATCTCGTAGGGCTTCCGCAGGATCTCCACGGCGTTTTCCTTCAGCACTGCCCCGAGGCCGTCGCCGTGTCCGGTGGAGAAGAGGACCGGAAGGCCCGGCCACTGCCGGCGCACCTTGCGAAAGACCTCCACGCCGCTGATGTCCGGCAGGGTCACATCGAGAATCACCGCGTCCGGCGTGAAGCTCTTGATCGCATCGACCACGCCAAGGCCCTGCCCGATCGTGTGGACCGTGAAGCCTTCCAGTTCGAGAAGCGAGGTCATGCCGGCCACCACCATCTCATCGTCCTCGACGAGGAGGAGCCGGTGGAAGCGCCTCTCGGCGTTCGGACCTTTGGATGCGGCCATGGTGGATCTACGGCGAAAGCGGCTCTGGGTTAGTCCACCACAGATACGATCGCTGCTAGTTAGAGCGATTATTAAGGAAATTAACGACGATTGTCCAGAACCTCGCCGGGTCCGGCATCCCGGACGGCTGGGGAGAACGGTCTGGAGAGGGGAAGGGTGCCGCGCGTGGAGTTACCGCGCGGCTTTGGCGATCTTGCCGGTGCGGATGCAGCGGGTGCAGACGTTCATCCGCTTCACCGCCGCGCCGACCATAACCCGGACGCGCTGCAGGTTCGGCAACCAGCGCCGGCTTGAAACGTTGTGGGCGTGGCTGACCCGGTTTCCGAACACGGGGGCCTTGCCGCAGACTTCACACATCTTTGCCATCGATAGACTCCTCAAATAACGCGAAAGGGGTGGGATTGTAACGGCGGAGCGGTTTTGGCGCAAACC
>Ga0157378_10001069_pt1 | contig 25077 bp, 19 predicted proteins | sample M65metaG_FD_115309 | JGI IMG/M metagenome (GOLD analysis project Ga0157378, IMG submission 115309) | Miscanthus rhizosphere microbial communities from Kellogg Biological Station, Michigan, USA - M6-5 metaG | ecosystem: Host-associated > Plants > Roots > Rhizosphere > Soil | place: USA: Michigan...
CGTCGTTCTGGACATGGCGCACTTCCTGGTCGAGGTCGTAGCCGGAGAAGTCGACGCCGGTCCAGCCCGACATCAGCGCCAGCGCGCCCTCGGGGTTGATGTGCTTGCGATAGTCGGCGTGTTTCGCCTTGGCCTCGGCGTCGGTGCGGCCGAGAACGATGGTCATCATGCTGAACATCAGGATCTCAGCCGGATTCCGCCCGTTCTCCTTGGCCTGCGCCCGGATCGCGGCCACGCGCGGCCCGATGATCTTGGCCGACGGACCCGACATGAAAACGCATTCGGCGTGCTGGCCGGCGAACTGCCGTCCGCGCGGTGAGGTGCCGGCCTGGTACAGCACCGGCGTCCGCTGCGGCGACGGTTCGCTGAGATGGATGGCATTGAGACGGTAGTGGTTACCCTCGTGTTCGATGCGATGCACTTTGGAGGGATCGGCAAAAATCCCACGCGCGCGGTCGCGCAGCACGGCGTCGTCCTGCCAGCTTCCTTCCCAGAGCTTGTAGACCAGCTCCATATACTCATCCGCGATGTCGTAGCGGTCGTCATGCGCGGTCTGCTTGTCCTTGCCTGCCCCGCGCGCGGCGCTGTCGAGATAGCCGGTCACCACGTTCCAGCCGATGCGGCCACCGGTCAGATGGTCCAGCGTCGACATCCGTCGCGCGAACGGGTAGGGCGGCTCGAACGACAGATTGCTGGTGACGCCGAAGCCGAGATGTTCGGTCACCGCCGCCATCGCCGGGATCAGCATCAGCGGTTCGTTCGAAGGCGTCTGCGCGGCATTGCGCAGGGCGGCGTCCGGGCTGTTGCCATAGACGTCATAGACGCCGAGCACGTCGGCAAGGAACAACCCGTCGAAGCGCCCGCGTTCCAGCGTTTTGGCGAGATCGATCCAGTAGGACAGGCGATTATAATCGAGGGTGCGGTCGCGCGGGTGGGTCCACAACCCCGGCGACTGATGCGCCACGCAGTTCATGGCAAAGGCGTTGAGCCGGACTTGTTTTTTCATGTTGGCAACTTCTGAAACGACGTCGCGCGGCAGCGCCGCGCGACGAAGGTGGGAGCGGGAGGTTAGCGACCAGCCTGCTTGAACGGCATTTGCGCATCCGCCGGCGGCGCGACACGGGCGACATTGAGCGTCATCGAGACCACGTCGTAGTAACCGTTGACCGCGATCAGGTCCATGATGCCCTGTTCGCCGAATTTCTCCAGTGCCTTGCCGTAGATCGCGTCGTCGACGCCGTGATCCCGGCGGAGTTGGGTGGTGAACTCCCAGACGATGGCTTCATCGTCCTTCATCTTGTCGGGCTTGTTGCCGGCGCCGATTGCAGCAACGATCGCGGGATCGAGGCCGGCCTTGATCGCCAGCGGGGCGTGGGCATACCACTCGTATTGCGAGCCCCAATGCTGCGCCGTCATGATGATTGCCATCTCGTTGAGGCGCTTGTCGAGCGAGGTGTTGAAACGGATATATTCGCCGACCTTCTGTAGCCGGTCCGCCAGTTCGGGGCTGCGCAGCCAGGCATTGAACGGGCCTCCGATCCCCTTGCGCGGTCCGGACATGATGGCCTCGGCCACGGCGCGCTGCGCTGACGTCATCTTGTCGAGTGGCATCTCCGCCATCCGTTCCCCGGTGAGCGCCATCGCCGAACCGGCAAACAGCAGACAGATCGCGGACGCACGCAGGATCGTTTTCATGGACGGCCTCCCTGATTTTCGCCCGATCGGATGCCGGGCTGCAGCTCGAAAGTGTTGCATTCCCGACGATTTTGGCAAGACCCATTCGGCTGGTCGCGAGCCACTTCCAGCGGGCGATTTATCCCGATAGGTTGGATGGCACACGATCAAGAGTACCAAGGAAAAAGAATATGGCGACCAGAGCCGACGCGATCGCAAAAGCGCGCGAGCATCTTCATTCCGGGGCGTTCATTGCCGAGCTGAACCGCCGGGTCGGCTTCAGGACGCAAAGCCAGGAACCGCTGCCGGGCGATCCGATGCGCGCCTATCTGGTCGAGGCCCTGACGCCGGCGTTCGAGGAAATGGGGTTTACGACGCGGATCGTGGAATCGCCTATCGGCAAGGGGCCCTATCTGGTGGCCGACTATCGCGAGGACCCGTCGCGCCTGACCGTGCTGTCCTATGGCCATGGCGACGTCGTCGGCGGCATGGTCGGCGAATGGCGGGACAATCTCGACCCGTGGAAAACCACCATCAAGGGTGAACGCGTCTATGGCCGCGGCACTGCCGACAACAAGGGTCAGCACAGCATCAACATGGCGGCGCTGCGCATGGTGCATGAAGCCCGCGGCGGCAAGCTCGGCTTCAACGCCAAGTTCATCATCGAAACATCGGAGGAAATCGGCTCGCCGGATCTGGCGCAAGTCTGCCAGTCCCTGCATGAGGAACTGAAAGCCGACCTGCTGCTGGCTTCCGATGGTCCCCGGCTGTCGGCGGATCGCCCGACCGTCTTCCTCGGCTGCCGCGGCGGCGTCCGCATCGCGCTCGACGTCAACCTGCGCGAAGGCGGCAATCACTCCGGCAACTGGGGCGGACTACTCGCCAACCCCGCGACCATCCTCGCCAACGCCATCGCAGCCCTGGTCGATCATCGCGGCCGGATGAAGCTCGAGATCATGAAGCCGCCGCGGATATCGAACCAGATTCGCAGCGTGCTGGCCGAAGTGGAGGTCAAGCCGACACCGGACGAACCGCAGCTTTCGGACAACTGGGGCGAAGACGATCTAACCGCCGCCGAGCGCGTCTATGCCTGGAACACACTGGAAGTGCTGGCGATGTCGTCGGGCAACATCGATGAACCGGCCAATGCGATTCCCGGTCGGGCGCGCGCGGTGCTGCAGCTTCGCTTCGTAGTCGGCACCGACTACGAAAAGGTGGCCGATGCCGTCAGGGATTATCTGCACGCCAACGGCTTTGGCATGGTCGAAGTCTCCGGCCAGCAGCGGTTTGGCGCGTCGCGAACCGATGTCGACAGCCCCTGGGTGAACTGGGCCGCGGAGTCGATTCGCAAGACCACCGGCAAGCCGCCGGCGATCCTGCCCAATATTGGTGGTTCGCTGCCCAATGGCGTGTTCGCCGAAGGGCTGGGTCTGCCGACGATCTGGGTGCCGCATTCCTATCCCGGCTGCTCGCAACACGCGCCGGACGAACACATCCTGCTGCCGCTGACCGAGGAAGCGCTGGCGATCATGGCGGGATTGTTCTGGGATCTCGGCGAGACGCCGCCGTGAAAATCCTGAAGAGATAGCTACGGCGACACGAATCGGGTTCGAAAAACGGGGGATCGTAGATGGCGTTGTCGGGAACCGAAGTAGCAGGGGTAACATCCACGAAGCCAAAGGACGTCACCAAGCTGATCGTCGCGACGTCGGTCGGCAATGCTCTGGAATGGTACGACATCGCCGTCTACGGCTATTTCGCGATCTACGTATCGAAGGCTTTCTTTCCCAATGACGACCAGACCGCGTCGCTGTTGCTGACGCTGGGCACGTTCGGCCTGTCCTATCTGGCGCGGCCGATCGGCGGCGTCGTGCTCGGCGCCTATGCCGACCGCTACGGCCGCAAGGCATCGCTGATGGTTTCCATCGTCATGATGACGCTGGGTACGCTCGCGGTCGCGGTGATGCCTGGTTATGCGACCATCGGCATTCTCGCGCCGATTGCGGTGATTCTCGCCCGCCTGGTGCAGGGCTTCTCCGCCGGGGGCGAGTTCGGCAGTTCGACCGCGTTTCTGGTCGAGCATATGCCGCACCGGCGCGGCTTCGTCGCAAGCTGGCAATTCGCCAGCCAGGGGCTCAGCGGATTGCTGGCGTCGGGGTTTGGCGTCTGGCTCACCTCGACCATGACCCCGGCCGATCTCGAATCCTGGGGCTGGCGGATCCCGTTCCTGTTTGGCGTCCTGATCGGGCCGATCGGCATCTACATCCGCAACAATATCGAAGATGCGACCGCGCCTCCGGCGGCCAAGAATGAATCCGTCGTTGCCCGCGTATTTGCCGAGCAGAAGCTGCGGGTGTTGCTGGGCATCGGCGCCATCGCGGTGACGACCTCGATCAACTACCTCATCGTCTACATGCCGACCTATGTGGTCAAAACCCTCAAGCTGCCGCCGTCGGTCGGCTTTCAGGCGGCGCTTGCCGCCGGCATCGCAGTCACCTTGCTGCCGCCGATCGCCGGAATCATCTCGGACCGGATCGGGCGCACCACCCACATGATCGTATTCTGCCTGCTGTTGCTGGCATCGGCGTTTCCGGCCTTCCTGATCCTGACTCAGACACCGACGCCGATGGTGATCATTCTGGTCGTGCTCGGCCTCGGCACTCTGAAAGCGCTCTACTTCGGGCCACTGGCGGCGCTGATGTCCGAACTGTTCCCGCCGGTGACGCGCGGCACCGGGCTCGGATTGAGCTACAATATCGGTGTCACGATGTTCGGCGGCATGTCGCCGGTGACCATGGCATGGATGGGCAGCTTTGCCTTCTTCGGCAACCTCGCGCCGGGCTATTACGTCACCTTCTGCGGGCTCGTCAGCCTCTGCGCGCTGGTCACGATCCGGCGGACGGCGGCAGATGACGGGTTTGCCTAGCGGAACAAAATTTCCATTCGTTAGAATTTTGGTCGATTTCCCGCAATTAAAGGTCAGCCAGGCGAAATAAAGCCTGTCGCGGCCGCTTCGCTCACTCTAGGATCGGAGCAAAGCGGAGACCAGACGATGGCGGCTATGTCCAAGAGAAAGCCTGACCTGTCCGTGGTCGGACAGGCCGACAAGTTTAACGCCATCCAGAAAGTCTGCGCGATCCTGCGCGTGCTGGCGCAGAATTCTCCGCTGCGGCTGACCGAGATCGCCGATGCGACTTCGCTGAACAAGGCGACGACGCTGCGCATCCTGGGTTCTCTGATCGACGAAGGTTTTGTCAGCCGCGTCACCGGCGCCAAGACCTATGAGCTCGGGCAGGAGGCGCGGGTGATGGCGATCGGCGCGCGCCGCACTGTCGACATTGCCGAACTGGCGCAGCCAAGCCTGCTGCGGCTGTCGGAGCGATCCGCCGATACCGCCTTGCTGTCGGTGCGCAGCGGCGTCGAGGCGCTTTACCTGGCGCACTCGGTCGGCAGCCACCCGCTGCAACCGAATTATCTGCAAATCGGCAGCCGCCGCCCGCTCGGCGTCGGCGCCGGCAGCCTGGCACTGATGGCTTGGCTGCCGGATGCCGAGATCGAGGCGATCGTCGTGGTGTTGATCCCGCGGCTGGCGAAGTCGCCGCGGATCACGCCGAAATATCTGCGCGAACGCATCACCGCTGCGCGCAAGCATGGCCATACCATGCTGCTTGATGCCGCCTATCCCGGCATGGGTGGGGTCGGCGTGCCCGTGCGCGACGATGCCGGCCAGGTGATCGCGGCGCTCAGTATCGGCGCCTCCAGCGACCGCATCCGGCGGCGCGAGGCGGAACTCGCCGAGATGCTGAAACGGGAAGCGCAGATCCTGATGCGGGCGATGGCGCAACCGGCCAAGCCGATGAAGATGATCAAGGTGGGCTAGGCAGCGGGCGCCGAAGCAATAATCAAGACCGGCTCAAGGTCGCGGTACCTTGCGATATCGGTGGCTTCGGGCCATGTTATGCCGGCCAATGCCGGCATCGCGGGATACTATCTCGAGCGCATGAGTTCAGCTTCCGACGCCGCCGTCGTTCAGGCGTTCACCGAAATTCCAGCCTTGCTCGACCGGGCGCCCGCGCTGGTCGTGCGCGGCCGTTTTCTCGATTGCGAGTGCCTGCTGGGGCCGACCGGTCATCCCTTTCACGCCTCGATCCGTCAGGGGCGGATCGTCGACCTGACGCCGGCGCCGGTGCTGATGCGCTCCTGGCGGTTCTCCTATCGCGCTTCGCCGGCGGCCTGGGCCGAACACTGGCAGGCCGCGCCGCGGCCGGGATTTCACGATCTGCTGGCGCTGACCAAGCGCGGCGACGCGGCGCTGGAGGGCGACCTGCATCCCTTCATCGCCAACCTGCAATATTTCAAGGACGTGCTGGCGTTGCCGCGGCAGAATTTTGTCATGGTGGCGTCATGAACGGCGACATCGAGGCGATCATCGGCCGTTATGTTCATGTCGACATCGACGGCAAGATGTACCGCATCTACTTCGAGGAAAATGGCACGGGAATTCCGCTGGTGTGCCTGCACACCGCGGGCGCCGACGCCAGGCAGTGGCGGCATCTGCTCACCGACGAAGCGTTCGCCAGGAATTTCCGCATCGTCGCCTTTGACATGCCTTGGCACGGCAAGTCCAATCCGCAGGCCGATTGGGACGGTTCGGAATATCAGCTCACCACCGCGCGATACACCGCGACCATCCGGGCGTTCTGCAAGGCGCTGAAGCTCGACCGGCCGGTCGTGATGGGCTGTTCGATCGGCGGCCGCATCGTTCTCAACCTGGCGATCGATCACGCCGCCGAATTCCGCGCGCTGATTGGGCTGGAAGCCGCCGATTTCCAGGCGCCGTGGTACGACACCACCTGGCTCAACCGGCCGGACGTTCACGGCGGCGAGGTCTGTGCCGCGCTGGTGTCCGGCCTGATCGCGCCGCAGAGCCCGGTGGCTTCGCGGATGGAGACGCTGTGGGGCTACAAGCAGGGCGGTCCCGGCGTCTTCAAGGGCGACCTCTATTTCTACCGGGTCGACGGCGACTTGCGCGGCCGGGTCGAGAAGATCGATACTAAAGTATGTCCGCTGTTTCTGCTGACCGGCGAGTATGATTTCTCCTGCACGCCGGAGGACACGAAACGGACGGCCGCCGCGATCCGTGGCGCCCAGGTCACGATCATGGAGCAGCTCGGTCATTTTCCGATGAGCGAAAATCCCGATCAGTTTCGCCGCTATATCGCGCCGGTGCTCGGCGAGATTCTGAAGTCATCGATGTAACCCACGAGGAGTACTGGCATGAAACATTCGACCATCATCGGCCTTGCGTTCACTGCTGCGCTTTGCGTCGGCCAGGCGCAGGCCGAGGATCTCACCGGGACGTTGAAGAACATCAAGGACACCGGCGCCATCACGCTCGGCTTTCGCGATTCCTCGATCCCGTTCTCCTATCTCGACGACAGCCAGAAGCCGATCGGCTACGCCATGGACATCTGCTACAAGATCGTCGATGCCGTGAAGAAGGAGCTCAAGCTCGACAAGCTCGAGGTCAAGCTCAATCCGGTGACGTCGTCGACCCGCATCCCGCTGCTTGCCAACGGTACCATCGATCTCGAATGCGGCTCGACCACCAACAATACCGAGCGGCAGAAGCAGATCGCCTACACCAACACCCACTTCCTGACCGCGAGCCGCTACGTCACCAAGAAGGCGAGCAAGATCGGTTCGATCGACGACCTCAAGGGCAAGACGGTGGTCTCGACCGCCGGCACCACCAACATCAAGCAGCTCACCGAAGCCAATGCCGCGCGCAACCTCGGCATCAACATCATCCCGGCCAAGGATCATGCCGAGGCCTTCCTGATGGTCGAAACCGATCGCGCGGTCGCCTTCGTGATGGACGACATCCTGCTGGCGAGCCTTGCCGCCGGATCGAAGGCGCCCGATGACTACGTCATCTCCAAGGACGCGTTCTCGAAGCCTGAGCCCTACGGCATCATGCTGCGCAAGGACGATCCGGCCTTCAAGAAGGTGGTCGATGCCGCCACCGCCGCGCTCTACACCGGCGGCGAGGGCCAGAAGATCTACGACAAGTGGTTCACGCAAAAGATTCCGCCGAAGGGGCTGAACCTCAACGTGCCGATCGGTCCGGAGCTGAAGAACGAATTCGCCAAGCCATCGGACTCGCCGGATCCGGATTCGTACAAGTAGTACCTCAGGCGTCGTTCGGCCCATGCAATGGCCCGGTCATTGCATGGGCTTCGGCGTTTAATGCCCCGACACTGTCCAAACGAGGAGAATTCGAATGAAGCGTTGGCGTACGGTAGCGTGCACGTTCGCAATCGCCTGCTGCGCAGGGCAGGTTGGAGCAGAGGAACTGACCGGGACCCTCAAGAACGTCAAGGAGACCGGCGCGATCACCCTCGGCTATCGCGAATCCTCGATCCCGTTCTCCTATCTGGACGACAGCCAGAAGCCGGTCGGCTACGCCATGGACATCTGCTACAAGATTGTCGAGGCCGTGAAGAAGGAGCTCAAACTCGACAAGCTCGAGGTCAAGCTCAATCCGGTGAGTTCATCGGCGCGGATTCCATTGATGGCCAACGGCACCATCGATCTCGAATGCGGCTCGACCACGAATAACACCGACCGCCTGAAGCAGGTGGCGTTCACCAATACGCATTTCCTCACCGCCACCCGGTTCGTTTCCAAGAAGTCGAGCAAGCTCGGTTCGATCGAGGATCTCAAGGGCAAGGCGGTGGCTTCGACGTCAGGCACCACCAACATCAAGCAGCTCACCGAAACAAATGCGGCGCGCAACCTCGGCATCAATATCATTCCGGCCAAGGAGCATGCCGAGTCCTTCCTGCTGGTCGAGACCGACCGTGCGGTGGCTGCCGTGCTGGATGATATCCTGCTCGCCAGCTTCGTCGCGGGATCGAAGGATCCGGACGCTTACGTGATTTCGGCCGATGCGTTTTCGAAGCCTGAACCTTATGGCATCATGCTGCGGAAGGACGATCCGGCCTTCAAGAAAGTCGTCGATGCTGCCACTGCCGCGCTCTATACCAGCGGCGAGGGCCAGAAGATCTACGACAAGTGGTTCATGCAGAAGATCCCGCCGAAGGGCTTGAATCTGAACACGCCGATCGCGGCAGAGCTGAAGAACGAGTTCGCCAAACCGTCGGACTCGCCCGATCCGGATTCCTACAAGTAAGCGAGTGTCATGGTGAGGAGCCGCTCCGCGGCGTCTTGAGACGATGCTTCGCATCGCTCGGAGAACCATGAGGTCTGGACGGTGGCCTTCATCCTTCGAGACGCGGCTTGAGCCGCTCTTCGGGACGAGGGGCACTGACCTGATGTACCGCCAGCCTTGGCCGGAAGTTTGCATGGACGTTGCCTGCATAAGCGATAAGCTGGCAGGTGTTGGCGCTTGAGGTTGACAGCGCTTCGCGGGGGCGATCGTGAACTACCACTGGAACTGGGGCATCTTCTGGCAGCCGTCACCGAACGGCACCGGCAACTATCTTGATATGTTGCTGTCGGGGCTGGTGATGACGATCAAGACCGCGCTGCTGGCCTGGATCATCGCGCTGGTGCTCGGAACCATCATCGGCGTGATGCGGACGCTGCCGTCGCGGATCGCGTCCACGATCGGCTTCTGCTATGTCGAGTTCTTCCGCAACATCCCGTTGCTGGTGCAGCTCTTCCTGTGGTTCTTCGTGCTGCCCGAACTGCTGCCGCGCGGCGCCGGGTTGTGGCTGAAGCAGTTGCCCAACGCGCCGTTCTGGACGGCGGCGATCGGCGTCGGCCTGTTCATGTCGGTGCGCGTCGCCGAACAGCTTCGCGCCGGCATCGGATCGTTGCCGCGCGGGCAGAAGATGGCCGCGACCGCGCTCGGGCTGACGACGACGCAGGCCTACCGCTACGTGCTGTTGCCGATTGCCTTTCGGGTTATCCTGCCGCCGCTGACGTCCGAATTTCTCTCGACCATCAAGAACACCTCGGTGGCGATCACGATCGGGCTGATCGAATTGACCGGCGAGGCGCGGGCGATGCAGGAGTTTTCGTTCCAGGTGTTCGAGGCCTTCACGGCGGCGACGGTGCTCTACCTCCTCATCAACATCGTCGTTGTGATCGCGATGCGCTTCCTCGAGCGCCAGGTGGCCATCCCCGGCTACATTTCCGGGAAGTAAGGGCCATCAGATGTTCAGCAATTTCGATTTCGATGTCATCCGCCGGTCGCTGGGGTACCTGTTCTTCGACGGCATGACTTTCACGCTGACGCTCACCGCGCTGTCGGCGGCGGGCGGCCTGATGTTCGGCACCTTGCTGGCGCTGATGCGGCTGTCCGGCTCGAAGCTGCTCGGCCGCATCGCCGGCCTCTATGTCGATCTGATGCGCTCGCTGCCGCTGGTGCTGGTCATCTTCTGGTTCTATTTCCTGGTGCCCTATATCGGGCAGTGGGTGACCGGCGCATCGCGGCCGATCAAGGTCGGCGCGTTCGCGTCTTCGCTGATCACCTTCATCATGTTCGAGGCGGCGTATTTCTCCGAAATCATGCGCGCCGGCATTCAATCGATCTCGAAGGGGCAGCCGGCAGCCGCCTACGCGCTCGGCCTGACCTACAGCCAGACCATGCGCTATGTCGTATTGCCTCAGGCGTTCCGGAACATGCTGCCGGTGCTGCTGACGCAGACCATCGTGCTGTTCCAGGACACCTCGCTGGTCTACGTGCTGTCGATCCCGGATTTTCTCGGCGCCGCCAGCAAGGTGGCGCAGCGCGACGGCCGGCTGGTCGAGATGTATCTGTTTGCGGCCCTCGTCTATTTCGTCATTTCCAGTGTCGCGTCGTTCGGCGTCCGCCGCCTGCAGTCGCGCATCGCCATCGTCCGGTAAGGGTTCGACATGATCGAGATCAACCACGTCAGCAAATGGTACGGGCCGAGTTTTCAGGCCCTGAAGGACTGCACCACCAGCGTCGCCAAGGGCGAGGTGGTGGTGGTGTGCGGTCCCTCCGGCTCGGGAAAATCGACCCTGATCAAATGCGTCAATGCGCTGGAACCGATCCAGCAAGGCGAAATCATTCTCGACGGCATCAAGGTCAACGATCCCAGGACCGACCTGCCGAAGCTGCGAGCCCGTGTCGGCATGGTGTTCCAGCACTTCGAGCTGTTTCCGCATCTGCGGATCATCGAAAACCTGTGCCTGGCGCAGGAGAAGGTGCTGGGCCGCGCGCACAACGCTGCGATGGCCAAGGCGGAGAAGTTGCTCGATCGCGTCGGGTTGAAGGCGCAAGCGAAAAAATATCCGGCCGAATTGTCCGGCGGCCAGCAGCAGCGCGTGGCGATCGCCCGCGCGCTCGCCATGGACCCGATCGCAATGTTGTTCGACGAGCCGACTTCGGCGCTCGACCCCGAAATGATCTCGGAGGTGCTCGACGTCATGGTCGATCTCGCCCGCGAGGGCATGACGATGATGGTGGTCACCCATGAGATGGGCTTTGCCAGCAAGGTCGCCAACCGGGTGATCTTCATGGACCAGGGCGAGATCGTCGAGGACGCGCAAAAGACCGATTTCTTCGGCAGCCCGCGCAGCGACCGCGCGCAGAAGTTTTTGTCGAAGATCCTGTCGCATTGATTGTTCCGAGCCGCTCGGAGCAATTCCTTCCGCGTCATTGCGAGCGAAGCGAAGCAATCCAGTTTGCCGCGCAAAGAAAGACTGGATTGGTTCGTCGCTTCGCTCCTCGCAATTGCGGGTGGTTTTGACGTCTCGGAATGACGGTCCTAAGGGTTCCTCCCTCTTAACAAATTGCGTATAACGTCCGCCGCAACTGCTTTGGACGTCCTCAGGAGAATCCGCCTTGGAACAGATCGCTTACGTCAACGGCGCGTATGTGCCCCTTTCAGATGCCAAGGTGTCGATCCTCGACCGCGGCTTCCTGTTCGCCGACGGCATCTATGAAGTTGCCGCCGTACTTGATGGCAAGCTGATCGACAATGCCTCGCATCTGGCGCGGCTGGAGCGCTCGGTCGGGGAGATCGAGCTGGCGCTGCCGGTGAGCACTGCCGAAATCCAGGAGATCCAGCGCGAGCTGGTCAAGCGCAACAATCTCGTCAACGGCATGGTCTATCTGGAAGTCACGCGCGGCGCCGACACCGGCCGCGATTTCGCCTTTCCCAAGGACGTCAAGCCGACGCTGGTCATGTTCACCTCGGTCAAGGACATCATCAATGCGCCGTCGGCCAAGACCGGCATCGGTGTCATCACGGTGCCCGATCTGCGCTGGACCCGCCGCGACATCAAGAGCGTGGCGCTGCTGGCGCAGGTGCTCGCAAAGCAAGCGGCGGCTGCTGCCGGCGCCGGCGAGGCCTGGATGATCGAGGACGGCAAGGTGACCGAAGGCGGTTCGTCGTCCTGCTTCATCCTGACCCAGGACGATGTGATCGTGACCCGGCAGAACGGCAGCGAGATCCTGCCGGGCTGCACCCGCAAGGCGGTCGTCGCGCTCGCCGAAGAGCGCCAGCTCCGCGTCGAGGAGCGCGCGTTTTCGATCGAGGAAGCACTGGCGGCCAAGGAAGCCTTCGTCACCAGCGCGACGGTATTCGTACAGGGCGTGGTGACGATCGACGGCAAGAAGGTCGGCAACGGCAAGCCCGGTCCGATGACCGACCGGCTGCGCGAGATCTATGTGGATTTTGCGAAGCAGACGGCGGTGTAGATCCAATCGCCGTTACGGTTTTCATCCGTCGTCGCCCGGCTCGTCCGGGCGATCCAGTATTCCAGAGGCATTCATCGTTGAGTGGAGAGCCTGGGCATGCGATGGCCGCGTCATGACCGATGGTCATCAGACGCATAGCATTGTCAGGCCCAGCGTGGTTTGGTGGTGCTCTCTCCAGCCGCAGCCAAGGTCCCATGCAAGCCAGAAACAACGCGGTGAAGTCGTCCATCCTGTTCGCGCTTGCAGCATGCGCGTTGTCATTCGCGTCAAACGGCGCGGTCCTCGCCGCCTATCCCGAACGCATCGTCAAAATCGTGGTTCCGTTCGCACCGGGCGGTGGCACCGACGTGGTGGCGCGAACGCTGGCACAGGAGATGTCGAAAGACCTCGGCGTCTCCGTCATCATCGAGAACAAGCCTGGGGCGGGAACCATCATCGGCACACAATCGGTCGCGTCCAGCCCGCCGGACGGTTACACGCTGCTGATGGGCACGTTCGCCAACGCCGTCAATCCAAGCCTGCAGGCCAGGTTGCCGTACGATGCCCATGGCGACTTCGCCGCGGTAGCGCTGGTGGCGCGTTCGTTCAACCTCGTGGTGGTCAATCCGGCATCCCCGATCAAGTCGATCGCAGACCTTATCGCGGCGGCCAAGGCCGAACCGGACAAGCTTTCCTATGGCACCTATGGCACCGGCACTTCGGCGCATCTGGCCGGCGAACTGTTCAAGCACATGGCCAGGGTCAACCTGACCACGGTGCCTTACAAGGGCGCGGCGCCAGCGATTACCGACCTGCTCGGCGGGCAGATCCAGGTGATCTTCACGACGGTGGCGAGCGCAGCGTCGCTGGTGGAATCCGGGCAGTTGCGCGCCATTGCCGTGACCTCGGCGGAACGTTCGCCGGCGTTCCCGAATCTGCCGACGGTGTCGGAAGCCGGCGTGCCCGGTTATGCCGCCGAGGCCTGGTACGGCCTCTATGCCCCGGCGAAGACGCCAACCGAGATCATCGACCGCTTGAACAAGTCGGCCGCAAGAGCCGTCCAGGCCGAGACCTTCAGAAAACTCGGCGTCAATGAAGGCCTCGTCATGATGGCCGAGCCGCCCCAAGCGCTCGACACATATTTCGCAGGCGAGGAAGCGCGCTGGCGCCAGGTCATCAAGGATGCCGGCATCAAGCCGGAGTAGGGAATAATCGCCACGCCCTGGGGTTGCTGGTCGATAACCCAAGGGGAGGATGACCATGTCAGCTATCGGACGTCGTCAATTTGCGCTCGCGAGCCTTGTTTCCGTCTGTTTCGCCCTGCCGGCATCCGCGCAGGAGACCGTTCGCATTCGCGGCACCGTCGAGCGCATCGAGGGCCCGGTCTTCGTGGTCAAGAACCGCGATGGCGCCGAGATGAAGCTGACGTTGACCGACAATCCGCTGTTCGTCGTGATCATTCCGTCCAAAATGAGCGACATCAAGCAAGGCATGTTCGTCGGCTCGGCCGGCATGATGCAGCCAGACGGCGTCCAGAAAGCCATCGAGGTGCACATTTTCCCGGAATCCATGCGCGGCACCGGTGAAGGTCATTACGACTGGGACCTGCTGCCCAAGAGCAAGATGACCAACGCCAATGTCGAACAGGCCGTCACCGGCGTCGACGGCCAGACACTGTCGGTGAAGTACAAGGATGGCGAGAAGAAATTGCTCGTGACCCCCGAGACTGTCGTGGTCACCTACGAAATGGGCAAGAGGGAAGAAGTGCAGCCCGGCACCAAGATCTTCGTGGCTGCCGCGAAGAAACAGCCGGATGGCACCGTGCAGGCGCCGCGCATCACCTATGGCCGGAACGGCCAGGCGCCGGCGTTCTGATGGGGACTACTGCTCGATCTTGATATTGGCGGCCTTGGCGACCGCGCCCCAGCGGGCGATGTCGGCGGCCAGTATCCTGGCGAATGCGTCGGACGAATTGCCGACGGTGTCGATGCCGAGCGGTTTTAAGCGCGCCTTGACGTCGGGCAGCGTGGCGATGCGCATGAACTCGCCTTCGAGCTTTTTGACGATCGCCGGCGGCGTGCTCTTGGCGACGAAGATGCCGCTCCACAGCACCGCATCGACGTCGGCGCCGGCCTCCAGAAGCGTCGGCACATCGGGCAATTCCTCCATCCGCTTCGGCGCGGCGACGGCCAGCGCCCGCACGGTGTTGCTCTTGACTTGCGGCAAGACCGGGCCGGCATCGGCGATGGTCGTGGTGACCTGGCCGGACACGACCGCCAGCACCGACTCGTTGGCGCTTTTGTAGGGAATGACCTGCATCGGTGCGCCGGTCTTCTGTTTGAACAGCTCGGTGACGAGCTGAAACGAAGCCGACGAACTTGCATAGTTCATCTTGTCCGGATTGGCCTTGGCATAGGTCACGAGTTCCGCCGCCGTCTTGATCGGCGACGAGGCGTTGACGATCATGATCAGCGGAAACGAAGCCAGTTCGGAAACCGCGACAAAATCGTTGATCGCGTCATAGGGCAGCTTGGCGTAGACGGCGGGATTGATCGAGATACCGCTGGCGCTCATCAACAGCGTGTAACCGTCGGGCTGCGACTTGGCGACATATTCGGTGGCGACGATGGCGCCGCCGCCCGGCTTGTTTTCGACGATCACGGGTTGGCCGAGGCTTTCGGACAGCTTTTGTCCGAACACGCGGGCGATGATGTCGTTGCCGCCGCCGGCGGCGAAGCCGACGATAATGTGAATGGCCCGGCTCGGATATTTCGACGGGTCCTCCTGCGCGGCGGCCGGCATGGCGAGCGCCAGCCACCCAAGACACGCCGTCATCACAAAATTGCCGGGCGTTCGCATGCAATAAATCCCTCGGATCGAACTAGAGCTTCGTCACCTTGATATGCAATACGGCCGCCTTGCCGTCATCGAGCGCCGCGAAAGCGCGGTCGATGGCGTCGGCGAGCTGATCCGGTTCGGTAACACATTCGCCGTGCGCGCCGAACGCCTTGCCGACCTCGGAAAAGTCGCGCCGTTCGCCCTGACGCCCCGACGTCAGCCGCGACTGGAATTGATCCGTCTCCGCCGCAATGCCCTTCGGATAGACCCGCTGCGTGGCCGACTTCACCGCCTGCCAGCCGCCATTGTCGAGCACCACGGTCAGGATCGGGATCTGGTATTGCTGCGCGACGGCGTAAACGCTGTCGGGCGACGAGAAATGAAAGCCACCGTCGCCGATCACCTGCACGACACGGCGTCCGGGTTGCGCGAGCCTCAAGCCCAGCGCCATGCCGCCGGAGAAGCCGAGCCCGCCGCCGGCCAGACCGACATAGGTCTTCGGGCGGGTGCGAACGACATGCTCCTGCAGCGCCGGTCCGTTCCGGATCGCCTCATTGAGGACGACGTCGTCAGGTGCAAGCCTTCCGCTCAGCGTTGCAAATACGAAGGCCGGATTCAGTGCGCCCGAAACGCCCTTGTTGGCGCTCGCAGTGGCGCGCCGCTTGGCCGAAGCCTCGCGCGCAGCACCCCAGCTTGCGATCCGTTCCGCGACGCGCTTGCGATAGCCGTCGTCGGCGCGGGATTCGACCACCTCCAGCACCTGGTTCAGCACCGTGGCGCAATCGCCCTGAATCCGCATGTCGGTAGCAAAACCCCACATCGGGAAATCCGACTTCAGCGGATCGATGTCGATCTGGATCCATTTGATCGCGCTCGCGTGCTTGGCGGATTGCGGTACGAACGGCACGTCGGAGTCCAGCAGCAGGCCAAAATCGGCGCCATCCAGCAGCGGCAGCGGATCGGAGCCGGCGAAGCACGGCGAGTCCTGGGCGATGTTGAGGTCGATCGAATTGAACTCGGCGACGCGGACGCCGCAAGTCCGCGCCAGGCGATCGAGGGCCGCAACGGCTTCCGGCTTGCGGCCGAGATAGGCCGCGAAGGCTACCGGATTTTCGGCTGCCATCAACGCCTCCGCGATCGCGCTTGCTCGCGCCGGTTCGACGCCGCCCGCCTTCACACGGCCATAGCGCGCGGCCGGATAGGCCGGCATCACAGCCTCGTCCCATTCCTCCGCCAAGGTCTCGCGCGGCAGCATCATGTAGACAGGGCCGGGCGGGTCGCTGTGGGCAAAGGCGCCGGCGCGCGCCAGCGCTTCCTTCACCACCACGCCCGAGGGCAGCGAATATTCCCATTTGACGTAGGGGCGGACGATGCTGGCGATGTCGAACGGGTCCTGCACGAAATGCACGTAGGAATCGCGCGATCCGGTCAGTTCACCGTGCAGCGTGTGCGGCGCGCGGCCAGCGAACAGCAGCACCGGCAGCCGGTAGCGGAACAGGCTCTGGATCGCCATGCAGGCATTCGCGGTGCCGGCGTCGACATGCACCAGCACGGCCTGCGCCCGTCCGGTGGCCAGCGCATAACCGCCGGCCATGTGCACCGCGACCACTTCGTGCGGGCACAGGATCACCTCGGGATGCTTGCGGCCTTCCTTGTCCCAGCGCGCCATCTCCTCGATCAGCGACACATGGTCGGTACCGAGATTGGCGAAGATGTATTCGACGCCGAGGTCGACCAGGCCTTCGAGGAAGTAGTGCGCAGCGCTGTAGCGGGCCATCTAGCGTTTCTCGGCCACGAATTTGTTGCGCAGCGTGCCGATCCCGGTGATGTCGATCTCGACGACATCGCCGGCCTTGATGTCGGGCGAGGCGCCGTCGGTGCCCATCCAGATCACGTCGCCCGGCCACAGCGTGAAATATTTGGTCAGTTCGACGATGAACGGCACGATGCCGAAGATCATGTCGTTGGTGTGGAAGTGCCCGGTCTGCTTGCCGTTGACGCGGATGGTGGTTTCCATCTTGTCGAGGTCGACGTCGGTCTCGATCCACGGGCCCATCGGTTTGAAGGTATCGGCGTTCTTGGAGCGCCACAGCCCGCGATCGGCCTTCTGCCAGGTACGTTCGCTGACGTCGTTGCCGATGGTGTAGCCGAACACGCAGGACATCGCGTCGGCTTCGGTGAGGTGCTTTGCTTTCTTGCCGATGACAACCGCGAGTTCGCCCTCGTAGTGAATCTTCTCGGTCGCGTTGGCCGGGATCACAACATCTTCATCGTGGGCGATCAGCGCGTTCTGGGCACGATAGCCGATCTCGGGGCGGTCTGGAATGTTCGGCACCGTGCCGGCCTTGTCGGCGGCTTCCTTCAGATGCTTGAGATAGTTGAGGCCGACGCAATAGAAGGTGCGGGGGATCAGCGGCAGTTCGATCTTCACATCCTTGAGCGCATGGGTGTGCGCGCTCTTTTGCCATTCGCCGAAGGGATCGCCGTTGACGGTAATTACCTGGTCGCCCTCGACGAGACCCCAGGACGTTTTTCCTGCGGCGGTGAATTTGAGCCAGCGCATCTGCGTTTCCTTGTTCTTTTGTATTTATTCTGCCGCGACTTGCGGCGGAGTTTTCCAGGCGCCGGCGGCAGGGCGCCGCAGGCCGAGATTCTCGCGCAACGTGGTGCCGGCATAGTCTTTGTGAAACAGCCCGCGGCGCTGCAGTTCCGGCACCACATGCTTGACGAAATCGGCGTAGGAGCCCGGCACATAGGTGGCGGCGATGACAAAGCCGTCGCAGCCGCGGTTGACGAACATGTCCTCGAGCTTGTCGGCGATTTCTTTGGGGCCGCCGACCATCGCGTCCTGGGTCTGGCCGCGGCCGGAGAAGGTGATGAAGTCGCGCGTGCTCGGGTTGGCCTTGCCTGACGTCCTGAGCACGCCGTCGCGGATGCCGAGCATGCCCTGCATGCCCTGCAATTCTTCCGTGGTCAGCGGCTCGTCGATGCCCTTGGCGGCAAAGTCGAAGTTGAGGCCTTCGGCGAGCAGCGACAGCGCGTCGATCTCCAGCGGCAGTTTGCCGATCAGCGCCATCTTGTCTTCGGCCTCGGCCTGGGTCGCGCCGACCACCGGGGTGATCAGGTTGCAGAGGAACATCTGGTCGGGATCGCGGCCGGCCTTGGCGGCCTCGCCCCGGATCGCGTCGTAGCCTTGCTTGGCGCTTGCGAGATTGCGCGCCGCGGTGAAGATCACTTCGCCCCAGCGGCCGGCGAAACGTTGCCCGCGGCCGGAGGCGCCGGCCTGGATGACGACCGGGTGGCCCTGCTGCGAGCGCGGCACCGTGAACGGGCCGCGCGACTTGAAGAAGGCGCCGTTGTGGTCGAGCCGCTTCACTTTGGTTGGATCGGCAAAGCGTCCGCTCTTCTTGTCGACGATCAGCGAACCGTCTTCCCAGGAGTCCCAGTGGCCGAGCACGACTTCCATGAACTCGTCGGCGCGGTCATAGCGGAGATCGTGTTCGAGGTGCTGGTCCTTGCCCATGTTGTGGGCTTCGCCGTCATTCACTGACGTCACCACGTTCCAGGCGGCGCGGCCGTTGGTCATCAGGTCGAGCGTGGCGAAGCGGCGCGCGACATCGAACGGTTCGTAATAGGTGGTGGAGCAGGTCGAGGCCAGGCCGAGCTTGGTGGTCACCATGCCCATCGTGGTCAGCACCACAATCGGGTCCATCTTCACGCAGCGGATGCCGTATTCGACGGTATGGGCGTGGTCGCTGCCATAGCGGTCCGGCATCGCCAGGCGGTCGTCGAAGAATGCCATGTGGAATTTGCCGGCTTCGAGAATCCGGGCAATCTCCTGGTAGTAATCGGCCGACATCGAATCGTCGCGCGACTCCGGATGACGCCATGAACTCGGCAGGTTGGTGCAGTTCTGTGCCTGCAGGAAACCCACCATCGCCATTTGTCGTGTCATGTTGCTTTTCCTTGTCCGGCGGGTCCGGGTTTCACTTCAGGTCGAGTTCGGCGGCGAGCTTGTAGTCGGTCGCAAGCTGTTTCAGTCTGTCCCAGGTCGCGTCCTCGATCTCGATGCCTTCGGCCCGGCGCTTCTTTTCGCGGATGTATTCGATCTCGCCGGGATAGAACACGCCGGGCGAACCTTCCGACGGCGGCGTCGATTTGAGGTAGCGGGCGAACTCGCCGACTTCCTTCTCAAAATCCTTCAGCGGCCGGAACGCGGCGACGTTGAACACCGCCATGAACGTGCCGTCGTTGTGGCGGCCGGTCGGCTCGACACCAAACCCGAGGCCCGTGAGCAGGCCGCACAGCACTTCGACCATGGCGGCGAGCCCCGAACCCTTGTAGCCCTCGCTGCCGCCGAGCGGCAGCAGCGCGCCGCCCTTGCGATACTGGGTCGGGTCGGTGGTGTGGCGTCCTTCGGCGTCGATGATCCAGCCTTGCGGAATTTGTTCGCCGCGCGCGACCGACAATGCGATCTTGCCGGCGGCGACCGCCGAGGTCGCCATGTCGAGATAAAACGGCGCTTCGAGGTCGGAAGGCACCGCAATCGAGATCGGGTTGGTGCCGAGCCGGGCCTCGCGGCCGCCGAACGGGGCAACGTGTTTCGGCGAGCGGCCGGAGTCGGCGGCGGCAATGCCGATCATGCCGGCCCGCATTGCCATCATCGGATAGGCGGCGAGCCGCCCGACATGGCTCTGCCGGAATACCGTGCAAGCCGCGACGTTGGCGGTTTTGGCCTTGTTGATCGTCATCTCCATCGCCTTGGCGTTGACGTGGAAGCCAAACCCCCAATGGCCGTCGATCACGGTCGTGGTCGGCGATTCCTGCACGATGGTCCACTTCGCGCCGGGCACGATATGGCCGGCCTTGACGCGGTCGATATAGGTCGGGATCGCGATCACCCCGTGCGAGTCGTGCCCGGCAAGGTTGGCGTTGACGCAGCCGACGGCCACGGCGCTGGCCTCCTCGTCGGATGCGCCGGCGGCCTTGAGCAGCACCGCGCCGATGCGCGTGAGACGGTCGGCCTGAACGATCGGCATGGGATTTCCTCTTTGGATGCCCACGCATACGGCGGGTCTTGCTTGTTCTTGGCTGCGGCATGGTCTCAAAGCGGTGGCTTCAGAGCAAGCGCAGAATGTCCTGAGTGCCATGCCGGGGATGTGCTTGCCCCGGCCGGGATTTCATCAGGCGGAACCGACGGTGCGGCCGGCGGAAATTGCCGGACCGGCATCGCGGACGCCGGCCGTTCGCGACATGGCCAACAGAAGCTTAATTTCTCAGTGTTTCTGCGGAGATCGTTCGGCGGACATTTACTTTGAATCGGAACTTCCGGCGGCCAATAACGTCCATTTAGGCCTCTATCGCCCATAAAATCCCGCGGGGGCTGGCCCCTGTTGTCCGTTGGGAGCTTGGGGACGTTGAAGACCGAAATCGTGCGTACGTTTGCGGCGCTGAACGCCACCAACGAAGCGATCCTGTACGCCAAATCACCCGAAGAACTGTACCGGAAAATCAGCGAAGCCGCCTACTTCAGCGGAGACTTTCTGGCGTCGGCGATCTTCCTGCTCGAGCCCGGCACCAACCTGCTGCGCTTCGCCGCCGGCTTTGGCGACGATATCGCCCGTTTGCGCAGCATCGACATTTCGATCGTGGCGGGTACGCCTGAGGGTTCGGGCGTGTGCGGACGGGCCTTTCGCGATCAGCAGGTGATCGTCAGCAACGATTTTCTCAACGAGACGCACTCGCTGGCCTGGCGCGAAGGAGCCAGAGCCGCTCAGGTCGGCGCGGCCGCGGCGCTGCCGTTGACCTGCAACGGCCGCAGCGTCGGCGTCTTTCTCGTGACCAGGCGCGAAGCCGGTTCGCTCAATCGCCAGATCATCGCGATGCTGAAGCGGGTGTCGGCGAACGTTTCGTTCGCGCTCGACAATTTCGACCATGAGGCTGCGCGCCAGGACGGCGAACGGGCGATGCGGCGGCTGAACCGGATGTTCGGCGCCATCAGCGCCACCAACGAAGCCATCCTGCGCGCCAAGACGGAGCAGGAGCTCTACCAGCGCGTTTGCGATGCGGCCGTCTACAGCGGAAAATCCGTCGCCACCGCGGTGCTGCTGGCCGAGGAAGGTTCGACCTGGCTGAAGCCGGTGGCCGGCACCGGCGAGAGCCTTCACCTGATTACGCAGACGCGTTTCTCGACCGACCCCGACAATGAATACGGCAAGGGCATTTCCGGCGAGGCGTTCCGGACCCGGCGTCCCTGCGTGTCGCAGGACCTGGAAGCGGCGGCGCAAGGCGGACCCTGGCAGCACGCGCAGCGCGAGACCGGCGTGGTGGCCTGCGTCGCCGTGCCGCTGACGCGGACCGGGCAGAGCGTCGGCGTGCTGCTGTTCTTTGTCAGCAAGGCCTGGGCGGCCGACGACGAGATCATCGCCCTGCTGGCGCGGATTGCTGAGAACGTTTCGTTCGCGCTCGACAATTTCGGGCGCGCGAATGCCAAGGCCGTTGCCGATCAGCAGCAGGAGCGGCTGACGCGCATGTTCGCGGCGCTGAGCGCCACCAACGAAGCGATCATGCGGGCGAAGTCCCGCGCCGAACTGCATCAACTGGTATGCGAAGCCGCTGCCAAGGGCGGGCGCTTCAATTCAGCCAGCATCCTGCTGGCGAGGCCCGACAGCGATGATCCCGAAATGGTCGCGGTGGCGGGGCCGACCGCCGAAAACATGCGCCGGGTGAAGGTTTCCTTCAGCGCATCGGTTCCCGAAGGTAACGGGCTGTGCGGCAACGCGTTTCGTTCCAGACAGGCATGCGTCGCCAACGACTTGCGCAGCGACCAGCGCGGCGCGGCGTTTCGGAAGTTCATCTTCAGCGATGGGGCAAGGTCGAGCGCAGCGTTTCCGCTGTTCGTCGCCGGCGAGCCGGTCGGCGTGATGCTCTTCATCGCCGCCGAAACGGATACGTTCACGTCCGAATTCGTCGAATTGCTGCAGCGGCTCGCCGACAACGTATCGTTTGCGCTGGAGAGCTTCGACCGCGCCGACGAGAAGGCCAGGACCGAAGGACAGCAGGAGCGTCTGACCCGGATGTTTGCCGCGCTCAGCGCGACCAATGAGGCAATCGTGCGGGCGAAGTCCCGCAAGCAACTCTTCGACCTGGTTTGCGAGGCCGCTTCGCGCGGCGGCAGGTTCACCTCGACAACCATTGCGCTGGCCAATCCCGACAGCGACTTTCTCAGCATCGTCGCAGCCGCAGGTCCGGCGGCAGAGACGACGCGTCATGTGAGATTGTCGGTCAATGAGACGCATGAGGAGGGCCGCGGGATGAGCGGTACGGCGTTCCGTACCGGGCGGCCTTGCATCAGCAATGATTATGTGGCCGATCAGCGGGTAGCGGCCTTCCATGCGATCGTTAGCCGCGACGGCGCCCGGTCAGGCGCCGCATTCCCGTTGTTGGCGGGCGGGAAAGCCGTCGGTGTCATGATTTACATGTCGGCCGAGAAGGACACGTTCTGGCCCGAATTCGTCGAATTGCTGCAGCGGCTTGCCGAAAATGTGTCGTTCGCGCTGGAAAGTTTCGACCGTGCCGACGAAAAGGCCAGGACCGAGCAGCAGAAGGAGCGGCTGACCCGCATGCTGGGCGCGCTGAGCGCGACCAATGAGGCGATCGTGCGCGCCAGGTCGCGCAGCGAGTTGTTCGAACTGGTGTGCGAAGCCACCGCGCAGGGTGGCAAGTTCACCTCGACCTCGATCTCGCTGATCCAGCCGGACAATGAATATCTCCACGTCGTCGGTGCTGCGGGGCCGACGGCCGCCAGCGCGCGCGAAGTGAAAATCTCGGTCGACGAAACCCATCCCAAGGGGCGCGGTGTCGGCGGCCGGGCGATCCGCTCCCGACAGCCCAGCATCATCAACGATTATCTTGCCGATCCGCTAAGTCAGGCGTTTCATGCCCGCGCGCGCAATGACGGCGCGAACTCGGGCGCGGCCTTCCCCCTGTTCGTGCAGGGACGGGTGGTCGGGGTGATGATCTATATCTCGCTCGAGAAGGACACGTTCACGCCGGAATTCACCGAACTGCTGCAGCGTCTCGCCGACAACGTGTCGTTCGCACTGGAGAATTTCGATCGCGCCGACGAGAAGGCAAGGACGGAAGAACAGAAGGAGCGGTTGGGGCGGATGTTCGCAGCGCTCAGCGCGACCAACGAAGCGATCATGCGCGCGAAGTCCCGCGCCGAGCTGTTCGATCTGGTCTGCGCTGCGGCGGCGACCGGCGGCAAGTTCACGTCGACCACCATTGCGCTGGCGAATGCGGATAGCGATTTCCTCGACGTCGTCGCCACAGGCGGGCCGGCTTCCGAAAGCGCCCGCGGGGTCAGAATGTCGGTCAGCGAAGCACATCCCGAAGGACGCGGCGCGTGCGGCATGGCGTTCCGTTCGGGCGCCCCTTGCATCATCAACGACTATCTTGCCGATCAGCGCTGCCAGGCGTTCCACGCCCAGGCGGTCAAGGACGGAACGCGATCCGGCGCGTCATTTCCGTTGTTTGCGCGCGGCAAGGTGGCCGGCATTCTGGTTTTCGTCGCGACTGAGAAGGACACGTTCACGCCGGAATTCGCCGAACTGCTGCAGCGGCTGGCCGACAACGTGTCGTTCGCGCTGGAGAATTTCGCCCGCGTCGACGAAAAGGCGCTGGCCGACCAGCGCATCGAATATCTGGCGTCGCATGACAGCCTGACCGATCTGCCCAACCGCGACATGTTCAACGGCATGCTGCGGCGGACGATCGACGCCGCGCAGCGCTATCATCGCCAGTTTGCGGTGCTGTTCATCGATCTCGACCGGTTCAAGATCATCAACGATTCGCTGGGGCATGATGCCGGCGACATGCTGCTGGTGGAAATCGGCGGCCGGCTGCGCCGCGCATTGCGGTCGAGCGACGTCGTGGCGCGATTGGGCGGCGACGAATTCGTGGTCATCCTGGAAGAAGCGAGCGAGCGCAACGAGGTCGAGCGCATTGCCGGCGAGCTGTTGTCGGTGCTGAGCCAGCCGCTGCAGTTGAGCGGTCACGAATGCCATACCACGGCCTCGATCGGGATCGCGATGTACCCGTCCGACGGCGCCGACATGCAGACGCTGACCAAGAACGCCGACATGGCGATGTATCTCGCCAAGGAAGACGGCAAGAACGGCTACCGCTTCTTCACCCGTGAGATCAAGACGCAGTCGATCGAGCGCCTGACGCTGGAAAGCGCGCTACGCCGCGCGCTGGAGCGCGACCAGTTCTCGCTGCATTATCAGCCGAAGGTCGACATGATGAGCGGCCAGATCACCGGCGTCGAGGCGTTGCTGCGCTGGAACCATCCCGAGCTCGGCCTGGTCTCGCCGGGTCAGTTCATTCCGCTCGCCGAGGAAACCGGACTGATCGTCCCGATCGGCCGCTGGGTGCTCAAGGAAGCCTGCGCCCAGAACATGGCATGGCAGCGCCGCGGCCTGCTGCCGGTGACGATGGCGGTCAATCTGTCGCCGCGGCAATTCGCGGATGCCCATCTGTTGCACGACGTCGACGAGGCGCTGCTGGCGAGCGGCATGTCGCCGGTACTGCTGCAGCTCGAGGTCACCGAGAGCATGGTGATGCGCAACGTGTCGCGCGCGATCAAGGTGCTCGATGCGATCCAGAGCCGCGGCATTCGCCTCGCCATCGACGATTTCGGCACCGGCTATTCGTCGATGTCGCTGATGAAGCACTTTCCGATCGACACCATCAAGATCGACCGCTCCTTCGTCCGCGATCTGCACGACGACACCGAGGACCAGGCCATTGCCCAGGCGATCATCAACATGGGCAAGGCATTGGGCATGACGGTGGTGGCCGAAGGCGTGGAGAATGCGGAACAG
>Ga0157378_10001070_pt1 | contig 25031 bp, 27 predicted proteins | sample M65metaG_FD_115309 | JGI IMG/M metagenome (GOLD analysis project Ga0157378, IMG submission 115309) | Miscanthus rhizosphere microbial communities from Kellogg Biological Station, Michigan, USA - M6-5 metaG | ecosystem: Host-associated > Plants > Roots > Rhizosphere > Soil | place: USA: Michigan...
ACATCAAATCCGACATACTTAATCGCCTGATCTTTCATGGCAGCCGCCCCTTCCTTTCGTTCGGTCTTTGGCGATTCCGAACTTATAGGAAGGGGCGTGCTTTCAACATACGTCTGTGCCACAACAGCCTGCGCCTGTACTTACTTACCTTGGCCGAAGCCGGGACCGATGTGGCACAGACACTCTTGTCTGTGCGAGTTACTTCGCCGCCAGCGTCTTCGCCTCGACCACCGTCTCCGCCTTCACCAGCGATGCGCTCGTTCCCGGCGTGAATTTGGCCAGCAAATCGGTCCCCTTCGAAATCTTCGCGAAGCCGGTGCACTCTTTGTCGTAGGGGCGGGTGCTGTCGGTTTCGATCAGGATCGTCGGCTCCGAATATCCCGCTCCGGCCCTGCAGTACATCACCGTTCCGCGCTGTTGCGGGGAGCCGCCTTCCACGCGGGTCGGCTGCAGCAGCGGCCGGATTTTTCCGACCGGCATCGAGACGGATATCGAGTTCTTGTGGCCGAGGAGGTGCGTGGCGTTGAGCGCGCCGCCGAGGACGAAGCGGGCAATCTGGATCACCGTCTCCGGCGCCAGATCGCGCTCGAGCGTAGCGGTGATGTTGCCGATGTTCGTGTGGAGAACCAGAATCTTGCTGTCGAACAGCGCGGCCGAGGTGCGCGCGATCTGATCGGAGGTCGGCAGCACGATCTCGGGATCGTCCAGCCCGAGGAACGCCGAGGCCATCGAATCGGCATTCGCATCCGTCGGATTGTCGTAGGTGCTGATCAGCGAGTACTTGTGGGTGTGGTCCATCAGCACGCCGTCCGCGCTCGCGTAATCGTCGACGTGCGAGAGGCCGATCCCGGTCGCCGGGTTCTCGGCTTTCGCCATGAACACGGTCTTGCCCGTGGTCATGTCGCGGATCTCCAGCGACTTGGCGAATGGGTGGAGATGGGCAGCGGCGTAGTGCAGCTTGGTGTCGAACTGCAGGTTCATGAACCAGGTGATGTCGCTGTGGTTGACCTGTTTGCCGGGCGGAACGATCCAGTGCCCGGTCATCTTGTGGCCCTGCGGATCGACGTAATCGGCGGAGCCGCTGCTGGCCTGCGGCGCGCGCGCCCCCACGAGGCAGCTCATGCTCGAGTGCTGCGCCTCGGTGCTGATGCTCGACGTCAGGCTCGCTGCCGACGGCATCGACGCCATCGAATGTTGCAACGCCAGCGGATTGTCGTCGAGCAGCACCATCCCTGAGGCGCCGACGTTGAAGAGTGGACGCATGATGCCGTCGAGCTCACTGGCGCGGATGAAATCGATCGTCACGCGATGGCGCACTTTCAGATTCTGCGGATGCTCGATGTTCAGATTGAGTACCTGCGTGAAGAGCAGCATCGGCTCGTTGGACGACATCGGAAAGCCGTAGCCCTCCGGAAGTTTGGCGGTGACCATTCCCTGCGACAGCGTCATCAGGCGCGAAGCGGTCGGCCGGCGGAAGCCGAAGATGGCCTGGTGCCGGGCGGGATCGAGGTCGACATTCACGTGGCACATCAGCTCCGGGAGCTGCGGCGACTTGCCGTCGGCGTCCACCATCTCGGTGCGGATGCCGGTGACCCACAGCAGCTCCGCGGGCGCGGCCGGATCGCCGAGGTAGATCCGCTCCATGCTGGAAGGGCCTTCCATCGAGTGATAAATCTTGTCGATGGTGTAGACCGGCGAGAGGAACTGCTTCGTTTCTCCGGCGAGTGCCGCGGCGGCCGAGAGGATCGCGATGATGGCGATGAGGCTCTGTTTCATGGCCGGAAGAGTAGCACCTGCGCCGCCCGGATGAGGATCTGGGCCAACGCCGCGCCCGTCATGTCGAGCACCACGTCGTGCCACGTGCCGGTCCGCGACGGGACGAACGACTGGTGGATTTCGTCGATCGATGCGATGCATATCGCGATCACGATCGCTCCGATGGCCCAGCGCCAGCTCCACGATTCCCCCTCGCCGCGAAGCGCGCGAAAGGTCAGCGCGCCGAGGATGCCGTACTCGGTGAGATGAGCGCACTTGCGGACGATGAAATTCAACGTGTCGAGCGTCGACGGCGGGAACCGATGTCCGGTGAGCCGGCGAAGAATCTGTTCCAGCACGCTGCCCGTATTTGATCCGGAGAAGAGATCGGTGGACGCGGTGAGGATGACGGCAGCCCAGAGAATGGGAGGGAGCCAGTAGGTCAGGAAGCGGCGCATGTGTGGGTGTCGGGTTGCTGAGTTGCTGAGTTGCTGGGTTGCTGAACTGCAGGGTTGCCGAGTTGCCAGGTTGCCGAGTTGCCAGCAAGGGCAGCTCAGTTCAGTTCCACACCATAGCAACATGGCAACTTGGTTTGGCAACCTGGCAACCTGGCAACCTGGCAACTCAGCAACTCAGCAACCCAGCAACCCAGCAACCCAGCAACCCAGTAACCCAGTAATCCCGCAACCTATAATCCAACCATGCCCGAGACACGCGTGCGCTTCACCGTTTACCAGCCGGGTCTCTCGCCGCAACAGCTGACGCTGCCGGCGGAGAACATCACGCTCGGCCGGGCCTCGGACTGCACCATTCCGATCAAGGATCGCTTTCTCTCCCGCCGTCATGCGGAGATCATCAACGAGCGCGGCACCTGGTACGTGCGCGATTGCGGCAGCGTCAACGGCACGATGCTCAATGGCGTCAAGCTGGCCGAAAGCGCGCTGCTCCATCCCGGCGATCGCATCACGCTCGGCGACAGCGAAGTGGTCTTCCATTCCGACGAGACCACCTCCCAGTTCATCGCCATCGATACCGATTCCCACGCCACCAACCTGGCCATCTCGGTCGATGACGACGAGAAGGAGCGCAGCAACGAGAAGACGCAGATTCTCTCGACGCTGGCGCTGGAGTTTCTGGCCGACCGGCCGATGTCCGAGCTGTTCGACTTCATCCTCGACCGCGTCATCTTTCTCCTCCGCCCCACGCGCGCGGCCATCGCCCTCCTCGGCGACGATCGCGTTTCGTTCGCCAACGTGAAGCTGCGCTCGCAGGACGACGCGGAATCGACCGACCTGACCATCAGCCGCACGCTGCTGCGCGAGGTCGTCGATGGCCGCAAGGTCGTCTCGTACTTCGATACCGAACAGAACGACAAGTTCGCCCGCGCGCAGTCGATCATCGCCCAGCGCATCCGTTCCGCGGTCTGCGCGCCGCTGCTCGTTTCGAACGCCGTCCTTGGCGTTCTCTACATCGACTACACCTCGGCGCGCGGCGTGGTGGCGGAAGACGATGTGCGCCTGCTGGCGCAGATCGCTCGCTTCGCCGCCGTCACGCTCGAGCGCACGCGCCTGCGCGAGGAGGCGTTCGCCAAAGCGAAGATCGATGACGAGCTGCGCACCGCGTACACCATCCAGCGACGCCTGCTGCCCGATGTGTTGCCGGAGATCGAAGGCTACCGCTTCGCCGGCACGAACCGCCCGTGTAAAACCGTCAGCGGCGATTACTACGACGTCGTGGTCCGTCCCGACGGCCGGATCTACTTCGTCATCGCCGACGTCAGCGGCAAAGGGATCACCGCCGCGCTGGTGATGTCGAGCGTGGCCACCGCCTTCGCCATCTTCACCCGCAGCGATCCGACGCCGGCCGATCTGTTGCGCGACATCAACACCACGCTTGCTCCGAAAACGTCGCCGTCGAAGTTCGTGACCATGGTCGCGGGCGTGCTCGATCCGGCCACCGGCATCATCGATTTCGCAAACGCCGGCCACGTCTCGCCGCTGGTGGTGTCGAAGGACGGCGTCGCGGTGATGAGTTCGACCGATATCGTCGTCGGCATTCTCCAAAGTGCGCAGTATCGCAATCAGACGCTGACGCTCGGAGTGGGCGATTCGCTGGTGCTCTTCACCGACGGCGTCACCGAGGCCGAGAATCTCGCCGAGGAACAGCTCGGGCTGGAGCCGATCTCGGAAATGCTGCTGTCGATGCACGGCACGGAAGCGTCCGCCATCCTCGACCGCATCGACACGCACGTTCACGAATACATCGGCGACGTGCCGGCGGGGGATGATGTGACGATGCTGGCGATGACGCGCTGCGCGTGAAGAACGGAGCACAGACAAGAGTGTCTGTGCCACATAGATCTCCCTTTTATCCGCAATCCTCGCAAACGGCAGAGTCGATGTGGCACAGACACTCCTGTCTGTGCTCCTTCAACGCCCCGCGCGCTGAATCGTACGAACCGACATGGCTCTTCGGACGCGCGCTCTGCCGTTGTCTCTGGCCACATCGATCACCTACTCACTTCTCAGCGCTCTCATCAATCTGATTGCGCTCACCTCCTCGGGGAGCGGACGTGTTCGCGATCTGCGGATCATCCGGCTGGCGCGGCGCGTGGCGGACCACGTCAACTGGAACCTGCTGGCGAGCGTGCCGTCGTGGGTACACGCCGAGCGCGATCTGAGATCGCCGGCCGCATGCGTGCTTCTGCTCGCCTGCGCCGCGGTCGCCAGTTTCCTCGTCCTTTTCCCGCTGGCGATTCTGTTTGGGCGGATCGCGCCGCGACTCAGCCGCAAGCCGGCGGCGATGTCGATCGCGTTCCTGGCGATGCCTGCGTTCGGTCTGGCGGCCGGCGGCGCGCTGTCACCGGCGGTGAACGCCTTGGTCTGCATTCTCCTCGGCGCGATCACGTACGTTGCCGCAACGAAAAAATCCGAGGATTTCCTGCGGTATCTGACGGCGCAGGTGGCATTCGTCGGAACCGGAATCATCGCTGTTGCGATGGCGATCGTCCCCTTCGCAATCCGGACGGAAGCCGTACGGCCGCACGTCGCCCATCGCGGCGCGCCGAACATCATCCTCATCTCCATCGACTCGCTGCGCGCCGATCATCTGCACTCGTACGGCTATGCGCGCAACACCTCGCCGAACCTCGACGCCGTGGCTGCGCAGGGCGCGGTCTTCGAAACGGTGATCTCGCCGACCTCGTGGACGCTGCCGGCGCACATGACCCTGATGACGTCGCTCGATCCCGAAGCCCATGGCGTGATTACCAACCGTCTCCGCCTCGGACGCGGGATCGACACGCTGCCGCAGCGGTTGCAGCGTTCCGGCTATGCGACGGCGGGCTTCGTCTCGGCGACGTACCTGGACGGTCTGTACGGATTCAGCCGCGGGTTCGACGAGTACGACGACTACACCCTGCTGCGCGTGGCGGGAGAAAAATCGCGATCGGCCGTTACCTCACAGCAGGTCGCGCAACGCGCCGTCGACTATCTGCAGAAACGCTCCTCGGCGAAGGATCAGCGGCCGTTCTTTCTCTTCCTGCACTTCTTCGACGTTCATTACGATTACAACCCTCCGGCGCCCTACGCGCGGATGTTCGATGCCGCGTATGCCGGCCGCGTCACCGGCAACGTCGATTCGGTTCGGCAGGGGATGCCGTCGCAGGATCTCAATCATGTGGTGGCGCTGTACGACGGCGAGATCGCCTGGGTCGACGCGAACATCGGCAAGATTCTCAGCTCCCTTCACGCACTCGGAATCGATGACAACACCATCGTGGCCGTCACCGCCGATCACGGCGAGGAGTTTCTCGAGCACGGGCAGGCCGCGCACTACAAGACGCTCTACGACGAGGTGCTGCGCGTGCCGCTGGTGATCCGCTATCCCGGCCACGTTGCGCCCGGCCGCAGAGTGCAGGGGCAGGTTCGACTCATGGATGTCGCGCCGACGCTGCTCTCGCTGGCCGGATTCCCCGTCTCGCATCCGCGACTAGGAACCGAGGCGCGCAGTCTGGCTTGTCTGCTGACGTCGCCCCAGCCGCGTCGCGCGCCCAACCTCCCCGCGTTCGGCGATCTTCGCGGCGAAGTGGCCTCGGTGCGGACGGGCGACGCCAAGCTGATTCGCAATCTCCGCACGAACAAGGAAGAGTTCTACGATCTCGACCACGACCCCGGCGAGCGGACGAACCTCGACGCCATCGGTCAGCGCGAGCGCGATCAGCTCCGCATCATCCTCACCCGCTGGCGATCGTCGGCAACCGCCGTGAACGATCAAGCCGATCTCGACGAAGAAGAGAAAGCAGCGCTGAAGTCGCTCGGCTACATGCAGTGAGCTTCTTCGCGGGCGGGGAAAACTACGGCTCCGTCAGCATCCTCTTCACCAGCACCAACTGCCCCAGGTGATAGGTGTTGTGGTCGGCGGTGAGGAGGAGCTTGGCGAGGGGATTAGCGTTTCCGTGGGGGATCTTGGTGAAGAGATCGGTCGACTCATTCAGGATCCATGCGCAGAAGGCGTCGCGGTCGGCGCGGAAGCTGGCCACGCTCTCGTCCCACGCGGATTCCGTCGGTGGCTCCGGAGATGCCGGCCAGTATCCCTCCGGGAACTTCGGCGAAACGTGATTCGGGTCGATCGAATACTTGAAGATGTCCCATTGGGCGAGCCGCATGTGCTCGAGCAACTCCCACGGAGAATGCGGAGAACCGGCGGGACGCTTGCCTCGTACCGCCGCGGGCACGTCATCGAGTGCGGAGTCGGTGTCAACGTGGGCGTCGCCGCTTTTGAGCAGAGCGGCGAGTTGTTCGCGAAGCGCTTTGTCGGACATGCCGTGAATGATATCTACGCCGCTTCCACTTTGCGAAGCTTCGCCGGTGGCCGCATCACCGTCATCACCGCGTGTTTGGCGAACCTGGTGATCCGATCGGTGGTGGTGCCAACCACCGTTGTGTCGGAGAAGAAGCGGTGTTGCGCGCCGACGATGAGGAGATCGGCATCGATCAGGTCGGCGACGGAGAGAACGTGCTCCGCGGCGTCGTTGCCGTGCACGACGATCTCGCGGTAACGCGTGTTGGCGCGGATGCGCGGATCGACCCACTTGCGGAACTCGTTCTCCACGCTGCCGAAAAGTTGCGGCTCGCGCCCTTCGACCACGTGCATCACCACGAGATCGGCATCGAAGGGCTCGGCCATCCGGCACGCCTGTTCGAGCGCGGTGCGCGCGATGGCGGTGAAATTGACCGGACAGAGAATGGTCTTGATGCCGATCTCGGGATCGCTGCGGAACATCGCCGGCGCGACGCTGATCACCGGGACGTTCGTCGTGTGCAGGACGCGCTCGGTCACGGAGCCGAGCAATGCCCGGCGAAGACCGTGGCGGCCGTGGGTGGCCATGATGATCAGATTCGCATCGATGTCGCGCGCGGTCTGGACGATGGCGCGGTCGGGCGTATCGTCCACGAAACATGTCGTGGCATCGACCTCGGGCGGAACGTGCGCCGCCGCGTAGTCGGCCAGATTTTTCGCCAGCGCGGCCTTCGCTTCCGGCAGGTTCTCGAAGTAGTAGCCGAGGGGATGCTCGGCAGCCATCCAGGAGATTTCGTCTGCGTGGAGAAGCGTGAGTTTCGATCCGAGTTGCTTGCTGAAGAGAAGCGCATAGCGAAGGGCCAGCTCGCTGAAGCTGGTCATATCGGTCGGGACGAGGATGCGGTCGATCATGATGGCCCCCCACGGTTTCGATTGAGATCATCGGTCCCGCCGCAGAAAGATTCGGTGACCGGACGGGGCCCGTCACCGTGATCGCCGACACGCGAATGCGAAGCGAACGCGAACAGGTATCGGCAATCACGTTCGCAACGTGACCGCCGAGGCTGACAGGCGACGCCGTGCGGCATTCAATGCATCGGGGATTTTCGGTCATGACCGCCCAGGTGCCACGCCTCATCACCCTCGACGTCGGCCGCACGCTCGCGGAGCGGCAATCGAAACGCGAGCCGCTCTGCATCGCTGAGATGCTTTCCCTCATCGAAGAGCTGGCCGACCTCGGCGTGGAGCGGATTCGCCTTCTGCTTCACGACGTCGAAGCGATCGATGACCTGGAGCGATTGATCCAGTACGCCCGCCGGCGGCGTTGCGCGGTCACCGCCGTTTGCCGGACGCACGTGGACGCAGCCTGCATCGCCACCATCGCCGAGGCTGGGCCGGATGCGATCGAGCTGCCGTTTCTTCGCCAGATCGTACGGCCGCATTCGACTCTGCCGGTTGTCCCGGCCTTGTCCGGTGCGGACGAAGCGATGCACGTCTCGTGGTCCGGCGATGTCTCGAGCGGAGGCATCGTGCTCGGGAACGTGCGCGTTCAGACGTTCGACACGATCCAGGAGCTGTCGCGTGTCAGCACTCGGACTCCAGGTATCGCGTCAACTCGCCAAGCAGTTGTTCCAGTCTTCGCAGCAGTCCCGGAACGAGCGGCAAGTCCGCAGCAGTGATCTGCTCGATCCGGCGGGCCGCGGCATACACGTCGCCGTGCGCGAAGTAGCCGATGGATCCCTTGAGCGCGTGCGCAGCGAACGAAACCGCGCCGGCGTCGCCATCGCGAAATCCTGCGCGGATCTGCTCCAGAAGAATCGGGCATCGGCGCAGAAAACCGGCCACGATCTCCTGAACGAATCCGGAGTCATCATCGAACGTGACCAGGAGCTCATCGCGGGTGACGTAGGACGAGGTCAGCACAGCGGCCGAATGATTCATGCACGCTCGATCATCAAGCGCCGGACCACACCGTCAACTCGGGTAAATCGCTGAGGAGTGGTGTGTTGCGCCCGGACGGGCTTTGGGCGTGGCCGTTCGGGAAGGGGAAAGCGTCCGTATTCAGGACACATCACGACGAGCTCACATGACCTCGTCCCGCTCATAGAGCAGGCGCACGGTCGCATAGCATTCGCAACACGCGGCTTCGAGAGCGGCTCGATCGATGATCTCGATCATCTGCCTCCGGTGACGGGTCAGACCGGATGCGGTAAGCGCCGAAACGGCTTCGTTGATGCCGGCGATCCGGGCGCCGAGCATGCTGGCAACGAACTCCTGCGTCAGGGGAATCGCAATCCGCTCGATCCGCCTTCCCGCCGCCATCCTGTCGGCGATGTTCAGGAGCCAGCGCGCCAGCCGCCGATCGAGAGGGTGCAGCCAGTTGCAGGCCGCGGACTGACCGACCTGCAGCGTGAACGCGGTGGCGAAGCGCAGCACGAGTTGACGGAACGGCCGCTGCGCATCGAACACGGTGCTGGCGGCAGTTGCGGGTACGCGAACCGCGGTCCCTTCGACCGTCACGATCACGTCGCTTGGCTGGGCCATGGCGCCGAACATCGCTCCGACTCCGACGACTCCCTCGGAGCCAACCATGCCGGCTTCGATGGTGCTTCCGTCGACGAGGGCTCGCACGTAGGAGGCCACGAGACTCACCGGGAAAAAGACATGTGTAGTGGTCTGATTTGCTCGAAGAATCGTGTCGCCTGGGCGAAACAGAATCGTTTCCGCGGCAGCGCCAAACTGCGCATCGCTTCGCGAAAGGATTGAATTCGTCATGCCTGTCGCGTCAGTCGCCATCGATCAAATTCACCCATCAACCCCGTCTCCCCTTAGAGCGAGTCACTTCTTATAGAGGGACCAATGTACGCATCTTCCTTTCCGAAAACATACGGCAGCGTAAGGTTCTCCCTGCACCGTGAGCGTAGCCTCGCGAAGCTCAAACAGTCCCGATCTCTGAGTGATCGCGGTTTTGTTGTCGCATTCTTCTTTCCGCATTTATGTACCATGCCACCGGCGCGCCGTTTTCCTCCCCGACCGTGCTCTTTCCGATCGAAGGAAAAGGGGTGTGCTCGTGAGCACCGCGATCGCCGACGTCCTCTCGCGCGAAATGCCGGATGCCATCGTCGTCACTACGTCGGACGGCAAGGTGCTGCACTGGAACAGCGAGGCCGAGAGGGTCTTCGGATATTCGAGTGCCGAGGCGGCTGACCGGCAGCTCGACTCACTGATCGTCCCGGCCGGACACCAGGACCTTTATCTCCAGTTCCGGCGCGAAGCCGTCGAGAAAGGGCTGGTCACCTTCGAGACGACGCGCAAGCGGAAGGATGGCTCCCTCGTCCACGCCGTGGTGACGAACAAGACGATTTACGACGAGCAGGGACGCGCGGAGCTCATGGTCACCACGCAGAAAGACGTCACCCATCTGAAAGTTCTGCGCGACGCCAAGCTCGTCGAATCGAAGTTCCGCGATCTTCTGGAATCGACACCCGACGCCATCGTCATGGCCAATGAGACCGGACGCATCGTGCTGGCCAACAGCCAGGGCGAGGCGCTCTTCGGCTATGAGCGCGGCGAATTGTTGGGGCAGGCGGTGGAGCTGCTGCTTCCCAGCCGGTATCGCGGCAGCCACGTCAGTCATCGTTCCGCGTACGCCGCGCAGCCGCGCACCCGGTCGATGGGAGCCGGACTGGAGCTGTATGGACGCCGCAAAGACGGCACCGAGTTTCCGGTCGAGATCAGTCTGAGTCCTCTCCGCACCGATGAGGGGATGCTGGTGATGAGCGCGATCCGCGACACCACGGAACGCAAACGAATCGAGCGCACGCTGCAGGAGAAGAATACGGAGCTGGAGCGCGCCAATCAGGCCAAGGATCGCTTTCTGGCCAGCATGTCCCACGAACTGCGCACGCCGCTGAACGGCATCATCGGTTTCGCCGAGTTTCTCTCCGACGGCAAGCCGGGGCCGCTCAACGACAAGCAGCACGAATACCTCGTCGACATCCTCAACAGCGGCCGGCATCTGCTGCACCTCATCAACGACATGCTCGATCTGGTGAAGGTCCAGGCCGGAAAGGCCGATCTGAGCGTGGAGCGGTTCTCCCTCGCCGAAGTGATCGCCGAAGTCTGCACGGGCGTGCGCACGATTGCGGAGAACAAGCACATCGAGATGACCGTCGAAGTCGCCCCCGGCCTCGATTTCGTGACGCTCGATCGCCAGCGCGTCAAGCAGATCCTCTACAACCTGCTGTCGAACGCTCTGAAATTCACCGGCGAGGGTGGCCACGTCGGAATCGAGGCGACGCCCGTTGGAAACGATCGTTTCCGGCTGATGGTGTCCGACAACGGGATCGGCATTCGCAGCGAAGACATCGGCCGCCTCTTCACGGAGTTCGAACAGCTGGACACCGGAACGGCGCGCCGTTTCGGTGGGACGGGACTCGGTCTGGCGCTGACGCGAAGCCTGGCCGCGCTGCACGGCGGCGTGATCGAGGTGGAAAGCGAATTCGGCAAGGGAAGCAGGTTCCTGGTGACCCTGCCGCTCGCGGTCGCGGGAGAAGCCGCATGAGCGACGCCACGATCCTTGTGGTCGATGACAACAACACGAATCTCAAGCTCGTCTCCGACATCCTCGGCTTCGAGGGGTATCGCGTCCTGCAGGCAAGCGACGCGGAGTCGGCGCAGGAGATCATCGGACGGACGCTGCCCGATCTGATCCTGATGGACATCGCCCTTCCGGGCATGGACGGACTTTCGCTCACGCGGCAGCTCAAAGCCGGGCAGGCCACCAGCCGGATCGTCATCGTGGCGTTGACCGCATTCGCCATGAAGGGTGACGACATGAAAGCGCGCGACGCCGGCTGCGACGGCTACATCACCAAGCCGATCGACACGCGAACGTTGCCGGACGCCGTGGCCGGCTATCTGAGGAGCAGAGCATGAAGATTCTCGTCGTCGAGGATCAGGCCATCGAGTCGAAGCTGGCCGTTCATGTGCTCCAGGCGGACGGTCATGACGTGACCGGAGTCGATGTCGCCGAGGCAGCGCTGGCGGCAATCAAGGACGACCGGCCCAGCATCATCCTGATGGACCTTCGGCTGCCGGGGATGGATGGCCTGACCCTGGTGCGGAAGCTCAAGTCCGATCCGGCAACGCACGATATTCATATCGTCGCCGTCACGTCGCATCCGGAGAAATTCTCGCGGGCCGAGGCGATAGCCGCCGGATGCGACGCCTATCTGGAGAAACCTCTCAGCACCGGCACCCTTTCGACGACACTCACCGACGTCGTGGACAACATGGAGCGCACGGATCCATGACGTCCCGGACAATCCTGATCGTCGACGATCTGCCGATCAACCTCAAAGTCCTGCGAGCGCAGCTGGAGGGAGAGGGACACACCGTCGTGGAGGCGCGCAACGGCGTGGAGGCGTTGGAGCTTCTGGACCGCCAGGACGTCGACCTCATCGTTTCGGACATCCTCATGCCGGTGATGGACGGCTACCGTTTATGCCACGAGGTGCGCAGGAGCGAGCGTCGCCGTCATCTGCCGTTCATCGTCTACACCTCCACCTACGTTTCTCCATCCGACGAAAAGCTGAGCCTCGATCTGGGCGCGGACAGGTACCTGCGCAAGCCGGCGTCCATCGTCGATTTGAGGCGCACGATTGATGAAGCCTTTGCCAACCCGGGTCGCCAGCCGACTGCGGCTTTCGATGAGACCGACGTGCTCAAGGAATACAGCGCCGGCCTGGTGACGAAGCTGGAGAAGAAGAACGTCGAGCTGATGGACGCCGTGAGCAAGCTGGCGCTGCAGTCCATCGCCATGGAAACGGCCGGCGACGCCATCATCATCACCGATCCCGAAGGAGTCATCCTCTGGGTCAATCCGGCGTTTACGAAGATCACCGGCTACACGGCGGAAGAAGCGATTGGCCAGACGCCGCGCATCCTCAAGTCCGGGAAGCATACCGATGCCTTCTACCGCGCGTTCTGGCAGACCATCTGCGGCGGCGAAACCTGGCAGAGCGAATTCATCAACCGGTGCAAGAACGGCGAGCTCTTTTACGGCCAGCACACGGTGACCCCCGTGCGAGATGCCGCCGGGAGCATCACGCAGTTCGTCGGCATCATGCACGACATCACCAAGCGCAGGCATGCGGAGCAGCAGTTGCGCGACGCCCACTCCCAGCTCCGCGAGCTGCTCGAACACAGTCCGGCCGTCCTTTACTCACTCAGCGTGGAGGGCGACGCCATTCAACCTCGGCTGGTCAGCGAGAACGTCACGCGAATGCTCGGTTTCCAACTGCAGGAAACGCTCAGTTACGAGTGGTGGTACGGGCAGCTTCATCCCGACGATCGCGAACGCGCGTCGGCCAGCCTCCAGGAAACCTTGACGGTGGGCGTGAGCATCACGGAGTACCGGATCCGGCACAAGGACGGAAGCTATCGGTGGGTCGACGATGCTCGGCGGCTCGTACGCGACGCTGCCGGCCGGCCCGTCGAAATGGTCGGCGTGTGGAACGACATTACCGAGCGAAGAGACGCGCAGGACGAGCTCCATGAGAGCGAGCGCCAGTTCCGCGAGATGCTCGACAACCTCGATCTCGCCTCGGTGATGGTGGACCGCGACACTCTCATCACCTACTGCAATGACTACTTTCTTCGCCTGACCGGCTGGCAGTGCGAGGAGGTGATCGGGACTCCCTGGTTCGAGCGATTCGTTCCCTCGGAGCGTGTCGGCGAGGCGCGGGAACGCTTTGCCATGCTGCTCGCAGGCGAACTACCGCACACCACCAACGAGATCGTCACACGCGCCGGTCAGCGGCGGCTGATGCAGTGGAACAACTCGGTCATGTACTCGCCCTCCGGAGAGGTCATCGGGATCGCCAGCATCGCCGAAGACGTCACCGATCGCGTTCGGCTGGAGAAACAGCTCCTGCGCGCTCAACGGCTGGAGAGCCTGGGAACGCTCGCCGGCGGCATCGCCCACGATCTCAACAACCTGCTCCTGCCGATTCTCATGGGCGTGACCCTGCTCAAACGATTCGATCCGAACGAACCGAGCCGGAAGGCGATCGAGAACATCGAGCGCAGCGTCAAGCGGGGAAGTGAGCTGGTCAAGCAGGTGCTGCTCTTCGCCCGGGGAGGCGAGACGGCGCGGGCGTCGGTGCAGATTGCGGAGATCGTTCGCGAAGTCGAAGCGATCATCATCAGCACGTTCCCCAAAGACATCCGCATCGAGGTTTCGCTCGCGCCCGATCTTCACTCGCTGAACGGCGATGCCACCCAGCTCTCTCAAGTGCTGCTGAACCTCTGCGTCAACGCCCGCGATGCCATGCCCCGCGGCGGCCATCTCCTCATTTCGGCGACGAATGACGGCAGCGGCGGCATGAACCAGCTGCTTCACAACGGCGGACCGCACGTCGTTCTGGAAGTGACGGATTCCGGAGAAGGAATGCCGAAGGAGATCATCGATCGCATCTTCGATCCGTTCTACACGACGAAGGAGATCGGCAAAGGAACGGGACTGGGGCTGTCGACGGCGCAGGGAATCATCGCCAGTCATGGCGGCTTCATCAGCGTCTCCAGCACAGTCGGCGAAGGCAGCACCTTCACCGTCTATCTCCCGGCACAGGTGGCGGAGCCGGTGGCGGTCCCAGTCGCTGAGGATGCCGCACTCAGACACGGCAACGGCGAGTGGATCCTCGTCGTCGATGACGATGCCTCGGTGGCCGAAATCACCAGTCAGACACTCGATGCTTTCGGCTATCAAGTGCTCACCGCCGAGGATGGAGCGCAGGCCATCGGCGTCTTCTCCCACCGTGCGGCCGACATCGCGCTGGTACTGACCGACATGGCCATGCCGGTGATCGACGGAGCCGCACTCATCGCCGCACTGAACCGGATGGAACCCGGCATCCGGATCATCGCCACCACCGGCAACGAATCGGCCGCGTCGATCGCCAAAATCGCCAGAACGGGCGTGGCCCACATCCTGATCAAGCCGTACACCGCGGAGCAGCTCCTGCGCACGGTCGCCGAGGCGCTTGGGAAAGACCAAACCGTGATGGATGACACCGCGACCCGTGCGCTGCGTGGTGGCGTTCGGCCTGCATCCGGCTGAGACTTGATCGGAGGCTGTCATGACCACGACTCTCAATCCGCCACGGATCCGCCCGAAGTCGTTTACCTACCATACGAACGTCGGCGAGGTGCAGGGACGCACGGCAACGTTGTCCAGCGAGGGCAAACCTCCGCTCTGGGTGAGCAGTCCGCCCGAGTTCAAGGGAGAAGCGGGCCACTGGACGCCCGAGGATTTCTTCGTCGCCGCCATCGAAGTGTGCCTGATGCTGACCTTCGCCGGCCTGTCGGAGAAACGGGGATTGAAGTTCGCTTCCTACGAGAGCTCCGCTGAAGGGCTGCTGGAATGGGACCAGATCTCCTACCGCTTCACCCGCGTCACCGTGACTCCCGACATCACGTTGTTCGACGAGCCATCCCTCGCCATCGCCCGCGAGATCCTGTCCAAAGCCCACGAAACCTGTCTGGTGGCGAACTCGGTGACGAGCGAGGTCGTGGTGGAACCGGAGTTCCGGCTGGAGTGATTCGAGGCGCCGTGCCGATGCTTCGGCTAACAGCTCAAATACATCCAAACCGGCACCGTCACGGAAGCGGTGTCGCCGGTGCCGGCGATGGTGATCGAGCCCTGATACGTCGCCGACGGCAGGATGAGTGTTTCGTGAACGGAGATCGTGATCACGGTGAGATTCGTCCCCGGCGTTCCGGCGGATGCTGATGCCTGCAACCAGATCTTCTCGTTGCCGAGATCGTCCTTTGCCGTTCCGGTGGCGGTGACGGTGAGCGTTACGCCGGGACTGGCGGATGCCAGCATCACCTGCGACGACGCGCCGGTGACGTGTAAGGCGGTGAAGATGACCACGGTCGGGCAGGCCACGATCGTGCCGGAGAACGCGCCGGTGGGGTTGCTGCCGGTGAGCGCGGCATTCAGCGTCGGCGCGCCGGCATCTCGCGCGGTGAGCGACGTGACGGTGGACGGACTGTTCGAGAGACCGAAGTTCTCCCACACCGTCGCCACGATCGACGAATGATCGAAGACGCCGCTCGACGGAGCGATCGTCGAACCGGCTTCGATCAGCGGCGACACGATGATCGCCGGCACGCGGCAGCCGTAGAGCGTGAAGCCGAATCCGATCGCCGCTTTGTCCTTCGACGAGATCAGACCGCTGCTGATTCCGGCCGGCGGGATTGTCATCGGCGGCGTGCCGATGTTCACGGTGCCCGGCGGAGTCGCCGTCGGCGGCGCGACGTGATCGAAGACGCCGCCATGCTCGTCGTACGTGATGATCAGCAGCGTGGAGTCCCAGTAACTGCTCGACTGCAGAAGGTTGTAGACCTGCATCAACAGCAGCTCGCCGCCGGCCGCGTCGATCGGAGGATCGCTCGGATCGGTGTGCGGACTGATGCCGTAGTCGCCGGGGCCGGGATGGTTCGAGTTCGGCGGCAGTTGATTCGGCGCGTGGGTACGGCTGTACCGCGGCTCGATGAACGAAAACGCCGGCAGCGTGGCGCCGTTCACGCCGGTCACGTCATCGACGAACGTGCTCGGGACGGCTTTCAGTTGCCCCGGTGTCGCGCTTCCCCAATCGCTGCCGTCGAACGTTGAGACATTCGCATTCGACTCGCTCTGGGCCTTGCCGGCGATGTACGGGATGGTGAGGACGGCGATGGAGTAGTCGTGAAAGTAGACCTTCCAGTTCGTCTGTTTCTTGCCCAGCACGAGATCGAGCTGGCTGCAGATCGTCGGTAGTTCCAGCACATTGGAGTCGGGGACCAGCTCGATGAGGTGAAAGGGATAGTCCTTGTCGTTGACCGCGCTGAAGGGCGAATGGCCGATGATGATGGCCGGCGCCGCGCAGAAAGCGAAGAGCCGGTTGACGAATGTTTGCGAGGGGACGGACGCGTGCCACTGATCGCAGACGGCGAAGTTGTTCGCCAGGAACGCCGTGACCGGAAGCTGCTCGGCGGTGAGGTAGTTCATCACGTCCCCGACGTTGTTTTCCGCGTTCGCGGAGCCGGCGCCGAGGATGCTGTTGTAGTTCTCGGTGAAGCCCTGCATCAGCGGGGAAGGCGGCGGAGGGGGAGCGGGAGGGTATGTGTCGTAGGGAGGCGTAGTCGGAACGGAATCGCCGATGTTCTCGCCGATAATCTGCTCGGCCATGTCGCAGAACAATTCTCCCGGATCGAGCAGCGGAATCATTGTCCCGGAGTAAACCTGCCCTGAGCCGCCGATGGTCTGCGAGGAGAGGTTCTGGGCGGGGATCGGAGTGTTCGCATCGTAGGGGTTGGGATTGGAGTTGGTGCCGGGGAACCCTGCTTGCGTCCATCCGAGGACGTTGTCAAACGAACGGTTCTCCAGCATCACGACGACGATGTGTTCGATGGTGGGCATACCAGAGGAGAGTCGGGATGGAGCTGGTTCCCTACCCCTCGGTGAAGGCCATCGTGTCCGCGCTCGGCCGCAGTGGCGAGGAGGAGCTCGCTTACGGCTCGAGCGCGGGGACGGAGAGCGTCACTTTGATCGCAGCGGCGACGACGCGTGGCGTCGCCTGGACTGCACCGGCTGGAGCGGGCGAAAGCACCCATCCGGCGGAAAGGCCTGCGATCACGAACAGGGGGAGGATGCGACGGCTCACGGGCGGCACGATAGAGGGGCGCCTGTTGCGCGTCCCGTGATGATGCTCACTCCTCGGTGTGATGTGGCAGGGAATGCCGCCCCGGTGTCAGACCGCGGCGGCATGTCGATGGGCCTACTGCTTCGTCAATTCCACGCCGGTGGCGACGAAGGAAACCTCGTCGGCGGTACCGTCCGCGTTCCGCTTGAGGGTCACGCCGTCGGCGGTGAGATGATCGGCTTCTTCCTTGCTCAGGGTCTTGATCTCGGTCACTCCTTCGGCCCGCGCTTTCATCCCCTTGGCGGAGAGCGGGATGGAGAATTTCTCATCCTTGAAGGTGACGCGCACGGTCTTCTTTCCGGCTTCAGGTGCGAGCTCCATCCAGCATCCCATGGCCGTGCAGGACTTCTCGATCACGCCCTCGACCACCACGGCGTCTTTCGTGTACGCCTTCGGCGATGCGAGAACGGCGGTCAGGGCCACCGGTTTCGATGAGGAGACCGGAGCGCCGCGCTTGACGACGTCAGCGGCGAAGCTCGTTGTTGCGACGAGCAGGGTCAGTGCAGCGATGATTGTCTTTTTCATTCTTCCTCCAATGCGGCGCACAGGATAACTGGCTGTCCGCGTGTGGCATCCGCCCGTGTGCGATGCGTTTCCGTTCCGTTTCCTGGCGTTACTATCTCTGGCTACTTCATGGAGAAAACCAAGCCTCTTTTGAAAGCCGCGCTTTTTCTGGTTCTCTCCGCGGTTGCGGTAGTCCTCTACCTGTTTCTTCTGAGCGTCTTTCGCGGCAAGCTGGGCGCCTTCAGCGGCACCGTTCCGGCGATGGTGCTTGCCGTCGCGGCGCTCATCCTCAACTGGCGGTTTTTCTCTGCCGAGGGACGATCGCTGGCGGAGATCGGATTCGACCGTCCGGCACTCAGGATTGGGCAGGCGTTGATCGGTTTCGTGGCTGGCGGTCTGCTGATCGGGATCTGGGCGCTCGTGTTGAATGCGGTGATCCCCGTTTCGTGGCGCATCGCGGCGACGTTTTCTGTCGGAGCCGTGGCAGGACCGGTCGCGTTCGCGATTTTCAACAACGCCGCGGAGGAGTTGGTCTATCGCGGGTATCTGTTTCTCCTGCTTTCGCGGTCCTACGGCCGCGTCGTCGCGGTCATCGCAACGTGCAGTCTCTTCACGCTGCTGCACATCCAGGGAGGTGTGCCGTGGCTGAGCGCTGTGGCGGGCGTATTCACCTCGGCGCTGGTGTTTTCCGCGTTGTTCGTGCGCTGGCAAAGTGTTCCGCTCGTGCTCGGATTTCACGTAGCCACGAATTTCCTGCAGGAGCTTCTCGGTCTCCGCGTCAGCGCGATGAACCTGTTCGTTCCAATCTCCTGGGCCAGCGCCAGTACAGCGCAGTCGTACAAGGTTCTTGCCGCTATCGCGATCATCAATACGATTGTTGCCCTGGCGATCTTCGCTTCAGGCAGAAGGGCTAGGCCAGAAGCTCCATAACCCGGTCCCCGCGTTCGAAGAGCAGCCCGTGACCTGTTCCCTCGACGATTTCCAGCTGCGCGCCAGGGATCAGATCCGCGACTGCTCGCGAGTGCTCGGGCGGAAAGACGCGGTCGTCCGCGCCGCCGAGGACGAGTGTGGGCGCGGTGATGTCGCCGAGGAGCGGGGTGAGATCGAGATCCTCGAGGAGCGTGAGGATGGCCGCGGCGCCGGCGAAGAATGCGCGCGGCAATGCGGCCACCTGCTGCATGCGCGCTTCCAGGAATCCGGCGGGCTGGCGAGCGAGCCACTCGTCGCTCCACGTCTGCGCGAAAATCCGCCGGACCATTTCCGCGCCGCCTTCACCTCCCTCCGACGCGCTCTCCGCAAGCGCGCGTCCCTCGGCGGCTTCGCGTCGCATCCGCTCGTCGGTGCGCTCGGTGGCGGTGATGACGGTGAGCCGGCTGATGCGATCAGCGTGACGCGCCGCGGCGACCATGGAGACCAGCGCGCCGAAGGAGACGCCCATCCAATGCGCACTCTCGATGCCGAGGAAGTCCATGAGATCGACGACATCCTGTGCATGCTCATCGAATGAGGTCGGGAACGGACCACTGCTCCGCAGCTGTCCGCGAAAATCGCAGCGGACGACGCGGTGCCGGCTGGAGAGAGCGGGGATGAACGGATCCCATGCGGCGATCGACATCAACCCGCCGTTGAGCAGGATCAGAGGCGGGCCGTCGCCGTCGATGCGGTGGGTGAGGGTCAAGGGCACATTCTGTCATCCCGGAAAATCTCAGGTCCAACTCACCAGGATCCCGAGACTAACAGCACAGACAAGAGTGGGTAATAATATACTTGACTGACAGATCATCGGAGCCTATATTGTCTCCATGGCAACCGCGAGAGAAACACCGACCACTCTACAGCAAGCGATTCTCTGCTTTGCTGACCCCGAGAACTGCCGCCGGTTCATGGTGGAGTTGCGCTGGCCGGATGGTTTCGTGCGTTGTCCTCACTGCGGTTCGGATAACGTCGAATACCTCCCCAACGCCCGCGTCTACAAGTGTTTCGAGAAGCATCCGCGCCAGAAATTCTCCCTAAAGGTCGGGGCGATCTTCGAAGACTCCCCGATCGGCCTGGAGAAGTGGCTTCCGGCGATGTGGCTCCTCGTGAACTGCAAGAACGGCGTGTCCTCGTACGAGATCCACCGGGCGCTTGGCGTCACTCAGAAAACCGCGTGGTTCATGCTTCAGCGTCTGCGCCTTGCGTTGCAGGAGAGCGGCGGGATGATGTCCGGCGAAGTCGAAGTAGACGAGACCTACATCGGCGGGAAAGCGCGGAACATGCACGCGGCGAAGCGTGACGCGAAGATCAAGGCGCATGGGGTGAAGGGTAAGCAGGCTGTCTTCGGCATGGTGGAGCGCGGCGGACGGGTGAAGGCTACGCACGTTGCGGAGACGAAGAAGGTTGACCTCCAGCGTCGAATCCGTGAGAACGTCGAAGCAGGGTCCGCGATCTTCTCCGATCAGCACCCGATGTACACGGGACTCGACGAAGACTACAAGCACGCGGTCATCAATCACGCGGTTGAGTACGTGCGCGGGAACACCCATACGAACACGATTGAAAACTTCTGGAGCCTGTTCAAGCGCGGGCTGCACGGCACCTACATTTCGGTCGAGCCGTTCCACCTGTTCCGCTACATCGATGAGCAGGCGTTCCGCTACAACTACCGGAAGGACATGCACGACGGGGAGCGATTCACTACCGCGATGTCGATGGTTACCGGCAAGCGCCTGACGTACAAGGAACTGACCGGCAAGACGACCGATTGGGAGGCGGGCTCAGGACCGGAACCGCAACCGGAACCCGTATGGGAGCCGTTCTAGGCGGCAGGGACGCGGGCGGCGAAACTCTAGGTAATATCCCTCATAGCTCGATCGGCGTAGTCAGCCAATACCGACCTCGCACAATCGTCGCTAGCGGTCCCGTCTGGATTCTCACAGATTATCCCGTCACCCCGAAGAGCTAGATTCAATTTCTGATGTGGCAGGTTCTCGAATCCGAACGTCACGCAGCGATGTTCTCGGTCGATATTGATCTGGAAGAAGGGGAGCTGAGCCGCCATCAACTCGCATCCTCGTCCAGTATCGTTTACCTGAACGACATGCATGCGTCCGTCTTTTGTAAGCTGCTCGTTTAGTTCCGCAATCAATTCGCGGATGTCCGTCTTAAAAGTTTCGATACATTTCGGCAGCAGGCTACTAAAGGCTTCATTCATGGCGTCCTGCTCTTCTCTCCCGACCTTGAATTGTTTGAACCTATCCGCCATCCACTTTTTGTCGGCCATATTTACTCACCATGCTTTCGTTTCGGCCCGCGCCGGTTCGGATTTTTTGCGGCTTGCGCGCGATGCTCCTCGATTCGCTTTTGAATCACCGCATGCGGTACCGCGAGCACTGCTTTCGTGGCGTCGCGAAATCGCTGGAAGGCTTCTGAGCCCTCGATCATCTCAGGCTTTTTCATCATCTGTGTTCTCCGTTGGCGGGGGTGCTAGTGGGGCGCATCGCTGGCGTCGGCTACGATCGGCCCCGAGGCTGTAACGATCGGTACTGGCTCCGGTTCGTCATCAAATGGGGCGTCAATGCCGCTGCCATCATCGTCGCCAGCTGTCGCAGTTTGTTTGTCACCTGGGGGCGTCAACTCTTGCTCGGCGTCTGCGAATAGTTGGAGTAATGGCTTTGTAGGGTCCAATGGCGGCGGAATGCGTTCCGGTTTACGGATGAGAAGTTTGAAGCGCCCGCTCATTACGTTGCCGTTAAGTGGAAGCAAATCATGTGGGCGCTTCTTTGCGCTGGAGCCGTCTAGCGTATTCATCTCGTCCGCCTCGAATATGATCGCGGTCGCTAGATGAATTGCATCCGGTGTCCACATGTCCTTCGCTTCAGGCTTGTGATAATGGTTGCGGATATCGTGCGCGAGTTGCGCAACACGTGGGTCAACGTTGATCCACACGACATCGCGGTAAGAGATACGAGCAAACCTATCGGCCGCGTCGTCAGTCAGTTTGCCTCTCAAAACCTCGATGCGTGTGATTATTGAAGTGAAGATGGTGGCGTGACCGCGCTCTGACATCGCTACGATGTCCTCGATCCCATCAATTACAGCCTGATCTTTCACCGGGTCTTTAAGCCAGTGAAAGAAAATGCAGGCGTCCCAGTAGAAGGCTCGTCCCCTACCAATCTTCATCGTAGCTATCTACAAACTCCCGCGTGTCCATTTCGCCGGTAGCGTTAGGAGCAATACCACGAAGATCACGCAGGCGCGTACCAGTATCGTCGGTGTCAAGGATTTCGATGTTATAAACCTTCCGCACCGAAGTTGCAGTATCATCACGGCGACGATAATGGATTTCGCCAGATACCTCAACATAATGGGTCATGGCGGCTATCACGTCGTCGCGCATGGCTCTTTGGAATGTGCAATATACCCGTTTGGGGCCGACGCGAGGCCATATGTAGAATACGTTGCGCTCGTGAAGATTAATCGCTTTCAGATAGCCCGTAATAGTCCCCCACGCGACTTCTTCTGGGCCGATCATGTCCGCAAGTCGCTTGTCGAGATCAGGCGTGAGAGTATATTCATCGACGTTCCTTAGTATTGTAGGCGCATCAAGACCTATAGTCAGTTGCGTAAGCTCCTCATCAGCTTTCGGGAGCAACTCGCGATACGCCTCCAGTTCCTCCACAGAGACGTCATCGGGAACGTTGGAGGTTTGAATTTGACGAAGGCGTGTACTGAACTCATAGACTGTGGCGTTCGTGCGATCGTCTAGCGGATCTTCGGCAATCGGCTCTATAACGACGGTGGCGCGACTGTGGTGCATATCGACTACGCGATAGGAAATAGATCGGCGGCGGCCGCCAATTGCGGCATGTTCTTCGGCATATGTCAGCGCATGGCGCACCTTGTCCAGCTTCTCGATAAGAGTCTGGAGAAGAACATTAGCGTCAAGCGTGATCGTTATTTTTTGGCCAGCCATCGTCCACGCCCTGACCGGATCGTGTGTCCTCCTCAGGATACATCTAAACGTACGCTACGAACTGACTTTTAGCGGACCTACGGCACCTCACAGTTTCAGCTTCCGCATCACCTCAGCCGTGAAGCCGGAGAACAGCTCCGCCGGGCTCGCCTTCAGCCCCTGCGCCAGCTTCAGGATGGTTGTCAGGTTCGGGGCCTTCTGACCGCGCTCGATGTTGCTAACCGCGCTGGTCGTGAGCCCGGCCGCATGCGCCAGCTGTTCCTGAGTCATCGCCGGACGCTTCGCCGCGCGCAACTCGCGGACTCGCTGGCCGAATAGCTCCGCTTCCGTCATGCGAAGGAATTGGACATCTGACCTAGCCCTTGCGTCCAGAGCCGCGCGGACATAGCTCAGCGAGCTAGTTCGAGCGAGCAAGGAGCCAGAGATGCCGAAACCGATAGCAAAGCGAGACGTGTACAGCCGCATCACGATCACTCTACCGACGTTCGCCATCCTCATGCTGCGCCGGTTCGCGACGCGGGAGAGCGGGACCGTCTCCACGCTTCTGGAAGGCTGGATTATCGCGCTACTCAGCGCCCGCGAAATCAACAAGGCTGCGAAAGCCTCCCCTGAGTTCAGGCGCATTGCCACGGCATGGGTGCGCCGTGAGTGGTTGGTGCAGCGCGAGCGGGAGAATCAGAAACGTCGCGACTCTCGCGCGCTGCGGGTAACGCGGCGCTGACCATGGAAGAGTGGCGCAAACACTGGCGTAGCCGTCTCCGCGAAGCGATAGACCTGACCCGCCGCACACATGCGTCCATCGCCAAGCAAGCGGGCGTCTCACCCGAAACGCTAAGCCGCGTTCTCAGCGGCGTACATGCTCAGCCTGAGTTTGAAACGGTCGTGCGAATCATCTACGCGGCTGGAGAAAACGTCGCATGGATTCTTCGCGAGCCGGAGACCTTCCTATCCTCCGACGACAGCAAGCGAATGCGCGAGATAATCGATTTCTTGGAGTCGAACTTCGCGCCGATGGAATGGCCGATTAGCCTACTCGACTGAGGATTTCATGTGCACGCGGGATGGGGTGCTAAAATGCCCGTTCGACAAAAACACAAAACCCGGCTTGCAGGCCGGGCGGTTTGTCGTCAGCAGGCAGGCTTTCGAACTTGGAGATTTTCCCATGTCGATCTCTGCCTGTCAAATAAGCAACCGTGCGAAAGAGCGCCACAGCTGCGACACCCGAGCCGACTCTGTTGCTCACACAATTTGGCCGCTGGTTCGTACCTCGGCTATGGACGGTCGCCGGAGCGCTCCTTCTCGCGATTCCGGGTTACGCGATTAGCATGCTCGGATATCAACAGCCATCCTTCGCGTTAGCGCGGCTGTGCTTTGCGGTGTCATCGGCAATCCTCTTTCTAGCGATCGCGATCACCGCAGCATGCATCGATGCGCAGATCGCCATCAGGGTAGTCGTGGCAACTCTCGGCGCAGGCGTCGGCGGACTTTTTCTCATTGTCGGCCTGCTGTGGACTAGCCTGCGGCAGATCGACTTCGACCGACATCAACAACCGGCAACCGCCGTTACTACCACGACGCAAGGCGCACCCACTACCACTACGGCACCAGCTATGCCCCACCCGATACCGCCGTCCACCACTCGCGCGGCTGTCGATACCATCGCCCCCGCCGAAACCTTCACGCCCGGCACCGGTACACGGGAAGACCCGTACACGAACGCCGACGTTTGGAGGATCACGGAGCCTTACGACTCGCGAACATCAGTAGAGGCTGGCGCCGTAACTAGCAAGTATCGTGGGCAGTGGATGCGCATTGATTCGAGCGTATACGGTTTAGATTTATACACCGCTCACAATTTCATGGTCGGAATGCAGCTTGAAGATAAACAACGGCATAATCACATGATGACACTCTTTGCTTTCATCAGCGACACAAAGTTTCCCGCTGTTAAATTCTTGCGCCGTGGTGACCGTGCCGTGGTGCTTGGGAAAATAGACCGCGTAGAGTTTCGCAATATCGTCCTTGACGAAAATTCCGAACTGATCGAGCCATGACTAGAATCGCTAAGGAGGCCACCGCCGTCCCCGACCCGCAATAACCCGCAGTGACCCGCAAACCGGCTGTCAGTCATGTATGTTATTACCCAAGAGTGTTCTATGAAAGCGATTGTCAAGGACGGTTCTCTTCCTTGCTGATTGTTTTTTCATCTTCTCCGTTGCAATCAGCCCGTTCCGACGCGAAGAGGACGATCGAGAGTGCTTCGGGGG
>Ga0157378_10001073_pt1 | contig 24975 bp, 25 predicted proteins | sample M65metaG_FD_115309 | JGI IMG/M metagenome (GOLD analysis project Ga0157378, IMG submission 115309) | Miscanthus rhizosphere microbial communities from Kellogg Biological Station, Michigan, USA - M6-5 metaG | ecosystem: Host-associated > Plants > Roots > Rhizosphere > Soil | place: USA: Michigan...
GGGAGGGAGCGCGGTGAGCAGCGCGGCGAAGATCGCCAGCCGTTTGCGGGCGATGAGCGGAACGTACACCGCGCCGGCGAGGGCGAGCAGCGGGCTGGCCACGATCCAGAAACGGCGGCTGGTGATCGTCAGCCCGCGGTAGGCGATGGCGAAGATTGCCACAGCCAGGCGCGGCCAGTCGCGCGTGCGGATGGCGCGGATCAGGAGGAACCACACCAGGATCGCGCCGCCGGAGAGGCCGACGAGATCGGAGAGGAGGTCTTCTCCGCGCGCACGCCAGAGCGGTTGAAACTCCTGGATCGTTTTCAGCCATCGGTCGCCGCCGAAAAAGTGCGCGCCGGTGAGGAGAGATGCCGGGACGGTGGGGCAAGCCAGGACGACCGCTGCGCCTGCGATCAGGGCGAAGAACCGCCGCCGAGCCGGCGGCGGTACAGCCGGCGAGCCGCCGGCGCTACGCATCGACACGATCGCGCACGCCACCGCCGCGGCGGCGAAAAGTGAGGCATGCGTCCAGCCGAGGAACCATTGGTTGTCGGGAAAACCGGGAGCTCGTGTGAAGCGGTAAATGGTCACTGCGATCGCGGCGATGCTGAAGCCGAGCGTTGCCGCGATGCCATCGCTGAATAAGAAAAGGATGGCGAAAGCGAGAGCGGCGGCGATGAGCAGCGCGGTCTGGACGAACATCGCCGCGGTGATGGCCACGCCGAGGAGGATTCCGGCGCGGAGTCGATTGCTGCCGCGGATGCCGAGGCATGTGGCGCCGAGGATGGCGAACGTGAATACCGGTTCGAGGAAGTGGTGATCGATGCTGCCGATCCATGAGGTTGTGACCAGGAAGGGGGAGGTGGCCAGGGCGATGCCGGTGAGCATCGCCACTTCCCAGGTTCTTCTCAGGACGAAGACTGTGGCCGCCACGAAGATGGCGAAGAGGATCGGCGGGAACCAGACGATTCGTTTGAGGACCTCGTCCGCACAGACAAGAGTGTCTGTGCCACATTGATCCCGGCTTCGACCTGCGTCTGCGCGACGCGGCAGGGCCGATGTGGCACAGACACTCTTGTCTGTGCTGCCCAGCAGTCGAGCCAATCCCCCCGAAGCCACATCGTAAAAAGGTGGCCACGGACAGAACTCGCCGCCGATCCCCCGGTCCCGATCGAACTCCAGCGCGTGTGGAAAATGACACGCGGAGTAGACCATCCGCTTCCAGTGGTAGAGCTCATCGACCGGGGTGATTCGCGGCTTGCCGTACTCGAAGGCGTAAGGCGCATTCAGGAGCCGCATGCCGAGCGCGACCGTGAGGAAGAACAGCCACCCGCCGCTACCAATAAATTTTCTTGCCATTTCGCGCGCTTTGCCCGAATCTTAGTGCTCGTCGTCCAAGACGTCCGAAAATTCAGGTGATCTCGCTGCGAAGAACGTTCGCCGCTGTTTTGTTTGCGCTCGCCGTGTACCCCTCGGCGGCAAGGGCGCAGGATCTCGTTTCGACACGCTGCCACGAGTCCGAGGTGGACATTGATGGCACGCACAACGCCGCCAAGCTCGATGGTTGCGGCGATCCTTCGGCGACGAATCTCCTCTGGCACCTCGACCGGATCGATCAGCGCGACGGCATTCTCGATGGCCAGTATCGCCGCCGCGCCCTCGGCGCCGGAGCTGTGGTCTACGTCATGGACACCGGCGTGATGGCGGCGCACACGGAGTTCGCCACGCCGGCCGGCAGCCGTGTGATTGCCGGCTTCGATGCCACGCGCGGCGTGACCGTGGGCGTCTCGAATTGCCGCAGCACCAACAAGGCGCTGAATCCATGTTTCTCGACGGCGATGGAGCTGGCCGGCGCGCAGCACGGGACGAGCGTGGCTTCGCTGGTGGCGGGACAGAAGGTCGGTGTGGCCCCCGAGGCGATGATCGTCAGCGTCCGGGTGATGAACGAGTCGGCGCTGGCGACGACGCGGACCTATCTCGAAGGGCTGAACGACATCATCCATCACGCCTGGGATCCGACGACGCCGCAGTTTCATACCGCGGTGGTGAACATCAGCGGCTGGGTGCTGGAGAAGCTGGAAGCGAATCACGACGATGCGCCGGTGACGTTCGCAACAGTCGAGCGCAAGATCCGCGACATGATCGGCGGCGTCGACGCGGCGGGAAATCCTGATCCGAACGGCAAGCGCTTTCTCTTCGTCGTCGCCGGAAACAACATCGACAACGGCTGCGGCCCCAACGGCGTCGTCAATCGCTTCCCGGCCACGCTGGGGAAGGAGATCGAAGGCCTGATCACCGTCGGCGGCATGACCGCGGACAACAGCTGGTGGCCGGGCGCGTGCCACGGCGGGCTGGAGATCCTGGCGCCGTCGCAGGGGATTTTCAGCGCCACGATCACGGCGGCCGATCACTATCGCGGCACCAAGCCGAACCTCCGCTCCGGGACGTCATTTGCAGCGCCGATCATCTCCGGCATCGCCGCGAGGCTGTTGTCGGAGCGTCCGAACCTGACGCCGCAGGAGCTGGAGTCGATCATCACCTCGACCCCCTCGCGCATCGTGAACCCCGACGCCAGCCGCGCGGACGGGAAGGTTGCCTTCGTACAGGACGCGCCGGCGGTGTTGACGGCGGGAACGGCAGTCTCACGCGGAGTCGCGGAGTCGCGGAGGTAAGCGCGCTTTCTTCGTGTCTTCGCGCCTTCGCGTGATCACATCATGTGAAACGCGCGATGGCTCTTGATTTCGTACCTCTCCAGCAGCCCATGCCCCCGCCCGTGCAATAGCCATTCGACGAACCGCTCCGCCTCGGGAGTGGACGGCTTCATCAGGATCACGCCATACGTGTTGCGCAGGAACGGATCGCCCGCGAAGAGCACCTTCAGCTGCAGCGCATCCGATAACTGATCGAAGGTGGCGCGGTCAGTGAGGGTGTAGCACTTCATCTCGCTGGCGGATCGGAGGAGCGCGGCCATCGGCTGACCCATCTTCAGATAGGCGGGATTGAAATCGGGGACGATGAGCGCCGCCCGCCAGATGGCGCGCTCTTTCCTGGTCGTGCCCGACTGGTCGTCGCGCGACATGAACAGGCGGTGGGTGTGATCGATGCGTCGGAAGGCGTCCGCGGCGCTTCGGGCGTGGGCGACGTCGGCCAGATCGTCGGGCGGGCCGACGATGACGAATTCGTTCCACATGAACTGCTGATAGAGCTTCGGGACGTTGCGCTTTACGAAGGCGCGCTCGGCAGCGGGATCGTGCGTGATGGTCACTTCGGCCTCGTGCCGCGACGCCAGCTCCAGGGCCATGCCCGAGCCGATGACGACGGGATGAATCTCGATCCCGGTCTCCCGCTTGAGCTCGACCTGCAACATTTCGAGCGCGCCCGATCCCTGCAGGCTGGTGGTCGTCGCCAGGACGAACGATTTCGCCTTCGGCTCGCGGGAGCAGGCGGCCAGCAGCAGCGCCGCCACGGCGATGGCGCGGCGCATCGCTACTTCTTCACCGCCGCGCTGCCGCCGGCCTGGAACTCCTCTTCGCGCAGTTGCAGGTCATCGCGCGGCGGGCCGTCGCCCATGATGCCGGCATAGACCTCGCGGGCCAGCTCGCGGGTCAGATGCGAGTAGACGTCGCCGTCGACGATCATGTTCGGGCCGTGGTCGCAGAGGTCGAGGCAGGAGACGGTGCAGACGCGCACGAGCGGCTTGCGTCCCATTTTCTTGTTGTGCCCCTTCAACTCGGCGTGGATGAATTCTCCCCGCTCGATCCCGCGATCAGGATTGCCGCAGCGGCCGCCGATGCAGACCAGGAAGTGCTTTTGGAAGGGGTATTTCATTTTAGTTTTCATCCTGAGGCCACCTGAGCGAAGCGATGGACGGCCTCAGGATCTCCCGTGGCGCCGCGCTGTCTGCGTCTTTTGCCAGCGTCCCGCGCGGTATCACCGGAGATCCTGCCTTGGCTCGCTGCGCTCACCGGCAGGATGGGGCTTACGACAGCGCCCACTTCTTCCCCGCATCCAGCACATGTTTCAAATCCTTCGGACTGCACGCCTCGGCGTAAATCCGCGCAACCGGCTCCGTCCCGGACAGGCGGAACAGCAGCCAGGCGCCGTTGTCGAAGAGCAGCTTCACGCCGTCGGTGGTGTTGATGTCGCGCACGGTGAAGTCATCGATCGACTTCGGCGGGTTGGCCAGCTTGCCGGCCAGCGAGTCCTTGAGCTGCGGGGTCAGCTTCATGTCGATGCGCTTCGAATAGAAATAGCCGAACTCCTGGTACATCTCCTCGATGAGCTCGTGCAGTTTCTTGCCGGTGTGGGCCACCATCTCCGCGACCAGGAGGCAGGCCAGGATGCCGTCTTTCTCCGGCAGATGGCGATACATCGACATCCCGGCGCTCTCCTCGCCGCCCATGGCGATCTTGTCGTCCAGAATCAACTCGCCGATGTACTTGAAGCCGACCGGCGTTTCGTGCAGCTCGACGTCCAGCTTTCGGGCGATGCCATCAATGAGATGCGTGGTGGCCACCGACCGCGCCAGGCCGCCGGGGATCTTGCGATCGCGTTTGAGATAGAGCGCGAGCAGGGAAAGGATCACGTTGGGGGAGACGAAGCGATTGCGGTCGTCGATGATGCCGAAGCGATCGGCGTCGCCGTCCGTGGCCAGGCCGAGGTCGAAGCCCTCGTCGGTGACCACCTTGCGCAGCTCGCCGAGGTTCTTCTCGTTGCACTCGGGGGAAAAGCCACCGAAGTAGGGGTCGCGATAGTTGTGGATGATCTTCACCTCGACGCCCGACTCAAGCAGGAAGTAGTCGAGGTAATCGCGCGAGGTGCCGAAGAGCGAATCGATGGCGATGCGCAGGCCACTCTTGCGAATGGTGTCGACGTCCACTTTCGTCTTCAGCTCGTTGAGGTAGCGGTCCTTCGGATCGATCTCCTCGATCAGCTCCGCTTTCTCGTAAACATCCACCCGCTCGCCGGTGGCGGCCACGGCGTTGATCTCGGCCTCGATCTGCTTGGTGATCTCCGGCAACGCCGGCGCGCCGTTCGACGTCGAGAACTTCAGGCCGTTGTACTCGGGGGGATTGTGGGAGGCGGTGAAATTGATGGCACCGATCGCCTTGCGGCGGATGGTCTCGAACGATGCGCACGGCGTGGGAACGTCGCGCGTGCAGAGATAGGCCTGGATGTCGTTGAAGGCCAGGATGCGGGCCGCTTCGGAGGCGAACTTTTCGGAGAGGAAGCGAGTGTCGTAGGCGATGACCACCCCGCGTCCCTTCTGATTCGCTTTTTTCAGGTAATTGGCAATGCCCTGGCTGGCGATCCGGACATTGTCGAACGTGAAATCCTCTCCGATGATGCCGCGCCAGCCCGAGGTCCCGAATTTGATCATGGTTCTCCTGATGAACTGCGGCGTGGGAACTTAGCACAGAGGCAGGGGAGAGGGATGAGGGACGAGGGGAAAAAGCAGAATCAGGCCTCGATTGGCATCTCCCTCGTCCCTCGTCCCTCATCCCTGCTTCATGGCCCGATTCACGCAATATCATTGCCCAACGATGTCTGAGCGGCCGGTCCTGTTGATTGCCGATGATGATGAAGACGTACAACGCCTTCTGACTCTGTATGTTCGGCCGCTCGATTGCGAGGTGCTGACGGCGCGCGATGGGGAGGAGGCGCTGGCCATCGCCCAGTCGCGCCTGCCGGAGATCGTCCTGCTCGACGTCATGATGCCCAAACGGAGCGGCTGGGAGGTTTGCCAGGCGTTGAAGGCGGTGCAGCGGACCTCGCAGATCGCGGTCGTGCTCGTCACCGGACGCGGCGACGTCAAGGACCGGCTCACTGGCCTGCAGCTCGGCGCGGACGACTACCTGGTCAAGCCCTTCAATCGCGACGAAGTGGTCAAGCGCATCGACGCGCTGCTGCATCGCAAGCATCGGCCGTCGCTGGCCGGAACGGAAGCGCAGAAGTCGTCCGAGAGCATGCTCTTCGATCGCGCCAGCGGGCTGCCGACCGTGCCCATGGTCCTCAGCCGGCTGAAAGAGATGCTGATCGAGCAGAGCGAGATCGGCATCGTCTACGTCGACATCGAACAGTTCGAATCGATCGAGGCCGAGTACGGCTGGGCCTTTTTCGACGAGTTCCTGCGCTGCGCCGGCGAAGCGGTGAACGTCGAGGCGCGGGCGCGCTTTCCAAAGGCGCTGGTGGCGGCCAACCTCGTCGGCGGATCGAGCTTCTACATCTTCTTCGAATCGCGCGGCAGCGATCTGCGGCAGGAGGCGGCCTTCGACCTGATGGCCAACGACATCCGCGAGAAGCTGATCAAGGCCATGCGCGAGCGCTTTCCGAACATGCAGCAGGGGCAGATCGGCTTCTTCGTCGGCGCCGCCCGCATCGACTACCGGCCACAGATCCGGCTGGAGCGGCAGGTTTATCAGGGGATGCAGACCGCCGGCGACGCCGTGCGCGACGCCGAGCAGCAGCGCAAGAAACAGCTGACGCGCGAGCTGCGCGACATCATCCGCCGCAAGCGGGTGACCACGCTTTTCCAGCCCATCGTCTGGGCGCAGGAGGGGAAGGTCTTCGGCTACGAGGTGCTCACCCGCGGCGCGCCGAATTCGTCGTTCCGCAATTCGGACATGCTCTTCGCCTTTGCCCGCGAGGCCAAAATGGCTTGGGCGCTGGAGACGGTGGCGCTCGAAAACGCGCTGAAGCGCCTGCGCTCGTTCGCCCTCAACGGCCGCAAGTTCCTGCTCAATCTCGAGGCGGAGATGTTCGAGGAGTCGGAGTTCCGCATCCACGAGATGGTGTCGTTCTTCTCCGCGCACCGCGGCAACTTCGTCTTCGAGCTGACCGAGCGCGCCGCCATCGAGGACTACGCGGTCTTCCGTCGCTTGCTCGATGAGTTCCGCGACAAGGGGATCGAGGTGGCCATCGACGACGCCGGCTCGGGCTACGCCTCGCTGGAGGCGATCGCCGCGCTCGCGCCCGACTATCTGAAGATCACCAAGGGCCTGGTCTCCACGCTGGCCGACGAGCCGATCAAGCAGGATCTGGTGAAGATGCTGGTCGACCTGGCCGGCAAGATCGGCGCGAAGACGCTGGCCGAGGGCATCGAGACCGTTGAGGAATACGAATGGTGCCGTGACCTCGGCGTCGATCTGCTGCAGGGCTACTACCTCGCCCATCCGCAGGATCAGCCGCACGAGGGCGACGCCGAGGTTCGCGCGTCGCTCGATGCGGACGCGCAGCGGCGGCTGGCAAGCGCAGCGCGCTAGTGGAGCGCTGGCGTCCGCGCCGGCTGGCCCGGCGGCGTCCCGCCGCCGACCCGGCAAGCTCCAACGATTTTGCTGCTAACCCGGCGGCAAGACGCCAGCGTTGCGCCGCAGCTCGATGACCGTGATCTCCGGCGAGATCCCGATCCCGAATCGCCACGGAAAGAGCCAGTAGCCGGTTCCGGTGTTGACGTAGAGCTGGGACGTGCCGCGCCGATACAAACCCATGTGGTAGGGGAGAAAGAGTCCGGACAACGACCATCGCAGTGGCCGGAAGGCGCATTGCCCGCCATGCGAGTGCCCGCACAGCGTTAGCGCCAATCCCCGCTTCTGCGCCTCGGCGAACGCTTTCGGCTGATGGGCGAGAAGAATCGGAAACGCGCCGTTACGCCCGCGCAACGCGGCATCGATGTCCGGCGCGAGCCTCGGAGTCCGCGCGGCAAAGTCGGAGAGGCCGGCGATCCAGACGCTCTTCACCGTTGCCCCTTCATTGACCAGCAGATGAATGCGGCTCCCGCGCAACCGCTGGATGACCTCGAACGGCTGGCCGTACATCTCGTGATTGCCGAGGACAGCGAGCAGCGGCATGCGCGGATCGAGCACGCCGGTCGCCGCCAGCAGCTTGGTGGTGAAGATCGGATCGTCGTCGACGTTGTCGCCGGCCAGGAGGATGACGTCCGGCTTCTGTGCCGCGGCGGTGGTGAAGATCGTCTCCAATCGCGATTGCCGCGTGTAGAGCCCGGTGTGCAGATCGGAGATCAGCGCGATGCGGAAGCCCTCCAACTCCCGCGGCAGATCATCGATGGCGATCGGAACATGCTCGATGCGCAACGGCACCAGCGCGTTCCAGACGCCGATGATCAGAGCGAAGAGCGTCGACCAGAGAAAGATCCGCGACGGCCATTGCGCAAATCGCGCGAACGATACCCGCCTCCGCAATGGCAACCACGGAATCGCGATCAACAGAACAAACACCGAGTAGAGAATGGCGAAGCAGTTCCAGGCGAACCACGGCGGCCCCAGCGTCGCCCGCACGAAGCGCGAGAAGTCCGTCCGCGCATTGAGCAGCGGAAAGAAGAGCCACATCGCGTTGCCGATGACGATCAGCGCGATGACGATCGCCCGCCGCCGCGGATGCACGCGCAGGAGAACGCGGAACGCGGTGAGGTTGGCGAGGATGAACGTCGCTACGACAAGCGTGATGATCATCGCCAGAGGCATGGGCGGGCGATTGTAGTCACGCGGAGGCGCGGAGACGCGGAGAAAACCAGGACTCCGCTCCGCGTCTCCGCGCCTCCGCGTGAACTAGAATTTCCTCATGCCATTCGTCCCCGAGGCATTACGGTTTGCTCAGAATCCCGCAACGAGTCTCGAGCAGCTCCGTCGCGCCTGCGAGCTTCTCGATCTCGACACCTCCGGTACGCCGGACGAAGTTCGTGCCCGTCTGCTTGCGCACCTGGATACGCTCGATCACGAGACACCGATCGTCTGTCTGAATCCGAAGGTGTCCTGACGCCTACTCCGACTTCGGACGGGTCGCCATCCTCGGCAGCGGTTTCATCATGCTCACCCGGTTGCCCTCGGTGTCGAAGAACGAGACGTAGCGGCCGATTCCGGGGATGTCCATCGGCTCGCCGAGGACCTTGCCGCCGCCGTTGGTGACCGCCTTCATCGACTGGTCGATATCATCGACCGCGATCACTACCGACGGATACTGCGCTGGCCAATCGGGCTTCTTCGGAAAGAATCCACCGTTGATCGCGCCCGGCTTCTTGGGGCCGTTATCGTCCGACTCGGTCGTGGCCACGACCACGTAGTCGCCCATCTCCGGTCCCATCATTTGTGCGTGCCATCCGAACACGTCGGTATAGAACTTCGCCATCCGCTCGCGATCGTCCGCGGGCATTTCAAAGTGGATCACGGGACACATCTTCATAGTCAGGCTCCTTCTTTCTCCAAAATGTGCAGGAAGTGAGCCGGGGCGGGAAGCGTAGCGCCGTCGGCTCGACGGCTGTACCGCCAGCGGCTCGCTGGCGGTTTTTTCTCGTGCCGCCGAGCCGGCGGCGGTCCAGCCGGCGGGCCGCCGGCGCTACGCGGCGAATATCATCTTCCCCGATGCGGACGATCGCTCTCGGCCTTGCGCGCCTTCCGCGCCCGCTCCAGATCGCCATGGCCTGGACAGTCATCGCCATCGTCGCCGCCGGTCTCGTGGCCGTGCGTCTGATCGCCATCGGCAGGATGGATCGTTTCGTCCCGGAGGCGATTGCGGATGTCGCCATCATTCCGCTGTGGGCGCTGGCGACTCCGTGGATTCTCCGCTCGGCCGAGCGCTGGCCGGTGAGTTCACGGCGCAACATTGCCATTCATGCCGGTTTCGGGGCGGTCTTCGTGATCCTCTCGAATATCCTCATCCGGCTTCCACTCCTCGGGCGCGGACTCTCGCCATTCGCGCGGAACCTCGCCGTCGGTCTGGCCTTCTACTCCGTGCCGGCGATGCTTGCCTACGGCGCCATCGTGGCCATCGGTCATCGCATCGCTCCGCCGAAGGAAATCCCGGCGCCTCCGAAATCGATCACCATTCGCGACCGCACCCGTGTCGTCGTCGTGCCGCTGGAGGAGATCCAGTGGATTCAGGCGGAGGACAACTACGTGCTCGTCCACACGACCACGCGCAGCTTCACCGCGCGCGAAAAGATCGGCGAGATCGAGAAGCTGATCGACGGCGCCGGGTTCCTGCGCGTGCATCGATCGGCCATCGTCCGCCGCGCCGCGGTGCAGGAGATCCGCCCGCTGACGCACGGCGATTTCGAGGTCGTCCTCGCCGGAGGGGCGGTGGTGCGTGGATCGCGATCAAGGCGCGCGGCGCTGGCGATGTTGACGTCGTCCTAGCAAGCCTATGTGGCACAGACACTCCTGTCTGTGCTTGTCCGCCCGCGCTGCTGGACATTGGATCCCAGGGTCGTGCGAGTTTCACAGGAGCACAGACAAGAGTGTCTGTGCCACATTTTACCTCGTCGCTGGCCGGTACTCGGCGGCGAAGTAGAGCTTCACCGGATCATCTCCCGGAACGCGCACCAGTCCCGTCCCCGCCGTCCCGCCGTAGTCTTTCACCCACGCCGTAGCCAGCCCCCATTCGTCCATGCCGAGGACTTCGGTGACCGCGGTGGGGGCAACGCCCCAGGAGCCGCGCCAATAGCCGGTGAGCCCCCAGCGCTGTCCGATCGATGTCGCCCGCACGCCGCGCTTATCGAACAGCGCTCGCGAATGATCGACGCCGAAGAGACGTCCCGGCGCCTCGTAGTCGATTTGATCGAGCCCGGTGCGTTTTCCACTCTTCGGATCGGGCGGCCAAAGCGCCGGCGGAATGCCGGTCCAGACCACCTTGCCGCCGGCATCGAGATACGGGCGAAGCAGCCGGATGATCTCCGCCGGCGGATCGCTGTTGAAAATGATCACGCTGGCGGCGCGATCCGCCGTCCGGTCTCGCAGGAATGCCGCCACGCCGGCGGCATCGAGCTTCTCGTACTTGCGATTGGTCAGCATCTTGTCGGCCAGCTGCTCTTCCCCTTCGCTCGGGAAGTAGGCGCGATGCACGGCGATGTCGCCGACGTGCAGCGCGTAGATGCTGCCGTCGCTGGAGGCGAAGAAAACCAGATCGCCAGAGACGACCGGCGAGCTGAGAATGTCGCCCGCGCTGCGGAAGAACCACAGCTCCTTTCCGGTGGCGCGGTCGAGCGCGCGCAGAAAGCCGGCATGGTCGCCGATGTAAAGCACACCGCCGCAGATCGCCGGCGACGACCAGAGCGGCGCGCCGCTCTTGGTGCGCCACAGCTCCTTCCCGTCGGCCGCGCTCAACGCCTGCACGAACGCGCTGTCGGAGCTGCCGTCGTAGACCACGCCGTCGGCGACGGCAGGTGAGGTGATGATCCAGGAAATGTGGTGGTCATACCGCCAGCGCTCCTTCCCGTCGTTCGCTCCGACCGCGTACACCCAGCCGTCGCGCCCTCCGAAATAGACGATGCCGTTCGCCACCGCCGGCGACGACTGGATCGATCGACGATCAAACCCGAACTTCGACGAATCGAGCTTCGTCCCCTCGGTGTCGAACGTCCACCGCCGCGCGCCGTCTTTGAGCGCCAGCGCGTGCAGGCGTCCCTCGATCGTGCCGGCGAACACCATCCCATCCGCGATCGCCGGCGTGGCCCGGATCCGCTCGCCGACGTCGGTCCGCCAGATCGGCTTCCCCGTCTTCTCCTCGATCGCGCGGATGCTCCCATCGCCCGCGCCGAAGATCACCACGCCGTTTCCGGCCAGCACCGGCGAGGCGATGTAATAATCACCGGTCTCATGTCCCCACGGCAATGGCTTGTCGGCTCCTGAGGCCACACGCCAGCGCTGTTTGCCGCTCGCGGCGTCGACGGCCACGAGCGCGCCGTCGCGCGTGACGATGAATGCCAGCCCCTTCTCGACCGCAGGCGAGGAGTGAATGGCGCTGTGCGCATCGAAAGCCCAGATCCGTTTTCCAGTGAGCCGGTCGAGGGCGTAGAGATGCCCATCGCCGCTCCCGGCGTAGACCCGATCCCCCACCACGACCGGCGACGAAATGGCATCCCCCTCGGTGGCAAATCTCCATTGCAATCCGACGAGGTTGCGTCCCTCATGCGCCGGCGAATCGAGCGGGTAGACGGCGGTGTGGGCGGCATCGCCGCGGAACATCTGGGCCGAGGCGGAGGCGGTGAGAAGGAGTGCGATCAGCGCGGTCTTCATGCGCCTTGAATACGAGACAAGTTGTTGTCCGGCCAGGGTGTTGTGGCGACCCGGTTCCGACGGGTGGCGGATCGGTTCTCTCTGCTACGCGGATTGCCGGCCTGACCCCTCGCCCTCGGTTTCTTTCGGCGTTTCGCTGGCGATGACCTGTTCGCGGATGCTCTGCTTCGTCGGAAAGCCGGCCACCATCTCGTCGACGCCGACATGGAGAGCGCGGGCGATCGCCACGACAACCTGGAGGTTTGGCGCCTTCAGCCCTCGCTCCATCTCCCCGATGAAGGTTGGGCTGATTCGGGTGAACGCTCCGAGCTCTCTCTGGGTAATGCCACGCTGCGTTCGGATCCGTTGCAGGGTCGAGCCGAAGACCTGAGCTACGGTTGCCATCATCAGACTCCTTAAAGCCACTTCAGCACGTATAAAAAACGCTTTAGCGTTGATCGAGAAGGTTTCAGTGAATTTTAAAACCACTTCGGCGTTATTTAAAAACTTGAAAGCGTTTTGAAAAAGGCCGTCAGCGTTTTGAAAGATCTGGTTGTCAGATCTTTGAAAACGCTAAAGCGCGTTTGAAAAACGCTATAGCGCGATGTGAGAAGGGCCAAGACGTCTTTCCAAACGCTAAAGTATTTTTCAATAACACCAAAGTGTTTTTCTGAAGCGCTGAAGCGCGGCTCAAGAGGCTCCGCGGATAGAAACATCAATCCTGCACGCATCCGAAGATGACGCGAGGGAGGAAACCAGCAGCCCGATATGATCCCGACGGCGCCGGCGCCTCGGCGACCGCGGGAGGGCTCGCGATGAATAAGGTGATCCTCTTCGTCCAGGTTTCCCTCGACGGCTTCTTCGAAGGGCCGAACAAGGAGCTCGACTGGAACATGCTCGATGACGAGCTCCACACCCACGTCAACCATGAGCTCAAGGCGATGGGTGCCTTCCTGAGCGGACGGGTCACCTACGAGCTCATGGCCGGATTCTGGCCAACCGCCGACGCCGACCCCGCCAGCCCTCCTTTCGTGAAGGAGTTCGCCCCGATCTGGCGGGAGATGCCCAAGGTGGTCTATTCGAAGACCCTCACCGCAGCGGGTTGGAACACCACCATCGCCCGCGACGTCGTACCGGAAGAGGTCGAGGATCTCAAGCGCCGGGCCCGTGGGGATCTCGTGGTCGGGGGCGGCGAGCTGGGAGCGGCCTTCATGTCTTGGGACCTGATCGACGAGTATTGGATCTACGTCCATCCGATCCGGATCGGTGAGGGGAACCGGCTTTTTCCTCCTTCGAAGGAGAAGGTCCCGCTTCGCCTCGCCGAGGCGCGAACGTTCGGGAACGGGGTGGTCCTTCTTCGATACAAGCGACTACGCTAGGCACGATTGAAAGTCGCCTGTCCGGCGCAGACGATACGAATGTCCGCGCGGACGTTGGTGGGGGCGGTGAGTCAGGCGCAACCGGATAACGGTTAGAGTGAAGCTCCCTATGAATCTCTTCCAACTCGCGGCGACACTGCCGAATGGTCTGCACGACGCCGAGTTGCGACGGCTCTCTGTCGACTACGTCGAGCAGACCGCTGTCCTAGAGCTCGAGATATGGGTCGACGACACGGATGTCTTCCTCGAGCTCTATCGGCCGGCACGCATCGTTCTGAAGGGCCTTGTGTATTTTGTGATCCAGCCGCCCGATGCCAGATACCCATTTACACAGGCCGGAGCAGTGACTATCGACCTGTCGGCGCCTGAGACGCCAGTCGTATCAGGTGGCGAGAGCGAGTCGGCATTCCGCCTGTTCATCAGCGAGTTCAATTCGTTCATCTATGCGGATGCGGATGCGGCCGAGTTGGAGTGGCTCGGGGAAGCAAGGAGCCAGCTGCTCGAAGTCGGAGCGTAACGGCTCGGTTAAGATAGTTCGCCTGGATCGACGATCATGACCAAAGTTCAAGCACTGGAAGAAGAGATCGGGAAGCTTTCGGCGACAGAGTGGGCCGAACTGCGGGAGTGGTTTGCTGAGCGCGACGCCGAGGAGTGGGATCGTGAGATTGAACGGGATGCGGCGTCCGGCAAACTCGACAAGTTGTTCGAGCAGTCGGTTGCCGACCACCTGGCGGGAAAGAGTCGCGAGATTTGAGGCATTTCACCAGTCCGGATTTCTGGCGTCGCTTCAGCCAGCTTCCCGCGGACACTCAGAAGTTAGCGCGTGAAAACTACGAGCTTCTGAAGGCCAATCCGCGTCATCCCTCTCTGCACCTGAAGAAGGCCAAAGGCTACTGGTCGGTGCGCATCGGACTCGGTTATCGCGCTCTGGGAAAGAGCGTCGATGATGGCATTCTTTGGGGCTGGATCGGCCCACACGACGAATATACGAAGATCCTTTCGTAGTGCCGCCGAGCCGGCGGCGGTCCAGCCGGCGAGGCCGCCGGCGCTACGCTTGCGGTAGCTACGAGCTTCCCGCCGCGATCTTCTTCTGCGCTACGACCCGCATCGAGTGATCGAGGATGCGTTTGCGGATGCGGATCGACTGTGGCGTCACTTCCACCAGCTCGTCGTCTTCAATCCATTCGAGGCATTGCTCGAGGGTCATGATTTTGGGAGGGGTCAGCTGCACGGCCATGTCGGAGCCGGAGGCGCGCATGTTGGTGAGGTGTTTCTTGCGGCAGACCTGGACCACCATGTCGGCGTCGCGGGAGTTTTCGCCGACGATCTGGCCGCCGTAGACCTTCATCGCGGGCGTGATGAAGAGGACCGTGCGCTCCTGGAGCGGTTCGATGGCATATGCCGTCGTGTCCCCGGCTTCCTTCGAGATCAACGCTCCGCGATTGCGGCCGGCGATCTCGCCGCGGTAGGGGCCGTATTCGAGGAAGGTGTGGTACAGCAATCCTGTCCCACGCGTCTCCGTCAGGAACTCGGTGCGGATGCCGAAGAGGCCGCGCGTCGGGATCTTGAACTCGATGCGCACGCGGCCGGAGCCGGGATTGACCATGTCGGTCATCTCTCCGCGGCGGGTCTGGAGTTTCTCCATCACCGCGCCGACGTGCGCTTCGTCGATGTCGACCACGAGTGCTTCGTACGGCTCGCTCTTGCGACCGTCGATCTCTTTGAGGATGACCGTCGGACGCGACAGCGCGAACTCGAAGCCTTCGCGGCGCATGTTCTCCGCCAGGATCGAGAGGTGCAGTTCGCCGCGGCCGCTGACTTCGAAGCGGTCGGGGAGGTCGGTTTCCTTGACGCGCAACGCCACGTCTTTGCGCAGCTCGCGCTCCAGGCGCTCCTTGATGTTGCGGGAGGTGACGTACTTGCCCTCGGTGCCGGCGAACGGTGAGTCGTTGACCAGCCAGAACATCGACACGGTCGGCTCATCGATGGCGATCGGTTCCAGCGCCTCGGGGTTTGATGCCGAGGAGAAAGTCTCGCCGATTTCGACATCGCCGAATCCGGCGATGGCCACGATCTCGCCCGCCGACGCTTCTTCGACGTCCTCGCGCTTGAGGCCTTCGAAGGCGGTCAGCTTGGTGACGCGGCCCTTCTTGTGCGTGCCGTCGCGCAGGATCAGCACCACGTCCTCGGCCTGCCGCACCTTGCCGCGCTGAATGCGCCCGATGCCGAGGCGGCCGACGTAGTCGTTGTAATCGATGGAGGAGACCAGTAGCTGCAGCGGCGCGTCGGCGTAGCCGGGCGGCGGCGGGATGCGCTTCAGAATGGCGTCGAACAGCGGCCGGCAATCCTCGGTCGTATCTTCGAGGTTGGTGCGGACGATGCCCTGGCGGCCGATGGCGTAGAGGATGGGGAAGTCGAGCTGCTCGTCCGAGGCGCCGAGCTCGATCATCAGATCGAAGACCTCGTTGACCACTTCGGTAGGGCGCGCGTCCTGGCGATCGATCTTGTTGATGACCACGATCGGCAGGAGGCCGAGGCCGAGGGCCTTGCGGAGCACGAAGCGCGTCTGCGGCATCGGACCCTCGGCGGCATCGACCAGGAGGATGACGCCGTCGACCATGGAGAGAACGCGCTCCACTTCGCCGCCGAAGTCGGCGTGGCCGGGCGTGTCGACGATGTTGATCTTCACTTCCTTCGGATGGATGAAGGTGGCCGGGAGGTCGTGGCCCGACGCGGTGTGCGTGGCCTCGTGGTGGACCAGATGGCCGAGGGCGTCGGGCTCGTCGACCAGATAGCGAATGGACGTGTTCTTGGCCAGGATGGTGATCCCGCGCTCTTTCTCGAGGTCATTCGAGTCCATGACGCGCTCATCCATCTGCTGGTTGGCGCGCACGGCGCCGGACTGGCGGAGGAGAGCGTCGACGAGCGTGGTCTTCCCATGGTCGACGTGGGCGATGATGGCAACGTTGCGGATGTCGTATCGAAACTGCGGCATGTTTGGGCCTTAACGCTGAGAGAGAGGATGAATTCCTCGACGGGTTTGGAATGCTTTCACCACAGAGGCACAGAGGACACAGAGACCTCTGTGCTCTCTGTGTCTCTGTGGTGGTGCCTCCGATCCTCATACAATCTATGTGAATGGCTTGCGATCACATCGGTCCCGCGGAATTGATCGAGATGGCGGATGCGCATCTTGCGGAGCGCGGCACACCGCCGGCGAACGGGATGCGCTTTCGCTGGAGCGAGAATCCGGTCGATGGGATGTGGGCGTCGATCGTGACGGAGATCGAGCGGCGCGGGGATCAGTGGATCGTGACGCGGCTCGATCGCAATCGCGAGGCGTTGCCGGACGACGAGACGGGATTCCGGGCGCTGTGATTCGGAGCGTCTGCGTTTTCTGCGGATCGAATGCCGGGAACGATCCGCGCTTTGCCGAGGCGGCGCGTGAGTTCGGGGCGCTGCTGGCGACGGAAGGGATCGCTCTGGTCTACGGCGGCGGGCACGTCGGACTGATGGGGATCGTCGCCGATGCGGTGCTGGCGAACGGCGGCAAGGCCGTCGGCGTGATTCCGCGGGCGTTGTGGGATCGCGAAGTGGGGCATCGCGGCCTGACGGAGCTGCACATCGTCGAGACCATGCACGAGCGCAAGGCGATGATGGCCTCGCTGGCGGATGCGTTCGTGGCGTTACCCGGCGGCCTCGGAACGCTGGAAGAGATCTTCGAAGTGTGGACGTGGGCGCAGCTGGGGATCCACGCCAAGCAACTGGGTTTTCTCGATGTTGACGGCTTCTATGGGCCGCTTCTGGAGTTTCTGGATCGGGGTGTCGAGGCGGGATTCATTCGCGCACAGTATCGAGCCATGGCCATCGTCGATGTGGACTCTGCCGCGTTGCTGAAGAGGCTCATCCGAAGATGACGAAGATTTACGCGGCGGCGACGACTTGTCATCCAGAGCCCGCCGGAGCCGCGGCTGCGAAGCAGTCGATCGGCGGAGGACGGCGCGAAGGATCTCAAGATGCGCAGCCTGTAGCAAAAGCAGGGGCGGCGGGTTTTGTCCAACGAAATCCCGAACCTGCCCCATGTCGCGCAGCTTGAGAGCCTTCGTCGTCCTGCGCCGACCCGGCCGCTTCGCGACTCGGCGGCTCCGGCGGTCTCAGGATGACAAAAGGGTGTGTCCGCGCGAAAGGGGAATTACAGCGACGACGGCCTGTCGCAATGAACGCCGATGGAGACGTTCAATACGACACCCGATTCTCGTAGATGAACGCTTCGCGCTTGCCATGCCGCACCATCGGGCGGAAGACGGCGCGCTGCAGCTCGGCGATGTTGCGCTGTTCGATGGCCGTCGAGCCGGTGGTGTTGCGAAGTACGCGGACGCTGGTGACGATGCCGTCCGTGCTCACGCTGGCTTCGAGAACCAGTTCGCCGTGCACGCCGGGTTGGGTGACCGGCTCGGGCGCGCGGATGAAGTGCGGCTCGGTGTTATCCGCTTCTTTCGTGGCCTCGGCGGCACCGGCCAGCTCTGCGCCATGCACCCAGCCGCTGCCATCCGCCAGCCGCACCTCGGTCCAGTCGCCGCGGCGGGAGAGGACCGAGACCGACTCGCCGTGCTGCCAGGTGGTAACGACCGGTGCGTCGTCGCTCGGTTTGGCGTGAATCTTCAGCGTCGACTCGCGCACGTATTCGACGGCGATCGGCGAGCGCGTGTCGGTGGTCTCCGTCGCCGGCGTTTCGGCGTTGCAGGCGGCCAGGAGCAGCAGGGCAATCGGTAGCAGGCGCGTCATCCGAACACATCCCTTCGCGTGAACACCACGTACGAAATCGTCGTCGCCACCAGCGCCCACGCGCCGAGGAGTCCGATGCAGAAGAGCATCGACATGCCGTCGTACGGCGGCGGCTCGCCGGTGTAGTAATCGGCCAGCGGCAGCGCGCTGACGAAGAGATACTTGCCGGCCGTCCAGTCCGGACTGATGCGCGTCAGGATCGTGCCTCCGATCAGAGAGGCCAGCATCGTCCCGATGGCGGCGGCGCTCGATTTGAAGAGGACCGACAGCAGCAACGCGATGCAGGCCACGGTCAGAAGCGCGAACCACTCCAGCCCATAGGCGATGAGCGTGTCTTTCCACAGCGGCAGCTGGCGCACAGCGTCGATCTGCAGCGCCCCTTTGCCGATGGAGAAGCCGGTGAAGGTCGGCGCCGTCCATCCGCCGCGGGGGAGAAACGGCGCCGAGACGGAGTAAGCCAGCACCGCGCCGGTGAAGAGCGTCAGCGTGGCGAAGGTCCAGAGTGTTACCAGCTTCGCAGTCAGCACTTTCCATCGTCGCACCGGCCGGGTCAGCAGCAGCTTGTCCGTCCCCTCCGAATTCTCCGCGGAGACGATGTCGCTGCCGAGGATGCCGACGAGAAGGGGGAGGAGAAGAAAGCCGGCCACATTGGCGAACGTGCGCACGAAAATCGGCGCCGTCGGCTTGTTCGGCTCGATGTCGTGGTCGAGATAGAACTGCAGGCGATTGATCTCCGCGCGCAGCGACCGAGCCCAGGTCTCGTTGATCCGCCCGCGTCGCAGCGTGTTCTGGAACGACGCCACCTGCTGCTGGATCTCCGCCCGCCAGTTCCGATTGCGCTGCTCGCGCAGCCGCCGGTACTGCGAGTAGGTGACCAGCGAAATGATGGCGAAGAGAATCGCCGCCACCACGGCGAACCGCTTGCGGCGGAGGATTTTCAGGGTTTCGTTCTGGACCAGGGGGATGAGCATCCGGCGGGGAATTGTATGGGTTTAGCGGGCCGGTCGATGGTGAACAAACGCAGCCCAGTCATCGCGAGTGCGACGTCAGCCGCTCCGCGGCTGATAGCTGTGATGTTTCCGACGACTGCCCGCGGGATTGATCCCGCGGGCAGCCGGTGTGAAATCTACTGTCCCGCTTTGAAGAAGACGTCGTAGGCCTCGCCGGTCACGCGGTGGCCGTTTACATCGATGGCGATCGAGGTGCGGTAGCGGAACAGGTTGTTGTTTCCGTCGCGCCGTCCGCTCCAGCGGTAGCCGAGGTCGATTGCGGCGACGCCTTTCTGTTCGAGCGTGAAGATCTCCCCCGGTTGGGAGATTCCGTCGTGGTTGGCGTCGATCCAGAGCCGCAGCTGCGACCAGATTCTGTCGTGACTGTCGATCACGCCATCGGCGTTGCCGCCCCACGTCACATCTTCCTGATCGCGCTGGTCGAACTGGGCCAGGGCCTCGAAACCGTTGTCATCCATCGCCGAACCGAAAAGCTCCGTGCCGTTGTCGACCGTGCCGTTGCCGTTCTTATCGATCCAGAGGAAGGCTTCGTCCGCGCCCGCTGACGTCCAGGCCACGCGGTCAGCAATGCCGTCGCCGTCGAGGTCAAAGAGAACGCCGCCGGCCACGCTGGTGAGGTGGATGCCGTTGTGGGCCAGGTCGAGAATGACAGGACTCATATGGCAATCGAGGAACGACTCGCATCCCTGATTCGCCGTGCCTTCGTACGGGACGTGGCTCGCCGAGTCCGCGGACGTGCATTCATCGCCGGTCAGACCAGCTGACGGGTCGACCGGCACGTTCATGATGCCGTTGGTGCAGTTGTCGTCATGAAGTCCGAGGGCGTGTCCGAGCTCGTGGGCCAGAAGCGCGGTCCGCTGCCCGTCGGTCAGGTCGGTCCAGAGAGCCGGGTTCGCCGGATCGCCCGCATATTCGTAGATCGTGATCGTCCGCGTGGAGGGGTCCCATCCTCCGCGGCAGTACTGCGTGTTGTTGACGCAGCTCGGAGTGGCCTGATGGCCGGAGACGTAGTTGACCGTCATCGACCCGGTGTAGGTGGGATCAGAACCGAACACGGGATAGTCGCCATTATTGCCGCAGCCGTTGTTCCACATCGTTGCCGCTGACCAGATGTTGGAGCCGGGCAGGTTGTTGACGGTCATGCGCACGCCGAAATTGTTGGTGTAGGTGCTCGTGCCGTAGGTAGAGCACTGGGCATGGGCGGCGGTGGTCGAGACGAGGCAGAAGACGAAGGCGGCGGCGATTGCGCGGTTCACTTTTTCTCCATCCTTTCCGTGAGCTGGTGATGAAGCGACGAGAGGGAAATGCGATGCTCGCCGGCGAGGTTCAGCGCCGGCGGAACGATGACCTGCTGCTCCTGAATGCGAAAAATCGAATCGCTGGACGTGCGGACGTGCGACGGCTGCGCGGCGTCCCGCTTGCCGGCGATCAGAACGGAGTCGCCCGTATGCGGAACGGGCGTGTGCGGCTCGCTGCAGAAGGAGCGGCCGGCGACGACGATGCGGCCGCCATCGATCTCAAAGCTCACCAGCTCGCCGGTAGATGCGCCGCGAAGCGCGTCCGTCACGCGCAGTGAGACGAGCGTGGCCGGCCGGTGTGCATCGGTGTCCCAACCCGCGACGGTCGTCTCCACCCGTCCGGCAACGATCGTTTCGGAGGGACTGAGAAAGCGAGCCAGCTCCGGGAACCGCTTCGTTCGGGCCGATTCTGCGTCGATGTCCACTTCCATCGGCGGCAGGCATCCGTTTCGCGAATCCCACTGAACGGCACCGATCTGCTGGAGCGCGTCGGCGGACGCCGGGGTGGGTGGTGCGTTCAGTGTTCCTTCAGCGACGAAGTGAATGGCGAGCAGAATAGCGAGGAGCATTTGACGTTCCTAAGGCAGCGCGGAGCATGCAAATACGCCGCCTCGCCAGGGGCGTTGGCTGTGCGGTCCGGTGAACCCTGCGTCACGGATCAGTCCACCGTCTCGCCGCCGGTCGCTTCGAGGAACATCTCCTCCAGCGATTGTGTGCGGCGCTGGGCGTGGAAGACGTTGACGCCCGATTGCACCAGCGCGGCGATGAGCGGCGGAGCGTCGGGCTCCTCGATGGCGATCCAGATGCGGTCGGTGTCGGTGCGGAAGGGGAGGTTGTGCTCCGTTACGATCGCGCCGGCTCGGGCGACGTCATCGACGCGCAGCTCCATCTCGCGGCGGCTGGAGATCAGATCGCGCACGGTTCCTTCGCGGAGGATGCGGCCTTTGTGGATGATGGCCACGCGGTCGCAGGTCAGTTCGATCTCGGCCAGCAGATGCGACGAAATGAAGATGCTCATCTCACGCTCGCTGGCCAGTTTGCGCAGCAGCTCACGGATCTCGCGGATCCCGGCGGGATCGAGGCCGTTGGCCGGCTCGTCGAGGATGAGCAGCTTCGGATCGCCGAGGAGGGCCTGGGCGATGCCGAGACGCTGGCGCATTCCGAGAGAGTAGGTTCCGACGCGCTGGTCGAGGCGATGGGCGAGCGACACCAGCTCGGCCACGCGCTCGATCTCGCCGCGTTCGACGCGCAGCATGCGGGCGAAGTGCTCGAGGTTCTCGCGCCCGGTCATGAAGCGATAAAGATCGGGATTCTCCACGATGCAGCCGACGCAGCGCATGGCATCCTCGAACTGGTGGCGCTGATCGAAGCCGCAGATGGTCACGCTGCCGGCGGTGGGCTTGATGAGGCCGACCAGCATGCGGATGGTCGTTGTCTTGCCGGCTCCGTTGGGGCCGAGGAAGCCGAAGATCTCGCCGCGCTGGAGCTCGAAGGAGACGTTATCGACGATGGTCTTTTTGCCGATGATCTTCGTCAGGTTGGTGGCGGTGAGGGTGGGGGTCATGGATTTGTCATTCTGAGGCCGGCGGAGCGCGGCCGAAGAATCTCAAAATGCGCTGCTTCTGCCACAGGCGCTGCCACTTGAGATCCTTCGCCCGTCCTACGGTGGGCTCTGGATGACAGGAGCCTGCTATCGTACATTTGTTATGCGCCGCTTCCTCGTCTGGTACCTGCCGATCACCGTCGCACTCATCGCGGCGATTTTCTTTGCGGCGGGATTCTACTCATTCCTCAGCGGCGACACCGGAACCTCGGTGTCGGTTCAGCCAGGGCCGCGCGTCGCAGCGTCCGCTCCGCGCAAGCAGATCGCGCCGATCATCCTCGGCGACTCGCTGGCTAAGGGGACGGGCGATGAGTCCGGCCTCGGCATCGGCGGCCGGTTCGTCGATGATCTCAGGGTCCGGCACATCGACAGCAAGAACATCGTCAACATCGCCGTCAACGGGGCGCGGACGCGTGACCTCGAACAGCAGCTGACAGGCCACAACGTGCAGACGCTCATCGCCCAGTCGAACGTGGTCATCGTCTCCATCGGCGGGAACGATCTGTGGGGCGACAACAACTGGCGCAACGCGCCGCCGCGCAATCCGGAGCACGTCATGAACGATGTGCTCGATCACGTGCAGCGGAGCATGCGGACGATCCGTGACGTGAATCCGTCGGCCCGGATTTTCCTGATCGGGCTGTACAACCCGTTCATCACCTCGCCGTTCGGCAGGATGCTGACGCCGTTCGTCAATAACTGGAACGCCATGCTCGTCGAGCGCTTCGCCTCCGATCCGGGAATCGTGATCGTGCAGACCTCGGACATCTTCGCCTATCGCGACCGATTGTCGTTCGATCGCTTCCATCCGAATGACGAAGGCTACTCGCTGATCGCACGGCGCATCGCCGACGCCATCTGAGGCGTTATCCTTCCCGCATGCAACTGGCAAAAGACTCCTGCGCCTGCGGTCATCCACTCGAACAACACGACGGCGGCCGCGGCGGCCCCTGCAACTTCTGCGCGTGCGCCGCCGGCGAGCCCCCCTCGGCATTCGAAGTCGGCGTCATCCACTCGCTCCACGAGATGACCATGGTGCTGGTGCGGCTGGTGAAGGAAATCCAGGCGAAGCAGCCGTAGCGCTGCGCTTCGCGCGTTGTCTGCGGCGTTGCCGCGTTGTCTGCCGGCTGACGCCGTGCGTTGTCTGCGCGCTGCGGCGCGCGTGGCCCTTCGGTGTCCTGACGCGCGAAGCAACTTCACAACCGACCACGCGCGGCGCGCAGACAACCGACAACGCGGCGAAGCCGCAGACAACGCGCGGCAGCGCCGCGCAGTTACCTCCGCCGCCCGCCGAACAGCCGCAGCAGGAACAGGAACAGGTTGATGAAATCGAGGTAAAGCATCAGGGCGCCGATGACGGCGAAGCTCTCCTGCTGCGGGCCGGTGGCGGTGGCCATCAGCTTCAGCTTCTGATTGTCCCAGGCGGTCAGGCCGAGGAAGACGAAGACGCCGATGAGGGAGATGACGAAGGAGAGGCCGTCCGAACTGAGAAACAGATTGACCACGCTGCAGAGGACGACGCCGATCAGGCCCATGAAAAAGAACGAGCCCCACGATGTCAGATCGCGCTTCGTCGCCAATCCGTAGATCGACATCGCGCCGAACATCCCCGCCGCGGTGACGAAGGCCATCTCGATCGAGGGAAGTTTGTAGGCGTAGAAAATGACGCTCAGGGTCAGACCGTTGAGCAGTGAGTAGACGAGAAACGCCGCCGCGGCGGTGCTCGGCGCCATTGCGCGGATGCGGAAGGACAGCCAGAAGACGATGCCGAGCTCGGCGATGATCAGTCCGAAACGAACCATCGGAGTGCCGAGGACGAGCTGCTGCATGGCCGGCGACATCACAACCCATAGGGCTGAGAACGCCGTAAGCAAGAGCCCGCCGAACATCCATCCGTAGACTGAGCGGACGAACGCTCGCGTCCGCTGTTCCATCTCGGCCGTGCTCGCCGAAATCCATGCCGGTTGCTGCTGTGATTGAGGAAGCATCAAAAACCTCCGTTAACGGCGGACGATAACAGTGAGTGAGGTACGCGCATTGCGTGTGCTGGCGGCGGGGGGTCGGTTTCGACAATCGACCACCTTCAAAAGGAATATCACTGTGATACGCTCAGGTTTCGATCGGTACAAAATCTGATGACATCGCACTAAAGGCGCGGTAAACGTCAGTAGGAGAAAAACATATGGCTAAAATTATCGGCATCGACCTCGGTACGACGAACTCCGTCGTGGCGGTCATGGAGGGCAACGAGCCCAAAGTCATCGTCAACGCCGAAGGAAGCCGCATTACCCCCTCGGTCGTCGGTTTCGCCCGCAACGGCGAGCGACTGGTCGGCCAGGTCGCCAAGCGGCAGGCCGTCACGAATCCTGAGAACACGATTTTCTCGATCAAGCGCTTCATGGGCCGCAAGTACGAGGAAGTCAGCGAAGAAATGAAGATGGTCCCCTACAAGGTGACCCGCGCGCCGAACGGCGACGCGCGCGTGGAAGTCGACGGGAAGCTCTACTCGCCCCCCGAGATCTCCGCGATGATCCTGCAGAAGCTGAAACAGGCCGCCGAAGACTATCTCGGCGAGAAGGTCGACCGCGCGGTCATCACCGTGCCGGCCTACTTCAACGACTCCCAGCGCCAGGCCACCAAAGACGCGGGCGAGATCGCCGGCCTCAAGGTCGAGCGCCTGGTCAACGAGCCGACCGCGGCCGCGCTGGCCTACGGTCTGGACAAGAAGAAGAACGAGACCATCGCCGTCTATGACTTCGGCGGCGGCACGTTCGACATCTCCGTCCTCGAGGTCGGCGACGGCGTCGTTGAAGTGAAGTCGACCAACGGCGACACGCACCTTGGCGGTGACAACATCGATCACCGTCTCATCGACTGGATCATCGACGAGTTCCGCAAGGATCAGGGCATCGA
>Ga0157378_10001074_pt1 | contig 24973 bp, 21 predicted proteins | sample M65metaG_FD_115309 | JGI IMG/M metagenome (GOLD analysis project Ga0157378, IMG submission 115309) | Miscanthus rhizosphere microbial communities from Kellogg Biological Station, Michigan, USA - M6-5 metaG | ecosystem: Host-associated > Plants > Roots > Rhizosphere > Soil | place: USA: Michigan...
AACCGCTGCTTCCCCGAATCGGGGGCCGCGCGCTGACAACGAAGAGGCCCGGTGACGTTGCCGTCATCGGGCCCCTGAACCCGCTGCGAGAGTTGAGGACGGCGCAGCGCGCCCACGCCACTGTGGAGCTGAGCCTCCGCCAGCGGATCCCCTGATCCGCGGGGTCCGCTGCCGCGGCGCCTTCACCGCGCTGGCGGCCCACTGCTTGCACCATGGGCCCGCTCGAAAGGCGCGCGCGGCAGCACCGCGCGGATCAACGCAGCTGCTGTTCCAGCTGGTGCAGCACCTCGTAGCATGGCAACACCTGCGCCACGCTGGCGTTGGGCTCGCGCCCTTCGCGGATCGCAGCGAAGAACTCGCGATCCTGCAACTCGATGCCGTTCATCGACACGTCGACCTTGGAGACGTCGATCTTCTCGTCCTTGCCGTTGAAGAGATCGTCGTAGCGCGCGATGTAGGTGCCGGTGTCGCCGATGTAGCGAAAGAACGTGCCGAGCGGCCCTTCGTTGTTGAAGCTCAGGCTGAGCGTGCAGATGGCGCCACTGGCTGTCTTCAGCTGGATGCTCATGTCCATCGCGATGCCGAGCGCCGGGTGAATCGGACCCTGGACCGCGTTGGCCTTCACGATCGGCGAACGCGCCTGGTAGGCGAACAGGTCCACGGTGTGCGCCGCGTGGTGCCACAACAGGTGGTCGGTCCAACTGCGCGGCTGACCGAGCGCGTTCATGTTCGTGCGCCGAAAGAAGTACGTCTGCACGTCCATCTGCTGGATGTTGAACTCGCCGGCGACGATGCGCTTGCGCACCCATTGGTGGCTGGGGTTGAAGCGCCGCGTGTGGCCAACCATCGCGACCTTCTTGACCTCTTTCTGCAGCGCCGCCACCGCCTGGCCATCGGTCAGCCGGTCGCACAGCGGGATCTCGACCTGCACATGCTTGCCGGCCTTCAGGCACGCGATCGACTGCGCGGCATGCATCTGGGTCGGCGTGGCGAGGATCACCGCGTCGAGTTCCTTGAGCTTCAGGCTCTGCTCGAGCTCGGTTGCGACATGCGCGACGCCGTACTTGTCGGCGACCTCTTTGGTCTTGTCGTACTCGCGGCCGACCACCGAGATCACCTTGACGTCGGGGATCAGCTTGATCGCGTCGAGGTGCTTGATGCCGAAAGCGCCGGCACCGGCCAGAGCGACATGGATGGTCACGTCAGTTCTCCAGAATCAAATGGCCCACGGCCGTGTTCGACGCAGGCACATGGTAGAAGCGGTGCGTCACCTTCGGTGGGCGGCCACCGGCCACGTCGGCCATCGCGCCGCGGGCAATCAGCCACATCACGAGCTCGATGCCCTCGCTGCCGGCCTCGCGCACGTATTCGATGTGCGGCACCTGCGCCAGGTCCGCCGGCTCGGCGATCAGGCGATCGAGGAAGCGGTTGTCCCACTCCTTGTTGATCAGGCCTGCGCGCGCGCCCTGCAGCTGGTGGCTCATGCCTCCGGTGCCCCAGACCTGCACGTTGAGCGGTTGGTCGAACGACTCCACCGCCTTGCGGATCGCCTGGCCGAGCATGAAGCAACGCCGGCCTGATGGCACCGGATACTGCACGACGTTGACCGCGAACGGGATCACGCGGCACGGCCACGCCTGCGTCTGCCCGAACAGCAGCGACAACGGCACTGTCAGGCCGTGGTCGACGTCCATCTTGTTGACGATCGTGAGGTCGAAGTCATCCTGGATCACGCTTTGCGCAATGTGCGAGGCGAGCTCCGGATGGCCGAGCACCTTGGGCACCGGGCGCGGCCCCCACCCTTCGTCGGCCACCGGGTATTCGGCCGCGGTGCCAATCGCGAATGTCGGAATGATTTCCAGGCTGAACGAGGTGGCGTGGTCGTTGTAGACCAGAAAGATCACGTCGGGCACGTGCTCGCGCATCCAGCGACGGCTGAATTCGTAGCCACCGAACACCTTCTGCCAGTAGGGCTCTTGCGTCTTGCCGAGGTCCATCGCCGCGCCGATCGCTGGCACGTGGCTGGTGTAGACCGATGCGGTGATGCGCGCCATCAAAGCGTCCCCTTGCCGCGTCCCTGCGGTTGGCGATGGGCCTGCGCGTCTCCTGCTTCGCCGATCACACGGTTGCCCGCGACCGAACGCCCGCCGGCGATCATCATGTCGCGGTATTCCTCTTCGGTCATGCCCGTCATGCTGCCGGCCATCTGCTGAAAGCTCTTGCCGAGGGTGGCGCCCAGCTTGGCCAAGAAGTAGATGTTGCCGCCTGCGGCGATGCAGCGGTTCAGATCGCGCGTGAGCACACCCTGCTTCTGCTCCTCCGTCATCGGCCACTCGTCAAGGTAGGCACGCTCGTCGGCCTTGAAGCGCTCGCGGTTCTCGGCCTTCATCAACGACATGCAGAACTGGTTGAGCCAGTAGCCCTTGCGCGACTGCTCGGCGTCGAAGATCGTCGTGCCAGGCACGTCCTGATACGGTTTGTGCAGCGCCATCTGAAGAGTCCTCGTTCGAATCACGGTTCGCAGGCAAAGCTCGCCGCGTTAGCGGTATCGCCGCCCTTGTAGCGTGGCACTTGCGGCCACTGGCACAGCGGGCGGGCACGCTGCACGGCAAACGGCGGTTTGGCGTTTTGCTCGACCAAAGTCAGCCCTTGCGGCGCCTTGCCGCGCTCGACCCAGTCGACCAGCGCGCTCAGCATGTCGACGTTGGCAGGACCGCCAGTCCCCACGTGGTCGACCCCCGGCGCGGTGTACAGGCGCATGAAACCGTCGACCGACCCGCGGCCCAGCCGGTTGACCACCGATTCGTAGTAGCCGATGCCGGCATACGGACTCTGCGCGTAGTCGGCCATGTTTTCCATCATCACCAGCTTGCCGCCGCGCGCTGCGAACGCGCTCAAATCGGGGTTGGTCGAGTCCATCAGTGCAGACACCTCGCGCACCCGCGCCGCATGATCACCGATGCGGTAGTTGCGCAAGTCCAAGGATGGATCGCGCGCATAGAAGTACTGGATCGCACCGGCACCATAGAACCACGCGATGCTGTTGTTCGGTTGCGGTGGCAGCGCGGGCGGCGCAGCGCCAAGCCACCATGCAGTCCATCCGCCGGTGGGTCCCAACGACGGGGTGTTCTCGCCGCTCGGGCCGCGCCCCGGGTATTCGCGCAGCCCGTTCGCCAACTCGACGTCGACGCGCAGCGGCGAATTGAGCGCTTGCACGGCGCGCAGCTGCGAGTCGTTGAGGCATTGGTCGCTCGCCGCGCCGCTGCAGCGCAGGCGCGTGACGTCGAAGCGGCTGCGGCATCCTGCCGGGTCGGACACGATGCCGTCGGCCAGCCCGTCGGCCGCATCGCACGCCGCCAGCACAGCGTCATGCACCAGCTTCACCTGCGGGGCACGGATCCAGCCCTCGCCCATGGTCGCGAAGCCGTCGCGCAATCCGGCGTGCTGCAGGCCGGTCCAGTGGATCACCGGCACGCGGCTGAAGATGCCATTGAAGTCCGCCGGGTAGCGTTGCGCCATCGTCAGCCCTTCGCGCCCTCCTTCGCTGCTGCCGACGAAGTACAGCTTCTCCGGCGCGCGACCATAGGCACGCCTCATCAACTCCACCGAGACGTCGCGCACTTTCTTGTACGACGCGTGCGCGAAGTTCAACAGCGCTTCGTCGTTGAGCGCGAACACCTGCGGCGGCTGGTTGGGCTGGTTCTGATGGCCTGAATCGGTGCCCACCGTCACAAATCCCTGCGCGAGCGGCGATGGTTTGTCGTACGGTGCTGCAGGCAACAAAGACAGGCCGCTGATCAGCACGCCGTTGAAGCCACCGCCGCCATATTGCACCGAGCGGCCGTTCCACTGGGTGGGCAGGTTCACCTGGAACACGATCGGCGGCGCCTTCGGATCCACCGGCGCGATGCGACCGAGCACCTTGCAGTACTCGGGGGTGGCGGGGGTGATCGTCGCCGCCGGCGTCGGCCCGCGCTCGGCCACCGTGAGTGCGCTCGGCGCCACGAGCGCTGCCGCGTCGATCGTGGCGCCGCCGCTCGGCAGGCCGATCTTGGCCGAGTCGATCGGCGCATTCAGCGACGCGCAGCCGGCGGCCGCGTCGCCGCCACGCAGCGCCCCGGATGTGCCACAGGCCGCCAGCGTCGCGGTCACGACGATGCACAGCAGCTGACGGATGGGCATGGCTTGTCTCGTTGTCATCATTGTTGTGCGCGGTCGCGCCCGTGGCATCACCGCGCGCCTTGCTCGGGCCAGTACAGGCGCATCGGGTTGTCCACCAGCAGCTTGCGCTGCAGCTCCGGCGTGGTGGCGATGTGCGGGATGAAGTCGACCAGCAGGCCGTCGTCGGGCATGTGGTCCTTCAGGTTCGGGTGCGGCCAATCGGTGCCCCACAGCACGCGCTCTGGGAACGACTCCACGACGCGACGTGCGAACGGCACCACGTCGCGGTACGCCGCGCGCTCGCCGTTCAGCGCGCGCGGGCCGCTGACCGACAGCCTCTCAGGGCAGCTCACCTTGCTCCACACGTTGGGGTGCTCGCGCATGAACTTGAGGAACAGCGCGAACTCCGGGCCATCGAGCGGCTTGGTGACGTCGGGTCGCCCCATGTGGTCGACCACCACGGTGGTCGGCAGCGCGGTGAAGAAATCCCACAGCTCGGGCAGGTCCTGCGCCTCGAAGTAGATCACCACGTGCCAGCCCAGCGGCCGGATCCGGCCGGCGATCTCCATCAGCTCGTCCTTCGGCGTGAAGTCGACCAGCCGCTTGACGAAATTGAAGCGTACCGCGCGCACGCCCGCGGCATGCAGCTCCTGCAACTCGCGGTCGCTCACGCTGCGCCGCACCGTGGCCACGCCACGCGCGCGGCCGCCGGACGCGCGGCACGCATCGGCCATCGCACGGTTGTCGGCGCCGTGGCAGGTGGCCTGCACGATCACATTGCGCGCGAAGCCGAGGTGCTCGCGCAATGCAAACAGCTGCTGCTTGCTGGCGTCGCACGGCGTGTACTTGCGCTCCGGTGCAAACGGAAACTCCTCGCCAGGCCCGAACACATGGCAATGCGCATCGACGCTGCCGGGGGGCAGCTGAAAGCGCGGCTTGCTGGGATCGGCGTACCAATCGAGCCAGCCCGGGGACTTTTGAAATGCCAACTCAATGTTCCTTTTTCAGTTGCGCCAGGATGCGATCGGCTTCGATGCGCCAATCGGCGCTGCGCGCGAACCCGGGCGACCCTCTGCCGGCGAACACGCCGGCATCGGCCAGATCGGCCATCCAGGCCTGACGCTCGGCTGTGCCGGCGGCGCTCCAGGGCTCGAGGCCTGCCTCGCGCACCGTGACGGCAACCTCGCGCATCTCTTCGCTGCGGCGGCGTCCGTGCTCGACCACGCGCTGGAAGAAGTAAGCGCCCTGCTTCTCCCAATCGATCGCCGGAAAGGTTTCCTTCAGCGACGCGATGACGGCGTCTTCGACGCCATAGTGCCGTGCGGTGGTCAACGCCTCGATCACCATGGCTTCCAGCCCCTTCACCATCACGCTGCGGCACATCTTGGTGGCCGAGGCCACGCCCAGGCGCTCGCTGGACAGTCGCGCCGCAAAGCCGAGGTCATTGAGCACCGGCAGCAGCGCGGCAGCGTCGGGGCCGCCGAGCAGCAGCGGCACCCGCAGGCGATGCGGCGGCACCGACGTCATCACCGCACCTTCGACATAGCGCCCGCCCGTCGCGTTGACGCGCCGGCCGGCCGCTATCTTTGCGCCGGGCGACGCCGAGTTGAAGTCGAGGAAGAACGTGCCGCGCGCCAGACCCGCCGCGCAGGCCTCGGCCACGGCGACCGCCTGGCTCGCAGTGACGGCCGACACCACCAGCTGCGCGCGCGCCACGGCAGCGACATGCGAGTCTGCCAGCGCAACGCCATGCTGGCGCGCATGCGCGCGCATGGCATCGCTCACCGCAGACGTCGGTGCCGTCAATTGGATGTCGAAGGCGACCACCGGCGTGCCGCGCACGCGCAGGTCTTCGGCCAGGATGCGGCCGACCTCGCCGTAGCCGATCAGAGTCACCTGCATGGCCGCAGCCTTCAGTCGATGTATTTGAGCCCTGCCTTTTCGAGCGGCTCGCGCATCTTGTACATGTCCAGGCCAAGCACGCCGGCGGCGAGCTTGGCGCGCTTGTCGCCTTCGTTGGCCTCGCGCGCGGCGGCCGCGTCGGCCACCTTGGCCGCCAGCGCTGCCGGCACCACGACCACCCCGTCGTCGTCGGCGACGATGGCGTCACCGGGCTGCACCAGCGCGCCCGCGCACACCAGCGGGATGTTCACCGAGCCGAGCGTCGACTTCACCGTCCCCTTGGCGCTGACCGATTTGCTCCAGACCGGGAAGCCCATCTCGGTGAGCACCTTCACGTCGCGCACGCCGGCTTCGATCACCAGCGCCTTGGCCCCGCGCGCGCGAAAGCTGGTGGCCAGCAAATCGCCGAAGAAGCCGTCGTCGTTGTCGGCGGTGCAGGCCGCCACAACGATGTCGCCGTCGCGGATTTGCTCGGCCGCCACGTGCAGCATCCAGTTGTCGCCGGGCTGCAGCAGCACGGTGACCGCGCTGCCGGCGATCTGCGCGCCCGGGAAGATCGGCCGCATGTAGGGCTTCATGAGCCCGACGCGCCCCATCGCCTCGTGCACGGTGGCCACGCCAAAGCCCGCCAGGCGCTCCACAGCCGCCGCGTCGGCGCGCGTGATGTTTCGTTTGACGATGCCGATCTGGTACATCTCAGTGCCCTTTCTTTCTCAGCGCGGCGTCCAGGCGCGGAAACACGCGCCGCGCATTGCCTTCGTAGATCTGGTGGCGCTGCGCGGGCGTCAGCTCGGCGGCCTCGATGTAGCGCTTGGTGTCGTCGTTGTTGGAGCCACTTTCCGGGTCGATGCCGCGCACTGCGCCGATCATCTCGCTGGCGAACAGCACGTTGTCGATCGGGATCACGCGCGTCAGCAGATCGATGCCCGGCTGGTGATAGACGCAGGTGTCGAAGTAGACGTTGTTCAGCAGGTGGTCCTTCAGGAGCGGCCGCTTCAGCTCCTGCGCCAGCCCGCGGTAGCGACCCCAGTGGTACGGCGCCGCCCCGCCGCCGTGCGGGATGATGAACTTCAGCGTCGGGAAATCCTTGAACAGGTCACCCTGGATCAGCTGCATCACCGCGGTGGTGTCGGCGTTGATGTAGTGCGCGCCCGTGGTGTGGAAGCACGCGTTGCAGCTCGTGCTGACGTGGATCATCGCCGGGATGCCGTACTCGACCATCTTCTCGTAGATCGGGTACCAGTGCTTGTCGGTCAGCGGCGGCGACGTCCAGTGGCCACCCGACGGGTCGGGGTTCAGGTTGATGCCGACGTTGCCGTATTGCTCGACGCACTTCACCAGCTCCGGGATGCAAGTCTTGGGGTCGACGCCGGGGCTCTGCGGCAGCATCGCCGCCGGAACGAAGGAGTCGGGGAACAGCCTCGAGACCCGGAAGCACAGCTCGTTGCAGATCGCGGCCCACGTGCTCGATACCTGGAAGTCGCCGATGTGGTGCGCCATGAAGCTGGCGCGCGGGCTGAAGATCGTGAGGTCCGAGCCGCGTTGCTTCATCAGCTTGAGCTGATTGGTCTCGATCGTCTCGCGCAGCTCGTCGTCGGTGATCTTCAGCTCGCCGGTCTTGGGCATCAGCGCCGGATCCTTGATGCCGGCGATCTGCGCGTTGCGCCAGGTCTCCAACGCCTTGGGCGCCGTGGTGTAGTGGCCGTGGCAGTCGATGATCATGGCAACAGGCTCCTCAGGCGTCGCGGCGCAGGGCCGGTTCCATGCCGTGGCGACGTTTGATCTCGTCGACCTCGGGCGAGGTCATGCGTTCGAGCATCTCACGCACCAGGCTCGACCGCGGAGAAGCCGCGCACAGCCCGGCGCTGAAGATGGTGATGTACTGGATCTCGTCCGGCAGCGTGCCCAGCACGTCGATGCCGCTCAGTGGCATCAGCTCGCTGAGCTGCTGAAAACCCAGCTCGACGTCGCCGCGCGCCACCAGCGACCCCACAGGCACCCCCGGCGGCGCCTGCACGATGCGCGGCTTGATGTCCTGCGCGATGCCCCAACGCTCGAACAGCCGCGCCAGGTGCACGCCGCTCGGGCCGGTGGAATAGCTCAGCGATCGTGCCGCAAGAACCGCGCTGCGCACCGCCTGTGCCGACGCCACGTCAGGGTGCGGCGCGCCTGTGCGCACCGCGATCGCCACGGGCGAACGCACCAGGTCGACCCGCTCGCCCACCACCTGCCCCGAGGCGATCAAGCGATCGATCGCGTCGCTGGCCAGCACCACCACGTCGAATGGTTCACCCGCCTGCACGCGCTTGGCTGCGTCGACCCCGCCCACCGACTCGATCGCCACCGCGTGGCCGCTGCGCTGCTCGTACGCGCGTGCCAGGTCGGCCAACAACAGGCGGGTGGCCATCGATGAAATGCCGGTGATGCGTTCGGTCATGAGAATGCCCCGCAGCCAATGGCTGCAGGCTCGAGGCATTGTGCGCGGCACAGCACCCTGCCCCAAGCCCCACGACCCACTAGCAGCTATTCGATTGCGGCATGGAGGCCGCGCGCTCGCGTCAGCGCTTCGGTTTCTCCGGCAGGGGTGCCTCGATCAGCTCGGTGAGCATGCGCGCGACGCGGCGCTGCAGCGGCGTCGGGGGCTTGGTGGCCGACTGCGCGAGAAACAGCACGCTGACCAGCTCGGGCTCGATGATCGGACGGACTGCCAGCTCGGCACCGCGCCCCGAGGCAGCGACGGCGCTCGCATTGAGCACGGCATGGCCGACGCGCGCACAGACCAGATCGATGATCGCCGGCACGCTCGACACCTCCCATGCGATGTCGAGCTTGACGCCCGCCAGCGTGGCCTGCGTCTGCAGCAGGCGGCGGATCGACTGGTGGCGCTCGGGCAGGATCAGGGGGTACGAACCGATCTCGCGCAGCGGCAGCGGCTTGGGCGCCGTGCGCTTGCCGCGTGGCGGCGCGGGTTCGACCAGGCACAGGCGCTCGCGCAGCAGCGGCGTGAGCTCGAGCTCGCGCTGCGCGTCGGGGTTGTACAGCAGGCCGATGTCGGCGCGTCCGCTGGCAATCCATTCGGCGATGTTGGCGCTCAAGCCTTCGACGATCGTCAGTCGCGCACGGGGCAGGTGCTGACGAAAGCGCTCGATCAGCGGCCGCGTGAGGCGCCGCCCGATGCTGGGCGGCAGCCCGATCGTGACGTGTCCGACGGCCGCGCCGCGCTCGGCGCCCATGTCTTCGCGTGCCTGCGCCACCTGCTGCAGGATCTGCACGCCGTGATCGAACAGGCGGCGCCCTGCGTCGGTGAGGCTGACGCCGCGCCCGTTGCGCAGCAGCAGCGTCTCGCGCAGATCGGTCTCGAGCTGACGCACCTGGCGACTCAGCGCCGGCTGCGCGATGTCGAGCACGCGCGCGGCCTTGCTGAAGCTGCCGAGCTCGGCCACGCGCACGAAGCTTTGCAGGTGCTTGAGGTTCATCATCGCGCCTGCTATTGCCGCTCGATGCGCGCCGACTGGATCACCTGCGACCAGCGCTCGGTCTCGCTGGCGAGCAACTGGCGCAACTGCTGCGGCGAGCTGCCCTGCGCACGCACCCCGAGCGCCTGCAGCTGCGCCTGCACCGATGGCAGCGCCAACGCGTCGAGCGCCGCACGCTGCAGCCTCTCGATCACCGCCGCCGGCGTGCGCGCCGGCACCGCGAGCGCGTTCCACGATGCCGCCTGGTAGCCGGGTAGCCCCGACTCCTGCACCGTCGGCACCGCCGGCAGGCCCTGAAAGCGCCGGTCGGATGCGACGGCCAGCGCGCGCACCGCCTCGGCCTGCAACTGCGGCAGCAACGGCCCGAGAATCTCGAACGCGAGATCGATCTCGCCGGCGCGCAGCGCGCTGATCACCGCCGGGGTGCCTTTGTATGGCACCACCACCACGTCGATCTGCGCCATCGACTTGAACAGCTCGGCGGCCAGGTGCTGCGTGCTCCCGCTGGCGATGGTGCCCACGGTCAGCTGGCCCGGTTTCGCCTTGGCCTGGGCGATCAGCTCGCCGACGTGACGCCACGGCGCGCGCGCCCCCACGAACAGCGCCAGGTCGAAGTAGCCGAGCGTGGTCACCGGCTCGAAGTCCCGCTGCACGTCGAACGGCAGCTTGCGGAACAACCCTGCGCTGACCGCGTTGGCGTTGCTGAGCAGCAGCACCGTGTGGCCGTCGGGCTCGGCATGCGCCACCGCGCTGGCCCCGACGATCGCGCCGGCGCTGGGTCGGTTGTCGACCACGATCGGCTGGCCCAGCGAGCGGCTCATCTCCTTGGCCACCGCGCGCGCGGTGAGGTCGGCGATGCCGCCCGGCGCAAACGGCACGATCAAGGTGATGGGCCGGCTCGGGTAAGCGGTCTGTCCTTGGGCCGCGCCGCACGCCAGCAAGACGGCCAGGCTGTGCCGGCGCGTCAGCAGAAGGTTACGCGGCTTCATGCAGGTGGTCGGGGTGAAAGGATTCGAACCTTCGACCCACTGCTCCCAAAGCAGTTGCGCTACCAGGCTGCGCTACACCCCGAACGACGGTGATTCTACCGGCGGGGCGTGTGCGGGCGAGCCTCAATGCGACGCGGCGGCCATCACGATGATGCCGTCTTCGTCGGCCACCAGCCATTCGCCTGGATGCACCCACACGCCAGCGACGTGGATCGACACGTTGCTCAGCCCCGGATAGCGCTTGTCGGTGGCCATCGGCATCAAGCCGAGCGCTCGAATGCCAATCTGGCAGCGCCGCATCTCTTCGAGGTCGCGCACCGCACCGTCGATCACGACTCCGGCCCAGCCGTTCTTCTCGGCTGCGGCCGCCAGGTTGCCGCCCAGCAGCGCTCGGCGCAGCGACCCACCGCCATCGACCACCAGGACGCGACCGTGCCCTGCCGAGTGCACCGCTTCGCGCACCGACGTGTTGTCTTCGTGGCATTGGACCGTGGCCACGGTGCCGTGAAATTGCGTGCGCGCGCCATAGTCGCGAAACACCGGCGGCAGCACGCGAAAGCGGTCGACCGGATCGTTGCGGTGCTCGTCGCACAGGTCGCAGGTGGACAATGGGTTCATGGTGCCGGCATCTGCAGTGAGTTCCGGCGCGATCATAGGGGCCGCCCGCACGGGCAGGCGCAAACACGAGGGGTGACGATGAGGTGGCATGGGCGCATCGGCGGCGCGATCGCGGGCTTGTGGGCGCTACTGGGGGCCTGCCCTGCCCTGGCCCAGCCGCAATCGCTGGAGCCTGGGGTCGAGTGGCTGCCGGGGCGCTTTGTCGCCGGCCAGCAGCCGGATGGCAACAGCGTGCTGATCGATGCCCCCGACGGCTGGATCGTGGTCGATAGCGGGCGCACCCAGGCGCACGTGCAGGCGCTGCTGGAGCGCCTGCGCGCCAGCGGCAAGCCACTGCGCGCGATCGTCAACACCCACTGGCACCTCGACCACATCGGTGGCAATCGCGCGCTGCGCAGCGCCTATCCGCAGGCGCGCGTGATCGCCAGCGAGGCGATCATCGCGGCGCGCAGCGGCTTCCTGGCCGACTACCGCAAGCAACTGCTCGACGAGATGGCGCGCCGTCCGGTCGACGATGCGCAGCGTGTTGCCTGGCAGCGCGAGGTCGACGTGATCGACGACGCAGCGGCGTCGACACCCGACCTGGTGATCGGCGAACGCTCGACCCTGGAGCTGGCCGGGCTCGGGCTGAGCATCGGCGTCGAGCGCCAGGCCGTCACCGCGGGCGACGTCTGGGTCTACGAGCCGAGCTCGCAGGTGCTCGCCGCCGGCGATCTGGTCACGCTGCCGGCGCCGCTGTTCGACACGGCCTGCCCCGAGCGCTGGCGCGACGCGCTCGCGCGCATCTCGACGATCCGCTTCCGATGGCTGGTGCCGGGTCACGGCGAGCCGTTGGGGCGCGGGCAGTTCCTCATCTACCGCGAGTCGTTCGAGCGGCTGCTGGCTTGCGCGGCGTCGCCCGCCCCGAAGCAGCAGTGCATCGATGGCTGGGTTACCGATGCCGCGGGCCTGTTTGCGCGCGCACAGCAGCCACTGGCGCGCTCGCTGCTGTCGCACTACATCGATCAGACACTGCGCGCGCCGCGTGCCGCCGCGTGCCAACAGTGATGCGGCCGGTGCAGCCTTTCGACGCAGCTGATAATCGAGCCTCCACGAACACCCTCGACCATGGCTGAACGTTCGTTCGCGCGCGAAGTGCAGCAGTTGAAGGTGCCGGCCGGCACCGAGTTCCACGGCGAGGGCATCCTCGCGGTGACGAAGGCGTTGCTCGAAGCGGGCGTGGGCTATGTCACCGGCTACCAGGGCGCACCGATCTCGCATCTGATGGACGTGCTGTCCGATGCGCAGCCGATCCTCAACGACCTGGGGGTCTACTTCGAGCCCGCAGCCAGCGAGGCGGCCGCGGCCGCGGCGCTGTCGGCGTCGGTGAACTACCCGGTGCGTGGCGCCGCGACGTGGAAGTCCACCGTCGGCACCAATGTCGCCTCCGATGCATTGGCCAACCTCGCGTCGGGCGGCGTCACTGGTGGCGCGCTGATCATCGTCGGCGAAGACTACGGCGAAGGCTCCAGCATCATGCAGGAGCGCACGCACGCGTTCGCGATGAAGTCGCAGATCTGGCTGCTCGACCCGCGTCCGCACTTGCCATCGATCGTCAAGGCGGTGCACGACGGCTTTGCGCTGTCGGAGGCCACGCGCACCCCGGTGATGCTCGAGCTGCGCATCCGCTCCTGCCACCTGCACGGCCGCTTCACGACGCGCGAGAACCAGCGACCGGCCTACACGCTGAAGGAGGCGCTCGAGCACCCGCGCCGCGACGTCAGCCGCATCGTGCTGCCGCCGGCGTCGTTCGTGCACGAGCGCGAGAAGATCGAGCAACGCTGGCCCGCGGCGGTGAAGTTCATCGGCGAGCACGGCCTCAACGAGTTCATCGATGGCGACATCACGCACATCGGCATCGTGGTGCTCGGCGGCATGACCAACAACGTGCTGCGCGCGCTCAAGCTGCTGGAGCTCGCCGACCTGTTCGGCGCCAGCCGCGTGCCGCTGTACATCCTGAACGTCGCCTATCCGCTGGTCGACGACGAGGTGGTGCGCTTTTGCCGCGGCAAGAAGGCGGTCCTGATGGTCGAGGAAGGCCAGCCTGACTTTCACGAGCAGCACCTGCACACGATCCTGCGCCGGCACGGCCTGGACACGGCGGTGCACGGCAAGGACGTTTTGCCGATGGCGGGCGACTACACGGTCGCGGTACTGCGCGACGGCGTGCGTGCCTTCGTCGAGAAGCACCATCCGGCGGCGTTCGCGGCGCCGGTCGCGATGAGTCTGCCAGCGCGCTCCGCCAGAGAGATCGCACCGCTGCTGCCGCCGCGCGCCCCGGGCCTGTGCGTCGGCTGCCCGGAGCGGCCGATCTTCTCGTCGCTCAAGCTGGTCGAGCGCGAGCTGGGACCGCACCACGTGTCGGCCGACATCGGCTGCCACCTGTTCTCGATCATGCCGCCGTTCAACCTCGGTGCCACCACGATGGGCTACGGGCTCGGCGCATCGAGCGCGTCGGCGTTCAATGCCGGCTCGCAGTTCGGCGCCAGCAAGCGCGCGATCGCGTTCATGGGCGATGGCGGCTTCTGGCACAACGGACTGACCTCGGGCATCGGCAACGCGGTGTTCAACAAGCACGACAGCGTGTTCGTGATCGTCGACAACAACTATTCGGCGGCCACCGGTGGACAGGACATCCTCTCCTCGCGCGCAGCCAATCCCAACCGCAGCACGATGCATGCCATCGAGCGCGCGGTGCGTGGCATCGGCGTGCAATGGGTGCGCACGATCACCCGCACCTACGACGTCGGCGCAATGCAGCATGCACTGCGCGAGGCGCTGACCACGCGCGAGCCCGGGCCCAAGGTCGTGATCGCACAAAGCGAATGCATGCTGAACCGGCAACGCCGCGAGCGGCCTGCCACCGCCGCCGCGGTGAAGGCCGGCCGGCGTGTCGTCAAGGAGCGCTTCGGCGTCGACGCGGCGGTGTGCTCAGGGGACCATGCTTGCATGCGCGTGTCGGGTTGCCCGAGTCTCACCTTGGCCCCCAGCGGCGACGCGCTGAAGCCCGACCCGGTGGCGCACGTCGACGAGCACTGTGTCGCCTGCGGCCACTGCGGCGAGGTGGCCGACGCGGCGGTGCTCTGCCCGTCGTTCTACAAGGCGCACAAGGTGCACAACCCGGGTGCCGGTGAGCGCTGGCGCGCACGCTGGCGCACTGGGGTGATCGGTTGGCTGCAGGCGCGTCAGCAACGGGCACGCGCGCAGCGTGCGCTGTACGCCATCGACCCCGCTGCATGAGCCGGGGCGCGGCCCGACGGGCCAAGGGGGCGACATAGCCATCTCGCCGCAGACGATCCACGTCGCAGTGATGGCACTCGGCGGCCAGGGTGGCGGTGTGCTGCTCGACTGGATGGTCGACCTCGCCGAGCACGCCGGCTGGACTGCGCAGGCCACCTCGGTGGCCGGCGTCGCGCAACGCACCGGCGCGACGATCTACTACCTCGAGATGGCGGCGCCCACGCCCGGCCGCGAACCGATCCTGGCGCTGATGCCGGTGCCGGGCGACGTCGACGTCGTGATCGCCGCCGAGCTGATGGAAGCCGGTCGCGCGGTGGAGCGCGGCTTCGTGACGCCGCAGCGCACACTGGTGATCGCGAGCCAGCATCGCGCGTATGCGGTGCCGGAGAAGTCCGGCCCGGGGAACGCGTTGGCCGACAGCGCCGCGGTTCAGGCGATCGTTGCGCGCGAAGCCCGGCAACTCGTGGTCGACGACTATCAGGCGCTCGCGGTGCGTCACGGCAGCGTGATCTCGGCAGCGCTGTTTGGGGCGCTCGCGGGCAGCCAGGCGTTGCCCTTCACGCTGCAGCAGTTCGAGGCAGTGGTCGAGCGCAGCGGCGTCGGGGTGCAGGCCAGCCTCGCCGCGTTGCGCGCCGCTGCGCAGCAGGTCGCCACGGCCCCGCATGCGACGCCGATCGCCGATCCGATGCTGACGGCGCCGCGCACGCTGCCCGAACGTGCGGCCGGCGCGACGCTTCAACCCCTGCTCGATCGCATCCGCGCGCAGTTCCCGCCCGCCGCCTGGGACTGGCTCGGCGAAGGCCTAGCGCGCGTCGTGGACTGGCAAGACGAGGCGTACGGCACCGAGTATCTCGATCGCGTCGCGCGCCTGGCCGCGCGCGACGACGCGACGCACGGCCACGCGCTGACGATCGAGGCTGCGCGTTGGATCGCGGTGGCGATGAGCTACGACGATGTGATCCGCGTGGCCGATCTGAAGACGCGCGCTGAGCGCGCCGCGCGCGTGCGCCGCGAGGTCGGCGCATCCGACAGCGACGTGGTCGGCAGCGAGGAGTACTTTCATCCGCGGCTGCCCGAGCTGCTCGGCATGCTGCCGCGCGCCTGGGGCGACCGGATCGACCTTTCACCGCGCTGGCGCGCCTGGCTGGCGCAGCGGCTCGATCGCGGCCGCCGCGTCCACACGCACACCGTGCGTGGACATCTACAGCTGCGCCTGGTTGCGGGACTGCGCCGCTGGCGACGCGGCAACCGCCGCCATGCCGAAGAGATGGCGCACCTGCAGGCGTGGCTCGACGCGGTGGAGCGTGCGCTGGCGGGCGACTATGCGCTGGCCGTCGAGTTGTTGCGCTGCCGTCGACTGGTCAAGGGCTACAGCGACACGCACGCTCGCGGCAGTGGTCGCTTCGAGCGCCTGCTGCACGCCGCCGCGCAATTGGCTGGCCGGCCCGACGCGGGCGCGTCGTTGGCAGCGCTGCGTGATGCCGCGCTGCGCGATGCCGAGGGCCAGGCCCTCGAGCAGGCCCTGCAGGCGATGCGCCTGGCGAACTGACGCGCGTCAGCCCGGGCGTTGTCGCGCCTGCTGGCGGATCGCCGTCAGGCTGGTGCGTGTCGTGATCACGTCGGTGTCGAGCGTCAGGTGCAGCAGCGTCGGCCGCGTCGCCTGCAACGCCAGTGCAAACGCCGATTCGAACTGTTCGGTGCGCTCGACGTGCGCGCCGTGCCAGCCATAGGCCTCGGCCAGTCGAACGAAGTCGGGGTTGAAGAGCTCGGTGCCGCTGACGCGCGCGGGGTAGTCGCGCTCCTGGTGCATGCGGATCGTGCCGTAGCTGCGGTTGTCGACGACGATCGAGACCAATTTGCCGCGCCCACGGCCGGCTTCGTAGCCGGTCGCCGTGGCGAGTTCCTGCCCGGTCATCAAGAAGTCGCCGTCGCCGGCGACATTGACCACCGTGCGCTGCGGATACAGCAGGGACGCCGCAATCGCCGCCGGCACGCCGTAGCCCATCGCGCCCGACGTCGGCGCCAGTTGCGTGCGGCCATGGTGTTGCAGGCCAGGGTATTGCACGAAGCGATGCAACCAGCCCGAGAAGTTGCCCGCGCCGTTGGTGTACACGGTGTCCGGCGGCGCCAGGCGCTGCACCGTCTTCATCACTTGCGCGAGGTCGAGCGGTGACACGGCCGTGGGCTCGAGGTTGGTCTGGTAGTCGCGTTGCGCCGCCGCGGTCCATTCGCGCCACGGCAGCTCGGGCGGTGCTGTCAAGCTTTCGAGCGCCTTCGCGGCATGGGCCATCGATGACTGCAGCAGCAAGTCGGCGTGGTACACGCGGCCGAGTTCTTCCGGACCGGCGTGCACGTGAATCAGCTTCTGCGCGGGTCGAGGCACCTGCAGCAGCGTGTAGCCAGCGGTAGTCATTTCGCCGAGGCGGACGCCGAGCGCGATGATGAGATCGGCTTCACGCACGCGCGCCGCGAGCTTCGGGTTGATGCCGATGCCGACGTCGCCGGCGTACTGCGCGTGCCGATTGTCGAAGGTGTCCTGGAAACGGAATGCGCAACCCACGGGCAGCTGCCAGTTCTCGGCGAAGCGCTGCAGCGCGAGACAGGCCTCGGCATCCCAGCCGCTGCCGCCCACGATCACGAGCGGTCGCTGGGCCGCCAGCAGCAGCGCACGCACGTCGCGCAGCGCCCCGGGCGCCGGCCACGCCGCAGCCACCTGCACGCGCGGTACCACCGGGGCCGCGGTGTGCGTCGTCAGCATGTCCTCGGGCAGCGCGAGCACCACCGGCCCGGGCCGGCCCTGCAGCGCGGTGTGAAAGGCGCGCGCCACGTATTCGGGCAGACGATCGGCGCTGTCGATCTGTGCCGCCCACTTGGCCATGCCGAGCGTGCCGGGGCCGAACATCTGCCGGTAGTCGACCTCCTGGAACGCCTCGCGGTCGCGCTGCTCGCTCGCCACCTGGCCGATGAACAGGATCATCGGTGTGGAGTCCTGCAACGCGGTGTGCACGCCGATCGCCGCGTTGCTGGCGCCCGGTCCGCGCGTGGCGAAACAGATGCCCGGCCGTCCACTCAGCTTGCCTTGTGCGTCGGCCATGAAAGCGGCGCCACCTTCCTGTCGACAGGCGATGAAGCGGATGCGCTGCGCGTGCTGATGAAAGCCGTCGAGCACCGCCAGGAAACTCTCGCCCGGCACGCCGAATACCGTGTCGACGCCCTGCGCGATCAGAGCTTCAACCAAGGCATGGCCGGCGATTCGCTGTGTCATGGTGATCCTCTTGGCATTCGGCCGCGATTATCGACAGGTGACCTCACGAGCCCGCCAGCGCGCTGCGAGCGGACGGCGCCCGCAAGAATTGTGAGCGTTCGTGAACAAGGGGCCTTTCAGACCGCTTCTGCGCCTTGCGGTGCCTCTTACTGACCCCGCTCGACAGTGGCGTCGTCTCAGCTCCCGACGGCTGAAGTGCGACAAATGCCACATTCGGAAGCGGTGACATTCACGTACACCGCAACAGGCGCAGGTGCGATCGACGCCCTAGATTGCCTCGTCGCGCGCTGCTGGAACCTGTAAATGGCGGGTTCGGTTGCGGGGAGAACAACCATGTTGAAGACCCTGTTCGGTGACCTCGGGCCGCGTCCGGTGGGCACCGGTTACGCGCCGACGGAGGTGGCATTCGCCGCCACCGCGGTGCTGGAGGAGGCGGCCGCGCCGGCGGCGCTGCCACGCGAGCACGACCCGCACGTGGTCGACGTGTTCGTTGCCGGCTCGCCTGCGCATTCGATCCGCGAGCACTTCACGAAGAGCCGTGCCGATCTCGGCAGCGCCCCGTCAATGATCACGTTGCTCGATCCATCGCGGATCTGGGCGCCAGCGGTGGTGAAGGCGCTGTCGGACGCCACCGGCCAGCCGGTGGAGAAGCTGCACCTGCGCGAACGCGCGACGCTGCGCACGCTGGCGGTGGTCGAGCGCACCGCGGTGCCACGTCGCGCCTCAGGTCCGCTGAAGATCTACCACGCCGACGTGCGCGTGTCGGGGCTCGACCACGACGAGATCGTCAATGCGCTGGCCGAGCGATCGCACATGACCGCGGTGATCGTCGGCGCGCTTCAGCAGCATGCCCTCGATGCCCTGCTGCAATCGCTGCTGGTGGCCACACAGCAACCCGACTGGCATTGCCCGTGGCTGGTGTTCCTGCTGCCGCCGAACTCCGGGGCGATGCGGCATCGCATCCTCAGCCAGCCGTGGCCGCCGCGCGTGCGCGCCACAGCGCTGGCCGAGACGCTCAACGGTGCCTCCACGGTCTGGAACACGGTGTTGTCGGCCTGGGAAGCGTGCGCCAATGCGCCCACTTTTTCGGGCACCACGCAGGCCAAGCTGCTCGACGATTCCAACGTGACCAAGGCCCTGTTCGGCCTGGTGCGCACCGAAGGCGTGATCGCATGCGGCGTTGTTGACCTGAACAGTGGTGAACTGCTGGCGCACGACAGCCGAGACAGCCTCACTTTCGACCTCGGTGCTCGGGCGCGCCGGCTCACCGCGGCGCGCCGCGTGTTCAGCGCGGCGGGAGGCGAATACGGCGCCGAAAGCGAGGAGCTGATGGTGACGCAGGGCTCGCGCATCGAGATGCTGCGCGCGGGCCTGCCAGCGCCGACACGCTTCGGCCTGGTGTTGATGCTCGATCGGCGTCTGGCAAACGTGCCGCTCATCCGCTTCAAGACGCTGCAGGCCGAAAAGCACCTGCTCTGACCAGCGAATGGCCCTGGGGCTACCATGCGGGCCCAGGGACACATCGGGCCGCCGCGACCGGTGGCGCCATCGCATGACCCAAGTTCTCTACGACTACACGCGCGCAGACGCCAGCGGCGCGAGCTGCATTGCGCACGCGTGGGCCAAGGTGCCGGTGCCGCTGACGCACCAGCGGCGCGACGAACTGAAGGCCACCATCGTGCGCGAGCTGAAGTCCCGCGATGCGGTGCTGGTGGCGCACTACTATGTCGACGGCGCTCTGCAGGACCTCGCACAGGCCAGCGGCGGCTGTGTGGCCGATTCGCTCGAAATGGCGCGCTTCGGACGTGACCACGACGCCAGCACGCTGGTGGTAGCGGGAGTGCGCTTCATGGGGGAGACCGCGAAGATCCTGTCGCCCGACAAGCGCGTGCTGATGCCCGACTTGGACGCCACCTGCTCGCTCGACCTCGGTTGCCCGCCGGAGGACTTCGCGAAGTTCTGTGATGCGCATCCCGACCGCCAGGTGGTGGTGTATGCCAACACCAGCGCGGCGGTGAAGGCGCGCGCCGACTGGATGGTCACGAGCTCGTGCGCGCCGGCGATCGTCGAGCATCTGCACGCCCAGGGCCACAGGATCCTGTGGGCGCCCGACAAGCACCTCGGGCGCTACATCCAGCAAACCACGGGCGCCGACATGCTGCTGTGGGACGCCGCATGCATCGTGCACGACGAGTTCAAGGGGCTCGAACTTGAACTGCTGCGCAAGGACCGTCCCGATGCCATGGTGCTGGTGCATCCCGAATCGCCCGAGAGCGTGGTGGCACAGGCCGACGTGGTGGGGTCGACGTCGCAGCTGCTGAAGGCGGTGGTCGACGGCAAGGCGCGCACGTACATCGTCGCCACCGACAAGGGCATGTTCCATCGCATGCAGCAACTAGCCCCCGGCAAGACGCTGATCGAGGCCCCCACCGCTGGCAACAGTGCCACCTGCAAGAGTTGCGCGCACTGCCCCTGGATGGCGATGAACGGCCTGGAAGGCGTGCTGGCTTGCTTGCAGCACGGCGCCGGCGAGATCAGCGTGCCCGAGCCCACGCGCAGCCAGGCGCTGGGCTGCATCGAGCGCATGCTGGATTTCGTGGCGAGCCATCCGAGCGCCATCAGCCAGCCGGCGCGCGGCTTCGCGCGGCACCTCGGAGCGGCCTGATGACGGCCGTGGACACCGAGCCGCTGCACTTCGACTTCAACGAGACACTCGAGCAAGCGCGCGCCCGCAACGTGCGCGATGCGCTGCTCGAAGACGTCGGCCGCGGGGACTGGACCGGCCGCTTGCTGTCCACTGGTCGCAGCGTGCGGGCGCAGGTGCGCGTGCGCGAGGCCGCGGTGCTGGCCGGACGCGCCTGGTTCGACGCGTGCATGCATGCGGTGGACACTGCCACGCGCATGCGCTGGCGCTATGACGAAGGCGCCGACATGAGCGCCGACAGCGTGGTGTGCGACCTCGAGGGCAATGCGCGCGCGCTGCTGACCGGTGAGCGGCCTGCACTGAATTTCCTGCAGCTGCTGTCGGGTACCGCCACCGTGGCACGCGCCCACGTACGAGCGATTGCAGGGGCATCGCCGAACCCGCGCGGCTGCGTGGTGCTCGACACACGCAAGACCATGCCGGGCTTGCGCCAGGCGCAGAAGTACGCGGTGCGCGTCGGCGGCGGCAGCAACCAGCGCCTTGCGCTGTGGCACGGCATCTTGATCAAGGAGAACCACATCGCCGCGGCCGGCGGCATCACGCAGGCGCTGCAGCGCGCGCAGGCGCTGGAGGCCGGCGTCGACATCCAGATCGAGGTCGAGACGCTCGATCAGCTGCGTGAGGCGCTGGCTGCCGGCGCAAACAGCGTGCTGCTCGACAACTTCACCTTGCCGCGCATGCGCGAGGCGGTGGCCCTGACGGCCGGCCGCGCGCTGCTCGAAGCCTCCGGCGGCCTGGGCCTCGATCAGTTGCGCGAGGTGGCCGCCACCGGGGTCGATCGCATCTCGATCGGCAAGCTGACGAAGGACGTGCGCGCGGTCGACTTTTCGATGCGCGTGCTGCTGGACTAGTCTCACCCGCGGCTGTGCGCCGGCCGCGCCAGCACTGTGGGCAGGCTCACCGGCAACGTGGCCGGGAAGTCGCGGCTGTAGTGCAGGCCGCGGCTCTCGTGCCGCACCAGCGCCGAGCGCACGATCAGTTCGGCACACTCCACCAGATTGCGCAGCTCCAGCAGGTCGCGCGAGACGCGGAAATTGGCATAGTAGTCGTCGATTTCGCTCCTCAGCAGCTCGATGCGGTGCAGCGCCCGCTCCAGGCGCTTGGTGGTGCGCACGATGCCGACATAGTTCCACATCAGCAAGCGCAGCTCGTCCCAGTTGTGCGCGATCACCACCTGCTCGTCGGCATCCTCGACCTGGCTCTCGTCCCAGGGCGGCACCGGCTCGGCTGCCGCGGCGTCGGATTGCAGGATGTGCGCGGCACAGGTGCGGCCGAGCACGACGCACTCGAGCAGCGAATTGCTGGCCAGCCGGTTGGCCCCGTGCAGCCCGGTGTAGGTGGTCTCGCCCACTGCGTACAGGGCGGCGACATCGGCACGGCCGTGCAGGTCGCTGACCACTCCGCCGCATGTGTAATGCGCTGCCGGCACCACCGGAATCGGCTGGCGCGCGATGTCGATGCCGAGGACAAGGCAGCGCGCGTGGATGGTCGGAAAGTGCTCCTTCAGGAAGGCCTCGCCGAGATGTGTGGCATCGAGCCACACGTGATCGAGGCCGTGCTTCTTCATCTCGAAGTCGATCGCGCGTGCCACGATGTCGCGCGGCGCGAGCTCGCCCCGCGCGTCGTGCGCGGGCATGAAGCGCGTTCCGTCTGGCAGCTTGAGCTGGGCACCCTCGCCGCGCATCGCCTCGGTGATGAGAAAGCTGCGCTCCAGCGGGTGGTACAGGCATGTCGGGTGGAACTGGATGAACTCCATGTTGCCGATGCGGCAGCCGGCGCGCCACGCCATCGCGATGCCGTCGCCGGTGGAGGTGTCGGGGTTGGTGGTGTAGCGATAGACCTTGCCGGCGCCCCCGGTGGCCAGCACCACCGCCGACGCGGGCAGCGCCTCGACCCGGTTGGCGTCGATGTGCAGCGCGTAGACACCGTAGCAGCGCGCCGTCTCGGTGCGCTTCAGGTGGCGTGACGTGATCAGGTCGATCGCCATCCAGCGCTCGCGCAGCATGATGTTCGGATGGGCCCGGGCCTTGGCCAGCAGCACCTCGTGGATCGCGCGGCCGGTGGCATCCGCCGCGTGCGCGATGCGCCGCACCGCGTGACCGCCTTCACGGGTCAGGTGCAGGCCCAGCGGGCCGGACGGGTCTGGCGAGAACGGCACGCCCTGGTCGACCAGCCACTGCACCGCCGCGGCGCTGTGCTCGGCGATGAAGCGCGCCGTGTGCTCGTCGACCAGTCCGGCGCCGGCGTCCTGCGTGTCGCGCACGTGCGAGTCGACGCTGTCGTCGCTGCCGAGCACGCCGACGATGCCGCCTTGGGCCCACGCCGTGGCGGCTTCGGACAGGTCGCGCTTGGCCAGCACGATCACCGGGCCGCGTCGCGCCAGCTCGAGCGCCACCGTCAGCCCCGCCAAACCGGCGCCCACCACGGCCACCGCAGCATTCGCTTGCGACACGCTGTCTCCCGTTGCACTCACGAGGCCGAGCGGCCACCGGCGCCGCCACCCTTGTCACGCCCCCAATGAGGGGGATCACCCGGCGTCATCGGCCTGAGGAGCATTGTGACGAAATCCCGCGGCGCTGCACGTATGGGTCCTACACTTTGATGCCGAAGCCGCGCGGTGCATCGGCGACCACGAGAGCACGAATGCCAAAGCCGATCCATGAAATGTCCCAATGGGACGCCTCGGTCCACAACTCGCGCATTCCGGAGGAGGAGTGGCAGGCGACGCGCGAGCTCACGCACGTGGCGACGCAAATCCTGACCAACCGAGAGGAATACCTGGCGCCTGAGCGCCGCGAGATCGGGCGCCGCATCGGCGATCAGCAGCACGAGATGTTCGTGGTTTGCGATCCAGCGGAAGCGTTGCACCAGCAGTTCCAGCAGTGGGCGTCGGATTTCATCGCGATCCACGACATTGCCACCGATTCGTCGCCGCGCATCCTGGCCGGGCTGGCCGCCGCGACGCAACGCAAGGTGCAGAAGCTCGTGATCCGCCGTCAGGGTCACGGCATGGCGTTGGCCACGCTCGAATTCGCTGAGCTGCCGGGCGCCAACGGACAGATGCTGCGCGTGTACTCCACGCGCGTCGATGCAGACACGCAGCAGCGCACGGCCCTGGCGCGCGTGCTGCTGGCGTACAGCCGGCTCGGCGTGGTAATGGTCGGCGATCTGCCGCCGCACGCGCTGGACAGCGCCCTGCAGCCCCTGCGCGAGGGCATCCAGCGCGGCCCGTGGCCGGGCCGCCAGCTGCTGTTCGTGCCACTGTCGCCAGCCGGCGCATTGCACCAACTCGCGTCGCAACTCGGCGGGCGCAGCGGGGTTCAGGTGTCGATCGCCCCGCAGGCCATCAAACCGTCAGATGCCTGGGCCTCGATCAGCAACACCTGGAACCGCGTTCGCGGCGACAACAGCGCAGTGATGCAGCCGGTCGCCCAGCGGCCGAGCACAGCGCCGGCGCGCGACCCGATCGCCTTCCCGTCGGCGACGCGGCCTGCCGCGCAACCGTTGGCCCCCCTGCCGATGCAGCCCATGCCGCCCACGCGGCCGGTGGCCGCGCCCCCCGAAGCGGGCAATCCGTGGCACGCCTATGTGCGCCATTGCATCGACATCACCGGCATGATCAGCTGCTGCGTGTTCGAGCTGGCCACTCAGCGCACGCTGGCGCACGCCGGCGCGCGCCCGGGCCCGGCGTCATTGGCTGCGCAAGGCGCCGCACTGCACGAGGCCGCGAACGTGGCGGCCAAGGCGATGGGCCTGCCGGTGGCGCCCCCCGACCTCTCGATCACTTTGAGCGGGCATCACCTGATCGTGCGTGCGATCGCGGGCCACCCCGGTCTGGCCCTGCACGCGGTGCTCGACAGCCATGCCACCAACCTGATGCTGGTGCGCATGAAGCTGCAACGCCTCGACCAGGACAGTCAAGGCGCCGCGTCCGCAGCCTGAGGCGCAAGGGGCTCAGGGCCCGAAGCCCTGCGGCTTCAGTGAACCACGCGGCCGAAGCCGAACTCGCCTTTTTTGAAATCGACCGGCACCACGTCCTTCGGGCCGAAACGGCCTTCGAGGATCAGTTTGGCCACCGGGTTCTCGATGCGCTGCTGAATCGCACGTTTCAGCGGACGTGCACCGAAGACCGGATCGAAGCCCACCTTGGCGATCTCGGCCAGCGCCGACGGTGAGACGTCGAGCTTCATGTCCATCTTCTCGAGGCGCTGTTCCAGCACCTTGAGTTGGATGCGCGCGATCGACTCGATGTGTTTCTGGTCGAGCGCGTGGAACACCACCGTCTCGTCGATGCGGTTCAGGAATTCGGGCCTGAAATGCGCCTTGACCTCGGCCCACACAGCGTCGCGGATGCGCTCGCTCGACTGACCCGCCATCTGCATGATCATCTGCGAGCCGAGGTTGCTGGTCATCACGATCACGGTGTTCTTGAAGTCCACCGTGCGCCCCTGGCCGTCTGTGAGGCGGCCATCATCGAGCACCTGCAGCAGCACGTTAAAAACATCGTGGTGCGCCTTCTCGATCTCATCGAAAAGGACGACGCTGTAAGGCTTGCGGCGCACGGCCTCGGTGAGCTGGC
>Ga0157378_10001076_pt1 | contig 24967 bp, 18 predicted proteins | sample M65metaG_FD_115309 | JGI IMG/M metagenome (GOLD analysis project Ga0157378, IMG submission 115309) | Miscanthus rhizosphere microbial communities from Kellogg Biological Station, Michigan, USA - M6-5 metaG | ecosystem: Host-associated > Plants > Roots > Rhizosphere > Soil | place: USA: Michigan...
ATCGGATGGATGGGCGGAAGATAGATAACGTCGAATCCCATCGAGGCCACGTAGGGAAGCCATTCCTCGCAATCGCGAAAGGTTCCGTGACGCCCAGGCTCGGGCGAGCATGATCGCGGGAACAATTCGTACCAGGTGGAAAAACGAGCCTTCTCACGCTCGACAACAATGGATAATTGCTTATCGTACCGGGTGGCGAAATCGCGCTCCGGGTAATGGTGAACCAGTTTGAGGAGTTCCGGATCGAGAGCAATAGCCGCGCCCGACTCGTTTCGGGCGTTTTCTCGCAACCGCTTTGCCCACTTCTGGAGGACACCGGTATCCTCAGACGCAGCTCGCGCGGCGGCGCGCTCGATCAGGTCGGCCCCAATGAGCAAATCGACAGAAACGTCCTGTCCCGCCGAAATTCTCTTTTCCAGATCTCCGCGCCACGTTGCAAAGCGGTCGATCCACCCTTCTACCGTATAACAATAGCTACCCAACTCCCTGACTGTAAATTCTCCGCGCCAGCGATCATTGCCAAGGGACTTCATGGGCGAAGCTTCTAGCTCATGCCCGTTTTGCTTATATAGGATCTGGCAGAAGACCAGATCGTGACCGTCGGCGAAGACATCGGCTTCCACGATCACAGTTTCGCCTACAACGCGCTTAATGGGAAATCGCCCGCACTCTATCTCGGGCGAAACTCGAGCAACAATCACACGCTGTCGTCCGTCGATTGGTAGGTCCGGCATCGGCGCATCGATCTCCCGCTGTGTCGCTGTGAAATATTGGGCCATTTTATTCTAACGGCATAGCGCCCGACCCATTCTACGATTCATCCTGTGAGATGCAATTGGGGATCGCATCTTACATAGGGGTAATCCCGTAGAGGGAACCCGCGCGTAAGGGACGGTGGCCGCGCCCGGCTCGGTGCGACGCAATCTCAGAACTGCGAGAAGTCAGGAATGTTTCGCACCACTGCTCCGTCTTCAGGGAGCGGGTGAGTCATGAACCACTGTTCGATCTTGCTCGTGGGCGAAGGCTGAGGAACCGCGTTGGAAGAGGCAGATAATGAAACCTTGAACCTGCGTGCGCCAGCTCCTGTCACGTGGACCTGGTAGAGTTTTCTGTCGTGATCGACTGGATCGACCTTGTCGAAGGTGACCGAGAATTTCCGAGAGGGATGCGCGAACGTCATAGAGTACTTTTCTACGTCCTGGCAGAGGACAGTGGATGCACTAGCACTAAACAAGTCTCGCGAGTCTGTGAGCGATCGAGGCGAGCTTGTTTTGTTCAGCCCGAAGAACTGTTTCCAATTTGCTTCTGCGGAGGTCGCGCGGCGAAAGAGCCGCGAGTTTTCTCCTGATATCCTCCGCCGAGTCGTTAGCCTTTCTTAATTGGTCCGTGAGGGATTCCCTAGATCCGTTCACTTGCGGACGCATATAGGTCTCCCTCTGATGAATATCTAGCGCCGATGAACGCCCGGCCAATCACTGTTTTTGGCAAGGCTTGAAAGCAAACCCCGGTGGCTCCGAGAGCTTGAATCGCTCGACCGTCACGAAACTGTCACCGCTATCTGACTGCTGGCAAAGGGAACAGTTGAATTTTCAGCCAGATGGCAAGACCGCCGGTTTCAACCACTCCTCCGCTTGTGATTCTAACGCATTTGCCGGGCGAGTGGTGGACTTAGCCGGCGCTCAATCCTGAGTTTGGCTCAGGGGATGATGTGGGCCCGCGCTCGAACATAGAGCCCGCGCCCGACAAAAGGAGTCCGGCTGGCAAGCTCTGCGCAATTCTGGTGCATGGACTCGGGCTTCGGTCGATATACAAAAGATACACAGACACTATGCCTCCTTCATGGAAATGGTTTTCTGGTCAGGCCAGGAACTCGTCGTTAAACCTTTACCAGGCGAGGCCGTAAACCCAGCCCCGCATTTGCCGAGACGTCCCGATTTTGAGTCGAACCGACTAGCGCACGAGCCTACTGAACAGCTGTGCCAGGCCCGGCGGTCAGATCGTTCCATTCAAATCAAGGCTCCGCAATCAATTGTTTCTTCCCTTCGAAAAATTCACAATGCTACTAGAGCAATCCAAGATGGTCGGGATACTTGGCCGGCAAAGAGCTCACTAATACCTCGAAGGTCGGAAGTTCGCGAAGATTCTTAAGGCAAGGGTCTTTGAGAAAAAAAGGCCAGCACGCGAACCCGGAACTGACACTTCGTTCGAGCCACTCGAAGGCAGTTTCACGCCGCCCCAACACGGCAAGAATGCATGCGATTTGATAGTAGGTGTGGTGCGCATGCCCAAACGATTTTGGACTCGCGGTGGCCCGGCTCAGGCAGTCCAGCGCCCTTTCTTCATCCCCGGTCAATGCAAAAAAGACGCCTTGTAAGCTAACGATCAGTGGTTCCTCGGGTAGCAGCCTAACCGCTTCATCCAGCAGGGTCTTTGCTTCCTTCCAATTGCCGGTCATCAAGGCCGGCTGTGGCGCAAAATAGATCGGATATTTATTGCCTGGATTCTCAGCCCGCCACGCTTCAAGTTCCTCGCGCGCTCGATCGAATTCCTGGTTCCAGATGAAAACCTGCACGATGCTGTGGCTCAGGGCTTTTTGCGGATGAAATGACCGGCCTCTCTCATACATTGCACGAGCGTGATCGAACAGCCCGATGTGGGCCAGGATCGTGCCCAGACGGTTGTAGGCATGGGGCTGATTGCTCTGCAGCGCGAGGGCTCGCTTGAGTTCGCCAATCGCTTCAATGTGTTGGAAGTTCTTCGAGGGCCCCCACAGCAGGAAGGCATTGGCGACATGCCCTTCGGGCAAGTCCGGATCGAGTTCCAGTGCGCGCCGGCAATGAAATTCAGCCTTCTCCAACCACACATTTGCTGGATCCACTTCAAAGTGCCGAGTCGCGCAGACCAAGGACAGCACGGCATGGGCCAGGGAAAAACCGGGATCTCGGCTGACGGCATTGCTCAAGTGCTGAGCAGCGTCATCGAGCGCCACGGGGTCGCCGGACGAACTAAGCCTGTAGGCCCGCATGAATTCGGCATAGGCCATTGGGTCCCTGCTGTAGCGCGGGCGCTGTTGAGCTCTGGGGGCACCCATCGGACGGTTCAGGGTCGCGGCGATCTGCTTCGCAATCTCGTCCTCGAGTTCCGGAAGGCGGGTTATGTCCAGATCGCATTTCTTTCGGTAGCACGCGCTGTGCTTGCGCGCATCAAACACTTCCATCGACAGGCGCCATACACCTTTTGTCATTTGCATCGCGCCGCGCACGAGAAAACGGACTCCAAGACGGGATGCAGTCTGCTGGGGGCTAGCCCCGATTTGCACGTTCAGCACTGCTGAAGTTGGCAGAACGTCGACGCCGGGCATATTTCCGAGCCGCGTCACCAGCGCGTCGGCGAAACCCAGGCAGACGCCATTGTCGTCCACGGTATTCCCGAGCAGCATCAGCGGCACTACGGCCAACGAGGACCGCTCGCCCCACTCACCGCTGCTCTTCAGCCGGGCCTCGCTGTCGTCGCTTGTTTCAAAACCGGATTGCCGGTAGCGCGCATCGATGACGCGCACAGGGCCGACGAACCGGTACCCCTTGCCCACGACGGTTTCCAGAAAGCGCGGCTTAGCGGCGTCATCACCCAGGGCTGTGCGGATTTTTCGCACGATGTTGTTGATGCTGGTCTCGGTATCGACAAAAAGATCCGACCGCCAGAGTTTCGCGACGATCTCCTCGCGCGAGACCAGTTGTTCCCGACGGCGCACCAGAAAAATCAGCAGCTCCATGGGCTTTTTTTCGAGCTTCACCCGTCGTCCTCGACGACGGAGTTCGTAACGCCCGAGGTCGAGCTCAATCTCGCTTACCGTTCTCTTGTCTTGCATCGGTTTTTGGGCGAGGCACGGGAAAACTTCATTATCCCCTAAGAATCAGGAATTTGCGCCGATATACAAAAGGTACAGAAACACTATGCTTTCTTCATGGAATCGGTTCCCCGGCCGGGTCATGATCCCCCGCGAAACAACTCTAGAAGGAGCTGCCTTATGAAACGTACCTTGCTGCTTGTACTCGGCCTGGCGGGATTTCTTACCGGGGCCGGCCAATCTACGGACACTGTCACCAACGCGCGCCCTCACGGAAACAACGCGTTCACGCCAGACACCATTCCCTGGAGTGCGGCGCCACCCGTGGTGCGCGCGGGAGCACAGTTTGCTGTCCTCGAAGGGGACCCCACCGCGTCCAGCGGCGATTACACCATACGCCTCAAAATGCCAGACGGCTTCCGCATCTCGCCGCATTGGCACCCTTTGAGAGAAAACGTCAGCATCCTCTCGGGCACTTTTAAAGTAGGCATGGGGGATGAGTTTGATGTGAGCAAGATGAAGGCCTTCCCAGCCGGAAGTTTCGCCTTTCTCGACCCCGACATGCACCACTACGCCATGGCTTCCGGAGAAACTATCGTGCAGGTTCACGGCAAGTCTCCCCTTCAATTTAACTACGTCAATCCCGCGGATGATCCCGGCCGGAAGTAAGTCCCAGGCAGCTCGCAGTTGTCTGGAGGAGCGCTTGCGTTTGCTCCGAGCTGTTTCGAGTTTTACCAAAGGCTGGCTAAACGCCAATGCCCAGTTGCAGTAGCCCGAAATCACTTACGGAGGCATTACCTTGAAAACCGTTCGATTCGTGAAGCAATTCCTGCATTCGATGGCACTAACTCTGGTTCTCATCGGCATCTGTGCCGGGGGCACGTTGGGCCAGGACGGACACCCGCACGCGGCAGCAGCACAATCTCAACAACTAACGCCGGCCCAGAGCGCGCTTCTAAAAACCGTCCGGGAAAGCACCGAGCGCTTCAAACATGTGCTGGTGGCCGAGGCGGCAGGATACGGCCTTCAATTCGGGTGTGTCAGCGGGCCCGACGCTGGCGCCATGGGACTCCACTTTGTGAATTTCGACTTGGTACAGAGCGGCGCAAAGGAGATAGACGTCACACGTCCTCAGATCGTGATCTACGAGCCGATGCCGGACGGCCGCCTGCAATTGGTCGGTGCTGACTATCTGGTTCTTGCCGCCGACTGGGATAAGAATCATCCAGGACAGCCCCCACAGCTCATGGGGCAGCTTTTTCACTATTTCGAGAGCCCCAATCGTTTCGGCCTCCCGGCGTTCTACACACTTCACGTATGGGCGTGGAAAGAGAATCCCAACGGTGCCTTCGTGAACTGGCACCCGAACGTTTCCTGCCAACCGTTCTCCGGCCAGTAGTCGCACCAAGCATTACCGCTTCTCCGATCTGCTCGCCCGGGTTAAAAGGGCTAGCGCCCGACCATTAAAGGGCGAGCGGGTCGAGGTCAGCAGAGACGGATCGCTGATCCGGAACAGAAAAAAAGAGAAGTGGGCCAAATCAGTGCAGCTCAATTTCCCGCTGTTGAAGTGAAAAAGCCAACTGCTCTTATCGGGCTCTTCGCAACTCGGCTAGACACCTCAAAGGAGAACGAGAATGGCAGTTGATACGGACAAACTAAACGCGTTCGTGACGCAATTCGTAGGAGACTTGGGGGCTTCGGTTCACGCAGGCATGGTCGTGATCGGTGAAAGACTGGGGTTGTACAAGGCCCTCGCCGAGGGTCCGCTGGCTTCAGCCGAACTCGCCGCAATTACCAGAACGGATGAGCGCTATGTGCGCGAATGGCTGGCCTCCCAAGCAGCCGGAGGCTACATCACGTATAACGACAAGACGTGAAAGTTCGGCCTAACCGAAGAACAGGCGCTCGCGCTCGCGAACGAAGACCGTCCCGCTTACGTTCCCGGAGCCTTTCAATTGGCTCTCGGCTCTCTGGCCGCAGTTCCCAGGATTGCCGAGGCCTTTCGCTCCGGTGCCGGGATGGGTTGGCACGAACACGACGAAGGCGTATTTCACGGCTGCGAAAAATTCTTACGACCGAGCTACGCAGCAAACCAAGCAGGCGGCGGGCCCGTCAGCTCCTGGATTCCGTCTCTGGACGGGGTGCCGGCCAAGCTCGAGGCCGGTGCACGCGTCGCCGATGTGGGCTGCGGCCAGGGCGCTTCTACTTTGCTTATGGCCAAAGCCTTCCCTGAATCACAGTTCTTCAGGTTTGACTATCACGACAAATCCATCGAGGGCGCCCGCGCGATCGCCGCGAGAGAAGGTCTCGCCGGTCACGTCGCCTTTGACGTTCTGAAAACCAAGGAATTCCACGGAAAGGGCTACGACCTGGTGACCGTTTTCGATTGCCTCCACGACATGGGCGACCCGGTCGGCGCCGCAAGTCACGTGCGCGATTCGCTCAGCGAGGACGGCACGTGGATGATCGTCGAACCGTTCGCCCACGATGAGTTAAAAGACAATCTGAACCCGGTCGGCCGCGTGTATTACTCCTTCTCGACGCTATTGTGCACGCCGTGTTCCCGTTCGCAGGAAATCGGTCTTTGCTTGGGAGCGCAGTCGGGCGAAAAACGCATCCGCGACGTGGTAACCACAGCGGGCTTCAGCCGTTTCCGGCGAGCCGCGGAAACACCGTTCAATGTCGTCTTCGAAGCGCGACCGTAGGCGTTTGCCCGACGCTACGCTCGGCATCAGGCGAATAAAGCAGAAGCTCCGTCACCAGGCGGTTGCGGGCTGCGAGCGCGAATCTTGGACCGGACGCAAACGGCGAGGCTTGGCGTACATGGTCCTGTTGCTTGGATTCTTACAACCGCAACAGGCAGGAGCCGGGCAAGATGCGCAGGGCCCGAGCCTTACGGTTCTCGTTTTCAACTACGCCGACGTTTCGCGCGCGACTTTAGAAAGAGCAGAACGCCAGGTCGATGGACTTCTACAAAGGGGGCTTTCGGCTGATCTGCTTGCACTGCTACCCGGTAATTGCCACTGCGGGCGAGAGTTGTCAGAGACGCATTGAGCCTTCAGATCTACAACTCCGAATATTCTCAGCAGGCGGAAAGGATGGCGCTCAGGACAGCGTTTTCGGGTTTGCGGTTGCTCCGGCGCTGGCAACTGTTTATTACGAGCCTGCGCGGCGGCTTCGCAAGGCGGACAGTGCGGAGTTCGAAACGGCGGTTATCCTGGGTGGCGTGATGGCTCACGAAATCGGCCATCTGTTGCTTGGTGCGGGCGGGCACTCCACTACCGGAATTATGCAGCCGCACTGGTACCGCAGACAGATACATTCGCTCATGATGGGGACTCTGCTGTTCACGGCTGACGAGTTCAAGGTCATGCGCGCAGGAGTGGAGCGACGCCAGTGAATTCACGGCACAGCCATCGGCGGAACTTTCTTGCATGAACGCTTCACCATAGCAGGCGCTCAGGCGCCCCGCAGCGTGGAAACGAAGCCTGCTCGCTCCTCCGCTTTTAAGCACAACGCCGGCGCTGACGCAGCGCGAATGCGGCTCGAGCCCGAGCGGCCGGCTTATGTCTTTACGCTAGTCTGCCGCTGTCGCCGCCCGCGCAAGAGGTCTACCGGCGCTGCCCGTCGGCAATTTAGCAGCGACTTTGGTTCCTCGACGGATTCCATTGGAGGTAATTTCCAGGGTCCCACCCAATTGCCGCAAGCGCTCCCGCATGCCGCGAATTCCTACGCCGGCCGTGCCCCCTGACAAGAGGTCTGCCTGTTTTTCCACGCAGATCCCCTTGCCTTCATCCTCCACTTCCAAACGTATTTCATCCGCCGATCGGGTCAGCCGAACCCGCGCCACGGCACTCTCCGAATGTCGGTGGACATTGGTGAGGCATTCCTGGACCAGACGAAAGACTGCTGTTTCCAAATCCCGAGGAAGCCTGTCGAAATCCTCGGGCAGCTCCAGGTCCACGCGGATCTTGCTGCGGTCGGTAAACCCTTCGATGTACCAGCGCAGCGCTGAGGCCAGTCCGGCTTCGTCGAGCAAGGGAGGATGGAGGAGGTGGGAGATAGTGCGAATCTCGGTCGAAATGTCATTCACCAGCGAAGTGCTGTCGGAAACCTTTCCTGCCACTTTCGCGACATGCTCGATGGCTGCTCCGAAGCTCGCAAGGTTCATGGAAAGAGCAGCCAGCGATTGCCCGACGCTGTCGTGCAGTTCACGGGCGATCCGCCGGCGTTCCTCGTCCTGGAGGTGCAGAAGGCGACCGGTAAGGTCACCGACGTTCTGGTTTGCAGTGTGGAGTTCCCGGGTGCGTTCTTGAAAGCGCGATTCGAGATTTTTCTGAAACTCCAATAGGGCTTCTTTGTTGCGCCTCTGCAATTCTCCGATGAGCACGACGATGCTCGAGACCGCCAGGAATGTAAGGACCCCGACCAACTGCGGCGGGTCAGGGACACCCAGGGAGTGCGCCGGCGTGAGAAACCAGAACCTCGCTCCCGCTAATCCGAGAACGATTGCCAGTGTCGCCGGGCCGACACCGCAAAACAGTGCCGAAAAAGCGATGGCGGGAAACAACGTAATATAAGGTAGAGATTCGTGGAGGAACGGCGCGAGCGCTTCTCGCACGGCTAGTGCGACCAGAGTCGCCGCGATCGCAGCGCCATAACGCCTGAAAGCACTATTAGAAAGAGGGGCCAAGGACGCAGAAGTTCTGTTCATGGTCCTATTCTGTTGCCCGGGGCCGGGGACTCTGGAGCCGGAGCATGAGTTTAACACAAAGCGAGCTACCAGCCTTTATCTTATTGCCTGCAAAGGCTTTAGACACCGGGATACCAACAGGGATTCGGATTCTTCTAACAAGTTTCCCTAACTCTTTTCGCAGCGGCGGGCCGAAGCTCCGACGGTCCGCAAAACCGGCGCAAACGAGCAAAAACCGAGCAAATGCAAAAAGCAAAAGTCGTCGCTATGCTGCAGCTGGCAAAGGGATTTAGTTGGAATTTGTGGCAGAACGGCGAATCGGCGATTCTATTTTTCAAAACCGCGCTTTCAACCGGACATTGTTATGCAATCAAGGACTGCTCGCCTTTATGGGCGCCGGTGGCTGCGTCTGGGCGTAGCGGTCGTTTCGCGAATGATCAACTCCGGCGCAACGGCGAAGTCCTCGGGATAATCCTTGAAACCCTGGATGCGTTGCAGCAGGATGCGCGCCGCGGTTTCGCCCATGTCATGCAGTGGCTGACGAACCGTCGTCAGGCGCGGATTGTGATACGCGGCCACATGAATGTCATCGAAACCCACCACGGAAACATCTTCAGGTACGCGGAGGTTTGCATCGCGGAGAGCACGAATTGCTCCAATCGCGGCAATGTCGTTGAAAGAAACCAGCGCCGTGAATTTTTTCCGGTGTTGAAGTAACTGCTGCACAACCGGATAGCCGAGCTCAGGCGAAGTCAAATCCCGCTCCAGCTGAATCGTCAGTTCAGGCGAAACATCCAACTCCAGGTCGCGCGCCACCGCCACGATGCTTCGCCAGCGGTCGTCTGAATCGGAACTGAACGGCTGCCCGCGCATGAAAGCGATGCGGCGATGCCCAAGCTGATGGAGGTGGCGAATCACGAGCTCCGCAGCCCGCCGGTGGTCGAGAACGACATTGGTCACGCCGTTGATTTTCTTGTGGCCTGCAACCGCCACCACAGGAACCGGCAGTTGGTGCTCGAGCACCGTGTCAATCGCGATGATTCCTTCGGCGCCGCGGCCGAGCAGCAAGCGGGGATACTCCTCGATGAGGTCCGGCTTGTGGCGATGATGCGCGCTGAAATAAAAGTAGCCTTCACGCATCAGGTGGTCGCCGATTCCGCTCATGACCAGCGTGTGGTAGCCGTCGCTTAATTCCGGCACAAGAACACCAACGGTAAAGGTACGCTGCTTGCGCAATGAGCGCGCGAGCAGGCTGGGCTGGTAGTTGAACTTACGCGCGGCCGCGCGAACCCGCTCGCGCGTTTCGTGCGGAATCGAGCGGCCGGGAACGTTATTGAGAACCACAGAAACCGTAGCCGGGCAAAGACCGAGGTAGTCGGCGAGGATCTTCAAACTGACAGGCCGCTCACCGGTGCTTTGCGTTTTTTTGCGAGGCGTCATCAACTGCCCGCCGCACCGATTCAAGGCAACCGAATGATCTTGCGGCGAGGGCTTTAGCATAACGTGAACCGGGGTTGGCGGCGAACGGAGAGGCCGCGCTTTTCAGGCAGCCGGGCTGGTGCGCCCCCCGGGCAACCATTTTGCCGCGTATTCCTCGGAGTTGGGTACCGGGCTGTAAAAATACCGTCAAATTCAACCAAGACAAACGTTTGTCTAAGAGCATTCAGAACATTTCTGCTTGACAACGGTTCTTTGGATGGTGCCAAATGACCCAAACGGCAAGTAGAGGGAAGCCGGACGGCCATAGCCAGGTAATGTTCTCTTCATCAAAACCGAGCGCCACGCTGCTTGAGTTCCTGAGACATCGCCAGGACCATGGTTTTCCGCGCGCCAAGCGAGTTTGGGGACTTGCGCGAGCCTGAACAGGCCGCTTTGCTCTAAAGGCTCCAAGGTACCTGGAATGTTTTGGCCCTGGAGTGTCATGGGCGGGGGACGTCCATTGTTGGGTCGGTTTTAGGGGGGTGTTATGCGCGGAACGCGCTCTTGTTTCTCTACCATTCTGTTCGTTCTCGGTTTCTTCCTCGCAACAACTAACGTCGTGGCCCAATCCGACCGCGGCGCCATCGCCGGCACGGTCCTGGACTCGACCGGGGCTTCGGTTGCAAATGCCACTGTAACGGCAACTCAGACCGAAACCGGTGCCGTCAATACTGCCACCACCGGCCCAACCGGAGGCTTTCGCCTTTACGACTTGCGACTGGGCAGTTACAAGGTCACGGCGACGGCGCCTGGCTTCAAGACCGACGAAAAGACCGGCGTAGTGGTGCAGGTCAATTCGACTGCATCCCTGGATTTCTCACTGCAGCCGGGGGACGTCAAAGAAACGGTCACGATCGTGGCGGATGCGCCGGGTCTGCAGACCGAATCTTCCGATATGGGCACAGTTGTGGACAAAAGGCAAATTCAGGACCTCCCGTTGTCCCTTAGCGCGACTGGACAGAGCTTCCTGCGTTCCGTTGAATCCTTCGTGTTCTTGGCGCCTGGCACTGCCGGCCCGGGCACCAACAGCGACTCCCCGTCTTCAGGCATATTCGAATCCAAGCTGTCCGGCGGACAGAACTTCAGCACGGAAGTCGTCCTGGACGGTGCGAGCATCGTACACGCCGAACTGGGCTCGACATTCGACGAGAATGCCCCGTCGGTGGAGGCCCTTAGCGAGTTCAAGGTAATAACGTCGTTACTTCCTGCCGAATTCGGCAGGACGACCGGCGGCGTGGAGAGCTTCACAACCAAGTCCGGGAGCAACAGTTGGCACGGGACGGCGTTCGACATCCTGCACAATGACAAGCTCAATGCAAATTCCTGGACCAACAACCTGAATGGCGCGCCGAGACCACGGGACCATCAAAACGATTTCGGCGGCAATTTGGGCGGGCCGGTTTGGATCCCCAAGATCTACAACGGCCACGACAAGACTTTTTTCTTCTTCAACTACGAGCAGTACCGCAATAACGTCGGTACGTCGAATGTCACCACCTTGCCCACCGACGCCGAGCGCAGCGGCGACTTCTCGGCGCTGCTAGGCGGGCCGACCGGAGCCACCAATCCCTGTGACAACACGCCCGTTCTGAAAGGCCAGATTTTCGATCCCTTTACTGCCTCGTGTCCAACCGGCTTCGTCGGTGGCAGAATCGCTTTCCCCAACAATCAGGTCCCGCTCAGCAGCGTTGTGGCCCAGAATGTCCTCGGCTTCCTGACCGTGCATCCCAATATCCCGCCAAGTGCAGGAAATTTGAATGGGCTCATCAACAATTTCCTTTTCCTGTCCAGCAAACCGATTCGCACCTACACCATGTCTTTCCGTATCGACCAAAATTGGGGAGAGAACAATAAACTCTGGTTTTCCTACAACGACCGCGACTTGGAAGCCCTCAACGGAACCCCGGTCCTTCCGGTTCCCCTCGATCAGAACTTCTTCAGATCGCGCGTGTCGCACTATCTTCGGTTCGGCTGGGACCATGTTATCAGTGCAACCATGGGCAACCACCTCACCGTCGGCTTTAACCGCCTCAACGATCCGAGCAAGGGAGTGGCAGTCACTGGCGAGGACTGGCCGGTAGTGTTGGGGATCAGCGGGGCCCACGGTCCGGGCTTTCCCCAATTCGGCTTCGGAGGAAGCCCGCAGGGAATTGGGTATCAGGGCTTCGGTGGAGGCAGTTTCGACAACGCCATCCCCAATAGCTTGATCGTTGCGGACAGCGTCTCCTTGATCAGGGGGCGTCATGCATTCCGCTTTGGATTCGAGTGGCGGCATTCCCAGTTCTCCAGGATTCCGAACGCCAACACCTCTCCTAACTTCGATTTTCAGAACTTTCAGACAGCCTTCGCTCCCAACGACACCCAGACCGGTGATCCATTTGCCAGCTTCTTGTTAGGCCTTCCGAACGAGGAAAGCCTGACCGTCTCATCTCACAACCCTCGTTGGAATTCGAACTATTATGCAGGATACGTTCAGGACGATTTCAAAATCCGTAAAAATCTGACGCTCAACCTTGGATTGCGCTACGAAGTCGATACGCCTCGGCACGAAGCCGAGGGAGCGCAGTCGGTCTTGGATCTTACCGCTCCCAATAACGGAACGACGGACGTTCCCATCTCGCCTCCCGTCCCGGGCGCTCTGATTTATGGCTCGGACGCCAGAGGGGCCACGACGTACTACAAAGACATCAGCCCTAGAATCGGCTTTGCCTACGCTCCTGAAAAACTATTTGGCTTGTTCCCGAACACGGTTCTCCGTGGTGGCTACGGAATCTATTACTCGGCGCTTAGCTACTCGGATTTCGGAGACTCGCTCACCAGCGGGACTTCAGTCACGCCGGACTTCAGAACGCAAGACAACTTCGGTCTCGGAACCGCGCAGCCGCTGGACGCTGGCTTTCCGAGCTTCACGCCGCCGTCGAACGCCGCTGATCCCGCTCTGCTCAACGGGCAATTTCCGAACTATGTGGCGCCAGAATACGGCAGGCCCGGCATGGTGCAAAACTGGAGCCTGGAAATCCAGCATCAATTGGCCACGGACCTGATTTTGAGCGTGGGGTATGTGGGGACTCGTGGCACGCGCTTGCGCTCAAATCTGGTTCAAACCAATAGCATTGACCCGAGATACTATGTCCTCGGCTCAAAGCTGAGTGACCCGGTTAATACCGCTGAAGGGCAGGCAACTTTGGCGAGCCTTGGCATCACAGAGCCAAGTTGGTTCCGTCCGCTGTACGGCGATAGCGAGCCGATCGGCCAGCTGCTGCGGCCTTTCCCGCAGTATCAGGATATCAGCACGGGCACCCTCGAAAATGTCGGCCAATCGACATACCACGCCCTGCAAGCAAAACTCGAACGGCGCTTCCGTAACGGACTGAACCTTCTGGCATCGTACACTTTCTCAAAAACGCTGACGGACGCAGACAGCACCTTTCCCACGTTTTCAGCGTTTGCGTCGAACAATTTCGGCGCGCAGAACCCGTTCAACCTGAAGTCGGAAAAAGCTCTCAGCTACCAGGACACGCCTCATTCTGTCGTCATTAGCTATCTTTACGAGCTCCCGGCCGGTCCGGGGAAGAAGTACCTGAACCACGGAGTGGCCAGCGTGGTCCTCGGCGGCTGGCAGGTTGGGGCAGTTCATAGATACCAGACTGGTTCTCCTGTCATCATGAACAGCTTTGCGCCTTCTCCGCCATTCAGCGGCGGCAATTTCAAGTACAGCCTCGTACCGGGCGTTGCGATCTACAGCCCCGACAAATCGTCCTTTAACCCCGAATTGCCGACCGGTTGCTCGGAAAATTCGGTTGATGGCACGTTTACCAGCAACACCACGAACAACTACTTCAATTGTGCCGCCTTCATCGATCAAAACGCGCCCGGGCTGGTCGCGCAGCGCGGCTATACCTTTGGCAATTTGCCACTCACTCTTGGCAACGTCAGAAGCGATTCGTATTTCAGCGAGGACTTTGCCATCGTCAAACGGACCGCAATCACTGAAGGTCAGTCCCTGATACTAAAAGTGGATATCCCGAATGCCTTCAACCGCCACATCTTCGGAACTCTGGATGGCTTTGTTGGCAGCAGCACTTTCGGCATACCCAAGGGGCCAAGAGCGGTCATAAACGCAAGTCGCGTCATCCAGATAACATTGCGCTATCAATTCTGACGTCGGAAATTGGCTTGTTTTCGAATGTTTTTTGAAACTCTCCCGCCTCCGGTCGGAGCGGGAGAGTTCTTTTTTCGGTAAGGCCTTCAGAATCCTTTGAGCAGGTATAAACTTTGTTCGTGCGAATCCGACTGCGACTGCCAGCCGTCCCTCTGCCAAGGAAACCAGCCAAACGCTCCAGGGTTCTCCCGCCGCTAGGACGTGCCGTGGCGCTAGTTCTTGCCCTGATGGGCGTCGCCCCGGTGGTGTTACCCGCGCAAACAGGCCCTGCCGTTGACGATCAATTCCGCCAAGCCTCCGAGGCCATGCGAAACGGAAATCTTGAGGAAGCGGGGAGGGGCTTCGCCGCTGTCACCAAGGCGGCGCCGACTTTCGCTGAAGCGTACCTTAATCTTGGCCTGGTACGCGAGGAGCAGGGCCGCCACGAAGAAGCGATCAGCAACTTACAAAAAGCGCTTGGCCTGAAACCCCGCCTTCATGGCGCCAACCTTTTCCTCGGAATTGCCCATTTTCATCTCAGCCAACTGGAGCCGGCCGCCGCTGCGATTCAGAAAGAAGTCGCCGCCTATGCGAAAGATCCTCAGGCCTGGATGTGGCTTGGCATCGTTCGCCTGGCGCAAGAAAAGCCGGAACAGGCAGCAGAAGCCCTCGACAAGGCGGCCGGCATCGCGCCGGATGACATTGACATCCTCTACCACCGCGGGCGAGCGCACTTGCTGGTATCCAACCTAAGCTACGCAAAGATGTTCAAAGTCGATCCCCACTCGTGGCGCGTCCATCAAGTCATCGCCCAGGCTGACGCCGAGGCGGAACGGCACCTCGATGCCATCACTGAATACCAGGCCGCGATCAAGCTCGCGCCTACGCAGCCCGGCCTCAATGAGGAACTTGGTTCGGAGTACCGGAATCTGGGCAAGGCTCAGGAAGCGGAAAAGGCCTTCCTTCGCGAACTGGAAATCGACCCTGGGAATACTCTCGCCAAGTACAAATTAGGCGTGCTCACGGTCGAAAAAGGCGATGGCAGCAAAGGCAAGGAGCTTATTGAGGAAGCCTTGCAACGAAAAGGCAATCTCCTCCACGCCGATTACAACCTGGGTCGCGCCGAAATGCTGCTCGGGAACAACGCCGCCGCCCTAGAACACTTGGAGCGCGCAACGTCTGCACCCGGATCCGATCCGGATGTGATTCAGCAGGCGTGGTATCAGCTCGGAATCGTCTATCGGCGCCTTCGCCGGACCGAGGACGCGCAAAAAGCCATGGCCACGTTCCAAAAACTGAAAGACGAGCAGGCGGAAAGCGCGCAAAAAGCACTGAAGCGGTATGAGGTACAGCAGAATCCGAATCTGGCGCAACCTCCCTCAGCCGCAGCACCTCCCGAATCGAATCCCTGAGCGAAACGAGGATGGAATGAAGTCGAAGCGAAGAACTAGAGTCGTTCTGCTGGTGGCGTCCTGCATGTGCGCCGCCGTGGTCCCGGCCGCCGCCCATGCCCAAACCGGAAAACCGGCGGCCGAGGTCAAGGTCTATCAGTCGTCCGAGGAGAAGCGCGAATCGCTCGCGGAAAAGCCGGCGCTGACGTTTCAAACGGAGCGTGCTTCCGCCCTCACCATCTTTGTGGACCACACCGCCAGATACCAGGAAATCGACGGCTTTGGCGCTTCGCTCACCGAATCTTCGGCATATCTCCTGAAGCGCAAGCTCAGCGACGCCCAGCGTACCGACACGCTGCGCATGCTCTTCGACCGGCAAAAAGGAATCGGCCTCAGCATGTTGCGACAGCCTATGGGCGCCAGCGATTTCGCGTTGCAGGCTTACAGCTACGACGAGGTGCCGGAGGGCGAAACTGATCCCGATCTCAAGAGATTTTCCATCGACCACGACCGTGCCGACATCCTGCCCATACTCAAGGAAATTCTTACCATCAATCCCAAGATCAAAGTCATCGGTTCGCCCTGGAGCGCCCCCGGCTGGATGAAGACCTCCGGCGCAATGACTCAGGGCTCGCTTCTCCCATCGGCCTACGACGCCTACGCCAGATACTTCGTCAAATACGTCCAGGCCTACCAAGCCGAAGGCATTCCGATCTTTGCGGTCACCATGCAAAATGAGCCTTTGCACGTGCCGCACGATTACCCCGGCCTCGGAATGATGGCGCGCGAGCAGAGGGCATTCCTTCGCGACCATTTGGGCCCGGCATTCCAGAAAACCGGCCTGACCACCAAAATCCTGATCTTCGACCACAATTGGGACCTGATCGACTATCCCATCGCGGTACTCAACGATTCGAACGCGGCGCGCTTTGCGGGCGGTATTGCCACGCACTGCTACGGTGGCAGTTCGACGGCGCAGGACGAACTTCACCAGCGTTTTCCGAGCAAGGAAATCTGGATGACCGAGTGCTCCGGCGGCGATTGGCAAAAGGGAAAAATTCTTCAGCAGCAGGTGCAGCTGCTCATCAACGTGACCCGTCACTGGGCGAAAAGCGTGATCCTGTGGAATCTGGCGCTCAACCAGAATCATGAGCCTTATCTTGGTGGTTGCACGACTTGCCGGGGCGAAATCGTAGTGGATGAATCGACATCGCCCGCCCAGGTAAGGACGACGGCGGATTACACGGCGCTTGGCCACGCCAGCAAGTTCGTCGAGCCCGGAGCGCGGCGGATTGAATCAAACACCTTCGGCCCGGGCAGTCTCGAAGACGTCGCGTTTCAAAATCCTGACGGTTCGATCGTCTTACTGGTCTTGAATTCCAGCGATGGCGCAATCGAGTTCAACGTCGGCTGGCACGGCCAGTTCGCTCAATACAAACTCGGCGCCGGCGAAGCCGTGACGTTGCTGTGGAAGGCTTCTGCCGAAAAGTAATGCGCCGCACTCAGGGCTTGCCGGCGGGAGCCGCTGAACCTGCCGGCTCGTCAATCTCCACAATCCTGTCCGCCGCCACATCTTTCAGGGTCTGCACGGTTCCGCCAGGCCAGCGAATTTCGATCGACTGCACCATCAAAGCTTTCCCCAGCCCGAAGTGCAAACGCTTGTCGCTCGCAGAAAGATAGCTGCTGGCGGTCGTCACGGTTGCGTATTGCGCGCCGTCCGCAGTGACAATTTTCACTGCCGCCCCGATCGCGTCGCGGTTGCTCTTGTGTCCCGTCAGTTTCAGCAGTATCCAGTGATTGCCATTGGCCGTTTCGTTGTGCAGCACGCGAACCGCTCCATCATTCGCCGTCACTACGGCGTCGAGCCGGCCGTCATTGTCCAAATCGCCCGTAGCCAGACCTCGCCAGACGTACGGCTCCAGCAGCGCCGGCCCGGCCGCTGCGGTTACATCCTGAAATTCCCGTCCGGTATTCCGTGCCAGAAGCAACGGCTCGCGATAGCGCAGATTTGGCGATGTTTTTTCGATCGTGTCCAGATCGTGGCCCTGCGCAATCAGCAGGTCCTTGCGGCCATCGTTGTCAAAATCGAAAAAGCGCACGCCCCATCCTGAATGCGTCATGGTGATCCGGCTGATGCCCGCGGCCGGACTCGAATAGTTGAAGGTTAGATCGCCGTTGTTGTGGTACAGCGCGTAACGCTGGTTCGCCAAATTCGTCACGACGATATCCGGCCATCCGTCATTGTCGTAGTCGGAAAAATCCACGCCCATTCCCGCGTAGGTGTGCCCGTCGATGTCCGCCGCCACACCCGAAAGCAGCCCGACCTCTTCAAACGTGCCGTCGCCTTTGTTGTGGTAGAGATACTCGACCATGGAATCGTTCGCGAAGAAAAGGTCTATGCGCCCGTCATGATCGTAATCGGCCATCGCGATGCCGAGCCCTTTCGCAGGCTTGGACAGCCCAACTTTCTGTGCGACCTCCGTGAATGTTCCGTTTCCATTGTTGTGGTAGACAAGCGGGGCAGCAGCTTTGAAGTAATCGGGGTGGCAGTACGCGCGATGACTCTCAATATGTTCGCCGCACCAAATGTCATCGAAATCCCATTCCAGGTATCGCAAAACGACCAAATCGAGAAACCCGTCGTTGTCCAGGTCAACCCAGGCGGCGCTAGACGACCATCCGGAGCCGCCCACGCCCGCCCTTTGTGTGACGTCTGTGAACGTTCCGTCCCCGTTGTTGTGGTAAAGACGGTTCCCTCCATACGCGGTGACGTACAGATCTTCAAAGCCATCGTTGTCATAATCGCCGACAGCGACTCCCATTCCGTAGCCCACACCCTGGAGTCCGGCTTTTTCCGTTACGTCCTCGAATGTGCCGTCCGCCTTCTGGTGATAGAGGCGGTCCCAATATTCCGGGCCGGTCTTGCGTGGAATCGTTCCCTTCGGAGTCGGATCGGCGATGGGCGCTCCGTTGACGAGAAAAATGTCCAGGCGTCCGTCGTTGTCGTAGTCAAACAGTGCAACGCCCGCTCCCATCGTCTCCGGCAGGTACTTCTTGGTGGTATGCGAAGAAAGGTAGCGGAATTTCACACCGGCGCGATCTGTAATGTCCGAGAATTTCGCGGCGGGAGGCAAGTCTGGTTTTGCGGTTTCCTGCGGTATTGCGGTTGCGGCGGCAACCATGAGCATCGGCCACAGGGAAATGGCGGAGCGCACCAACGAAGCGGTTCTCACGGCTGCACGGTTCCGGTGGCTTCTTTCAGCGATTGGAAACGTTCGAACTCCATCTTGGCCTTTTCCGGCTGGCCCTGTTTTCGGTAAACGCTGCCCAGCAGATAGTGCAGGCTGGGGTTTTCCGGATCGAGAGCGACTGCCGCTTCCAGCTGATTCCGTGCTTCGGTAAGGTTGTTCAGATTCAAGTAAGCGCTAGCCAACTTCTCCTTAGCGCGGCTTTCGCGCGGCGCAATTTCCACGGCCTGCAACAGATAAGGAACAGCTTCGGAGGCGCGATTCTGCTGAACCAGCAGATCGCCCAGTCCAATGTAGGCCTCAGGATCCTTAGGCGGACCGCCGCCCTGCCACTCGATGGCCTGCAAGAATGCAGCCTGCGCTTCCGGAACGCGATTGAGTCCCGCGTAGGACAAGCCAAGATTGCTCTGCGCTTTGATGTTCCGCGGCTCAAGTTCGAGGCAGCGCGCAAAGGCCCGAATCGCTTCTTCGAACCGGTTTTGGTTGTACTTGGCGCGCCCCAGATAGTACCAGGCTTCGGCGTCCTTCGGATTCGTCTCCACCGATCGCGTGAGCCATTTGCTCGCATCGGCATAGCTGCCGAGCAGCACATAGTCGAGCGCCACGATTTTCAGCTCCGCTGCGCCCGGCTTCTGATACTTCGCGCCTTCCGTGTATTCGGCGAGCGATGCCGCAGCGTACTCTTTGCGGGCTCTTGCGCCAGCTGCGCGTGATCTCCCATCATTCGGTTCCGGAGCTGTTCCGCCGTCCAAGGCTTCTGCCCGGATCTTCCGGAAAAGAATCAGTCCAAGGAGAAAATGTCCCTCTCCCGAACCCTGGTTCTGCGACAAAAATTCCCTGACCGTGCGTTCGGCTTTCCCCACTTCGCCGCGAGCGAGCAGTCCTCTGGCCAGAGCCAGCGAATCGACGGCCGGTGCCGGCGCCGCGGCTTGGTAGGCACAACCTGGCCGGTCGCCGGCAGCGTCAGTTCCGAGACTGCTCAGCAAACCGATGGCGATGACAAGGCACGCCGGGCGAAACATCTCTAGGAGCTCCGGTAGAGCGGTGATGGATCGAACGAGAATCGACTGCCGCAGCAGCAGCAAAAATGTTATCCGGAAACGGCGTTAGCCGAAACCCTAAGGTGGGCCGTGGGCGCGCGCCTGACCGATGCCTCCCGATCCCTCGATTCCGGCTGCGGTCGAGGTGTCGGTCAAGGTCACTTGGAAACGCGCTTGTGTGGTAGCCTTTTTCTGCCCCCCGGATCGATCGTCCGCCTTGGCGTTCCCCATGGCTTGGCGGATGCTTGATCGAGCGTTCTCGACACCAAACAAGGCACGCTTCGCCGAAGGGTAGCCAGATGACAGACACTAAGGGACTTAGCGTTGTTACCGGCGCAGGTGGCTTCATTGGCGGCGCGCTCATCTCCTCCCTGCGCGCTCGCGGGTTCGAGCGGGTTCGTGGTGTTGACGTCAAGCCGCTCGAGGAGTGGTATCAGCGTTTTGACGACGTCGAGAATCTTTCGCTTGATCTCAACCTCAAGGAAAACTGCGAAATAGCCGCGCGCGGCGCCACCGACGTCTACAATCTGGCCGCCAATATGGGCGGCATGGGCTTTATCGAGCACAACAAGGCCCTGTGCATGCTCTCCGTTCTCATCAACACCCACATGCTTTCTGCCGCGGCAGGTGCCGGTGTCCGCCGGTTTTTCTATTCCTCATCCGCTTGCGTTTACAACGCCGACAAGCAGAAAACCTTCGCAGCTCCTTCCTTGAAGGAAGAAGATGCCTATCCGGCCATGGCCGAAGACGGATACGGTTGGGAAAAGCTTTTTTCTGAGCGCATGTGCCGCCATTTCAGTGAGGATTTCGGCCTCTACACGCGGGTAGCCCGGTTTCACAACGTCTACGGCCCGTGGGGCACTTGGTATGGTGGCCGCGAAAAGGCCCCGGCAGCGATTTGCCGCAAGGTTATCGAAGCGAAGGTCTGCGGAAAGCACGAAATCGAGATTTGGGGTTCCGGCAATCAGACCCGCAGCTTCATGTTCGTAGATGACTGCATCAAGGGCATCGATAAAATCATGGAGTCAGAAATCATCGAGCCGATCAATCTTGGATCAAGCGAAGCCGTCACCATCAACCAATTGGTGGACCTGGCCGAAGATTTTGCCGGCATCAAACTGAAGCGCCGTTACGACCTAAGCGCACCTAAAGGGGTGAACGGCCGCAACAGCGACAACACGCTCATTCAGAAATACCTCGGTTGGGAACCGGACACCCCTCTCCGCGCCGGGCTGGAAAAGACCTATCGATGGATTTACGATCAGTATCTGGCTCGCGAACGCGGCGAGCCTGGGGTAGTTCGAGAAGCTGCTATCGGCCACTGAGCGGGTCCAGTCTTCTTGCCCGCGCCCTTTACCGACACCTTTTCGTCGAGGGAACATCCCATGTCTCGGTCGTGGGGAGTTCCAAAATGAAACGCACACTGCTATCTCTCGCTGTCGTCCTATTCGGCTCCGGGCTGCGCTCCACGGCGCAGAGCGGCGGCCAATCAGGGCCGCCGGCCGCCCAGTCTTCATCCCCGACACCCGTGGTCGTCGAACTCTTTACGTCTGAGGGCTGCTCGAGCTGCCCTCCTGCCGATAACCTGCTCGCCAAAATGGAAAGCGCCCAGCCGTTCAAAGGCGTGCAGATTATTGCCATCGAAGAGCACGTCGACTACTGGAACCAGCAGGGCTGGGTTGATCCTTTTTCGTCCATCGAGTGGACCGACCGGCAGCAGGTCTATGTTACCGCGCTCCACGAGGAAGGCCCTTTCACTCCGCAAATGGTCGTGAATGGCCACGCCCAGCTGGTTGGCAGCCGAGCCGATCAGGCCGTCAAAGCGGTCCAGGACGCCCAGGGAAGTTCCGCGACGCTCGTGAAGCTCACGCCAGCGTCGGCGGGCAATCCCGCGGAACCCCGCTTCACAATCACCGTCGGCAAGATCGCGCAACTCTCTCCGGGCGACTCCGCCGAGGTTTGGCTGGCCGTCACCGAGAGCGGACTTTCCTCCCAGGTTTCGCGCGGCGAAAACGCGGGCCGCAACCTCAGCCACGCCTCGGTATTGCGTTCCATGCGCCGCATCGGCAACGCAGACGCTCACGCCGATACGGCTTCCTTTCAGGGAGACGCGTCGTCGAAACTCAAATCAAGCTGGAAGCGCGAAAACTTGAGCGCGGTCGTGCTGGTGCAGGAGAAGAAGAGCCGCCGCATCCTCGGCGCAGCATCCCAGAAAATCTCGAACTGAGGGCGCGGCAGACTCTTCGTGCCCTGTTTCGCCTTTGCTTTCCTGCTAAACTTGGAAGATAAATGAACGCAAGCCGCAACTCCGTCCTGCTGGGCATGCTGGTGCCCGCTTTGTTCCTCGCCGGCTGTGGCCGCACGCAAACCGCCCAGGCCGACTTAAAGCCCGCCAAGCAGGACGCCGCTCAAACCGAGTCCATCCGCTTTGTGAAAAATCCGGACGCCGCGCCGGGCTTTCAGCTAAATGACCTCGATGGCAAGCCGGTTTCTCTCGCCGCAGCCAGGGGCAAGATCGTGCTGCTGAACTTCTGGGCCACCTGGTGCGGCCCGTGCCGTGCCGAAATCCCCGATCTGGTGGATCTGCAGAAGCGCTACCGGGACAAACTCGAAATCATTGCGCTGGTCACCGAGGAAGACGACTCGGACGAGGTTCGGCGTTTCGTCCAACATTCCGGTATCAACTACCGGGTTGCCATGGCTTCAGACGACGTGGTGCGCGACTACGGCGGAATCGCGGCGCTCCCCACTTCGTTTGTGATCGACGCCCTTGGCCGCGTAGTGCAAAAACACATCGGCTTGAATGATCCCACTCTCTACGAGCGTGAACTCAAAGCCATGCTCGGCATGCCGGTAGACGCCAAAGTCGAATATTTCGAAGACAACGGCCAGGTTTTCCTGAAAAATGCGGAGCGCGCCACGGAACTTCCCGGCGTGGATTTCTCGAGGCTCAACGCGCAACAGAAAAGCGCGGCGCTTCGCCAGATGAATGCCCAGTCGTGCGACTGTGGCTGCACTCTGACGCTGGCCCAATGCCGCATCAACGACAGCGCATGCCGCGTCAGCCTCGCGCTCGCCGGTCAGATCGTCGACCGGATTTCTGGCGGCGGAAGAGGAAAGACGAAAACCGCAGCCCCTGCCGCCGGCCCGGCCGATCCGCAGAAGTAGCGCGCGGCCGGTCGGCCTAAAAACTGTTTTTCGCCCTTTCGCCGCACACCGACGCAAATTCGCTCTCCACGGCGTACCGCAGGCTTCCCGTGGTGTCCTCGGCCGGAGCGTTCATGCCCTTCAGGTAGCCTTTCGCGTTTCCGTCCGCCGCAAAGGACATTGCCATGCTTCCCTTATCGTCAAGCACCAGCTCTTGCCCCTGCCAGGATCCGTACAAGTCGGCTCTAAGCTTGGGTTGCACGTCCTTGAGCGAACGCAGATAAAACGTGATGGGCTTTTGGTCAGCGTCGAGCCAGGCGTGCTTCAAATAGCCGTCCACCGTCATCGCGTAGACTTCCCCCTGCGGCGTACAAATCTTTGCCAGGCCTTCGAGGTTTTCGCCTGATCCAGACCCGCCCCGCCGGCCCTGCGCCAGGTAGAGGTTCAATTCCATGAACAAACCGTAGGTCGCGCCGGTGGTCGAGTGCAGCTTGCCTACGCCATGCCAGGTTAGAGCCGGAGTCCATCGTCCTCCCATGCGCAGCGCCCACGGATTCAGCAACAACATTACGCCGATTACCAGCACGATCGCGCCCGTGACGGAACCCAGGCAGCCGCAACCTGGTTTGCGTGCCGTTAGGGCAGCAGGATTTTGCGGAGTTTCCGGAGCCTCTCCGAGGCTCGCCAGAGTTCCGGACATGCTTCCTCCCGTGGTTTGCGCAGCACTCTATCACGTGCTTTGCTGTCGTACACTAGTTCGTCGTCGATCGGCCCTCATTCCGAATGAACACGAAAACCGTCTTCTTCCTGCTGCTGATCTTAAGCGCGACGGGATTTATCTCTCCCCCGATCGCGCTTTGTGCCGGCATTATTTTTGGACTTTCGCTCGAGCACCCATACGCCGGAGACAGCCGCGCGTTGGCCAAATTTCTCCTTCAGGCGTCCATAGTGGCCCTTGGCTTTGGCATGAATCTCCATGAAGTCTTGAAAGCGGGCCGCAGCGGGTTTCTCTACACCGCCCTGGGCATCGGCTTCGCGTTGGCGGCGGGATTCCTGATCGGAAAGCTGGTTTCCGTCCGCGGCACAACTTCCTATTTGATCTCCGCCGGCACGGCGATTTGCGGCGGCAGCGCGATTGCCGCCATCGGCCCCATCCTGGGGGCCGCCGAGGAGGAAATGGCGGTTTCGCTCGGCACCGTCTTTATCCTCAATTCCATCGCTCTCCTCATCTTTCCCTCCATCGGTGGACATTTTCATCTTTCGCAATCGCAATTTGGCTTGTGGTCGGCGCTGGCGATTCATGACACCAGTTCGGTCGTGGGCGCTGCTTCGCGGTATGGGAACGAAGCCCTGGTGGTCGCCACGACGGTCAAACTCGCCCGTGCACTGTGGATTGTGCCGTTGGCTTTGGCCACGGCGGCGGTCAGGCACAGCCGCTCGAAAATTCAGATTCCGTGGTTCATTTTCCTGTTTTGCCTGGCTGCGGTGATCAACACTTATGGCCCGCAGGAGCCGCGGCTTTCCCAGATGTTTTTCCAGCTTGGCCGGCTAGGACTTACCGTCACGCTCTATCTCATCGGCACCGGAATTTCCCGCGCGACGCTCGAAGACGTAGGCTGGCGGCCGCTCGCGCAAGGCGTTTTTCTCTGGATTCTGGTGGGCGTGACGTCGCTTTACTTCATTCGAACGGGATGGATCGCGCTCTAAGCACGCTTTTGGAATCGCTGCGTGCAAGATGTTCCGGCCGAGGTTCGTGGATTTACCCTTGCCGCAGCCGCGCAGACGGCACTACACTTGCCGCACTCGATATTTTTCCCCGCGCTTCAAGCGGACAGCGAAGGAGCTTTTCATGAATCGCCGAGTGGGAATCGCCCTGGCCGGATTGCTGGTCGCCGGAATCTTCACCGTAGCTGGGCTTTCGTCGCAACCGACGCCCCAGATTTACCGCAAGTACATTGACTTGCCGGGTAAGAGTGTTCAG
>Ga0157378_10001077_pt1 | contig 24959 bp, 20 predicted proteins | sample M65metaG_FD_115309 | JGI IMG/M metagenome (GOLD analysis project Ga0157378, IMG submission 115309) | Miscanthus rhizosphere microbial communities from Kellogg Biological Station, Michigan, USA - M6-5 metaG | ecosystem: Host-associated > Plants > Roots > Rhizosphere > Soil | place: USA: Michigan...
CCGCTTCATCGCGTACGCCGCCGAGGGAGATGCGGACGAACTTGCGGTCGAGAGCGCGCGCGACGGAGCGTCCGAGTGACGTCTTGCCGACGCCCGGAGGTCCGACGAAGCAGAGGATCGGGCCCTTCATCTTCTGGCCCTTCAGCTTGCGGACGGCCAGGTATTCAAGGATGCGCTCCTTGATCTTCTCGAGGTCGTAGTGGTCTTCGTCGAGGATCTGCCGCGCGCGCTGCAGGTCGTGATTGTCGGCCGACATCTGGCCCCACGGCAGCCCGGTCATCCAGTCGAGATACGTGCGGATGATCGACGTCTCGGCGGAGTCGGGATGCGAGCGCTCCAGTCGTTTGATCTGCTTCTCGATCTCCTCGCGTGCCTCGGAGGTGATCTGCTTTTCCTCGATCTTCTTGCGGTAGTTCTCGACCTCTTCGGCCAGCTCTTCGCCTTCGCCGAGCTCGGACTGGATCGCCTTGAGCTGCTGGCGGAGGAAGTACTCGCGCTGCGACTTGTTCATCTCGCCCTGCGCGGCGGTGGAGATCTCCTGCTGCATGGTCAACAGGTTGATCTCCCGGGTGAGGAGCTCGTTGACCTTCTTCAAGCGTTCGACCGGATCGATCGTCTCGAGGATGCCCTGCGCTTCCTCCAGCTTGAGGTCGAGGTTCGATGCGGCGAGGTCAGTGAGGCGCGCCGGATCGTCGAGGTTCGCGGCGATGACCATCACCTCGGGCGAGATGTTCTTCCCCAGCGAGACGGCGCGGTCGAGGTTCTGTTTGACCGAGCGGATCAGCGCTTCCACTTCCAGCGGACGGTCCTTCGTGATCGGCTCTTCGATGCGCGTGATCTTCGCCTTGAAGAACGGCGCGGTCTGGATGAAGTAGTCGATGCGCGCGCGGCTGAGGCCCTGAACCAGGATGCGGATGCGGCCGTCCGGCAGCTTCAGCATGCGCATGATGATCGCGACGGTGCCGACGCGATAGAGATCTTCTTCGCCGGGATCTTCGTTCTGGAAATCTTTCTGCGCCGTCAGCATGATCACGCGGTTTTCCGCGAGCGCCTGATCGACGGCGTTGATCGACTTCTCCCGCGAGACCGACAGCGGGACGATGATGAAGGGGAAGATGACGAGATCCTTCAACGGCAGAACCGGAAGGACATCAGGAATTTTGATTGCTTCTTCTTTCGCGGTTTCGTTCGCGTCAGTCATGTAGACCTCTTATTGATGCAGGCGGAGAACCGGACTCCTCTTTTGCAAGGGCAGTACCCGACGACAGGCGAGGAGGCGATAGGGGCGAGGAGGCGAACCTGCCGTCCATCGCCTGCTCGCCACATCGCCTGCTCGCCTTGTTCTTTTCATTTCAGACCATGCAGTTCCTTCACGAATGCTTCCACATCTTCGAACCGCCGGTAAACCGAGGCGAATCGAACATAAGCGACCGGATCGAGCTCCTTCAGCCTGTTCATCACCATCGTGCCGAGTTGCTGACTCGAGATCTCCCGCTCGCCGGCGTCGAGCATCTCACGTTCGATCGAATCCGCGAGTTGTTCAAGCGCCTTCTCTGATACGGGCCGCTTGCGACATGCGATGTGCAGTCCTCGCATGAGCTTCTCGCGGTCATAGGCTTCACGCCGTTCGTCGCGCTTGACGACCATGAACGGCTCGATGTCGATCTTCTCGTAGCTGGTGAAACGCCGTTCGCATTGCACGCACTCACGGCGGCGGCGAATGACGTCCCCTTCCCTGCTCTCTCTCGAATCGACCACGCGATCCTCAGTGTGCCCGCAGAACGGACAGCGCATGAGGGGCGTATATCACATTGGCGTCATCCTGAGCGTGAGCGAAGGATCCCCAGATTTCTGCGCTGGGTCCTTCGCCGACTTCGCGGCTCAGGATGACGGGGTCTCGTCCGTCGATGTCACGACGTCCTTCCACCGCAGCCCCTCATGCGCGAACAGAATCAAACCCGTCACGACGACGGGCAGCGTACCGACGACGTGGAACAGCAGCGCGGCAGCGACCGATGAGTCGATATCGAATCCATAGAACGTCGTCAGGATGAGCTGACAGGCCTTGTGAAAACCGCCGACGCCGCCCGGCGTCGGAACGATCATGCCGATCGTCGACAACCCGCAGATGAAGAAGCTCGCATCGAACGGCAGCGGCCTCCGCATCGCGACGACTACGAACCAGAACTGCCCGGTGAGACAGAGCCAGATGCCCGCTGTCGCTCCGACGACCGTGAGCAACGTACCGGGGCGACGCGTCAGTTGCAGCGACTCCGCGAACGAATCGAAGAAACGCATCCACGATTCGCGAAACCGATGTGGCACTGCTTTTCCGATCCATTCGTGCAGCCGCCGAATGACGCTGCGAAACATCAGCATGCCCGCGATGAAAAAGGTCAGCGCACCAAGCGTCACGGCGGCGCCGATCGCTCCGCTTTTGATCAGAAGAAAGGCGCGCGAGCCGGAGTACGAATTCCAGTGACGCACGACGTAATAGATGAAGAGAATCATCAATCCGTAGAGATCGAGGATGCGTTCCGTCAGAACGGTCCCCAGAGCTTCCGTGAAACGGACGTTCGTCCGGCGCGCGATCAGCGCGGGACGCGCAACATCTCCCGCACGAATCGGCAGAACGGTCGAAAGCATGTAGCCGACTGTGTTCGCAAAGAACGTCGGATAAAACCCCGGCCCGTTCTCCCCGCCGAGGAGCTTGCGCCACCGCACCGTCCTGAGCAGCAGCGCCGAAAAATTCACGGCCACTCCCGCCACGAACCATGGCATGCTCGTCGCGCGGATGATGCTCCATACGTCCCGCAGATTGCTGTTCCAGAGAAACAGACCGAGGAAGAGAATCGTCAGCAATGCGATGACCGTGATGCGTAGGGCGCGTTTCAAAGTCAGCGAGTTGTATCACGTACGAGTGCTGAGTTCTGAGTGCTGAGTGCTGAGTAAAAGCTTTCAGAACTCGAAACTCAGAACTCAGCACTCAGAACTATGTTGAAGACCTGGATAGGCTCGGTTTTCTACCGACACGACACAGGCGTCGGACATCCGGAAACGCCGCGGCGGCTCGATGCTGCGGTGGATGGCGTCGGACGCGCCGGCCTCGCTGGCACATTCGTCCGCAATGTGACGACACATCCCGAAGCGGGCCGGATCATCGCGAAAGTCCACTCGCTCGACTACGAGCGCGAGTTCGAGGCCGCGTGCCGTGGCGGGATGCGGCTGTTTCATTCGCTCGACAATCCGATCTCTTCAGCGAGTTTTTCCGCGGCGCGCGGCGCGGTGGCCGAGGCGCTCGCTGCGGCGGAGGACATCTGGTCGTTCGGCGAAAGCACGCGCGCGTTCGTGATCGCGCGCCCACCCGGTCATCATGCGGAGCGAACGGAAGCCATGGGCTTCTGCTTCTTCAACACGATTGCATGCGTCGCGGAATGGCTGCTGGAGCAGCAGGGCATCGAGCGGGTATTCATCTTCGACTTCGATGTGCATCACGGGAACGGGACGCAGCATCTGTTCGAAGAACGCGATGACGTCTTCTATGCGTCGATGCATCGCTATCCGTTCTACCCCGGTACGGGCGCGAGCGACGAGATCGGCGAAGGAAAAGGACGCGGCTTTACGCTGAACATTCCGATGGAGGCGGGCGACGGCGATGCGGAGTATCTCCGCAGAGTCGAAGATGAAGTCGTGCGCGTGATCGACGACTACGCGCCGAATGCGATCCTCCTCTCCTCCGGTTTCGACGCCCATCGTCTCGATCCCCTCGGCGGCATGAATGTCACCGAGCATGCGTACGGCGAGATCACAAGGCGTGTCGTCGAGCTCGCAGAAAAACACTGTCGCGGACGCGTACTCTCACTGCTCGAAGGTGGTTACGACATGGAAGGAATCGCAGCGAGCGTCGCGGATCACGTGAGGGCCATGTCATGACTGCAACACCTCAATACATTCCTCCGCCCCTGCAGCAGCCACCGCAACAACCGGTGAAGAGCACCGGCTGTCTCAAGTGGCTGCTCGCAGGGTGCAGCGTTCTGTTAGCTCTCTGTATCGTCGTCTTCGCGGGGATCGTCATCTTCGCGTTCGGCATGATCAAGCGGACGGATGTCTATCGCATCGCGAATGACCGTGCGATTCACGATCCGCGCGTGATCGATGCGGTGGGTACGCCGGTGGAAACAGGATGGTGGGTACGCGGCTCGATCGACGCACACGATGGAGAAGGAAGCGCCGACATCACGTTCCCGATTCACGGGCCGAAAGGAAAAGCGACGGTGGAAGCGCGTGCCACTCGCGATGTCCGTGCCGGCAAGTGGGTGTTCACGAACATGAAGGTTTACCCGGATGGGGGACCGCCGATCGACTTGCTGGAGTGAGGGGGACTGGGACCTCTGGGACATGGGACGGATGGGACCGATGGGGTGGCGTTCCCCATCGGTCCCATCGGTCCTATCCGTCCCATTTGAGTAAGGGTTGCTAAAACGCCCTACCCCTTCGCCGACAAGATCTCCTGATACAACCCTTCGAGCCGCGTGATCCGCAACTCCTTCGAGTAGCCGTTCACGACGTGCTCGCGCGCACGCGCTGCGACGAAGCCGCTCTTCTCACGATTGCCGATCACCTCGCGCAACGCTCCGGTCAGGGCGGCGCGATCCTTCATCGGGATCAGCCAGCCGACATCGCGCGATGTGACGAGCTCGCGATTTCCGCCGGCGTCACTCGCGATCACCGGCTTGCGCATCGCCATCGCCTCGCGAATCGTTCCCGTGATTCCGGTTCCCGCCCACGACGCGTCCACAACGAGGTCGCATGAGGCGAAGACATTCGGCATGTCCGTTCGATATTCGATCGCGGAAACGTAAGTCCCCATCTTCTTTGCCGCCGCGTATGCATGGACTTCCGCTTTTTCGCCTTCGTTGCGGCAACCGATCAGCGCGAGATGCACGTATGGAAATTCGCTGACGACATCCGACACCGAGTCGATCAGCTCCTTCCAACCTTTCCAGTCACGAACGCCAACCTGCGCGATCAGAAATCGATCATCAGCGATGTTCTTCTCCTGCCGAAACGCGCGCGCGTCCCAGCGCGCCGGATCGAAGAGCGCGACGTCCGTTCCCGCGAAGACGACCGTCACTTTCTCGTCGGGCAGCCTGCCACTCGAGACGATCACATCCTTGATCTGCTGGCAGACCGTAACCACGCGGTCGACGCGTCTGGTGCGATACTTCCCACGATTCCAGACATCGAGTGGGAACGACACGCCTCGATTCACGACGAACGCGCCGACAGGATCGCGCGCAGTGGCCGCCAGTGCGATCGCATGAGCGACGCCTTTGTGCACATGAATCACGTCCGGCAGCTTCTCGTGCACGATACGCCGCAAGGCCATCATGCTGCGCAGATCGAACTGATGACGCAGAGGCAGACCCTCGAATGACAGACGAGCTGCGACGCATTTCGTGGCGAGCACCGCATCAGGACGGCTGATCACCGTGACGTCGTGTCCCCGCTCACGCAAACCGCTCGCGGCCTGAAACATCTGGTGCACCGAGCCGGTGTTGAACTGATTGAACTCGAGGATTTGAAAAATCTTCATGATGCGAAGGCGCGCGTTAGGGTATCGTTCGAGGCGCTGATTCCAAAGCTGGAGGTCACTGGGTGCGCCGCTTCGTCGCGTTGCTCGTCATAGCCATCGCTCCGGCCGTCTCATCCGGCAAGAGGCGCACCGACGCGTTCACCGAGACGAAATTGCCTGGGGAGTGAGCGCAATGCTAACATTCCAAACCCTTGATTAGACGAGAGATCGCGGCACTCGGAGGAGAGCTTGCCGAACGAGAAAAAAGAACTGAAAGTAACCGACAAGCGGATCTTCACTGCGGAGGGGGAGATTCGCGAAGAGTTCCGCAACGAGATCCGGCCTGAAGCTGCGCCGAGGATCGAGGCGAGGCCGGAACCGAAAGAAGAACCAAAAACCGAATCGCATCCGAAACCGGTAGAAGCACCAAAAGAGCGGAGGACGGTATCCGACCGCGCCGCGAGTCCCGAGACTCCATTCGCGAATTTCATCGAGCCTCTGATCGCGCAGGCGTACATGAGTCTCGGTATGCTGCGTAATCCATATCAGCCACAGGCGAAGATCGATCCTGGGGCTGCGCGTCAAATGATCGATATCCTGACGCTTCTCCAGGAGAAGACATCGGGTAACCTCACTGCAGAAGAAGAGGACTTTCTAGCCACGCATCTGGGAGAATTGAAGCTCGCTTACGTCCAACGGACGAAGAGCATCTGAATGAAACGACGTCTGATCTGGGGGCTGCTGGTGTTCGGGTGGGCGATCATCGTCCGTGCTGAACAGAGTGCGCCTCGCGATATCTGGCCACAGGCCACCGCCGCCGCGGATGCGGGCGACGTGGATTTGGCCATCAAAAAAACAAACGAACTGACGGACACCGGCAGGTCGTACGGCGTCAAGACGTATCCGCTGTATGCGTCTGCGGCCGCGGGACTCGCGGGCCAGGCGGACAAGTCGGGCGCGAAGGATGTTGCCAACTGGGCTTCGAAGGCAGCAGCGCAGCTCGATCCGAAGTCTCCTGCTGTGAGCTTCGCACTGGCTGACCGCGCGGCGGCACAGAAGAACTGGCTTGCTGCGGTGCAATCGAATGTGCGCGGCTTCGGCCAGATTTTCTTCAGCTATCGCACGCGTCTTCTCAGCAAAGCAGACACGCTGATCTGCCTCGTGCTCGCGATCGCGCTGATGACAGGCGCGTTCGCGCTCGTGCTCTTCTTTCGTTATGGCCGCGGGATGGCGCACGACTTCCGCGAGATTCTCTCGCAGCGGTTCCGCGGAGGCTCAGTCACCGTCCTCGCCTTTGCGCTGCTGTTTCTTCCGCTCTTCGTCTGGCTCGGCCCGATATGGCTGATCTTCTACTGGTTCGTCATCTTCTTCGGCTACGCATCCGCGCTCGAGCGCGTGATGATCGGAGTCGTCGCGCTCATGCTCGCTACGCTGCCCATCGCACTCGACGCAGCCGCGAACTGGACCGCTGGAGTCGACAGCCCCGTCCTGATCTCGGCGATCGCGAGTGACGAACAAAGCTATCAACCCGAGGCGATGCGCAGGATGCAGGAGCTGATCTCCGCGATTCCTGACAACGCCGATCTCCATCTGCTGATGGGCAACCTGCAACTTCAGGATGGCAACGAGGCGCAGGCGAACATTCACTATCGCCGTTCCGTGGAGCTCAGAGAATCCGCTGGTGCACACGTCAACCTCGGCAACCTGCACTTCCTCGACAACGACTTCCCTGCGGCAATCACCGAATACGAGAAGGCACAGCAGCTCGATACGCGGCTCGCGATCGCTTACTACAACCACTCGGTAGCGAGCGGCGAGCTCTATCGGTTCGATGAACAGGGCCAGCAGCTCGAGCAGGCCAAGAAGATCGACCGCCCGGGAATCGAGCGCATCCTCTCGAATCCGCCGACGCAGAAGATCGTGATGTATCGTCCGCCGATCTCGCAGGCGTGGCAGCTTGCGGCGACGATTGCGCGCAAAGGCAACGCGGTCTTCGGCGGCTATTCGACGTTCGATCCGATGGTCAGCGCCATCAATCCGGTCACGATCGGCTCGCTGCTCACGATCGTATTCGCGATCGCGCTCTGGATGAAGCGCCGGACGCGCGGCTTCGCAGGTCAGTGCATCAAGTGCGGCCGGACGTTCTGTCATCGCTGCAAGTCGGCACGCGAGAGCGCGACCTACTGCACGCAGTGCATTCACATCTACCTGAAACGCGATGGCGTTTCGCTCGACACGAAACGCTCGAAGCTCGAAGAAGTCTCCGACTACCACAGCGCCATGGACACGCGAAACCGCATCTTCGCCACCTTCGTCCCCGGCTCGGCGCAGCTCCTCGAAGGAAAAACGGTCGGCGGTCTTCTCCTCGTCCTGCTGTTCTTCACGTTCGTCTCCATCGCGATCCTCGTCGGCCGTCTTGCGCCGGCGATCGGTCCCGTCGCGGAGACGGCCAAACTGATGGTTCGTGTTCTGGCGATTTTGCTCGCCGTCATAATGTGGCTCATCTGGTCGCTTCCGGTTTATCGTCGTCGAGCAGTGAACCCCTGATCCATGGCACTTGAAGGCACATTAAGAGACTTCAGTCTCGCCGACATCTTTCAGCTGATCGGTCTGCAGCGAAAGACAGGTGTGCTCACGCTGCGCGGAAAGGACGACACCGTCAGCGTGACGTTCCTCGACGGAAAGGTCGTCGGAGCCGACTCCCTCAATCGCCGCATCGAGAGCCGCCTCGGCACGGTGCTGATCAAGACCGGCACTCTGTCGCAGGATCAGCTCAACCGCGCGCTCGAGATTCAGAAAGAGACGCTGCAGCGCCTCGGCTTCATCCTCACGCACTACGGAATCATCTCTCCCGATTCGCTGAAGCAGGCGATCCAGCTGCAGATCCTGCAGATCGTCTATCGCCTGTTCCGCTGGAAAGACGGCGACTATCACTTCTCCCAGGAAACGACCATCGAGTACGACCGCGACAACGTCGTGCCGATCACTGCCGAGTCGATCCTGATGGAAGGCGCACGGATGATCGACGAATGGCCGATCATCGAGAAGAGGATCCGCTCGTACGATCTGATCTTCCGCAAGAAACTGACCGACCAGGAAATCGTCGTCGTCGGTGCGGAAGACGCGGACGAAGTCGACTTCGACGGTCACGCCACCGCCAAGAAAAAGAAGAGTGGCGCCTCGGACAAGATCCGGATCTCGGAAGAGGAGAAGCAGATCTACGATCTCGTCGATGGCTTGACGAGCGTCGGCGACATCGTCGAGATGTCGAAGCTCTCCGAGTTCGATACGAACAAGGCGCTGTACGAGCTCCTCACGCGCGATCTCGTCGAAGAGGTCCGCGGGCAGCACGCGCAGGCCGTCGTCGAGCAGACGCCCGTCGATGAAACCCAGGTTGCAGAAACCCCCGTGCCGCTGCCGCTCGTCATCGCACTCGCGGTGGTCGCCGTCATCTCGATCGGCACGTCGTTCAAGAATCCGCTGAACGCGCTCGCTCCGTTCACGCGCAAAACCGCTTCGGTGTACGCAACGAAGAAGGCCGTCTCGATCGAGCGCATCGAAGCAATCGGACAGGCGATCGAGAAGTACTACAGCGTCAACAATCACCTTCCAAAGACGCTGACCAATCTCGTTCCCTACTACATCTCGGCCAAACTGCTGTCCGATCCCGCGGGGAACGCATACAACTATGTCGCGCAACCCGACCGCTATCTCGTCGTCGGGTACGGTCCCGATGGCAAGACCGACACGGACCTGTTCCTCTCGCGCACAATCGATACTGCAGCCGCGCCGGTGCAGACGTCACGTCCGCAGACCGGCGGCATCGAGATCCTGCCGGAGTAGTCCCGGGTCACGCGGACTCGCGGACTCGCGGACTTGCGGACTCGCGGTGGGGGAACGAGAAGACCACCGCGCGCCCGCGAAACCGCGTATCCGCGTAACCCGCTTACGGCACCACGATCTTCAACTTCTCCGGATCCAACCCGAACGTCACGGGTGTCTGCGTGAGCCGCTCACCATCCGCATACACCTCCATCGGATGTTCGCTCTCGAACGTGAACTGAACTCCGCGTGCGGTCTCGACGAACGGGCTCTTCACATGGGATCCCGTGTAGGCCTGCGGCAACGTCTTGAGGAGTTGCATGCGGGTCGTTCGATGTACGAGCAGTAAATCGAGCAGCCCATCGTCGACTTTCGCGTCCGGCGTGATGCGGATTCCTCCGCCGTACTGCCGCGAGTTTCCGACGCACGCAAACATGATCTCCTGCGCGCGCGCGCTGCCGTTCGTCTTCAGATTCACGTGACGCGGCGTAAATCGCGGCAGCACACGAAAGATCGAGTAGAGATAGATCAGCGAACCGCGGAGCATCGTCTTGTGGGCGTTTGCATACGCCGCGACTTCCGAATCGAATCCAAGCCCCGCGACTCCGAGGTAACGAAGGCCGTTCGCAGTGGCGACGTCGACATGAATCGTCTGGCCGTAAAGGATCGCGTCGCAAGCGCCGGTGACCGATCGCGGAATGCCGACGACGCGCGCGAAGTCATCGCCCGAGCCCAGCGGCAGAAGTGCCAGCGTGCCGTTCTTCAGATCGAACTCACGCACTGCCAGATGCAGCGAGCCGTCTCCGCCGCAAACGACGACACGATCCCAGTCGCCGTGCGAGCTCTCCGCGGCGATTCGCGTCAGATCACCTGGACTCGCGCTCGGCACACAGTCGACCTCGGCGCCCCGCTCGCGCAGATAAGCGAGCGCACGGCCGATCTGCCGGCTCGCGCGTCCGCGTCCGGCAGTCGGATTGAAAATCATCTTCAACTTCATGCCGCTCAGTGTAGCCGCGCTTGCGACGACGCCCGTACAATTCGCGGCCATGAACAACGCACGCAAGCTCCTGCTCGTGTTTCTCCTGACGATCGGCTGCAAGCCGTCGGCGGAGTCGCAGACGGTCGAGCCGCGCCCGGCTACGCAGATTCCTCCGAGTGTCAGCGCCGTACGGCGCACGCCCGTCGTCGTCGTCGCGCACAACGTCGCTCCATCCGTCGTCAACATCCAGACCGAGGCGACGATCCGCCGCCGCGAGATCGATCCGTTCTTCGATCCATTTGGAATGTTCGGTGGACGCGAACGCTCGTACACCACACAGTCGCTTGGCTCCGGCTTCGTCTGGTCGAGCGACGGCATCATCGTCACGAACAACCACGTCGTTGAAGGCGCCTCGCGAATCAGCGTCGTCACAAGCGACGGCACACAGATGTCCGCGAAACTCATCGGCGTCGATCCCGATAGCGATCTCGCAGTCTTGCGCGTCGACGCGAAGAAGCTCACACCCGCGCCGATCGGAACGTCATCCGATCTCATGATCGGCGAGACGGTCATCGCCGTCGGCAATCCGTTCGGGCTCAGCGGGTCCGTGACCACAGGCGTGGTCTCTGCGCTCGGGCGCTCCGTCCCTTCGAAAGAAGCGGGCCGTACATTCACTGATTTCATTCAGACGGATGCGTCGATCAATCCGGGCAACTCGGGCGGACCACTGCTGAACATCGAAGGGCGCGTCATCGGAATCAATGTCGCGATCTATGCGGAGGCGCAGGGCATCGGCTTCGCCATTCCTGTCGATCGCGCGAAGAAAGTCATACAGGATCTGCTCCGCTACGGACAGGTGCACAACGCGTGGATCGGCGCCGTCACCGCGACACTCACCCCGGAAGAATCCAAACGCCTCGGCATGCGCGCGTCGCACGGCGCACTCGTGTCGCGCGTATTTGCGGGATCACCAGCGCAAGCGGGTGGTCTGCGGGCCGGCGATGTGATCATCGCCGTGAATGGCAAAACTGTGGACTCGCGCGAAGGCTTCTCCACGACAACCGCGACACTCGCCGGCGGCCAGCCGATCGAGCTCACCGTCGTACGCGAAGGCTCGAACTCGAAGATCACCGTGCGTCCCACCGAGACGCCCAACAACCTCGGCCTCCGTATCCTCAGCGAGATCGCAGGACTACACGTGGAAAACAGCGGCAGCAACGTCGCGATCTCGGACGTCAACCCCGGCTCACGTGGAGCAAGTGTCGGCCTGCAGCCCGGTGATCTGATCGTCGGCGTGAACGGAACCGAAGTCGCGACGACCGCGGATCTCGACAAGGAGCTGACGAAGGCGGTGGAGCGGAGCTCGATCGTGCTGTCGGTCGCACGAGGCAGGTTCATTTACAACCTGACGTTCCCGATGGGAGCGTAAGGTTGGGTTGCGCGGATTCGTGGACTCGCGGTTTCGCGGTCTGAAACGTCATCCTGAGCGCAAGCGAAGGACCCCCTTATTTCTGCAGGGGTCCTTCGCCGTCTTCGCGGCTCAGGATGACGAAATCTGCGGACACCGAACCATTCGCTCCCACTTGGAGGGTGTTCGTTCCACCGCGCATCCGCGCATCCGCGAATCCACGAAACCCAGCTCTAAAACAACGCCATCTGCGGCGCCAATGGTTGCGCGGCCACCCGCTCCACCTTCCGCTTCGTCCCCAGCAGCATCAGCAGATTCCTGCGGATCCACTCCTGCGACTCGCGGTAGTAGTGAAAGCGGCGCTCGTACTGATGGAACCTGCGGTTGTGGCTCGCGCCGAGAACGTGGTGCAGGTACTCGTGGTAGATCACCGACTGAATGAAGAACGCCGGCACGTTCGGCGCGTTCAGCGATGGATGAATGCGCACCTCGGCTGTCGCGTGGTTATACGACCCGAGACGGATGCTGCGCCGGCGTTTGCGCGTGATCTGCTGTCCCCAGCGAACGGGGAGCGGCGGATATTTATAGAAATAGGTGCGATGCACCTCGGCCGCGAGCGACTCGAGATGGTGGTGGTATGTTTCGACAGGTAGCGGGAACAAGCCCGGCATCGGCCTTTATTGTGCGTGGCGATGCCGGGCCAGCGCAATACCTGATCAGGCTTCGGCTTCGCCGCCGCCTGCGACGCGCTCCATCGCTTGCGTCACATTGGCGATCGCGGCCGCAGAAATCATCGATCCGCCCGCCGCGATGATCTCGTCGCCTTTCTTCATCCCGAGGAAGATGCCGACGCCGAGGCCGACGAGCATCGCCGCGATGGGGAAGTTGCTGATCTGCTCGCGCCAGGTCTCGGGCAACAGATTCTCGATTTCATCGAAGAGCGCTTCAGGTCCGTTCTCGGCGACCTGCTGGCCGAGTGACGCGGCCTTTTCGCGCATCGGGAAATCGAAATCGAGGCCGGCGGCCGCTCGCTCGTGATCGTCTTCTTTGTTCGTGGCCATCATTACTCCTCGTCCTCACTGCGAAGAAGAAGTCCAATGACGAAGCCGACTCCGACGGAAATCAGAAGCGCCTTGCCGGGATTCGAACGAACGTAGCTGCGCACCTGGTCGGCGACTGCACCGAAATCGACATCCTCCACTTTTTCCCGCACCTGGTTGTAGCCGTTGCGCGCGGCCTCTGAAGCGGCCGAGTATTTTTCATTGACGAACGAACGCGCCTTGCCGAAGCGGCCATCGCCTTCCGCCTCGTTCGGTGCTGTATTTGTTTCGTCGGCCATTTAGGTCCTCCTGTGTTGCGAAGCGAAAGCGTATCACTGCAAAGTTCATCCCGGGTCTGTCATCCTGAGCGAAGCGAAGGACCCCCAGATCGAAGGGGGTCCTTCGCCGTCTTCGCGGCTCAGGATGACGGTTCGCAATACACTCTGCACGTTTGCGAGTCCGCCTCGAGCACGTCACGCATGTCTACGCCGGGAGCGACGAAGCCGCGGCGGTACAGGTCCTCAACGATGTATCGCTCGACATCGCGCCAGGAGACTTCGCAGTTCTTCGCGGCGCCTCGGGCAGCGGCAAATCGACGATTCTGAATCTGATCGGCGCCGTCGATCGTCCGACCTCCGGCCGCGTTTTTCTCGGCGACCTCGAAACGTCGGCCGCGAGCGAATCGAATCTGACGATGCTGCGCCGCACATCGATCGGCTTCGTGTTCCAGCAGTTCAATCTGATTCCGACGCTGACCGTCTTCGAGAACGTCGCGTTCCCTCTGTCGCTCGCCAGGACGAGCCGCCGCGAGATCGAGACCCGCACACGCGCGATGCTCGAGCGCGTCGGACTCGCACATCGTGCATCGCACTATCCCAATGAGCTTTCCGGCGGCGAGATGCAGCGCGTGGCCATCGGCAGAGCCGTCATTCATCATCCGCCGCTCATCGTCGCCGACGAGCCCACCGGCAATCTCGATTCGAAGAACGGCGCGAGCGTTCTCGAGCTGATTCGTTCGATTCATGGAACGGAACAGCCGACCATCGTGATGGCGACGCACTCCGACGCCGCCGCGGCGTTCGGCACATACACGATCTCTGTCGCAGACGGAAACGCCTGGCGATGATCATCCGCGCGCTCGTTCTCCGTCCTCTGGTCCGCGAGACGATCCGCACGGCGCTCACGATTCTGGGCATCGCGATCGGCGTTGCCGTCATCGTCGCGATCGAGCTCTCGAATCAAAGCGCCCTCCGCGCATTTCAGCAATCGGTCGATGCAGTCTCAGGCCGCGCGAACTACACGATCGTTTCCGACAGCGGCGCGATGGATGAGGCGACGCTGCTGCGTCTGCAGCCGCTCTGGGACGACGGCGTCCGCTTCGCGCCCGTGATCGACATCGACGGCGTGGTCGAGCCGGCACAGACGCCGTTCCGCCTGCTCGCGGTCGATCTGATGTCCGATCTACATTTTCGCGACTACAAGTACGCGGAGATCAACAAGCGTGCGGCATACGACCTCTTTCGTCCCGACGCGGCAATCGTCCCGGAGTCGTTCGCGCGCGAAAATCATCTGAAGCTCGGCGCCCCTCTCACACTCAACGTCCTCGGCAATCGGCGCACGTTGACGGTGCGCGGCATCCTGGAGCCGCGCGGTCCGGCGACTGCATTCAATGGCGCGATCGTCGTCTGCGACATCTCAGTCGCGCAGGAGAGCTTCGGCCTGCGCGGACGCCTCACACGCATCGACCTGATGCTGCCCGATGATGCAGTCGTCACGCGGGTGCAGTCGCTGGTTGGGGCCTCGATGCGTGTGGAACGTCCTTCGCGCCGCAACGAGCGCGTCTCGAAAATGCTGCGCGCGTTTCGCGTCAACCTCTTCGCGCTGGCCGGTGTCGCGTTGCTGGTCGGCATGTTCCTCGTCTACAACACCGTGCTCATCTCGATCCTGCGCCGGCGCAAGGAAGTCGGGATCCTCAAGACACTCGGCGCGTCGCCGCAGCAGATCTTCTTCGCATTTGCGGGGGAAGGCCTCCTCTTCGGGATTGCCGGCTCGATCCTCGGCATCGCGATGGGCGCAGGCATCGCACGCGCGATCCTCGGCCTCATCGGACGAACGATCAATGCGCTCTATGTCGCATCGCGGCCGGAGAGCATCGAGCTCACGCTGCCGATCATCGTCACCGGCGTCGCCGTCGGCCTCATTCTCTCGCTCGCCTCCGCATTGCAGCCATCTCTCGAGGCGTCACGGGTGCCGCCGCACGCGATGATCCGTCCCGGTCTGCAGCAACGAATCTCGCGCGAACAGGAAGTACGTCTCGCGATCGGCGCTTTCTTCTGTTTCCTTGCCGGCGCGCTCATCTCACAGCTCCCGGCGTGGAACGGAATCGCGATCGCGGGCTATCTCGCGGTGCTGCTCATCGTCGGCGGGTTCTCGCTCCTCGCACCATCGATCGTGCGCATCGGCGCAGCATCGCTCGAACGGCCGATGCGCGCCGGCTTCGGCATCGTTGGCGAGCTCGCAGCGCGATCCCTCCCCGCGTCACTGCGCCGCACGTCGATCGCCACCGCAGCACTTTCACTCGCGACCGGAATGATGGTTGCCGTCGCGCTGATGGTCGGCAGCTTTCGAGAAACCGTCCGCGTGTGGGTCGATCAGACAGTCAGCTCCGATCTCTGGCTGCGCCCATCGCAGGGACTGTCGAATGCTTCGATCGCACTGTTTCCGCCGGAGATCTCGGACGATCTCGCGAAGGTGCCGTTCATTGCGGCGGTCGATCGTGTTCGCGGCCGCGACGTGATCTACGAGGACGACATCATCGCGGTTGGCAGCGGCGATTTCACAAAGGTCGCGCAGTTCGGTGACCTTCCGATGATCACGCCCCATTCGTCGAAGGAAGCGCTCTTCGCAGCTGCTGAACGCAACGGCGTCGTCGTCTCGGAAAGCTTTTCACTCAAGCATCACAAGAGGGTGGGCGACTCCATCCGCGTCAGCGGCTCATCGTTCCCGATCACCGGCATCTATCGCGACTACTCGAACGACCGCGGCGTCGTCGTGATGGATCGCTCGCTCTACATCCGCACGTTTCACGACGATCGAATCAACACGATCGTGATCTATCTGAAGAAGGGGATCAGCCGCGATGCCGCGCGGATCGCGCTGCAGAAAGAGCTCGGCCCGAAGTATCACGCGTTCGCGATCACCAACGGCTCGATCCGCGCCGAGGTGATGAAGATTTTCGATCAGACGTTTCTGATCACGTATGCGCTTCTTGGCGTCGCGATCATCGTCGCCGTTCTGGGGATCGTGAATACGCTGGCGGCTCTGATTCTCGAGCGAACGCGCGAGCTCGCACTGCTGCGTGTCATCGGCGTCACAAAGCAGGAGCAGCAACGCATGCTCGTGCTTGAGTCGACGATCCTCGGGCTCGCCTCGACGGCGTCCGGCGTGGTCATGGGCTACGCGCTTTCGTGGATCCTGATCTACGTGATCAACAAACAGTCGTTCGGCTGGACGATCGAGTTCCATACGCCAGCCGCGATGATCATCACCTCGCTCGCCGTGACTCTGGCAGCCTCGGCAATCGCCGGCTTCGTCCCCGCGCGGCTAGCCGCGAGAATCGACATCGCCAGCGCGATCAAGAGCGAGTAGCATTTCCGCATGATCCCGATTGCTCCGCTCGTGGCGATGCTCTCTCTGCCTCCGCGCGCCGTTCGTATGCCTGGACCACCCGCGGCGGTGAATGGTCCGACGTACTCGAAGGAAATCGTGCGGCTGTTTCAGGCGCATTGTCAGTCGTGCCATCACCCTGGCGACATCGCGCCTTTCTCGCTCACGAACTATGAGGAGGCGAAAGCGAACGCCGCGAAGATCAAGCTGAAGACGCAGGCTCACGAGATGCCGCCGTGGAAGCCATCTGCTGATTGCGGAGCATTCAAGGACACTCAACTTCGCACCCTGACCGACGGCGAGATCGACCTGCTTGCGCGTTGGGTCGACAACGGCGCACCGCTCGGCGATCCTGCCGATCTGCCACAGCTGATCGACTTCAGCGGCGGCTGGGCGCTCGGAAATCCGAATCTCGTGCTCGGAAGTCCCGAACCATATACGCCGCCCGCGGATCACGACGAGTACCGCTGCTTCACGCTGCCTACGAATCTGACGAGCGACAAATACGTCTCGGCGATCGACATCAAGCCGGGCAATCGTGAGGAAGTTCACCACGTCATCGTCTTCCTCGATACGCTCGGCGATTCGCAGAGACTCGATGACGAATCAGCGGGCCCCGGCTACACCTGTTTCGGCGGCCCGGGATTCAATCTGTCCGGAACGCTGGGCGGATGGGCTCCGGGCGCGAGGCCATACGAATTACCAGACGAAGTCGGCATGGCGTTACCAGCGAATGCTCGCGTCGTGTTGCAGGTGCACTATCACGTGCACACCGGTTCGCCGACACCCGATCAGACGAAGATCGCGATCTATTACAAGGACAAGAAGCCGGACAAGCTCCTGACGATCCTGCCGGTGATCAATCAGACGTTTACGATTCCGCCGCTGACGGACAACTATCTCGTGACGGCGCAGTTCCCGATCACAACTCCTGTCGCGACGCATCTGTGGCTGATCGCGCCGCACATGCACCTTCTCGGGCGAAAGATGAATGTCGTCGCGACGTATCCCGATGGCAAACAGGAATGTCTGATCAACATCGACAACTGGGAGTTCAACTGGCAGGGCGTGTATCCCTACACGCAGCCGCTGGCGATTCCACGCGGCACGCTGTTCTCACTCAAGGCGTGGTACGACAACCCGTCGGACCGCAGCGTTTCGTGGGGCGAGGCGACGACAGACGAGATGTGTATCGCGTTCGTGGGATTCACCGTGGATTAGAGCGGACGTGTAGGACAGGCGCCCTCGCCTGTCCAGCTTCTGCTTCGTCATCCTGAGCGAAGCGAAGGACCCCCTGGTCTGTGCGGGGTCGTCGTCTCACGCGGCTGCTGATGGCATGTTTTGCCGAAGATCGTGCAAGCCTTCGTGGAGCGGCCGTGTCACCAACGTTCGCAGAAATGAGGGGGTCCTTCGCTTCGCTCAGGATGACAGGGAGGGCTAATGCCGCGCGGATCGCATCCGTTGCGCCGTCCTGTACGAGGCAATCGTCCGCCAGACATCCCCATCCTCGGCTCCTGCGCGCCAATGCGCGAAGCCTCCGATGCCCGGATGCTTCGCGAGCACCGCATTTACCTTCATCGCGTAGCTCTGTGCATCCTGAAAAAAGACCTGATGCCCGGCATACGAGAACGTCAACTCACCGTTGGCATCGCGTGACGGAGTCACTCCCTGGCTAACCGCGAGCTGCACCCCGCTCGCATAGGTCACGGCCGAGGCGGATGTACCGAGCCAGTCGTAGCCATACCAGGGCAGACCGACGATGACCTTCTTCGCCGCAACGTGCGCCTCGGCGTACGCAACCACCGCGTCGAGCCAGTCGAGCGGCGTGATCGCCCCGGCGGCGCCGCCCGGATAGTGCTTGTCGTAGGCCATGATCTTGATCGAATCCGCTGAAGCGCCAAGCGCAGTCCAGTCGTTTCCACCCGGGCCGGCCCATGTCTGCGTATCGCTCGTCTTTGCCGCGAGCGTGACCGAGAGCGTCTTATTCACGGCGTGCAGCTTGTCCGCGAGCAGCGCGATGAACGCACTGAACTCCACTCTTGCCGAATCCGGCAGCGTCTCGTAATCGACGTCAATCCCGTCGAACGCGTTCTGCACTGCGAGCTGCCGCAGCGACTCGGCATGCGCTTCACGCGCAGCAGGTGTCGCGATCAGCGCCATCACGACTTGCGCGTTGAAGGAGCCGTTCACGTAATTCTTGATCGTCGGAACGAGGCGTGTGCCTGTGAGCGCAGCACGGAGCTGCGGATTCTCTGCATTCCAGTTCTTCGTTACCGCACCGTTTGCGTCGAGCGAATACCAACCGGGATTCGATTCGTCGAGGGAGCCGGCGTGCAGCTGCATCGACGACAAACCGTTCGCATCCCACGCTGGAACCCACGCCGAGAACGAATAGGCGAACGACGAGACAGACGACAACAGAATCGCCACGAGGGCACCGAGTCTTGGACGCATGACGTCGGGCAACGAGCGACATGGTCACAACTCTTCCCGGATGAGTTGTAGAAAAACGCAGAGCCGCCTCGACGGTTCAGCGAACAGCGCGGCGGCGCGGACGGTTCGTGGCGTGCTCGAGCACGTTGCGCGTGATCTGCTGAGCAGCAGCACTCACGGGCGCGAAGGGTCTTAGCGAGAGGTTGTAGTCGTCGAGACCGAATGCCCAGTACATCGTTCCGGTCGCAAAGACGAAGCCTCGCGCCGCGGTCGAATAGATCGTCATGTTCGATTCACTTACGCTTCCGTCGCGGGCTGTGAATGGCGAATGCGTCAGCACGATCGTCGTCGGCGGCGCAGACGAGGTCGATCGGTCCACTTCGTATCCGAGGAGTCCGTCGAGGTGGTCTCCTGCCGACAACCCGGTCCCGGCAAACACCCAATGCGAAGTGTCACCGACGACCACATCCCCTGAAACTGGCGACGACACGTACATCGTTCCGACGAGTCCATCCTCCGGTCGGGACACCGGAGCATTGCGCCAGAGCGTCGTCGCCAGATGATCGTTCGACGGATCGGCGTCATGGAGAACGGGATCGAGTTGCGCCGCGCTCTCCTTCCACGCGGCAATGACGCGATCGCGCTCGCCCGTCAACGGCGAGGCCTCGAGTCTCACCTGCCAGTAGCAGGTATTCGCGCTGAGAAAGATGAGGTCGACTCCTTCATCGCGTGCTTTTTCGAACGCGTCTCGCATTTCCCATGTCCAGTACTCATCGTGGCCGATGTCGATCACGGCATCGTGCCCGAGAAGCTCATCCGGATTCTCATGCGTATCGATGTCGGTCGAATACTCGACGTCGTACCCTTCACGTTCGAAGAAACGCACCGCCGGATATTCATAGCCGAGGAGAAAATCGGCAGCACCGGACTTGCGACCATAGGGACGGTTGAACGAAACCTTATAGGCGCGACCGCCGGTACTGTTGAAGTCGTAGAGGGATTTTCCACCCCATTCGTTGTATGCCTGATACGTCGTCACGCTCGTCTGTATGAGAAATGTTGCGTGACGATCCGAGGCAGCTCGAACAACAAAGATGATCCACGAGCCGAGCCTGCCAGGCAGAGCCGTGAGCTTCGCGAGATACACGCCGCTCACCCAGTCGTGCGGAATCGTCAGCTCGAACGGATCGGACCAGTGGCATTCGATGAGGCCAGTGTCAGGATCGGGGACCGGAATCGGCTGATGCACCGTCGCACGTTCAACTGCATCGGTCATGCGACGTCCGCCGGCACCGCCATACCAGCCCATGCGGAACACTTCGATCGTGTATCGAGGATCGGACGCGTTCACGTAGAAGCGGATGCTCTCACCCGGCCTGACACTCGTCCGTGACGCGAACCCTTCGATCTCTCCGTTCAGAGCACGTGCGTAAACGTTCCATTCGTCCGTCCCCGGTCGCGTGTTTTCTTCAGTGATCACATTCCCGTGAACACCCAGGGCCACGACACACAGGAGAAACGCCAGCAGGCGGCGCCGCACGAAGCATCTTCAGAGCAATGCTCATACCGCGCTGTCCAAACGGAAGCGTACAATCGAGCCCAATCCCGTGAACGAATCGCAGGAAATCCCATCGGTACGAGACAGCGTCTATCGCTTCGATCTCGCCGTACAGAAAAGCAGGCTGCTCGTCTACGCAGCAGCGATGGTGACGTCGTTCGTCGGGCGCGCACTTCACGTCTTCTCGCTCAGCATCATGACCACCGTCATCGCCTGGGCGTGCTCATCCGCGGTGATCCTCGGCGCGTATTTCCTCTACAAAGAGGAACTCGTCCCGCGCACGATTCTCAATCCATTGACGATCGCATGGGACATTCTCACGATCACAGTCGGCGTCTATCTGACGGGAGGTATGGATAGCCCGTGGTACCTCTGGTACCTCTCCCCCGCAGCCGCAGCTGCGTTCGTGGTGGGCCGCAGAGCTTCCTACATCACGATGGCGATCAACAGCCTCGTCTATGTTGCGATGCTCGCAGGAACAGGAAACGCGCCGCTGGGAACGCCGCTCTTTTACACCGCGATCACACGCATGGTGTTTCTCTTCGGCGTCTCATACTTCTTCCTGACGGGCATTGCGAATCTGCAGTCGAAGCGGCTGCGCATCCGGCAGCTCGAGACCGAAGACAAACAGAAGATCGACGAGTTGAAGCGCCTCGCGTCCGAATTGCAGGCGCGCACGGACGAGCTCGCAGCAGCGAATCACAGGATCCAGGAAGCCGACCACCTCAAGAGTCAGTTTCTCGCGAACATGTCGCACGAACTGCGGACGCCGATGAACTCCATCATCGGGTTCTCGGAAATCCTCGTCGAGCGGCTGCACGACCGCATCGATGGCAAGCATCTCAACTTTCTCAAGCACATCCTCGCCTCCGGTCAGCACCTTCTCGGCATCATCAACGACATCCTCGATCTGTCGAAGATTGAGGCCGGGCGCATGGAGATCTATCCCGAGTTCTTCTCGATCGAGTCCATCGTCGAGAGCGTCTGTCATGTGATGCGCGGCATGTCGAACATGAAGCCGCAGTTCGTAGTCGAAGTGCCGCAGGACCTTCCGCAGATCGAAGCCGATCTCGCGAAGTTCAAGCAGGTGCTCTTCAACCTGGTGTCGAACGCGGTCAAGTTCTCGCCACCCGACAAACCGATCACGATCTCAGCGCGTTTCGAAGGAACCGATCAGAGCGATGGCTGGATCACGGTTGCAGTACGCGACGAAGGCATCGGCATCGATCCCGAAAATCACGCAGTGATCTTCGAGGAGTTCCGACAGGTCGATGGCAGCGCACGCCGCGAATTCGGAGGCACAGGACTCGGGCTTGCGCTCGTGAAGAAGTTCGTCGAGCTGCAGGGCGGACACATTCGTGTGGCGAGCGCTCCGGGAGAAGGCAGTACGTTCTCGTTCAGCCTTCCCGTCCGCTCGCGAGCAGCGATCGTGACGCGCACTCCGGAGCTCGAGTCGCTGGCCGAGGGAAAGGGCTCGGAGCGCGTGCTGGTCGTCGAAGACGATGCGCATGCGTACGAACTGCTGGCTGCGGCTCTCGCGTCGGCCGGCTATCTCGCAGTGCGTGCACGACATGGCGAGGAAGCACTCCGTCTCGCGCGCGAGACACATCCGCTTGCGGTAACACTCGATCTCGTCCTGCCGGGACTCGACGGCTGGGAAGTGCTGAAGAAACTGAAGACGGATCTCGACACACGCGATATCCCTGTCGTCATCATCTCGATGGTCGACAACCGCGAGCTCGGTCTCGCACTCGGCGCCGATGACTACTTCGTGAAGCCGGTCGACCGCGACCGCCTCCTGCAACGCATCCATGAGATCACTGCGGCAGTCACGCGCGGACTCCGTCCGAAGCTCCTGCTCATCGACGACGACGCGGCCGTACACGCTCTTCTCGACGAAGAGCTCGAGAGGCTTGGTTACACCGTCGATGGCGCGTATTCAGGCGAGGAAGGACTTCGCGTCGCGAACGACGTACGACCCGACGTGATCATTCTCGATCTCATGATGCCGGGCATGACTGGATTCGAAGTCGCTACCGGACTGAAAGAGAACCCGCACACCGCGAACATCCCGATCCTCGTACTCACCTCGAAGGATCTGACAAACGCCGACCGGACTGAGTTGCAGGAGAAGGTCACGTCGTTCGTACAGAAGGGAAAGAGCGCGCGCGATCAGCTCGTGCGAGAGATCCGGCGCATCGAGCAGCGGCGCGTGACGATCGTTTAAACACGCGGACCGCATTACCAGCCTTCCATCTCGTCGTAAATCTGTTTTCCCAGATTCGCGATCTCCGCCTCGACCACCTCGTCCTTCTCTTTCGCACTCTTCACGAACACGACGACCGCAAGGTGATGCTTTCCATCAGGCGATGTGATGATGCCGGCGTCGTTCATCGTTCCGGGCATCGTGCCGGTCTTGTGCGCAAACGTCGCTCCCTTCGGAAGTACGGAGATGATCCGCTTCGCTCCCGTTTTCGTCTCGCGCATCGTCTTCATCGCAAACTCGTGACTCTCCGCCGATAGACCGTCGCGCTTTTCATACATGCACTTCAGCAACGCGATCATCCCTTGCGGTGTCGCGGTGTCACGAGGGTCGCGCGCGTAGCGCTCGACGCCACCTTTCTCGTGAAGATCCGCCGTCATCTGCTTCTCGCTCCGGTCGACGCGAATCCCGCTCACACCGAGCTCGCGCAGGTAAGCGGTCACAACCTGGGGGCCGCCGATGAGCTTCATCAGATAGTCAGCAGCTGTGTTGTCGCTGACACCCAGGGCATGGCGAACGAGCTCGCGAAGCGTCAGAGTGACTGGCTGACCGTGCGCGTGATCGCGGATCGGACTGTAGCCCGGGCTGAAGTCGGCGGGTTGAATCGTGTATTCGGTATCGAGGCTCAATTTCTTCTGATCGACGAGCTGCAGGACCTTCAGCGAGAGCGGAAACTTAAAGACGCTCCCCATCGGGAAACGGTCATCGCTTTTCATCGTGATCGCGCGGCCCGTGTCGAGATCGAGGGCGGCGTAGCCGATGGTGGCGTTGAACTTCGCACGAAGAAGGATCGCAAGAAAGAGAGCAAACATACCGCTGATTATGGCGCGCGATACGGCTTGTCGTAGCCAGTCAGCTCCACGTATCCCTCGCCACGCACTGCGTTGTCAGCGAACGAGCCATTCACACCGATTGCACCTTCCCAGTACGTGATGCCGGTCGAGCTCTTCGTCAACAACTCCTGATCCTTCAGCAGCGGCGTCAGCGTCAGCGCAAGCCGCAGCGTCGGCACTTCGATCAGCCAACCCGACGGGTACACCGCTCCGCTCCGGCGCGACTTCCAGGTGCTCGTAGCCTTGATCTGGAATTGGTCGCGGCGCAGATGAATGACTTCCCCTTCACTCGTGATCAGCGATCCAGAAGAGACGGCGTCGATGCCGCCATCCATCCTGCGCATCAGGTAGAGCATCATCTTCGTTACGTTTACGAGGTCCACCGAGAACCAGTCCCACCCACGCTGATTCTCCTGAAGGCGCGAACTTCCAAACTCGTGATCCATCCACACTTCGCCCGTGCATGATTGCCCGTTGATCGACCCCGCCGCCTCGAGCCGAGTCATCGAGTAGTCGTGCGACGCGTAACCGAATCCGGCAGCCTTGACGCTGATCCCATTCTCGCCATGCACCGCCGGTGGCTTGCGACTGCGAAGCACGAGGTCGAGCGAGTCCTTCCCTTCCTTCGCGTGAATGCGCCACGCCCCATCCGACAGCGTCGACGCCCGCCAGCCTTCGTTGAATACTTCGAGCCGTCCCTGCGCAGCATTCGCGGTGTAGATCGAGAAGCGATTGAGCTTCTCGTAGTAACGAAACTCGCGACTGTCGAGGTCGCTGATCGCGAAGTGCGCGAGTGCGAGATTGCGCAAATCCCACGAGCTCTCCTGCTCCGCCGGAACGATCCCGACCCGAAAGAACGTCAGCTCGAAGCCGTACCGCGCACCATCTTTCGTCTGGAGATGTCCGGTGTAGTACCACCACTCGATCGGATACTCGTTATGGGTTCCATGGTCGCGGGGGAACTGAAACTCGTATCCCGGAAGCGCGGGTTGGAACTGACCGAAGGCCGGTCGCTGGACGCAAAATGCAGCAAGAAAAAATGTTAGCCCGATCGCGAACTTTGCTTTCTGCATTTTGCATTCGCGATAATAGCGGTCTCCATGGCCGAGCAACCAATCCCCGCTCGCGCGCGGTTCCGAACTCTCGCGACCGAGATCAACGTCGCGATTGAAGCGGACGACCTCGCTCTGCTCGCCCGCCGTTATGCAGATCAGGGCCTCTACGACGAGTCGATCCATCTCTACGAGATGGCGGAAAAGCTCAAGCCGGGCTCCGTCGCCATCCGCATCAACCTCGCCCGCGTCCGCGATCTGAAGCGTGAAGCGGAAGAGTCGCGCTTCTCGACAGTCCGCCAGGAAGTCCTCGCCGAGCGAGCCCGCGAC